>TBL_comb47_HYPODRAFT_10005881_pt1 | contig 13475 bp, 7 predicted proteins | sample TroBogypolimnion_40_FD_10682 | JGI IMG/M metagenome (IMG submission 10682)
GGTGGGGTTTTAGCCACTCAATACGCTTATGCTAATTCTATAACACCACTACAAAGAAATGACACACTTGCTGCTAACGTTGCTACATTAACTGCTAATAATGCAAATTACCTTGGTGGGCAGTATTATACTTACTATGCTGCTAATTCTGCATTAGCTAATTATGTTACGATTGGTAATTTTACTACGCAAGTATTGGGTCTCACTTCTAATAGTACAAATTTTGTTGGTTCAGTATCTGCTGCTAATGTTGTATCTAATGCACAATTACAAGCTAATTTAGCTAATTATACCAACACCTCCGGTACAATTTCTTTAATTAATTCATCAGCAGCTAACAGCGCTAATTATCTTGGTGGTCAATATTACACTTATTATGCTGCTAATTCTGCATTAGCTAATTATCAAACATCAGCAGGACTTGCTGCTAACGTAGCGATATTAGCTGCCAACAATGCTAATTATCTTGGAAATCAATTACCTTCTTATTATACCACAAATTCTGCATTATCTGGTTATGTTCAAAACCTTACTGCAAACACTACAAATTATGTTGGTGTTGGTGCTGGTTCAATATCTGCAGCTAACGTAGTATCTAATACTCAATTAAGTTCTAATCTTGCCAATTATGCTAAACTATCTGGTAGTTTATTTACTGGTACTGTTAATGCTACTTCTTATACTACTGGTGGTGGTTATGGTGTTGCTGCTACTGGGGTTATTGTAAATTCAACATTTATTGCTATTGGTAATACTAGTGTAAATGGTGCTATTACTTCTAACAGTACAACAGTTTATTTTACAGGAACAACTTATTCCGCAAATAATTCTGCTTATCTTGGTGGTACATTAGCTTCTTCTTACGCTACTACAAGTTATGTTGATGCTGCTGTTTATAATGCTACTGGTGGTGCTGCAACTCAAGCATATGTTGATGGTAAAGCAGCACAAGCATACGCTAATGCCCAAACATTAATCAGTAATGATCTCGTTACTGTTGGTACACAAATAAACCAAGCATATGCAAATGCGATGGCGGATACGCTTGCAAGAAATGCTTCGTATACTGGACAAAATCAATATTTTGGTAATACTACATTCGTTGCTAACGTATCAGCTGCTAACATATATGCAACAAGTATTACTGCTAACAGTTTAACTATTCTTGGCACCTTAACTACAGTTGATACTAATACTCTTGTTGTAAAAGATAACTTAATTAAAGTAGCAGACTATCAGGCTAATAGTGCAACTTATCTTGATAGTCTTGATTTTGGTCTTTACGGCACATATGGTAATACAGCTAACGTTTGGTTTTCTGGTGTTTATAGAGATAGTAGAGCTTCTTCAAGTAGTGGTAGAAAAGATGTTTGGAGATTTTTCTCTACTAAACTTGAACCAACAGATCCATACGGCGCTGCTCAAATTGCCAACTCTACTCAAGAATCAACTTATAGTGTTGGTACATTAGGAGCATATTTAGAACCACATGGACCACTTGTAGGTTCAAATTCAGTTGGTGGTTTTCTTGCGAATTCTACAGTAGTTACTATTCAAGCAAACAGTTCATTTTCAGTTAATATCAAAGCTAATACTATAAATTTAAGTACTGCATTATATGCAAATAATGGTGGTACTGGACAAACATCATTTAGTACTGGTGATATTTTATATGCTGGTTCTTCAAGCACACTAAGTAAGTTATCAATTGGTACTGTTGGACAAGTATTACAAATATCCGCATCAAACCTTCCTTATTATGATGTACTAGATGGTGGTTCTTTTTAACAATGGAGATATATTATGAATGAAGAATTTGTTAACACATACATTGAAATGAATAATAAAAAAATTGAAGAATTGACTCGCAGTGAAATTATGCTTCAAACAAGATTAGTAATTGCTGAAAAGGCAATTACTAAATTAGCAGAAGAAAAAAACAAATTAATTGAAGATTATGAAAATAACAAGAAACGCCAAGAAGATTTGTACAAAAATTTATCTAATACTAACAAAGAAATAATTGATGAAAATCAAATTTTACTCGATGAAAAGAAAAAAATAATTCAAGAAAACGAATCATTAAAAAATGCTGTTTTGCTAGTTTCTGAAAATCAAAAAAGTAAAAAGGCAAAAGAAGATTAAACCTCGGTATATACCGATTATGAAGGGTGCCAATATTGGCTAATAACAGAATTCAAGTTAAGCGTACGACTGTTCCTGGTCGTGTTCCTAACACTACAAATTCTTCAAACACATCATACATAGCGCCAGGCGAATTTGCGCTTAATATGACAGACAAGCAATTGTATACATCAGATGGAACAAATCTGATTACAATTGGTTCGGCTGGCGCCTCGCTAACACTTAGCGAATCCCTTCGTATCGGCGATATTGCTTCAGATCTTTTATCAATTAATTCAACATCTGTTTTTACCGGTAATTTATATACTAATACAACAATCAATACTACATCTATTTCTGTTCAAAATAGTACCAGTAATTCAGTTCTTAGCCCAACTACAATATATGTTGGCAATACTGCTGCTAATATTGCGATTGATGTAACTGGTGGTATAAAATCAATTTCGATAAGTTTAGCAAATATTAGTACTACTGGTGTTGCTACAATACAAACTTCAATTGATCATGGTATTACATCTATATCTCAATCAAAACTCATTGTAAATACTGCTCAAGTTTCTCTTAATACTGCAAATTATAGTGTTGATTACCAAAATGGTTTTAATATTATTGGCGTACCAACACCAAATACTATAACGTTTACAGTACCAACTGATAACTTTAAATATAAATGGGGCGATAGAACAATTCAAAGTATTACTAGAGATACAACTGGGTTGGTTACAGTAGCAACAAGAGGTCCACATTTATATCAAAATTTAGACCAAGCTTATGTAACCAATGTTAATTATAAAAAAGTTCCATTTTCATTATTAGATTATAATAATACACCAGCCGCTGTAACTCTTACTGTATTAGATTCTTTAACAGTGGCATATATGCAAAGTCAATATGCCACTGTTCCTGTTAGTCTTGTAGGTGCAACATTATTCATTTATAATGATCCTAATTTTTATTACAATTCAAATAAAATTGAAATAGGAAATGTATATTTCGAAATAACAGCCCCTTCTGTATCATTTTCTGGATATACCACAGGTTCAAGTATAACATTTACTGGAATCCCAAATTATACTCCTATTACATCTAGTGTTGCAGGAATTAGATTAAATCCAAATGTATTAAATGGTACTTGGACTATAAACAGTATATCTGACAACGGTAATGGTAATTCTACAATTGTAATAATATACACTACAAGAACAATAGGTTCACCGCCGTATAGTTTATATAATGGATTAAGCTTAATAACATTAACTTCTGGAAGTATAATAATAGATTACACAGAAAGTGGCACAGTCGGCAATTTATCTCAATTGTGCCCAGTATTAGCTAATACTTCAATAGTTGGTAATATTTACGCTGCTAATCCAGTTGGTGTTACTATTAAAAATGGAACAAAAGTAGTTTATGTTTTTGATAGTGGTGTTTATGTTGGTAATACCACTGTTGGTAATATTATCGATGTGAGTGGATCTAGAACTTTTAATCCAAGCAGCGTGGGATAATAGATGCCAAATTTTAATTTCTCTTCAGTTTTATCTTCAAGTCATCTTGCGATTCAAACTTTAACAGAGTATATTGATGGTCAGATCGACCAGGCAGCAAACAATTTATTTGCAAATGCAAGTCATATCAGCGTTGGTAATTCTTCTGTTTATACATATATAACACCGACAAATATTGATACTGCAGCTGTTATTATTGGTGATGCGTTATCAAATATATCTGTCAATTCAACAGCTTTTAAAATATCTTCATTTGGTGGTTCAAACACTTACGTAGATTCATATCAAGCATCTTTTTCTGGGTTTTTACAGGCTCAAAATGGATTATATGTAAATAATGGTGTTACTACAGATTTTTTATATGCCAATTCATCTTCCGGAAATACTGGTGATGTATTAGCATCTACTCCTACAGGAGTATATTGGGCTAACTCAGTAAATAATGCAATACATTTAAATGGCGCACCTTCTAGTGCTTACGTTAATACTTCTGGTAATTATGCAATTAGTGGTATACATTTTCATTTTGCAAATGTTATAGTAGGTAATACAACTGTTAATGCAACTATGTTTGCTAACTCAACTAACGTATTTTTTACAGGTATTTCTTATTTTGCAAATGATACTTTATATTTTAATGGGCTTACAGCTGATCAATATGCATATTCGAATGTTATACCTACTCTTCAAACATCATCAGGTTTATCATCAAACGTTGCTAAATTAACTGCGAATAACTCTCTATATCTTGGAGGTATTGCCGCTACTCAATATGCTTATGCTAACGTTATACCTACACTTCAAACAACAGCAGGATTAGCTGCTAACGTAGCTACTTTAAGTGCTAATAATGCTTATAATTTAGGTGGTTATAATGCTGATCAATATGCATTTTCTAACGTTATACCTACACTTCAAACAACAGCAGGATTAGCTGCTAACGTAGCACAATTAGATTCTAATAATTCATTATATCTTGGAGGATTTTCTGCCAATCAATATCCATTTGCTAACTCTGTACAAACAACAGCAGGATTAGCTGCTAATGTAGCAACTTTAAATTCTAATAATGCTTCTTATCTTGGTGGGTTTGCTGCCAATCAATATGCTTATGCTAACGTTATACCAACATTACAAACTAATGCAGGATTAGCTGCTAATGTTGCTAAATTAACTGCGAACAATTCTGCGTATTTTAATAATCTTGCTCCATATAATTATCCTACTACATTCGGTAATTATCTTATTACTGGTGTTTATCGTCATGCTGCTAACGTTCATTTATTAGGAGCACTTATAGCTAACAGTATTTCTGGTACTACAGGACAAGTTTTAGCAGCTGATGCATCGGGTAATGTGTTTTGGCAAACAACAAACGGTCAATCGATTTCTGTTGCTAATCTTGCATTAACAGGTCCATTGTTCGCGAATAATTTTATCGGTAATAAAGGATTGGTATTGACATCGAACGGTAATGGTGTTTATTGGTCAGACATTACTAATGCTAGTGGTGGTATTTTCGATGGAGGTAGCCCTCTATCTTCTTATATAAATAATCCTAGACTAGATGCCGGTGGAGTGTACTAATGGCCATTCAAATTCAATTTCGTAGAGGAACGGCTGCACAATGGCAGTCTGCGAACACTACACTGGCTCAAGGTGAACTTGGTTTAGAAATCGATACCAGTTATTATAAAATTGGTGATGGTATTACTGCTTGGTCAAGTTTAAGTTATGCTATTGCTCAACTAGCAAATAATGCAAATTATGCTAACAATTCCACATATCTTGGTGGTCTTATTTCTACTGGTTATCAAACCACAGCTGGGTTGGCTGCAAACGTAGCAACTCTAGCAGCAAATTCTGCAACTTATCTTAATGGTAACACTGCTCTTACTTTAAGAACTTATACTGATACATCCGCTTGTACTGCTTACTCTAATGCAGTATCATATGTAAATGCACAAATTGTTGGTCAAATAGCAACTGCTATCACAGCTAATTCAGCTACTGCTTATTCGAACGCTGTTACAGTTGCTTCTGCTGATGCCACAGCTAAAGCTGGTGCTGCAATTTCATATACCGATACTAAAATAGGTGTTGCAAATACAGCTATGATTGCTAATGCTGCAGCTGCATACAGTAATTCGACAACATACACAGATACTCGAATCGGTGTTGTTAATACTGCTATCACAGCTAATTCAGCTACTGCTTACTCTAATGCAGTTTCATTTGTTACAGGACAATTATACGTCAATACTTCTCAGTTGTCAAGTAATTTATCAAATTATCAAACATTAATTGGTCTTGCTTCTAACGTAGTAACACTTACTTCTAATAATACCAATTTCGTTGGAACGGTTGCAGCTGTTGACGTTGTGTCTAATGCACAACTATCTTCCAATTTATCTAATTATCAGTTGCTTTCGGGTATGTCAGCATATCAAACAACTGCTGGTTTGAGTTCTAATGTTGCAACTCTTACAGCAAACAATGCAAATAATTTAGGTGGTGTTGCTGCTGCAAATTATGTTAATACTTCTGGCACTTACACAATAACTGGTGTTCATACACACAGTGCTAATCTTGTTGTTAATGGTGTTCTGATAGTAAATAATGAAGTTGTTGCAAGTAATGGTTTTTATACGAATTCTACATTCGCTGGTTCTCCTGTATATGCAGATGGTATTGTTGTTGATTATATTACTGGAAATGGGCGTATATCTGTAGGTCCAGCTGATAGTTTAACACTTTATAATGGTGGCGTTGCTTGTACAGCAATGGCAGTTGTTAACTCAAGTGGTATTACTGTTACAGGAACTGTTAACGCTACTACATTTACTGGTACTGCTAACAATACTAATTATGTTGGAACAGTATCTGCTGCTAACGTTGTTTCGAATACACAGCTATCTTCAAACTTAGTTAACTACCAAACTACTGCTGGATTGTCGGCTAATGTAGCAACTCTCACAGCTAACAATACTAGTTTCGTTGGTTCTGTGTCTGCAGCTAACGTGGTATCTAATACACAGCTTAGTTCTAATTTGGCTAACTACCAAACTACTGCTGGATTAAGTTCGAATGTAGCAACACTTACTGCCAATAATACATCGTTTGTTGGATCTGTATCCGCTGCTAACGTAGTATCTAATACACAGCTACAAGCTAACATTCAGTATTTCGTTAATACTAGTCAGTTATCTTCTAATTTGAACAATTATCAAACTACGGCTGGTTTGTCATCTAATGTATTAAATTTAACTGCTAACAACACTAATTATGTTGGAACTACTTCTGCTGCCAATGTTGTATCGAATACTCAGCTTAGTTCTAATCTCGCTGGTTATGCTGCTCTTACTGGCGCTACATTTAGTGGTGCAGTTACTATTTCAAATAACTTAACAGTATCAGGAAATATAACTTTTTCTGGTAATAGTGTTTCTGTTGGTGCTAACAATTTAGTTATTCAAGATGCTGTTATTAGTCTTCATACACTTGCTAATCTTGCGCCATTAACTTCTAATGATGGCAAATTAATTGGTACAGCTTTCCATTATTATGATACTGTTGACAAACAAGCTTTGCTTGCAATTAATCAATCAAATGCATTCCTTACATATTATAAAACATCTACGGATGCCGCTCTTTCTGATCCTACAGGCATTGCTCTTGGAACTATGCAAGCTGATACATTTTATGCAGGCAACTCGACGGTATATGCAACTGTAAATACTACAATTTATACTGGTACAGCTAACAACACCTCGTTTGTTGGAACTGTATCTGCCGCTAACATTGTGTCTAATGCCCAACTTAGTTCTAATCTTTCAAATTACCAAACTACTGCTGGGTTGTCAGCCAACGTAGCTACTTTAACTGCTAACAATACATCATTCGTTGGAACTGTTTCAGCTGCTAACGTTGTATCTAATACACAGTTAAGTTCGAATTTGGCTAATTACGTAACAACGACAAACCTAACAAATAATTTAGCTAACTACCAGTTAACTTCTGGTATGACTGCTTATCAAACAACTGCTGGGTTGTCTGGTAACGTAGCTACTTTAACTGCTAACAATACATCATTCGTTGGAACTGTTTCAGCAATTAATGTTGTATCTAATTCGCAATTAAGTGCAAACCTAGTTAATTACCAAACTACAGCTGGTATGACTGCTTACCAAACTACTGCTGGGTTGTCTGGTAACGTAGCTACTTTAACTGCTAACAATACATCATTCGTTGGAACTGTTTCAGCTGCTAACGTTGTATCTAATGCTCAATTAACTGCTAATCTTTCGAATTATTTAACATCAGCTTCATTATCTGGATACCAAACTACTGCTGGTTTAATTAGTAACGTTGCCACACTTACTGCCAATAACACTAATTTTGTTGGTTCTGTGTCTGCAGCTAACGTAGTATCTAATACTCAATTAAGTTCTAACCTTGCAAATTATCAAACAACTGCAGGTATGACAGCATACCAAACTAGTGCTGGGTTGAGTTCTAATGTTGCGACTTTAACCGCTAACAATACTTCTTTTGTTGGTATAGTATCTGCTGCTAACGTAGTGTCTAATGCTCAATTAACTGCTAATCTTGCAAATTATTTAACATCGGCATCATTATCTGGATACCAAACTACAGCTGGTCTTGCATCTAATGTTGCTACTTTAACTGCTAACAATACATCATTCGTTGGAACTGTTTCAGCTGCTAACGTTGTATCTAATGCCCAGCTTAGTTCTAACCTTGCAAATTATCAAACTACATCTGGTTTATCATCTAACGTTGCTACTCTTACAGCAAACAATACAGCATATGTTGGAACAGTATCTGCTGCTAACGTAGTATCTAATGCTCAACTAGCTGCTAATCTTGCAAATTATTTAACATCAGCTTCATTATCTGTCTATCAAACTACTGCTGGTCTTGCATCTAACGTTGTAACTCTTACAGCTAATCTTGCAAATTATATTGTTGCTAATACTGGTTTGATTTCAAATTCATCAGGTGTGTTTGTTAATAGCACATATATTGCTACTTTATCTTCAAATAGCACATTAAATGCTAATAATACTTCTTACCTTGGAGGAGTTGCAGCTTCTGGTTATCAAACTACTGCTGGTCTCGCATCTAATGTTGCTACTTTAACTGCTAACAACACTTCTTTTGTTGGATTAGTATCAGCTGCTAACGTAGTGTCTAATACTCAACTATCAGCTAATCTTGTCAATTATGTTAACACAGCACAGTTATCTTCTAATCTTAACAATTATCAAACTACTGCTGGTTTGTCTGCCAATGTTGCTACGTTAGCAGCTAATAGTGCTGCCTATCTTGGTACTGTAGCAGCCGCTTCATATGTTCAAAATACCGATTCTAGAACTTTGTCAGGCAATCTATATTTTACTGGCGCCAATAGTTATTTCAGTGGTAAGGTAACATATGCAGCTAATGTTATATTAACTGCTGGCATCAGTGTTATAGATTCTACTGGTTCACAAGGCACAAACGGTCAGGTACTTACGTCTAATGGATCTGGCAACGTATATTGGTCAACAGTATCTGGTGGCGGTGGAGGTGGTTTTACCAATGGTCAGTCTATATCTGTATCTAACCTTGGTATAACTGGTGCAGTATATGCGAATGGCTCTGCGAATGCTGGTGTAGCTGGTCAGGTACTAACTACAAATGGTACTGGAGTTTACTGGGGAACAGGCGGCGGTGGATCTGTAAATACAGCGGCAGTAGTCGCCTTCTCTAACACCACTGCGTCAGGTAACTCTGCGACAGGAGCTGTTACCATAGCTGGCGGACTTGGTGTAGCTAACAACATATATACTGCTGGAAGAGTAGGATTCTCCAACACTGCTAACGTCAGTGTGGCATATACCTACTACAATCAAACACTCGGAACCCTTGATACGGTATTTGGATAATGGCTATAGCGTCTAGATTAGACTCGTCAGGAAACTTTTCTATACAAAACACTGGTGTTTTTGATGAGGTTACTATAGCGCCTATAGCGCCGGTAATTTATGGAGGTTTAACTTTAACCTACACATTTACATCAGATGTTGCTACTGCTACATTTGGTGGTTTGACTATAGTTGGAAATCCTGGTTCTGGTTATAATGCTGGTGGTACTTACTCAGTCACAGGAACTGCTACTGTACAAGGAACTCTTACGAATGGTGGAGCTAATGGTGGTAATGGTGAACTAGGTACTACTTCTGCTTTAAATGGTGCTGGTGGTACTGGCGGTGGTATAGGCACATATAATGCTACATCGGTTATAGAAGGTCATAACGATGTTAATGGTTTATTTGCTGCAGTAACCGGAGCCGGAACTAGTAGTTCTAATTTTGGTAAAGGTGCTTATGGTGGTGCTGAATATACTGGTAGCGTTGCGCATAATGGAACAGTTGGTTTTTTTGCTGGCGGTGGTGGCGGTGGTGGTGGTGGAGGAAATGGTACTAGTTTTTATGGTGCTGGTGCTGCTGGTGGAAACGCAGCTATAGTATTTCAGTATCAGATAGCAGGAACGAATTATTATCAATTAGTCAATGAATCTTCTGGCGCTGGGTCATTTACGTTTCCAACAGGAACAAATTACGTGCAAATTTGGGCTATTGGTAAGGGTGCCAGTGGTTCCAGTGGTTCGTTTGGTTCTAGTAATGCAGGTGGTGGTAACGGCGGTAAGGCTGGCGGAGTTGCATGGGCAACGTTTGATGGTACATCATTAAATTTAACTAATATAGCTAGTCGTCAAGATAATTTGGGAAATCATTATATTATTTCATCAGGGATGTATGATGAGGTAACTATATATCCAATTTCTGGTGGAATTGCAAGGAGGCAAGATTCGTCGGGCAACTATTATGTTGCTGGTATCTTGGATGAAACCTCAACATTGACATAATAAATAGAAGAAACAAACAGGTAGATATAAATGGCAAAACTTCAAAGTGGGACTAGAATATATGGTACGGCTAACGTAGATACAATTCTCTATGTTAATACATATTTTGTTGCTAATTCTACGGGTGTGTATTCTACAGGAACAGTAAATTCTGCTTCCTATTCTATTGGCAATAATTTTATTGTTAATACTTCTCAGTTATCTATTTCTGGTATTACATTTTCTGCTAACGGTTCTGTTGGTAATACTAACCAAGTATTGACTTCAAATTCTACTGGTGGTGTATATTGGGCAGCTGCATCTAGTAGCGGTCAGTATACTTCGAGAGTTAACAACTCTGTCACAGATACTTCTGTTACTCCAGATTCATCACAGTATGATATATATGCGTATACAGCATTAGCATCTGGGTTGACAATTAATGCTTCAACGTTTTTACCAACTAATGGTACTAAGTTAATGTTTAGAATTAAAGATAACGGCACTGCTCAAACACTAACCTGGACAACTACAGGTTCAGGTTCTTTTCGTATTCTTGGTACAACATTACCAACAACAACTACAGTCAATAAAGTAACATATATTGGTTGTGTATATAATTCAGACGAATCTTACTGGGATGTTATCGCAGTTGCAACACAAGCATAAAATAGGAGTATACATTATGGCTATTACAAATTTTATTTCTGATAATTTTGAAATGTCACAACCTGATGGTAGCTACAGGTTTACATGTTCAATTCTTATGCCCGCCGATGAGTATAATTCATATACACCTGAACAAATTCAACAAATGAAACAGGACAGGTATGATAAGTGGTACGCCTTTGTAATTGCTGCTAGTCAAGTAGTGGATGATACTACATCAAATACTGATATGAGTGCAGCTTAATGGCAACAAAGTATTGGCGTTTAACTACTAGTGGAACTTTTGCTACTGCAACTAATTGGTCTTTGTCATCAGGCGGGCCAGCAAATACTACTGCGCCAGCAAATGGTGATACATTAATTTTTGATCGAGCATCAACTTATACTGTTACTGTAGGTGCTTCATTTAATGGACCATCTTGTACGATTAATGTTAATGCTGGTTCTGTTACTTTTAGTTTAGGTACATTTTCTCTTACAATTGGTACAGTAACAAATAGCGGTACAGTGTCATTTGCTTCAGGTAGTAGTGGCGCATCGTTATTTAATACTTTTACAAATAATGGTACATGTACCTTTTCTGGCGCTAGTACTAGCATCAATCATCTTTCTGGTTATACTTCTGGCGGTTCTTTTTACAATTATGGTACTTTAAATATAACTAAAACTGCTGGCGTAAATGCAATAACGTATGGTGGTTCTTTTTATAATTATAGCGGAGCTTCTACAACAGTATCTGGCATAGGAATGTATTGCTCTGGTAATTTTATAAATCAGGGTTCATTATCTTATAACGCAGCACAATTTGTGCTTGGTTATAATAGTAATGTAACGTATTCAGGTGGCGGAAGTTCTTACAATGTTCAAACGAATGGAGCAACAATAAATGTAAGTAGTTACTGTTATTTGTATTCTGGAACCACAACAAATAATTCTACATTTACGTTATTAGATTCTCTTACAATTGGTGGGACTGCTGGTAGTTTACAAATATATGCTGGTTATTTAAATTTAAATGGTCAAACAGTAACATGCTCAGGTGTTACTGTAAGTACTGGCTCAAGCCAGTATCCCAAAGGTATTACAGTAAACGCCGGTACCATTTATGCGACTGGTACATCAACATTTACTAATAGTGTTACTGCATCTTTTACATTAACTGCTGGAACAGGTACAGGTTATTTTATAACTACAAACTCTTCTGCCAAAACATTTTCAACTGGTACGAATAACGGTGGTTGGGTTTATCCTTGGGTATTGGCAAACTCTGGCGGAACATTAACAGTAAGTGGTAACTATACAGTAACATTTGGTGGATTTATTCCAAACGGTTATGTTTATACAACATTTTCACTGCAAGCGGGTGTAACTTTTAATATAACGAACCCAGGAACAATGGGTACTGGACCAAGTAATGGATACATTGCAACAGTACAGTGCGCAACAGCAGGTTCAATTTCAACATTAAACTGGGTTGGTAGTGGAACACCTCCTGTTAATTGGTATTGTAGTTTCACAGGTATTAATTTTACAGCTCCTGGACCTGACCAATATGGTACTGTTCCTTATTATTGGTATTTTGTTGCATCTAGTAATGATGGATCAAGCGGTGGTACTGGTGGCGGTACCGGTGCATTATTTTCTTCAAGTGCCTCGGCTACGGCATTACCATCAAAAGTTTATCAGATTACAAACGTATCTCAAACTTCGTGGGTACTACCAGCCGATTGGAATCCAAATGGTAATCAAATTTATTTAATTGGTGGTGGAGGTGGTGCATCTGGTGCGGATTCTGGCACAGGTTTTCGTGTTGGTGGATCAGGTGGTGGAGGTGGTGGGTATCAACCTATAACTAATTTTTCACTTACTGCAGGAACATCAGTAACTGTAACGGTAGGTACTGGTGGAAGTGGTGGTACTGTTGGCGTATCAGGTTCAGCTGGTGGATATACATATTTTGGAACATTATCTGGACCACATTATGTAGCTACTGGTGGAAGTGGTGGTACTGTTGGAACTACTGGAACTCCAGCTTATGGTGGTGGTGGTGGATTTGGTGGTACTGGTTATGCTGGCGGTAATGGTGGAAATGTTGGTCTTGGAGGTAATTCAGATTCTGTAGGTGGTGCAGGTGGTGGTGGAGCCGCTGGCCCATATGGCAACGGTGGTAACGGCGGTAATGTCAGCGCCTCTAGTGGTGCAAATTTTATTGGTGGAACTGGCGGTGGTGGTAATGGCGG
>TBL_comb47_HYPODRAFT_10005884_pt1 | contig 13471 bp, 14 predicted proteins | sample TroBogypolimnion_40_FD_10682 | JGI IMG/M metagenome (IMG submission 10682)
ATGTGCCTTGCACGGCATGCGTCGGAGCCGATGCAAAGCGACCGGAAATTGCAATGACATGTGCTGCCAGCGCCGGCTGTGTCTGGGTGGACTCCAGTGACATGATGGAGCCCTGCGAGAAGCCGATCAGCGTGGTGTTGGCTGCGGTGACACCGGAATCCTTCTGCAACTGTTGGATAAGGGACCGAAACGCGGGCATGGCGGCTGCCACGCGCCCCGGACGGTTTTCTTCGGTCACCCCCGCCACCGAAAACCATTGGCGGCCTTGCCCGAAGTCGCTGGGCTGAAGTCCTTCCAGACTGAGCACCAAGGCCGCGGGAAATTTGGCGGCGAATTGCTGGCCCACGGGCACCAGGTCTTGCGCATTGGAGCCCACGCCATGAAACAGCAGAATCAGCTGATGGGCGGCGCCTGCGGGCTTTTGAACAACGATGGATGCGGTCATATTTATCTCCATTGCACGCAACGCATGCAGTTGGCTTCAGTGTAGAGGGCGAACATCAATCGCTTCGACTTGCGCATTGAAGGCCCTGTTGCATTTATTTGAATGCCCCATGGGCTGCATTGCCGATATACCTTCCGCTTGAAGCTATCTTCAAAAACTCAGTCAACAGCCCTGAAGGCGCTCCACGATCACCGCAGCGCCAATGCCACCGGCACCGGCAACGGCGGCCAGGCCGCGTGCGCCGGGCGCCGCGTCCTGTTGCAGATCGGTCAGCAGGCGCACCAAGGCAACCGCGCCGGAGGCGCCAATCGGGTGGCCGCGCGCCAGGCCACCACCGCGCCGGTTGATGGCTTCTGGGCGCAGCCCCAGCGCACTGCAAAAGCTCAGGCCCTGCACCGCAAAGGCGTCGTGCAGCTCAATCGCCCGGAGCTCGGCCATGCTGTGCAGGCCGGCGCGCTGCAATGCAAGCTGCGCCGCCACCTGTGCGGCCAGCAGCGGAGTGCCAGGATCTGCGCCCACCGAGGCCGAGGCCAGCCAGGCGGCGTGCGGCTTCAGGCCCAGGTGTTGGCAGGCCTGCGGTGTGGCCAACAGGACCAGGGCTGCGCCGTCGGCCTTGGTGGAAATGGCCAGGGTGCTCACGGCGCAGTTGGTGGAGGCAGCAGCATCAGCGGCGCCCTGCACGGCCAGCGGCATGCGGGCCGCGCGCTCCGGGGTGAGTGCGCGCGGGTAGGCGTCGTGCTGCAGGCCGTTGATTTCCACGATTTCGTCGCGTAAAAAATCCTGGTGCTGCAGCGCACGCTGGTGGCTTTGCACGGCATAGGCGTCCTGCTGCACGCGGGTGATGTGCTGTTGCGCGGCATGGTCGGCAGCGGATTGCAGCAGGTCCGGGTCGCGTGCCGGGTCGGGGGCAAAGGCCGGGCGCTCGTAGGCCACAGGTACATCGCCCACATGCAACGGGCGGTGGTGGCGCAGGGGCGCACGGCTCCAGGCCTCCACGCCGCCGGCAATCACCACCGAGGCCTGGCCCGAGGCCAGCATGCCCACGGCAAGGGCGATGGCATCCAGGCCGGAGCAGCATTGGGTATCGACCGTAAGGGCGGCGCAGCGGTCGGGCAGGTTTGCGGCCAGCGCCAACATGCGCGCCGGGTTGCCGCCGGCACCCAAGGCGTTGCCGATGACCACGGCGTCCACCGCCTCTGGGCCGATGCCGGCGCGTTGCAGCAGTGCCCGCAGTACCGGCGCCGCTATTTCGTGGGACTGCAGGTTGCGAAAGGCGCCGCCCAGCGGCGCCACGGCGCTGCGCGCCCAGGCGGCGATCAGGGCAGGGGATGCAGACATGGGGTGTCCGTGGTGATGGAGTTGCGCTGTTGCAGGCTACGCGCCAGACGGGGGTGATCGGTCTTGGCACTGGCGGTGCGGGGCCAGTCCGTGCAGACATAGAATTTTTTGGGCGCCTTGAAGGCCTCCAGGCTGTGCCGGCACCAGGCCACCAATTGCAGGGCGTCCGGGCGTTCGGCAGCGGTGCCGTCTGTTGCGTTGGTCCAATGCAGGATGGCCACCACCTGGGCGCCACGCCGCGCGTCTTCCACGCCGTGCACCGATGCCAGTGCGACGGCCGGGTGTGCCTCCAGCACCGCCTCCAGCTCTTCGGCAAACAGGTTTTTGCCCTGGGTGACGATCATGCGGTTTTGCCGCCCGGCCAGGCACAGCCGCCCCTGCGCATCCAGCCTGCCCAGATCGCGTACCGACAGCCAGTCGGCATCGCGCAGCGCGGCCGTGGCAGGGTCCGCAGCGCCCACATAGTCCATAAACAGCAGGGGACTGCGCACATAAATCAGTCCGGCCGCGTCTTCATCCGGCCCATCAACCGGCGTGGTGCCCGGCACTGCGCGTATCTGCAGTTCCACATTGGCAAAGGGTTTGCCGACCACGGCGGCCGGGGTGCTTTCATCGCTGTCCATCCAGGCAATAAAGCTGGTTTCAGACGCCCCGTAAAACTCGACGATGCGCGCATTGGGGAACAGCGAGCGCAGTTCGGCCGTGCGCTTGCGCATCCAGCGCGCGCCGCTGATCAGGATCAGCCGCACCGCCGCTATGGGTGCCAGGGCCTTGTGCCGCGCCACATCCAGCATCAGGACCAGCTGGCTGGGGGCGGTGATTAAAAGGGGCGTGAGCCCCGTGCGCAAGGTATCCAGCGCCGCACTTGCCCAAAAGCGCTCCTGCACCACCACGCCGCCGCCGGTCCACAGGCCCAGCAACATGCCGAACAGAAACAGCGAGTGCGCATCGCGCCCCGGCGCCAGGATGCACGCCGCTGCGTCCGGCCCGAACTCCTCCAGGCAGACTCGAAAGCTCTCGGCCCAGGACTGGTGGTGGCGCCTGAAGCCCTTGGGCATGCCGGTGCTGCCGGAGGTGTAGCCGATGTAAAAGGGCGACAAGGACTGGGCCGGCGCCCTGTCGCAGGCGTCGTCTGCCAGACCCGCTTGCACACCGTGCAGCACGGCTGCCGGCCAATCCGGGTCGGCCACGGCGGCGCAGCGTCCGCTGGCAATGATTCCCAGAAAGTCCACCAGCCGTTGCATCAGGGGCTGGTTGCCAGCGACCAGCAGGGTGGCCGGGGCGCGTTGTTGGGTGAGTGCGGCCGCGCGATCCGTGACGGCCGCATGCAACTCTGCAAAGCTCAGCGACTGGCTGCCGCTTTGGATGGCCAGCGCATCGCCACGCGACATTGCCCAATCGGCCAGCGGCCCATGGACCAGGCCCGAGGCTTGGCCCGGTGTCATTTCAAGGCGCGACCGCCAAAGTTCCAGTCCGGCAGACCGCGTGCCACGGTGTGAACCACCATGGCGCAGACGGCGCATTTCAGCAGGTCACCCGGCACAAACGCCAGGGTGCCGAAAAAGGCCTGGGTCCAGCTCAGGTTGGCAATCTTCACCAGGCCGACCACGCCCATGGAATGCACCACCAGCAGGCCGCCCAAGGCAGAGGCAAAAAAGGCGCTGATGGCCGCGCTTTTCGGTGTGGCGCGCGGCAGGGCCGTCATCAACCAGCCGGTGACCAGTGCGCCAAAGGGCCAGCCTATCAGGTAGCCAGCGGCCGGTGCCATGAACACGCCCAGGCCGCCGCGTCCGCCCGATAGCAAGGGCAGGCCCAGGGCGACGGCGACCAGGAACAGCAGCATGGCTTGCAGGGCGCGCTGGGGGCCGAGCAGGCAACCGGCCAGCATCACGCCCAGGGTTTGCAGCGTGATCGGCACGCCCAGCGGCAAATCAATTTTGGGAATCAAGCCAAACACCGCCAGCAGGGCGGCAAACAGGGAAACCAGGGCCAGGGAGCGCGAAGAGTTCATGGGGTCTAGCAAGTCGGTGAAAGGAGGGCAGGGCTACTCGCCCATGCGCATTTCGAGTGTATCTGCTACCCGGCGGGCGCTGGTCAGCATCTGGATGGTCAGCGGCGCCAGCAGGCTTAAGCCGCCGGCCTTGCCGGTGCGCAGGCGGTGGGCCTCGTCCAGGCGCTTCCAGACCACAAAGAAGTGCTCGGTAAAGCGCAGCATCATGGCCAGTTGCAGGGCCAGTCGCTCGGTCTTGATGCCAATGCGTTGCAGCGGGCTGAGCAGCCGCTCCAGCACGTCGAGCAAATCGCCGGTGCGCGTGGTGAGCGTGAGCGCAATGCCTAAGAGCGAGGCGCTGTGCAGGCGCAGCACGCTGATCCAGCCCAGCGCGGCCTGCTGCATATAGGTGTGAAACGCCAGGATCAGCAGGCTGGCCAGCAGCACCGAGGCCACCAGCTTGCGCGCCGGCAGCACGGCGCGGCCCAGGCTGATGAACAGCAGGATGCAGGCCACGGCACCCACGGCCAACACGGTGATGCTATGCGTCGCGTACTGCGCCGTGCCCAGCAGGGCAAACAGCAGCAGCTTGACGGCTGCAGGCACGCCGTGCAGCCAGCTGCGGTGTTCGCTGTAGAGGCTTCCCATAGTGCTTATTGGTAGGAGAGGGCAAGTGCCGCAATGCGCGCGGCCACATCGGACTGGTAGGCGGCGCAGACCTCTGCGCCCGGGCCATCGGCGCGCACCCGACCCTGGTCCAACCAGATCACGCGGGCAAAGTCGCGCACATGCTCCAGCAGATGCGTGGAGATGATGACCTGCTGATCTGCCTTGGCAATGTCCATGGCCAGCAGGGCCTGGCCGGGCTGGTCCAGGCTGGCGAAGGGCTCGTCGAGCAACAGCAATTCCGGCGAGGCAATCATCAGGGCCAGCCAGCACACATGCTGGCGCTGACCCTGGCTTAAGGATCCGATGGCGCGCTCGGACCAGGCGGCCAGACCACGCGATTCCAGAAACACACGCGCCTGTGCAATCGCCTGGCGGCGTGGCAGGCCGCCGGGGGAGAGGCCCAGGGCCAGCTCTTCGGCCACGGTGGGGAAAATGATCTGCTCGTCCGGGTTCTGGAACATCATGCCCACCAGACCCGGGCGCTTGCTGCTGACGCTGCGCGCTTCCAGGCCGCGCACCGTGACGCTGCCACTTTGGGGCACGTCCAGCCCACACAGCAGGCGAAACAGGCTGCTTTTGCCGGCGCCGTTGTCGCCGATCAGGCCGATGCGCGGCTCGGGCAGATCCAGCGTCAGTCCCGAAAAAATCGTGTGGGCGCCGCGCTGCAGGGTGGCATCGCGGATATGGAGCAGGGTCGTGGCCGCGGCTTGGGCTACAGGATTCGGATGGTTTGGAATGGGCGTATCGCTTGGTGATCGGCTAGGAGTTTAAGCGCTGGGCGTTGCCTGTGGCGGGGCTACACTGCCATCCATGTCCAGCCCTCTTGCCACCAGCCTTGCCGCCATCGACACGTTTATTGACGCGCTGTGGCTGGAAGAGGGACTGTCCAAAAACACGCTGGCGGCCTACCGGCGCGATCTCACGCTCTATGGCAAGTGGTTGCTAGAGCAGTCGCGCAGTCTGGACGACAGCGCCGAGCGGGACCTGCAGGCCTATTTTTCGCACCGCCACACGCCGGGCAGCAAGGCCACCAGTGCCAACCGGCGCCTCACCGTGTTCAAGCGCTACTTCCGCTGGGCCCTGCGCGAGAACCGCATCGCTGCCGACCCCACGCTCAAGCTGCAATCGGCCAAACAGGCCCTGCGCGTGCCCAAGACCTTGACCGAGGCGCAGGTGGAGGCCCTGCTGGCCGCGCCCGATACGTCCAACGCATTGGGCATACGCGACCGCACCATGCTGGAGCTGATGTATGCCAGCGGTCTGCGCGTGAGCGAGTTGGTGGACCTGCGCGTGTTCAACGTCAGCCTCAACGACAACGTGCTGCGCGTGTTGGGCAAGGGCTCCAAGGAACGGCTGGTGCCGTTTGGTGAGGTGGCGGCGCAGTGGTTGCGCCAGTATCTGGGCGCGCCACGCCAGGAGTTGCTGGCCGGCAAACAGACCCAGGATTTGTTTGTCACGGTGCGCGGCCCCACGGCCGGAACGGCCATGTCGCGGGTGATGTTCTGGATGGTGGTGAAAAAATATGCGCTGGCGGCCGGCATCCGCTCACCGCTGTCACCGCACACGCTGCGCCACGCCTTTGCCACCCATTTGCTGAACCATGGCGCCGATCTGCGCGCCGTGCAAATGCTGCTGGGACACGCCGATATTTCCACCACCACCATTTACACCCACGTGGCGCGCGAGCGCCTGGCGCAGCTGCATGCCGCGCACCACCCCAGAGGCTAGACGGAAAGGGTCTCGGCCCAGGCCAGGGCTTGCAGGTGGGCCCAGTTGACGTGGTTGCTGTTGAGGCCCAGGCTCTTGATGGCGGTCGCAAAGGCACTATCGTCGGCTGACTCGCAGGCAATGGTGAGGTCCAGAAACGGTGCCAGCGGGCCGCTGTGGTGCAGCAGGGCATCGACCACCTGCGGCGGCAGCGTGACGGTGGCCAGTGCCGACTCCATGCTCATGCCCAGCATGGTGTCCAGGAGCGAAAACACACCCACCACAAAGGCGTTGTCGCAATCTTCGGGCGACATGCGCTCCAGCGCCAGCAGTTCCATCAGTCGGCCGCGTACCACGGCGGTGGCGCCCACGGCCGGTGGCATGTCGCCCAGATTGGAGGTGGTCATCAACAGGGCGGCCCATTTGAAGAGACGGTTCAGCCCCAATATCATCACCGCGTGTTTAAAGGAGGTGACCTCGGTGCGCATGCCAAAGCCGGCCGAATTGATGAAGCGCAGCAGGTTGAATGACAACATCGGGTCGTGCTTGAGCACCTCCTCAATCTCTGCCGTGCTGGACTGCTTGCGCACCAGGTCAATCAGGCGAATGATGTTGGCCTGCGCCGGGCGGATACTCTGGCCCTCCATAAGCACCGGTTTGGCAAACCAGTAGCCCTGGTACAACTTGACGCCAAGTGCCTTGACCATGTCGTATTGCTGGTGGCTCTCCACCTTTTCGGCAATCAACAGCGCCTGCGATTTGGCCTGGGCCAGTTTGACAAAGGAACCCACGGCCTCGGGCTTGAGTATGGACAGGTCGAACTTGATAAAGGAAGCCAGCGGCAACCAGGATTCGTAGGAACGGGTCAGGATGGAGTAGTCAAAGGCCAAACGGAAACCACGGCGTTTGAGTTCCTGCAGGTTGGGCAGGTGGTTGGCAATTTCGTCCACCTGGGACAGGGGCAGCGGCGGTATTTCCAGCACCACGCGCTCGGGCGCCACCAGGTCCAGATGACCGCCGGCAAGGCTGTCGTGGGTGCAATTGATGAAGATGGTTTTGCGGCTGGCCAGCGAGTCGTTCTCGGCCATGGACAAGGCGTTGAACAACAGCTGCGCATCGCTGGCCGCGTTGTGTTCGGTGCTCTGCAGCGAGCGGTCAAACAACTCGTAGCCGAATACGGTGCGCGCCTCGTCCAGAATCGCCTGCCGCGCAATGACTCGGTTGGAGCCGGCATGCAGCGGTCGCGTCGGACTGGTTTCTTGGGATACTGTCATGGTTGGAACGCTATCAAGTGGGCAAATTCCATTCTAGGCCTTGAATGCAGGCGGCCACTCGCTTTATGCGCTGGGCAACGCATCCAGCTCCTGCTGGGTAAATCCGGCCAGCTTGCGTGCAGCCAGATTAAATGGCGGCTTCAGCCGGGGCCCGCCATGTTGTTGGGCCACCTGTGCATGGAAGGTGGAACTATCCAGCCCGTCGCGCTGGCATAACCAGTGGTACCAATGGTTGCCAATCGCCACATGGCCGACCTCCTCACGCAGGATGGTGTCCAGAATCTGCACCGCCTGCAGGGCATGCACGCTGCCGACCTTGCGCAGCTTGGCCTGGATGATGGGGGTGGCGTCCAGCCCGCGCGCCTCCAGGGTGCGCGGCACCAGCGCCATGCGGGCCACACCATCGTGGCGGGTGTTCTCGGCCATGGTCCACAGGCCGTCGTGGGCCGGGAAGTCGCCATAGGCATAGCCCAGCGTCGCCAGATGGTCGGCCAGCAGGCTGAAGTGCTGAGATTCTTCATGGGCCACGCGCAGCCAGTCGCGGTAGTAATCGGCGGGCAGATTGGCAAAGCGCCAGGCCGCATCCAGCGCCAGGTTGATGGCGTTGAACTCAATGTGCGCGATGGAGTGAATCAGGGCCGCATGACCCTCGGTCGTGTAGGGTGAACGCCGGGGCACGTCCTTGGGCAGCACCAGCAGGGGCTTGGCCGGGCGACCGGGTTGCGGGGGCGCATCCAGCTGGCGCATGGTGTCAATGGCCAGGGCATCGCGTTGTGCCCACAGCTCCTGTACCGCCGAAACCTTGGCTGCGGGGTCGTCAAGGGTGAATGCGGCGCGGGCGCCATGTCGTAGTTCCATCATCCCTACAATTCTAGGCAATCTGCACTTTAGGAACCAAGATGGCTTTGTATGCATTGGATGGGGTCGCTCCCCGGGTAGCCGAGGGCGCCTGGATCGCCGACAGCGCCCAGGTGATGGGCAATGTGGAGCTGGCCGCGGACGTGAGCGTCTGGTTCGGCACCGTGATTCGGGGCGACACCGAGGTCATACGCATTGGCCGCGGCTCGAATATCCAGGATGGCAGCGTGCTGCACGCCGACATTGGCAAGCCACTGGAAATCGGCGAGAACGTCACCGTGGGCCACAAGGTCATGCTGCATGGCTGTACCATCGGCGACGGTTCGTTGATCGGCATTGGTGCCATCGTGCTCAACGGCGCAAAAATTGGCAAGGGCTGCATCGTCGGCGCGGGTGCCCTGGTGACCGAGGGCAAGGAGTTTCCCGATGGCAGCATGGTCATCGGCAGCCCGGCCAAGGCGGTGCGAGAGCTCACATCCGAACAACAGCTGGGCCTGCGCTGGAGCGCCGAACACTACATAGAGAATGCCCGGCGCTTTCGCGACGGCCTCAAGCAAATCGCATAACCCCTGCGGCGTCCCGAATGCCGCAATAACCGGAGTCGTGCATGTCCGAATTGCACAAGTTTTTATTTGACGGCCTGCCCGTGCGCGGTGTGTTGGTGCGCCTGACCGATGCCTGGACCGAAATTCTGAGTCGCCGCGCCAGCAACAGTGGCACCGGCGCCTACGCGTCCGAGGTGCGCGATATGCTGGGCGAAATGACGGCTGCGGCGGCGCTGATGCAGGCCAATATCAAGTTTGATGGCGCGCTGGTGCTGCAGATTTTTGGGGATGGTCCGGTCAAGGTGGCGGTGGTGGAGGTGCAGTCCGACCTGGCCCTGCGCGCCACGGCCACGGTGCAGCCGCAGGTGGAAGCCGGCGCCACGCTGAGCCAGATGGTCAATGCGCACAACCAGGGTCGCTGCGCGATTACGTTGGACCCCAAGACCAAGTTCCCCGGTCAGCAGCCCTACCAGGGCGTGGTGCCGCTGTTTGATGACCAGGGCGTGCCTATCGAAAAATTGAGTGCCGTGCTGGAGCATTACATGCTGCAAAGCGAACAGCTGGATACCACGCTGGTGCTGGCTGCCGACGACAGGGTGGCCGCCGGGCTGCTGATCCAGCGCCTGCCCATGGCCGGCGCGGGCAATCTGGCGGGCAGCATGGTGTCCAAGGAAAACGAAGACCAGATTGGCCTCAACGAGCATTACAACCGGATTGCGATCCTGGCCTCCAGCCTCAAGCGCGAGGAGTTGCTGACACTGGATGTGGAAACCATTTTGCGTCGCCTGTTTTGGGAGGAGAGCATCACCCGCTTTGAGCCGCTGATCGGTGACAGCGCGCCGCGCTTTGCCTGCAGTTGCAGCCGCGAGCGGGTGGGCAAGATGATTGTGGGCCTGGGCCGCGAAGAGGCCGAAGACATTATTTCCGAGCGGGGTGACATCGAGGTGGGCTGCGAGTTTTGCGGCCTGCAATACCGCTTTGACCCGATCGACGCGGCGCAGTTGTTTGTCGATGCGGTGCAGATTGTCAGCAGCGGCGCGGAGCCGCACTAGATTGGCCCCCACGCTTGCCACTTCGTGTGCTGCGCTGCCCCCCGAGGGGGTGCGTTTAGCCTTGGGGCCCGGCGGCTAAACATCGTTGTGCAACAGGGCGCTAAACAGCCGGTGCTCGCAGTCCGGGTCTGAGCACTTCTCGCAATTCCATTTCCAATTGCCGGGTGTCGTATCCGCACGTGCGGTGCCCAGAACGTAATCAATCGCCTGCTGGGCAGAGCGGGTGCGTGCGTCGCCGCTGCCATAGACCGTTGAGAAGCCTGTGCCGTGTTGCTGCAGAACTGCCCGCAGGCGCTGGTCGGCTCCACGGCGCTGCGCCATGTCGGCATCAGAAGCTGGCAGGTCCAACCCCATCAGCAGCACCAGGTCCCATTGTTGGGGTGTATCCGATAGGAGGGGGGCGTCGCAGATGTTCAGAGGCGGTTTGATGGCTGACTGCAGAGCCAGTGCCAATGTGGTCTTGCCGGTGCCTGGGGCTCCCAGGATCGCAATGTTCATAAGGCGCAGCGCTGGCTACTTGGCAATCTGCACAAAGATTTCGTTGTTCTTGACCATGCCCAGCTCGCTGCGGGCTTTTTCTTCGACGATTTCCAGGCCTTCTTTCAAGTCGTGGATTTCCGCAGACAGGCGGTCATTGGCCAATGCCGCCTGCGCGTTCTTCTGCTTCTGCTCATCCAGTTCGCTTTGCAGCTTGCTGACACTGCGCACGCTGCCGCGACCAAACCACAACTGCCCCTGCACGATGAGCAGCAGGGCAATCAGCAACAAGGGAACGAGGCGTTTGCTCATGCCTTGTGGTTTGGCCGGTGGGGAGGCACTACCTTACTTGAGGTTGTAAAAGGCAGCGCGGCCGGGGTACACAGCCACATCACCCAGGTCTTCTTCGATGCGCAGCAGTTGGTTGTACTTGGCCATGCGGTCGGAACGGCTCAAGCTACCGGTCTTGATCTGGCCGGCGTTGGTGCCCACAGCGATGTCGGAGATGGTGGAGTCTTCGGTCTCACCCGAGCGGTGGCTGATGACGGCGGTGTAGCCGGCACGCTTGGCCATCTCGATCGCAGCAAAGGTTTCGGACAGGGTGCCGATCTGGTTCACCTTGATCAGGATGGAGTTGGCAATGCCCTTGTCTATGCCTTCTTTCAGGATCTTGGTGTTGGTGACAAACAGGTCGTCGCCCACGATTTGTACCTTCTTGCCCAGGCGGTCTGTCAGGATTTTCCAGCCGTCCCAGTCGCCTTCGGCCATGCCGTCTTCGATGCTGATGATGGGGTATTTGTCGACCCAGGTGGCCAACATGTCGGTCCACTCTTGGGCGGTCAGGCTCAGGCCTTCGCCGGAGAGTTCGTACTTGCCATTCTTGTAGAACTCGGAAGCGGCGCAGTCCAGACCCAGGGCGATTTGCTCACCGGCCACATAGCCAGCCTTGTCGATGGCTTCCAGAATCATCTGGATGGCGGCTTCGTGATTGGGCACATTGGGGGCAAAGCCGCCTTCGTCGCCGACCGCGGTGCTGATGCCCTTGTCGTGCAGGATTTTCTTCAGCGCGTGGAAGACTTCGGCGCCATAGCGCAGTGCTTCACGGAAGCTGGGAGCACCCACGGGGATGATCATCAGCTCTTGCAGGTCGAGGTTGTTGTTGGCATGCTCGCCGCCGTTGATGACGTTCATCATGGGCACGGGCAACTGCACCGCAGCCATGCCGCCAAAGTAGCGGTACAGCGGCAGGCCGGACTCTTCGGCAGCAGCGCGGGCCACGGCCATGGAGACGGCCAGCATGGCGTTGGCGCCCAGGCGCGATTTGTTCTCGGTGCCGTCCAGATCGATCAGGGTCTTGTCCAGGAAGGACTGTTCGGACGCGTCCAGGCCTAGCACTGCCTCGGAGATTTCGGTGTTGATGTGTTCGACGGCCTTGAGCACGCCCTTGCCGAGGTAGCGCTTCTTGTCACCGTCGCGTAGCTCGATGGCTTCGCGCGAGCCGGTGGAGGCTCCGCTGGGAACGGCCGCGCGGCCCATGGTTCCGGATTCCAGCAGCACATCGCACTCGACCGTGGGGTTGCCACGGGAGTCGAGAATTTCGCGGCCGACGATATCAACAATTGCACTCATGGTTTTCTTTCTAGAACAAAACAAAAAACAAACTTCGGGCTACTTTGATCTTGCAGCCCTTACTGGAAATTATTCTCCAAAAATGGAGTTTTTTTGGTTACGTAATCCAGTGCCACCAATGTTTCCAGCAAGGCTTTCATATGGCGCAAAGGAACTGCATTGGGGCCGTCCGACCAGGCTTCGGCCGGATTGGGGTGGGTCTCCATGAACAGGCCGGCCACACCTGCGGCCACGCCGGCGCGGGCCAGCACCGGCACCATGTCGCGCGCACCGCCACTGCTGGTGCCTTGGCCGCCGGGCTTTTGTACCGAGTGGGTCACATCAAACACCACCGGGGCACCCGACTTGCGCATCTCGGCCAGGCTGGTCATGTCGGCCACCAGGTTGTTATAGCCAAAGCTCACACCGCGCTCGCAGGCCAGAAAGTTGTCTTCGGGCAGCCCTGCATCACGCGCCGCGGCGCGCGCCTTGTCGATCACATTCTTCATGTCCCAAGGGGCCAGGAACTGCCCCTTTTTGATATTCACCGGCTTGCCCGATTGCGCCACCGCGCGGATGAAATCGGTTTGGCGGCACAAAAAGGCCGGGGTTTGCAGTACGTCCACCACGCTGGCCACGGCATCGATCTGCGAGACCTCGTGCACGTCGGTGAGTATGGGAACACCGATCTGGCGGCGCACTTCGTCGAGGATCTTGAGCCCGGCATCCAGCCCCAGGCCACGCTGGGTGCTGCCGGATGAACGGTTGGCTTTGTCAAACGAGCCCTTGTAAATCAAGGGAACGCCCAATGCTGCGCAAATCTCTTTGAGTTGTCCCGCCACATCGAGCGACATTTGCTGCCCCTCGATGGAGCAGGTGCCGGCGATTAAAAAGAACGGATGTTCCAGGCCGACGTCAAAGCCACACAATTTCACGCTGCCACCTTCAGTGTCTTGCCCAGGGCCTGATGGTCCAGCGAGGCCTTGATAAAGGCGTTGAAGAGCGGGTGGCCATTCCAGGGTGTGGACTTGAACTCCGGGTGGAATTGCACGCCGACAAACCAGGGGTGGGTGCTTTGGGGCAGCTCCACCATTTCGGTCAGGTGCTCACGCTGGGTCAATGCCGAGATCACCAGACCGGCCGTGCGCAGGCGGTCCAGGAAATTCACATTGGCCTCATAGCGGTGGCGGTGGCGCTCGGTCACCACGTCGCCGTAAATCTGGTGTGCCAAGGTATCTTTGGCAACGTCCGAGCTTTGTGCGCCCAGGCGCATGGTGCCGCCCAGATTGGAATTGGTGTCGCGGGTTTTGATGGTGCCGTCGGCGTCCTTCCACTCGGTGATCAGAGCGATCACGGGGTTGGGGCTTTCGGGATCAAACTCGGTGCTGTTGGCGTTCGTCAGGCCGGCCACATGGCGGGCGAACTCGATCGTGGCGACCTGCATGCCCAGGCAGATGCCCAGATAGGGCACCTTGTTTTCGCGGGCAAAACGGGCCGCGCAAATCTTG
>TBL_comb47_HYPODRAFT_10005885_pt1 | contig 13470 bp, 24 predicted proteins | sample TroBogypolimnion_40_FD_10682 | JGI IMG/M metagenome (IMG submission 10682)
TATCATTTTTATCCAGCAAACATCTTTGAATAAATAACATATCTTTATCATATTCAATATAAGGTTTAGGCTGATAATTAATACCTATTTTTACTTTACCAGTATCGTATGGAATGTTCATTTCTATCTCTCCCTGTTTAGTTGTCTATACGCTTCTATTGCGGCCTTTAAATCTTCTTCTAACTGTTCAATGCGATCGCGTTGTTGCTTAATTAACGCTAAGGAATCTTTAGCTAACTGCACTAAGTTGCCCCTGTCCCATAAATCAAAGTCTGTCACGGATTGCGCGCCTCTTGTAAAAGTTCAATACGCTCTCTAGCAACGCGCAATGTGTTATACCGCTGATGCAAACGCTGTAGCATCGATAAACGCTTGCCTTGAATTCGTTCTTGTTCCAATAAGCTAAAAACTTCTTCCTCGCTTAAGGTATTAATTACATCATTCAAACCACGCCAACTTAATGTTTTCACTAACTTCTCCTTTGTTAAATTTAATAGTATTACGTAAAAAAGTTTTTGACAACTTTATTTTATTTTCTTTTTTAAATTATCTATCGAATGTTGCAACCTTGCAACATATTTATTTGCAGAGTTAGCTTGTCGCTGGGCTATTTTTAATTCTTCTTTAGCCGCTTTTAATTTAATGCTATATAGTTCTTGTCGTTTCATTTTAGTTCCTCAAGTGCAATGTCAGAAATGGCTTTTTTAGTATCTAAAGCTGCCCAAATTTTTTCATCGATGGTTTTATTGGTTAATAAGATATAACACCAAACATCATGTTTTTGACCGCCTCGATGCAAGCGGCCAATAGTTTGTTCATATAATTCAAGGCTCCACGGCAAAGATAAGAACACGATCTTATTGCCGCCCATTTGCAGATTAAGACCATGCCCTGCGGATTTTGGGTGCAGTAAAAGCAACTCAACACTGCCCTCATTCCAACGCTCGATGGCGCGAGGCGCGTCTAAAGTTACTGCATGGGGATAGCGACGCTTAAGTTCTGCTAATTCTTCTTGATAGTTGTAGACAAGGATAGTGTTTGCACGTTGGTTTTCTGCCAATAGATCTTCTAATAAATCAAACTTATGGCTAGAAAACCATATCGCTTGCTGATGCATGATGAACTGTCCGGGCGCATTAACGTCAGCCTGACGCGTGGTGTTATAGATAAACCCTGAACCCATCTGCTGTAGCTTTTGCGTTACCACCGCTGCGTTAGATGCAATGGCTTTCGCATCAGGGAATTCCACTACAAAATCTTTTTTCATGCGCTCGTAAGGTTCACGATCAGGTAAATCGCAACGCATTTCGACGACATGCAAGGGCGGTAGTTTATCTTTGTATTCGCTCGACTCTAAAACAAAAGTAGAAGGCCTGATGCGCTGCATCACTGCTTGTAAAGAACCTACGCGTGGCTCCCATTGGCCAAAATCGCGGTTAATACAAACAAAATACGTCTGTAAAAACGCGCCCTTACTGCGGCCTAATAATGTTTGATCTACAATCTTGCATTGGCCAAAGACATCTTCAAGGCCGTTGCTCGTAAAGCTACCCGTTAGCCCCCAGCGTATTTTCATAGGCTCGATGATAGAAAGCAAATCTTTAAAGCGTACGCCTGACGGATCTTTCAAGCGCGTTAATTCATCAAACACAATGCCATCAAAATTTAAAGCTTGCTTTTTTAACCAAGAAATATTTTCATAGTTCATTACGACGATGTTGGATGAACTTTCTAAGGCCTTCATGCGTTGCTGAGGCATGCCAATAGCCAATGATAGCGTCATGTTGAGTTGCCATTTAGCCAACTCTTGTGGCCATACATCGGTACACACGCGTTTGGGTGCTAACACTAACCAACGCTTAACAAGCTTAGTCTTTAACATTTCTTGCATGGCGGTTAGTGCTATTAGGGTTTTCCCTGCCCCCACCGATGCAAGAATCATCGCGCGATCACGCTCATATAAAAAATCAACGGCCTTCTCTTGATAGTCACGTAACTTCAAAATGGTGCCTCGCCAAGAAGTTCAAATACGTTAGGTTTAGCTTTGCGTGGCAACCGAATTAAAGTGTAATCGTGTTGCATGAAAGCAAGGGCTTCTTGTTTAGTATGAAACCTACGCAACATAGTGCCTGTTTCATCATTTACTTGGTATCGCATTGTTTTATCCAATCATCAATTTCTTGTTTTGTTTTTAAAACAACATAATTTTGTTGCAGTTGTTTCATTTCATTTCCAAAAATAATCTGAAGCGCAGATAGTGAGCCAGTGGGACTTTTTAATTCAATGAACCACGTGCTACCGGGCAAACAAACAATACGATCAGCTACGCCGCGTTGCGAAACAGATTTAAACTTATATGTTTTTCCGCCCCTACATTCAACTGCCCAAATTAAATACTTTTCTATCTCACGTTCTCTCATGTGCATAAATATAACACAAAAGTTTTTGACATTATTTTATTTTTCTGTGTATACTGAATGTTCAATAAAGTTAAAGTAAAGGAAAAACTAATGGCCAATCATTCTTCTATCGTCGGTGGTTCCACCGCTTCCCGTGTAATAAAATGCCCCGGTTCAGTTGCATTAGTAGCTAAGATGCCACCAAAGCCATCAAGCAAATATGCTGATGAGGGTACACTATTGCACAATACGATTGCAGAAATTCTTCAAAACGACATACCGCCAGCGAATCTTTTAGGCACAAAGTATAAAGAACATGTGTTAGTCCAAGAACATTTGGATAATAAAATTTTCCCTGCGTTAGAAAAACTCAATGAAATAGATCCTGATTGTTTAATGGATATGGCCATTGAAACAGAAGTTCACTTTGGTGATTTGTTGCCGGGCGTTTTTGGATCAGCCGACGTATTGGGTAAGCTCAATAGAAAAGCCTTTGTTATTGATTGGAAATTTGGCGATGGCGTGATTGTTGAGGCTGAAGAAAATTATCAAGGTATGTTTTATGCCGCAGCAGCGATGCATACGCCTGAAGTTAATTGGGTATTTGAAGATGTGGATGAAGTTGAGATTGTTATTATCCAACCGCCTATGATGCGGCGTTGGGTGACGACTGTTGCACGTATCAAAGAGTTCGAGCGTGACTTAATTGTAGCGGTTAAAGAATCCGAAAAGCGTGATGCTAGAATTGAACAAGGTAGTCATTGCCGTTGGTGCGCTGCTAAACCTGTTTGTCCTGTAATGACTGGTGCAGTAGATCGCGCTATGAATACGCAACTTAAATCCATTGATGCGAAACAGATCAGCTATTTTTTAGACCACGCCGACACTCTTGAGCAATGGATTGCAGATTTAAGAGCGTTGGCGCATCAAATGTTAGAAGCTAATATACCTGTGCCGGGTTATAAATTAGTAGCCAAACGTGCTACTAGACAGTGGGTAGATGAACTAGAAGTTGCAAAATGGGCGAGCGATTTAGATAGCAGTGTAATTTATGAGCGCAAATTACGTACGCCTGCGCAACTTGAAAAAGAATTAAAGAAACATAAAAAAGAATTGCCGAAGGAATTAGTTGTATCGATTTCTTCAGGTAGTACGTTGGCACCGGAGAGCGATCCCCGCCCAGCGGTTTTGCAAATCGGGAAGCAATTAAATGCAGCCCTTAATAAACTAAACTAAAGAAAGAAAGTAAAGATGAACTCATTAACAACATTTAAAGCAGCAGGTTTACCAGCAGTAAAAGATTTAGCAAGTGCATTAAAGACCAACTTACCATCTGTAGCCAGTGCTGGCACTGTGATTATTAAGATGGATAAGACAGGTCACTGGGTGTTTGGTGGTGATATGACTGAGATTGAGCCTGACTCTAAGTGGGCGGTTAATCCATTCAGTTTTATTCATGGCTATATCGCATGGGGTGATGGTGATGTTTTAGGTGAAAAAATGGCACCTATTAGTCAGCCTCTACCTGAACTTGATGTAGCTCCGCCGGGCGCTAAAAAGGGTTGGGAAACACAAGTTGGTTTATCAATCAAATGTATTAATGGCGATGATAAAGATATGGAAGCACGCTATACAACAACATCTGTTGGTGGCAAACGTGCGGTTCAAACTTTAGGTGTTGCTATTGCACAACAGATTGATAAAGATCCATCGAAGCCTGTAGCCATCATTACGCTTGGTAAAGAGCATTACAATCATAAATCGTATGGTCGTATCTATACGCCTGTATTTACGATTGTAGATTGGGTATCTATGGAAGTTGAAAACGAAATAGATGAACAATTAGAAATGGAAGAACCAACTGAAGTAGAAGAAACAATTACGCCTGTTCGTCGTCGTAGAACTGCGGTGTAATCCATGACACTTTGGGTTGATTTTGAAACGCGTAGTAAATGCAACTTGCTTGAAAAGGGCGTTTACAATTACGCGCAAGATATTACTACCGAAGTGTTATGCATGTCGTATGCGTTTGATGATGAGGAAGTTAAAACATGGCTTCCTCACCAAACCTTTCCTCAAGAAGTTAAAGATTACGATGGCATTATTTACGCTCATAATGCTACGTTTGAGCGTTTAATATTTTGGTATGTATTGGGTATTAACTTTAAATTAGAACAATTTTATTGCACGGCAGCGCAAGCAAGAGCCAATTGTGCGCCCGGCTCACTCGAAGATGTTGGTCGGTTTGCAGGGGCGTCGATGCAAAAGGATTACAGAGGCGGTCAATTAATTCGTTTGCTATCTATTCCTAAGGCAGATGGCACGTTCAATAATGATCCTGAATTGATGAAGGAAATGGTTGAATACTGTGAACAAGACGTTCGCGCTATGCGTGTTATTAGTCTTAGCCAACGTCAATTATCGGCTGAAGAATTGCATGATTACCATATCAACGAGCGCATCAATGATCGTGGCGTGTTAGTGGATGTTTCACTTGCTAAAGCAGCCATGCGTTACGCTGCGACTGAATTAGAAGAAATACAAAACTTAGTTTCAGAAATCACTGAGGGCGAAATCACTAGCGTGAGATCACCTAAAATGCGCGAGTGGGTACAGGCACGCGTTGGAGAGCAAGCATTAAAATTGATGGAGTCTTATAAAGAAGGCCGTAAAAAATACTCCATTGATAAGACTGTCCGCGCTAACTTATTAATCATGGATGATGCTGATGAAGTGCCACCGCATGTCGCTGATGTTATTCAATGCGCTGATGATTTGTGGGCGTCGTCTGTAGCGAAGTTTGAGCGCATGGTAAAGCTGGCCGATGATGAAGATGCAAGAGTGCGTGGTGCGTTTGTGTTTAATGGCGGTAGCGCAACAGGTAGGGCGTCTAGCTTTGGCTTACAAGTGCATAACTTTACACGCAAGTGCGCTAAAAATCCTGAGGCAGTGCGTCAAGCTATGGTATCTAATCAAGCGATTGTGCCTATGTATGGCAAGCGCGTGACGGATGTATTGAAAGGTATGCTAAGACCTGCGCTATTGCCCGCTAAAGGTAAGTCGTTGGTCGTAGCGGATTGGGCAGCTATCGAGGCGCGTGCAAATCCTTGGCTATCAAATCAAAGTTCAGCAGAAGAAGTGTTAGATGTTTTTAGATCAGGGAGAGATATTTATGTTAGAGAAGCAGCCGGAATATTCAGATGTAGCGAATCAGAGATTACTTCTGATCGTAGGCAGATTGGTAAAGTTGCTATATTATCTTGTGGCTACGGCGGTGGTATCGGTGCTTTTGCTGCTATGGGTCGTGGCTACGGGATTCATCTTCCTGAGTCTGACGCTAAGAGAACTGTGGATGCTTGGCGTAGAGCTAATCCGTGGGCTGTTCACTATTGGCAAGAACTAGAAACTGCCTATACACGTGCGCTAAGAAACCCTAACACAGAGTTTGTTGCAGGGCGTGTAACCTATCTTTTTGATGGTTTACATCTTTGGTACGCTTTACCATCAGGCCGTGTGCTATGCTATCCATACGCGCGTTTAGATGAGGATGGCGTATCGTATGCTAAAGCTGCTTGGAAACCTGCCGCAGATGCTAAAGAGTGGCCTCGCGCACGTTTATGGAAAGGACTTGCTTGTGAAAACATTACACAAGCTGTTGCTAATGACATATTGCGTAGCGCCTTGCGTCAATTAGATAATGTAGTGTTGCATGTCCACGATGAAATCGTTTTAGAAACAGATAATCCTGAAGAAGATGCTGAAGAATTAAAACGCGTCATGTGTACGCCCCCTGCATGGGCTACTGATTTACCCTTAGACGTAGAAGTAAATGTTATGACTCGATATGGAAAGTAGTAAACTGATAAACCGAAAAGGTTTGAACCCGACAAAGATTCAAACCTTTTCTAACCAAGTTAAATAGAGGGATTAAATGGCTGGAAATAATAATATCACATCATTAGAATTTGTTGAATACCTACAAAAATTAGCGGTTGAAGGAGAAACTCTCTTAGTAGTGCGTCAAAAGCCTGTGATGGTTGCTGGTGAACAAGCCACTCACAACGATGGAACTTTAAAATACACATGGCCAGCCTATCTGCCGGAGCGATTTAGACCGGGCGGTGCTTGGTACGGCAACACGGGATCTTTTATGATTGATCGTTTTGTCGATGGGCGTGTGGCTGCATCTGCCGCTAATTGCGAATACGTTGCGGTCATGGTGCTAGATGACATTGGCACTAAATCTAAGACGCCACCACTTGAGCCAACATGGAAAATAGAAACCTCACCGAATAACTTTCAGTGGGGTTATGTTTTTATTGAGCAGCCAACGAAGGGCGAATTCTGCGCGGCTATCAAAGCAATCGCTAATGCAGGATTTACGGATGGCGGAGCAATTAACGCAGTGCGTAACTTCCGTATCCCCGGCTCGATTAATCTCAAGCCCGGTAAAAATAATTTTGAATCCAAGTTAGTGTTTTTTAACCCTGCTAACGAATTCACCTTAGACCAAATCTGCGATGCTTTGGGCGTTGAGCCTGACATAGCGGATACTTCCTCGATGCGAACCATTCAGCTTGTGGATGATGGCAGCGATGATATTTTGAACTGGTTGAGCGAGAATTCTTTGCTGTTAGAGAACGCCAATCCATCAGGATGGTATGGTGTGGTATGCCCTAACTATGCCGAACATAGTGATGGCAATCCAATGGGGCGCTATCATCCTGTGAACCGCGCTTACTGTTGCTACCATGAACATTGCACGGGATTTAACTCACGTGACTTTTTGAACTGGGCAGCACTGCAAGGCGCGCCGCAGCATGAGCCGGGAGTTAGACCTGAGTTGCTCACGGAAGTATTTAGTAACGCGCTTGCTAAGATCACACCATCCGATATGTTCTCTAACACCACTACGGAGTTGTTAGCCGAGATCGAGCGCAAGGAGTTAGGTCGCATCGAGCGTCAGCATTGGTATGAGCGTTTCGCTTATGTGCAAGATGATGATGCTTACTTTGATATTATTGACCGCCGTGAAGTTTCACGTGGAACATTCAACGCGCTGTTCCGTCATATTCATTGCAAATCGATTCACACAGGGCGTAAGGTAGAGGCCTCTATCGCGTTTGACGAAGGCCGTCAGGCGCATGATTCTAAGGCGTTAGTTGGCTTAACCTACGCTGCTGGAGAGTCTGTGTTCGTAGGGCGCGAGAGTGACATTTACGGCAACCGCTGGATGGATGCGCGGCCTGATGTATCTAATATTAAGGTAGGTGATATTAGCCGTTGGTTTGATCTTGTAGAAAGATTAATCCCTGATGAAGATAGCCGTAAGCACGTGTTTGATTTGATGGCTTTTAAGTTGCAGAACCCAGCCATTAAAATTAACCATGCCGTATTGCATGTGGGTGATGAGGGTTGTGGTAAAGACACGATGTGGGCGCCTTTTATTTGGTCAGTTTGTGGCTCACGCCTTAAAAATCGTGGCTACATGGATAACGATACCATCGGCTCGCAGTGGGGCTATGATCTTGAATCTGAGATTCTTATCATCAATGAACTTAAGGAACCTGACGCCGCATCGCGTCGGGCGCTTGCTAACAAACTTAAGCCAATCATTGCAGCGCCACCGGAAATGCTGAACATTAATCGTAAGGGCTTGCATCCTTATCAGATGGCCAATCGTTTGTTTGTGCTGGCGTTCTCGAATGAGCAAATTCCGATCAGCTTATCATCCCAAGATCGTCGTTGGTTTTGTTTGACTTCTAATGCACCGCGTATGAGCGATAATGCCGGTAAAGACATGTGGGATTGGTATAACGCAGGTGGCTTTGGCCAAATATCTGCTTGGCTAAAGGCGCGTGATGTGAGCCAGTTCAATCCGGGTGCAACACCTGAAACAACTGAATTCAAGATGAACTTAATTGAGCATGGTCGCTCAATGGCAGAGTCTTATATCGTTGAGCTATTAAAGTCACGGCGTGGTGATTTTGCAAGTGGCATCATTGGTAGCCCGTTCCATGTAGTATGTGATCGCGTATCGGCCTTAGTGCCATCGGGCGTGAAGATACCGCAAGCTGCATTGCTCCATGCCCTCAAGGAAGCTGGATGGATTGATTGTGGCCGCCTTGCATCGTCTGATTATCCTAACAAGAAGCATATCTTTGCAGCGCCCGATGTGATTGAAGGTATGACTAAATCGGAGATACGTAGGGCTGTTGAGATTGCACAAGAACCTAAAGCAGTATTGCTTGATATAAAAAGAAAGAGTGCTTAACCCAAACGCTTGGGTAGTGTGCTAGGATAGACACTAACCCAAACGCTTAGGTTATGAAAATTGAGGAAACTAACAATGGCAACTCCAAAACGAAATGATTCAGGTGGTTTAAAGTACACAGAGCTATCATCTGCGGGTAAGGCCTTAGGGCAAAAGGGCGGTAAATCTACATCGCCAGCCAAAGAAGCCGCGTCGCGCAGCAATGGTAATCAAGGCGGTAGACCTAGCAAAGTTTAATTGATACCATAATATTGCAAAGCGAACGCAAAAAGTTATAATGACAGTTGTACACGTGAGAGATTATGNCCGACGGCTTGTAGCTTTGCTTATTTATTTATTTTGCTTGCGTGCTTGCCGTTTTTTGGCCATCATGTTGCAGTGCATCTAAGGGTAAACCCCTAGATTTTCATTTTTTCCTTTAAAATCAATAACTTGCGGGTGTTTTCTAAAGTATTTTCTAGGAAAACCCTCTTTTCTCTTTAAAATCAATAACTTACGGGCTTTTTTAGGATTTTTCAAAAACTGAAAATCCCCCGCTATTTTGCTTTTTTGCTTTAAAATCATAGGCTTACGGGCTTAGGGCTTGCAGTTAATCATAAGGGTATAGGCCGCCGCTTATGATCAAGGCCGCCGCCCGTTAGCTTAGGGGCGCGGCGTTGCGTATAGGCGCGACAATACCCGCTTAAATAGCGCCCGTTTTTGATCTAGCGCGGGCGCTATTCTCGCAAAAACCCCGCGCGGCTTCACTATCTAGCGCCCGCGATTTTTGCGACAATAGCCCGCTATTAAGCGCCGCGCCTTATGGCGGGGGCTTATTGCTATCGGATAAAAAAGCCGCCTCTAAGGGCGGCGTATTGGTTTAATTCATAGCTTTATTTTTTCTCTTGTTTAATCTCAAAATCATTCATTTTAAAATAAAACGCGCTTTTTTAATGGCCATTTTAATAACCCCCTATTGATAACCAAAAATTATCATTTAGCGCCGCGATTCTCTCGCGGGCGGCCATAACTTCTCTTTTATATTGTTTTAATTTACTGATTAGCGCCTCGCATATTGGCGCTTGTATCGCGCCCGCCTCGCGTTGCGCGCGTATCGCGTGGATAAGCTCGCGCGCGGCTTTTTTGGCCTCGCTAATCTCATTTTGAAGATCGTATATTTCATTCTCGGCCGCGTTTTTTGCGTCGTTTTCGCGCTCGCGCTCGGCCTCGCGCTCGGCGTGGTGATCCGCGCTACTTGCGGCCGCGCGTATTGCGTTTTCATGGTCTTGCGCGCCCTTTTCTACGCGCTCGCGATCGTTGAAATACAATGTAACGCCGTCATATTCATTCGAAAATGTAACGGGAATATAATCCACGCCGCGCGAATGGCGCAGTTTAACCACGCCGCCCGTGATTGTAGAAAATCCGCTATTATCGGCATAATATCCCGTGTATTTAAGGCGCATATAATCCCCCGCCGCCCCGATATATTGGCCTATAACTTCGAGGCTATCGGCATAAATGCGGCCATTATCTCTCATAGTAAATTGTTGAAAATTTTTACGATAACCCGCCATTAAACCATAGCGGCATTGACGCCAATTTTTATAAAATTCTGTTTTTGCCTCGCTCGCGCGCTTGCGATAGATCGCTAGGCGGTGCGCCGATCTCATATATTGATTATTCATTATCGAGCGCCCCCGTTGTAAGCTTCGATCGCGGCGGCAATCATATCCGCGTTAATATCCGCGCGCGTTTTCTTAAGCTCAAATAATTCATATAGAATATAATCCGCAATATAGCGGTATAGATCATCATTCATTTTTAAACCCTCTATTGTCTAAAATCGGGCAAAATTACCCGCCAAAAAACCCCGCAAGCGCGGGGCGTTTTAACTGTTAATTTTTAATCGGCCGCGTTTAGATCAATTAACCATGAATCGGGGATTTTATCGAGAGCGATAACTTCAAGGCCGTCATATTTAAAGCGAATATTACCAATATTAAATTCAAGGCCTTTATTAAACCAATAGGGTAAAGCTATTTTATAGGGCGTGTTTTTTAGCCTAACAGTGCGCGGCGTGTAATTTTGTTTAGTCAAATACTTGCTATTTTTTCTCATGTTTAATTATCCTCTATTGTTATCTCATCATCATTTAAAGCAATACAAAATTGTTCATAAAATATATCTTTTAATTTTTCTATATATTCTTTTTTTGAATTGGCTTCTAAATTGTTACCGCCAAAAGATAAATTAACTACGCTTGTATATTCTTTTAACATGATTAAACTCTCTCAATTTTAATTTTGAATAACACTATGCCATCATTTTTTGCTAAATAAATTATTGCGTTATCGTTATCTATCCATGATGAGGGAAATTCATCATAAAAATTTGTGCCTATACTCTCATCATTTTCAAATAAATAATCGTATACATCATTTAATATTGCGGAATCAATATACATTTTTAATAATCCTCTAATTTAAAATTGTTTTTAATGCGCTCACTACAAGCGCGCTTTATGTCGCGTATGATCTCATTCTTAGAATAGAATATATACGATCGTTTAAAATAATCCCCGTTATCATGTAAAGCGCTTGCAACAATGGCGGCGGGCGTATGATCTAGGGTTATTAGATAATTTTTATAATTTATATAGTAGTTATTCATTTTTTATATTTCCTTAAGATTTATTAAGTTATGCGCTTGCATTTCATCAAAATATTGTATGAACACGCAAACCCCCGCCCCGCGCAAGTCATAGCGCAATAGATCGCCACAATCTAACACTTTTTTTAATTGGCCTTGATAGCCTCTATACTTGCTTAATTTAACAAGCGCCCCGCGCATGCTAGCGGCTTTCACTTTATAGCGCGTAACCCATGAATAATTAGCCTCGCCCGCGTAAGTATCCGTTATTTCAATAAAAAAATAATCTAATGATTTATTCATTTTCCAAGCCCTCTAAAATTGCATTGACGCGCTCGCATAATTCGCGCAAATTGTAAGAAGTGAACACAATCCCGCCGCCGTATTGTTTATTGCTAAATTTGCGGCCGCCTAGCGTTTTCGCGCGGCTTAATGCTAGGTTATATTTTTGCGCTATTTTATCTAAGCCCATATATTCGCTTAGATCGCTAGGCCGTGTAAAGCTTAGGAAGTGCGCGACATAACGCGGGTTCCCGTTTACATCATTATTAACTCTTGTAAAATCGCTTTGCGTTATCATTTTTAAGCCCCTCTTAATAATCAGTATTAAAAAAGCCGTTAATTAAACAATCACCAATTTGCGCGCCTATTTCGTTTAACTTTTCAGTATTGATATAAGCGCCCTCGCTATCCGTGAAGCCGTCGTTATCGCGGTAATCTAAGGCCATACCGCCTACATCAAAAAAGCAAAAACTATCAAATAAATTATATGGCTCACAATAATCCACAAATTTAAAAAGTTTGGCGTCAGTGTAGCCGCCGCGAATATCACAACCGCCGTGAATTTGTAGTAATACGTATTTATCCCCGTTTTCACTGTCTAAAATATGCCCTTGAATATCTTGCGATAAGTTAGAATTAAAATTGTAAGAATTAAACCCGCCCGTAAACCATTCGCGCGATTCTGTAAAGCCCTTATTTTCTAGCCATTCCCCGCCGCTATCGCTAACCCCGTAAAATTGATCATTTTGCCAATTATCGACGGCCATAGAATTAAACTCTATACAATATTGATCTAATTCTAAGCAAGCTACAAGCTTATGGTATAAACTAACGCCCACGCTAAAATCATAGCTTTTCACGCCGTTATACACGCCGCTTGATATATCCAAGTAGGCGGGCGCTTCGTTTTGAAAATCCCCTAAGGTTTTACCTTGATTCTTTTCCCACACGCGGCCATACGCGTCGCCACTGTCTAAAAAATGCCGCCCCGTGTTTTCGATTAGCATTTTATGAATTGTATTTTTTAATTTAAAATCATTCGTTTTATCGCTCATTTTTACGCCCTCTTTTCTGTTTAATTGGTTTGAATTTTGCCGTTATACTTGCGCGCGAATAGCTGCGCCGCCTCTAATGTATTGAAGCGGATAGAATATTCCTCGCTTTGAATTGAATAAAATACGATATACATTAGGCCGCTTCCTCTATAAAGTTAATTACTTCGATAATGCAAGAATCCGCGCATGATAGCGCGCTATTGATCGAATAGTGATTATCTTGATCGTATTTATGGTATATATCCGACAGTATCGCTTGCGCTATCCGTAATTTTTGACTATCGCTTATTTGATCAATATTAGTAAGCGCGTTATTGTAGGCGCAATAAGCGAGGCCGTGCGCTGCTATCTCTTGTAGTAAAGACATGATTAAAATCCCCCCGTTTTATAGATATAAACTAAGGCCAATAGCGCGCCCGTTATGGCCATAAATAGGCCGCCTAATACATAATCAATTATTTTTGTTTTCATTTATATACCCTCGTAAACATTTCAATTAAACATAAAAACAAGCCCGTAAAGCTTGCGGCCATTAAGTAATAAAAAATTTTATCTATCATGCTAAGCCCTCTATATTGGTTAAATTGTTATGGCGTTTTACTTGCGCCATATTGTTAATGTAAACGATTCTTTTACAGTTTGCAAGCGCTTTTTTTAAATAATTGTCAAATTGTCAAAATATTTTTGTTGTTGTTGTTTTTTATTTTTGGCATTGGTTAAATTGTTATGGCGGGGGGCTTGCTAGTATTGGCAAAATAGGGGTTTTTATTGTCAATTTTTAGGTTATGAAAATAGGGCTTATGACAATGGGCGGGGCTTTATAGCATAC
>TBL_comb47_HYPODRAFT_10005887_pt1 | contig 13469 bp, 11 predicted proteins | sample TroBogypolimnion_40_FD_10682 | JGI IMG/M metagenome (IMG submission 10682)
GGCTCTGCACATTTATTCACACCTGAAAATGTAATTGACACCCAGCGTACCATTGGCGCCGACATTATGATGGCATTTGATGAATGCACTCCCGGAGATGCCGAATATGAATATGCCAGAAAATCGATGGAAATGACTCAGCGATGGCTGGACAGATGCTTTAATCAGTTTGAAAAGACAACACCAAAGTACGGGTATTCTCAGTCACTTTTCCCTATTGTTCAGGGTGCGGTTTATCCTGACCTGAGAGAAATTGCAGCCCGCAATGTGATGCAATACCAAAGTGACGGATTTGCCATAGGTGGTCTTTCCGTTGGTGAGTCCGAAAAAGATATGTATGCCATGATTGAAGTGGTGAACGAAATACTTCCGAAGAACAAACCCCGCTACCTGATGGGAGTTGGCACGCCGGTTAATATTCTGGAAGGGATTGACCGCGGAATTGATATGTTTGATTGTGTAATGCCTACCCGTAATGGTCGAAACGGGATGCTGTTTACACAAAAGGGAATCATGAACATGCGAAATAAGAAATGGGCTGACGATTTTTCACCGGTTGATCCTGATGGAACTTCATTTGTTGATCACCAATACAGTCGGGCATTTCTGCGCCATCTGGTCATCTCGGGCGAAATGCTTGGTGCACAGATTGCCAGCCAGCATAACCTGGCATTTTATCTCTGGCTGGTAAAGGAAGCCCGAAAACAGATACTGAATGATACATTCAAGAGTTGGAAAGAACAAATGGTTCAACAGGTTTCAATTCGTATATAATACTTTGATTTATGCTGCATAAAATTGATTGGTATATTATTAAAAAGTTTCTTGGAACATTTTTTTATGCCATTGCCTTAATTATCAGTATCTCGATTGTGTTTGATGTTTCCGAAAACATTGATGATTTTATGTCGAAGGACGTTCCGTTGAAAGCTATCGTCTTTGATTATTACCTCAATTTCATTCCCTATTTCGCCAACTTATTCAGTGGTCTTTTTACATTTATTGCAGTCATCTATTTTACGTCTAAACTTGCATACAACACCGAAATTATTGCCATTCTGAGCAGCGGTGTTTCTTTTAACAGGCTGACGCGGCCCTATATGGTTGGTGCTGCAGTAATCGCTTTGTTTTCCTATCTGCTTGGAAATTATGTTATTCCACCGGCTAATAAAAAGAAAGTTGAATTCAGGAATACCTACATCGGAACACGTAAAGTGGGCACTGCACACAATATTCACCAACAGATTGAACCGGGCATTTTTGTCTACATGACTTCCTATAATGCTTCAAACGATGTAGGATATAAATTTACCATCGAACATTTTGTCGACCGGAAGCTGGTTTCTAAATTAACAGCTGACTATATCAAATGGGATCGTGAGAAGAAGAAATGGATCATTCATGATTATTACACACGGACAATTTCGGGCTATACAGAGAAAGTAACCCATGGAATTGAAAAAGATACTCTTCTGAATATGGTTCCTCAGGATTACGAGGTTGTTGATAACATTGTTGAAACGATGACTCTGCCTATGTTGAACGAATCGATCGATAACCTGAAACTTCGTGGGGTAAACACCACCGAATACGAAATTGAAAAACATAAACGACGTTCAGGACCGTTTTCAGCATTCATCCTGACCATTATAGGGGTTTCACTGGCATCCAAAAAGATAAAGGGAGGTATAGGTTTTCACCTGGGCATAGGGTTGTTACTTAGTTTTTCATACATCCTTTTTATGCAGGTTACAACTGTTTTTGCCACCAGTGATCTGTTGGCTCCATGGGTGGCCATGTGGATTCCCAATGTGTTATATGGAGCTCTCGCTTTCTATCTTTACCGCAGAGCTGCTGCCTGATGTTTAAAGATTCAAACTTTCAATAATATAATTCAAAAACAAATAAACAAGCATAAAACAGCTTTTTATTCGCGAATGTTTTATAAAACATGTTGGGCAATAAAAAAATGATAATTTTGCCTTTATTATATCACTAAAATTGAGTAGCAGGATTGAGTTTAAGTCAGTCCCTACTATTATTTTTTATCAAAAACAAATTCTATGTCACTGAAAAGAAACATTTTAGACCTTCGAAAACGAAAGGATCAGGTTCGGCTAGGTGGAGGAGAAGAAGCCATTGAGAAACAGGCTGCTATGGGTAAAATGACTGCTCGTGCACGAATTCATGCCATTGTTGACGAGGGTTCATTTCACGAATACGACATGTTCGTTGAACATGTAGGTACAGACTTCGACATGGGCAGTAAAGTCCTTGCCGGCGATGGTGTTGTTATCGGAACCGGAACTATTTATGGCTCTTCGGTATGCCTTTATGCCCAGGATTTCACTGTAGCCGGTGGATCTTTAGGATTGATGCACTCCCGTAAGATTACCAAAATTATGGATCATGCCCTGAAAATGCGTGTTCCATTAATAGGCATTAACGATTCCGGTGGTGCCCGTATTCAGGAAGGTGTTAATTCACTTGCTGGTTATGGAGAAATTTTCTTCCGCAATACCCTGTCTTCAGGAGTAATTCCACAGATTTCAGTTATTCTTGGCCCATGTGCCGGTGGTGCAGTTTATTCACCTGCCCTGACTGATTTCGTGTTTGTGGTTGAAAATATTTCAAAAATGTTTATCACAGGTCCCGCAGTGATTAAGAGTGTATTAGGCGAGGATATTTCGATGGAAGCATTGGGCGGAGCACGTGTTCATGCCGAAATCACCGGTAATGCTCATTTCTATGCCTTAAGCGAAAAGGAATGTTTCGAACAGATCAAACAGCTGATTACCTACATTCCCTGGAACAATACACACAAGGCCAAAACATTTCCCCCACAGGAACCAAAAACAAAACTGAAGATCGAAAATATTGTTCCTGCCGACGCACGGTTGCCTTATGATATCCGTGATATTATCAAAACAATTACAGATGGTTCTGAGTTCTTCGAAATCATGGAACTTTTTGCTGCAAACATCGTCATTGGTTTTGGTCGTATGAATGGTGAAACGATTGGATTTGTTGCCAATCAGCCATTGGTTCTTGCCGGTGTGCTCGATTGCGATAGTTCAGATAAAGCTGCACGTTTTATCCGTTACTGTAATGCCTTCAACATTCCGATTATCACATTGGAAGATATGCCGGGCTATTTACCTGGCGTTGACCAGGAACATGCCGGTGTTATCCGTCATGGAGCCAAAGTTCTGTATGCATATTCAGAAGCCACCGTTCCAAAAATTACTGTCATCATCCGTAAAGCATATGGTGGAGGTTACATTGCCATGAATTCTCGCCATTTACGTGCTGACTTTGTATTTGCATGGCCTACAGCCGAAATTGCTGTAATGGGTCCTGAAGGAGCCGCAAACATTGTGTTTCGTAAGGAAATTGCAGAAGCAGAAGATCCCGAAGCTATGCGGGCTCAAAAAGTTCAGGAATATAAAGATAAATTTGCCAATCCTTATGTAGCTGCATCCAAGGGTTATATCGACGAAGTTATTGAACCTCAGGAAACACGGAAGATCCTTTTACATGCCCTTCGTATTTCTGCAGGGAAAGATGTTCAGGGACCAGCTAAAAAACACGGACTTCCACCATTTTAATCAAAACTTAAGGATTATGGCTGATAAGGAAAAAAAGCAGTATATCATTGTTCACAGTGCAAAGTATGAAACTACCTATACAAAAAAGTACCTGAACCGGAAGGTATGGGCAGAGCCAAATTTTAATAACATCAATTCATATATTCCCGGAACTATCATTGACATCTTAGTCAAAGTTGGTCAGGTTTTAAAGGAAGGCGATAGTATTATTGTTTTGGAAGCAATGAAGATGTACAATGATATTCAAATGCCTTTCAAAGGTAGAATTCTAAAGATCAATATTGAAAAGGGTCAGAAAATACCAAAGAACTTTCTGATGATGGAGATAGAACCGGTAGATTAAAGTTTTCACAAAGAATTCTTATATACTGAAATAACTTAAAAGAGTGTTTTCCAAAAGGAAGATACTCTTTTTTTATCTTTAAGCTTCGAATGTGCACTTACCAAAGTCTGACGATAGGATTCAGAAATGAACTTTTTGAATACAGACTCTTTTTCTCCATCTATTCAGATATACTTCAGTAATGCAATTAACTTGCTTTTGACCTACACGGATGGTCTTTGGGTAGGGATTGCGTTGTACTTAGTTCTGAACATTTAATTGGCAATTGTCTTTTATCTGTGTTAAAATCCAGAAATAATCACAGATAGAAGACAGATACACGGAAGAAATCCCTTCCCAAACCCTTCCCGGCTCACGATGGCATTCCTACGATCAGGCGCTATTAAGGATGAACTTTATTAAATAGGCATTTGTTGAGGCCAATGATATTAAACATTCGATTATTAAATAATTCTATTTTTAAAAAGTGATTTTTTAACTTCAATTATCCTGTGAAATGTAAACAGTTTTTTTCTTTACTTTACGAATCACTCATTCAAAATACATCCTATGCTTGAAACACTTTCCCTCCCGGTTCTGCTGCTTATTTTTGGCCTGAGTGCGGTAGCCATATGGTATGCCGGAATTAAATTATCAAACACAGCCGACGTCCTCTCAACACACTTTGGTTTGGGTGAAGCTTTAGGTGGTATGATTTTACTCGCCATTGTAACTAATCTCCCGGAAATAGCCATTACGGTGAGCGCGGCAATACAGAACAATCTGGAACTTGCTATCGGAAATATTCTCGGAGGCATTGCATTGCAAACAGTTGTTCTTGTTATATTGGATGTATTCGGGTTGGGCAGAAAAGATCCGCTTACCTATAAGGCAGCTTCCCTGATCCTGGTACTGGAAGGATTAATGGTTATCACTGTTTTGACATTGGTGGTTGTTGGTAACCAAATGATGCCTTCGGTTATTTACATGGGCGTTTCACCGATTGATGCTTTAATTGTGTTGGTGTGGCTTGTAGGGATCTATATGATTGGGAAAGCAAGAACTGATTTGCCGTGGCATAAACTAGGTGATCTACCTGACAGCCAAAAAGAAAAGAGAGGGCACAGTAAGATAAAGAAATATGATCAGGTAATAAAGAAAGGCACAAGTATACAAATGGTTATCCTGATTTTCGCTGTTTGTTCATTGATTACTTTGGTTGCAGGTGTGGGGTTGGAAGTAACCGGCGATGCAATTGCCAAACAAATAGGAATGACAGGTGTTTTATTTGGCGCAACGGTTTTAGCTGCGGCAACTTCTTTGCCTGAAATATCGACCGGATTAGCTTCAATGAAATTGAAAGATTATCAAATGGCAGTCAGTGATATTTTTGGAGGCAATGCCTTTCTGCCCGTATTATTTATGGTGGCAACAGTTATTTCGGGGAATTCTGTTATTCCTCAAGCCCACAAAACAGATATCTATCTTACTGGATTGGGTATACTTCTTACCGTCATCTATATCTGTGGCTTAATCTTCCGTCCAAGGAAACAATTACTATGGATGGGTATTGATTCATTACTGGTAACAATTGTTTATATCGTTGGATTAGTCGGGTTATTTGCTATTTCTCAATAAATGATTCATTATAGGCTGAAGCTCCTTTTATATTGAACTTATCGACTCAACTGCTCCGCTGAGTTTTATTAAAGCTGTCAGAATCTTATTGTATATTGAAGGTTGCTCCCAAACGGAAACCGAGATGCTTAGATAAATAAACATCTTCGGGCAGAAAACCTTTTGATTTATAAGTGATGCCTAAATCGATTGATACTCTTTTCAGGTTATTTAATGCATGAGTAGAGAAGAAATATTTCCCGGTCAAATCAACTGCCCCTCCAGCTAATCCTTTCGTATCATTAAACCCAAGGTCCTTTGGCTGATTCCACAAATGTGCCGAAAACGTAGTTTCAATCCGATTACTAATTGGGTAATCCATTAAACTTAGCCCCCCACCCATAAACCAATTGGTCTTATTCTGAAACTCACGAACATAGGCCAGTAATTTGAATTTCTTATAATGTAACCAGAAGTTTTCATCCGTAAAATCACCAAAAGGACAAAGAATATGTCCCATTCCATAGTTCAGGCTTAAGGTGTTGGAAAAGGTGATGTTTGGAATTCCAATCAGGTTCAGGTTAATGAGATTGAACAAAGACCGATAGCCCATTTTATATACATAGTTCTTTTCCTCAGTGGTCAGGTCATTAAAAAGCGTGTACCGGTGGAAGGCCATGGTAGGTCTGAACAGGTGTCGTGCAGCGCCATAGACATCATTCCCTACAATATCGCGCTTCAGTTCATTGGTTTCTTCCGCTCCGTCAACGTTATAATGAACAAACCCGATCAGATAATACTGTATCAATGATGCCTTTCTTATCAGGTATTCAGCTGCAAGGTTGCGAAACAATTCATCACCAAAAGCCAACAGGCTTTCTTCGCGATTACCCATCATATAATCCGATTCTGAACCTGCTGTATAAAGCCTTATAAAATCAGGAAAGTCACTTGATCGTAGATTTATTAATGTCAGGTCGGTTACCCCATCAACAAATCCATCTCTTTTTGAAAAAAAGAAAGGCTGTGAAATGGAACCTATATTTTTTGCCGAAAGAATGGAACGATGACCTTCTTCATGAGTCAATGATCCCAATCCAAGAATAATAACTAATGATTGCAGTGAATAATTCACAACTGGGCTGAAGCTCTTGTCCAAAGCAGTTGACACTATGCGGTAACTGCTCAGGTAATCCACGTTAAACTGTCTCATGGTAAACAGTCGGGCCGGTGTATCCTGAAAAATGAAAGGATAATTCTTTCCCTGGTTAATTATTTTAGTGCTATCTGCATCCTGGGCGAATAAAGATACATTTGAAACAAATATCAGAATAATCAAGAGGTAAAATTGTTTCATTAAAGTTATGGTATCGATTGTTTTAAATATATCTTTTCTTTTTGCTAAATTCTGTCCGGGAATTTCGATGTATAAAGTAACGCGAAATAAATATAACAATTATCTAATCCAGTTTTCCTTTTGGCAGTTAAAATCCTTGTCCTTCAATGTCTTCTTCGTTAATACCCGAATCATTTTCATTCTTTCTATTATTCTGTTTGGCCCTGTAATTATTGATACGGTAACTAAAAGTTAGCAGAAAAACCTGTGATTCACGTTGGAAGTTACTGTATTTGTATTGATGCGCACTTTCTGTTGTGGTTATGGTGCTGGTAACTCCAATCGGATTTCGTGCCTGAAGGGTCAGACTGCCCTTATCTTTTAATAGATTATGCTTGATGGCAAGCGTTGAGGAATAAAATCCGGAACGGGTACCCTGTGCGGTTATGGTAGGCGCATTGTAGGTATAGTTTGCCTGAAAAGATGTTTCTTTATTCAGGTGGAATGTCGGGCTAACATGAACATTCCAGGTATTGACACTACTGGCAACTGAAGGGATGGGAGTTCCAAACATGTGATAATTAAACACATTAAATGATGTATTGAGACTAAACCACTTTACGGGTTCAAGATACAACATCAGTTCAGTACCCATTGAGCGGTCGTGATCAATGTTTTCAAAGGTATTAGTGGTTATTTGTGTCGCAGGATTAAACAGACTGATCTGTTGCATCAGGTTAGAAGTTTGTCTTAGGAAACCTTCAATCGAAACGAAGGAAGCCTTATTCAGCTTTTTCTCAAGGTTCAATTCAAAGGAATTTGCAAATTCAGGCAGTAATCCTGGATTTCCCTGGCGGATCGTTTGTGGATCGAGGTGTACGACAAAAGGGTTAATATTCTGTTGTTGTGGACGGTTGATGCGTCGGGTATAACTGGCCATTAATTGCAGATCCCAGGGTAATTGTTTGGTCAAATGAATTGTTGGGAAAAAATCAATTCTATTGATACTGTTGACTTGACTCTGTGTTTCCTGGTTTAATACCCGGTCTTCATATTCGGCGCGTAAGCCAAGTTGATAATCAAAAAGAGACATTGAATTCGATAAAGTGGCATAGCCAGCTTCTATCTGGTCTTTAAAGTTAAACTTATCCCGTTGTGACAGATCTTCAATACCTGAATTTGTTAACTCATAGTCAGAATTGTTGTTTACAAATCGTCCCTGATAACCCGATTCCAGTTTTCCTTTTGCACCAAACGGCAATGTATAGTCAGCTTTGAAGCGTAAATCAGTTCCATTACTGTTTTGCGTCGATACCTGGTTGACTTTTGCTTTCCCCAATGAAATCCAGTTTGCACTGGTAGTGTCTACCTGTAAGGTACTTACATTGTCATTTGGACCTCCGGTAAGATAAACGGATGCTGAAAGCTTTTCTCCTTTGCTGTTCAGTTTGAGCTGGTAATCGAGATTAAGCGTCCTGTAATTCCTTTTAAACTCTGGACTTGAACTGTTAAGGTAATAGATATCCCTGGAAATTGAGCTTAAAGTGTTATCATATAGATCATGATACTCTGAAGTCATAGGACGGCTAAAGGTCCTGCTGCCAATGCTTCCGGTTAATGTCAATGAATTATTATCATTAATGGTATAATCAATTCCGGCATTGATTGCCATTCCCTGGCGACGGAAACTTCCATTACCATTGATCGACTGATACTTTATAAGTTGTCTGCCTAAGGTGTCCGTATTATTCATGTTGTTTTTAATGGCGGAGCGATTATCTGTAAAATCACCGCCAAGTGTAAAATTAAATTTCGAAGTCTTATAATTCAGATTCAGATTACCGCTGTATTTATTTCCAGTGCCTGCAGTTAGATTAACCATTCCGCTTTCGCCCTGAACCTTCTGTTTCTTCATCACAATATTGACAATCCCGGCGCTTCCTTCAGCTTCGTATTTTGCCGATGGATTTGTAATAATCTCAACATTCTCAACAAGATTCGCAGGTATTTGCTGCAATGCTTCACTTCCGGCGATGGGTGAAGGACGCCCGTCAACCAAAACGGTAAAGTTTGAACTTCCCCTGACAGTAATATTCCCCTGCACATCCGTTTGAATTGATGGGGCATTCTGTAGCGCATCAGCCAGTGTACCTCCTGAGGCAGTGATGTTCTGGGCAATATTAACTACTTTCTTGTCGATCTGGTAGGTTACTGGTGGCAAATTCCCGACAACGTCTACCCCTTTAAGGGAAACAGCAGAGGTATTCACATTTACTGCACCCAAGGCTACATTTTTTTTGTCAGGAGTAAGCATGATGTTACTAACCCTATGCTTTTTATAACCCACAAAAGTGACCTGAATAAAAAACTTCCCGTAAGTTAATTTGTCAAGGGTAAAACTTCCGTCCGAACCGCTCAGCACTCCTGTCACTAAAGTTGAATCTCTGGAACGATATATAGCAACACTCGCATAGGGTATAGTCTCCTTGGTTGTTCCGTCAACAATAGTTCCGGTAACTTTACCTTCCTTAGGCATATTTTCCTGATTGCCTCCCCTTCCAGGCATTTGAGCATAGGTCATTTGAGAAAAAAGGAGTAACAAAAAGGTTAAGGATTGAATGATCAGGGTTTTCATGGGTGTAATTTTGGATAAGACTGGTTAATTTTCTTTGTTATTGCGCTTTAAGTATAAAACTACTCATTATCGTCTTTGATTTCCCTGTCTTTTTTGTCTCATCTGAGAATGAACTTTGACTGGTCGTCCAATATTTCTTCCGTAATAATTAGCTTTTTGGGGTGGTCTGGTACTTTCATGCCTTCTCTCCGGGGCATTTTTAACCCTCATCTCATTCACCCTGTTCCGGTCTTCCTGTTTCCAATAAATAGGTTTGCGGGCATTTTCGCTGAATCCCCTGATGTTGGCAACATCAGCATCACGATAAATATTGCGATAATAGTACCTTGGATAATTTGAAACATAATAATGATGGTGCATCCATGGTTGAAAAACATTCAGATCAAGTGCAATTACAAATCCGCTGAACAAATCATAACCGCTATAAATGGGAGGCAAGGTATTCGAGAATAGCCATTGACCATCATCGAGGTATACAAACTCCTGATTGGATAAATCGTAGTACGTTTCAATATCCGGCAGGTAATAGTATCTGGCGCCCGAATATTCCGGCGCCCAGGAAGGATTTGAGTAACGCTCCTGCTGAGCGAATGCTTCAGTAGATAAAACTGATAAAACTGAAAATAACAATACAAACAATGAGGCAATACCAATTTTTTTCATGATAAGTGTATTTAAGAGTAAATGCTTAATAATGAGAGTAAACAATATTTTGAATGGAAACAATATCTACTGATTTTAGTTTTAAAAATATAACTATTTCCCGAATGATTTAAATTAAAAGAGATTTCTTCCAGAAACCAGTAGATTCCTATTGCCGGAAAATTCAGTGTACTTTCAACGATTTGAGGGACATAAATTTTAAGACGGTCAATTGTCAGTGAAGGAATTATCGAACTGAACTTAACCCAACGCAGATACTGACAAAAAAGATCTGACTTAATCTTGCTTACAGCCCAATCGCAGTGATCAGCTATTATTCTGATAATCATTTTAATACTGATGTCTTCATAATAATAAACTGACCGGTTGGCATTACAATAATTATTTCTTCTTATAAGTACCGGCTGTTGAATCCTCGTATAGAAATATGTTGACCTCATGATGTGATAGTTTAAATAGATATAAAACAAATCCTCCTTTCATTAATTATCATTCGTTCAGGTCATCAGTTTAGGTTATATGCAGAAATCAGTTTCATCCTGATTGAAAGGAGAATCTTTAATATCAACCTAATGCATTATTTATAATTGCCAATCGACAATGAATGAATATGCATTATTTATAATTGCCAATCGACAATGAATGAATATGAATTGGCTATTTGAATCAGATGTCCATGTAAATCAAAAGAATCGACTGAATTTGAACTGCTTTGATTAGCCGTTCTTGATTCCTTTTGAATGGAAATGGATTTATGCTTGAAATACGAACGGCCCTTCATCGGCATCATCGAGGCATCACTACTGGCAATTGAATTATTTAATTTGATATTCCGGGAAGTAGTTCGGCCGAACGAATTCTCATTTGTGTTTGAGTTGATTAATAGTGCTCGTTTCATAACCTTAATTTTTAGAATCAAATAAGAAATTGTAATGCAACTTCCTCTTCGATTAGCCTCAATTAAAAAGGTTTAAAGCTGTTAAACTATATTAACGTTTCTTCAAAGTTTTTAAGAAATACCATGAGTAATTCATTCACACTAAAGATGTCAACCATGAATCGGTTGCGGTCTCTTAAGTTGAGTATATAAAACAAGTAATTGAGTGACAAATACAGATTTAAAATTTAAGTTTTCGATTCTTTCAAGATAATTGAATCGACTGATCCGCTGCCACTTCCATAAATAAACAAATAAATCAGAAGTAATGTCATGGCAAAATCAGTACGGTATTCATGAGCCATCACCCATATTCCTTTGTCCATAAGCATTGGCCATTTGGTGGTCACAAATGCAGTTATCATGATGAGGAGAAGTGGAATTGAAGCTAACCTGGTGAATAATCCCAGCAGAACAAATACACCGCAAATGATTTCAAAAGTTCCGGTAAAATATGCCCAGAAAGCCGGGTCACTGAATCCAATTTTTAAAAACCGTCCAGTTCCCAGTAATTCAGGGAAAAGAAATTTCTGAATCCCTTCAGTCAAAAAAATTAAGCCAACAACCATCCTGACCAATATGGCCCTATGGTCATCTACGGTATTAAATATGAATGCTTTAAATTTGGTTTTTGATTTCATGGCAGTAGAATTAAAATTCAACGATTTTCAATTATTCATTACCTAATTGCTGAAATAAGATATTGTGTTATAACAAATAAGAAATAATAGTGTTTAAACGTGATTCTAATTCCCATTTTATTAAAAGTGAGGGATATAACCTTATCTCTGCGAGAAAAAATATTAGTATTTAGTACCTTGCTATAGGTAATTGATCGCTTGCCAATTCTGCCAATAAGAATTATCAGCATATGATCTTTCAGGGAACAAAAAAAGGAAACCCCTTCCAAAAATCTATAATGAAAGGGGTTTATCAGTTGAAATGAATATTTAGTTTGTCTCTTATCCTTTAGGCTTAAAGATAATATCAACCACGTCAGCTTTGGCTAGAAAGGCTTTTACAAATTCCTGTACCTGGGCAATCGTCATCTTCTGAAGTATATTTTCATAATTGTCAGCATCAGCAGGATTGTAAGCATACGTGTAGTAAGTATTCAACGCCTGCAACCAGTAATTGTTATGAAGCTTTGATTGTTCCCTGTTTTTCATGAGGCTTTCAATGACCTTGTTCAGATCTGCAGCTGTTGGTCCGTTTTGTGCAATCTTATCAATCTCGCGATAAAGGATCGATTTCAGGCTTTGAGCTTTTGCTGGATCGGTGTCAAACCTCAGACTAAGGGATTTCTCTTCCTGTGGAAATTTCGATGAACCGGCTGAAACGCTCACTCCGTAGGTGCCTCCTTCTTTTTCGCGGATTTCGTCGATGTAACGGAGATTAAGCACATCACGAAACACGCTTAATATCAAATTCTGTTCAGGAGAGAACTCCATTTTTGCATTGAAATTGACCGTAACGGTGGCCTTCTTTACTTCCAGTGGTATTTCAATTTCGCGTTCAGTCTTCCCCTTTGGACCTTCAACTTTGCGATCAATCCAGGATTCTACTCTTGATAAGTTGGTTAACGAACCAATGTATTTTTCGGCCATGGTTTTGGCGGTTGCTTCATCAATGTTTCCAACAATATAATAGGTAAAATCGCCTGCATCAACAAAACGATCCTTGTAAATACTTTCTATCTGATCAAGCGATATCTCATTGAACAGTTCAGGGGTTATCAGTTTGGTCCTTGGATTTTTGCAGGTCATGATAAGAGATAATGAGTCACCCATAATCTTCTGAGGATTGTTGGCCATATTTGCCACATAAGCCTTGTATCGACCCAGCATGGCTTCGTAGGCTTCCTTGTCAAAACGTGGAGTTTCAAATTGAAGATAAAGCAATTGCATCATGGTCTCAAAATCTTTAGGGGTAGCCGATCCGGAAAATGATTCGTTCAGATCTGAAAGTCCAATACTCAATCCTACCTTTTTACCGGTAAGAGCTTTTTTCAAAGTAATCGCATCATAATCGCCCATTCCAAAGGCACCCATAAATGAATTCAGAAGCATTGCTGAGGCAATTTGATCATTGTTAACTTTAGAACTGCCTCCATTACTGATGGCAATTAGTGAAACCTGGTCTTTTTCATAGTCGGCCTGACGGAAAACAACTTTAGCATTGTTCCCAAGTGTCCATTCAACGGCATTAAAATCAGTAAGGTTTTTAGTTGTGGTCACTTGCGATCCTTTCAATTCCTTATTGATCAGGTTCGTCGATACCACCTTGTCTTCGTAAGGTTCAATCTGACTTTTCTCTACGTCGGAGATAATTCCAAGTGCCTGTTCTTTTGA
>TBL_comb47_HYPODRAFT_10005889_pt1 | contig 13465 bp, 14 predicted proteins | sample TroBogypolimnion_40_FD_10682 | JGI IMG/M metagenome (IMG submission 10682)
ATGTATTTCCTTACCTGTGCGTCGTATGCGGAGTTCTGGCAATAAGCACCGGTTGATGAAAAAAGCGTAATACAACAAACGAGCAGGAAACGTATAATCGGAATGTGCTGTTTGAACATAATAGTCAGTCTTGCTTTGCGGAAGGATTAGTTTTTGCAAGAACCAGTTCCTTGAATCTTTTTCCCCGCATCTCGAAATTCTGGAATTCATTATAACTGGCTGCAGCCGGTGAAAGCAGACATATTTTACCCGGCGAAGTAGCATGGAGTGCGATCTCCATGAACTCATCAAACTGGCAGATGCTGAATAATTTTTGATCCGGCTTCCTGATCGGTTCAAACACCGTCCTGATCCTGTTCCCGGCATCTCCTGTGAAAATAAAATTGCGGATCGCGGAATCAGCAAGAAACCTTGCAAGTCCGGAATAATCAACCCCACGATCGAATCCGCCAAGGATCAGCGTATCCACCTTGCCCAGGGCTTTCACGGCCTCCATGCAAGCTTCCGGTATGGTTGCAATGGAATCATTGTAAAAGCTGATGTCATTGATTTTTCCGACAAATTCCATCCTGTGTTCAAGTCCGGTGAAACCGGCAATGCCTTCCCTGATAATTTCATTTTCAATGCCGGTAATTTTTGCTGCACTGATCGCTGCCATGATATTTCCAACATTGTGATCTCCCTTCAGCTTCCTCTTTTTTGCCAGATCCAGGATCTCTTCCGGACCGTCATTCCCTGAGAAAATAATCTTTTCACCCTCAACAAAACATCCCTCTTCAATTGGTCCGTGAAACGAATACGGATACATCACTGATTTGGCACCGCATTCAGCAAGCCGCTGCAACACCAGGTCATCATCCGCATTGTAAATAAAAAAATCATGCGGATCCTGGTATTTCAGGATATTCATTTTTGAAAGCTGATAATGCAGGAATGAACGGTATGCATCCAGGTGTTCCTGGTAGAGATTCAGCAATATCGCTATGTGCGGGCCAACGCTGATGTATTCCAGCTGGTGTGACGACATCTCGTAAACAATGACCGTCTCCGGTCTGATTTCATCTGCAAGTTCAAATGCGGGACGACCAATATTACCAAGAAGTAACACATCTTTCCCGGCCTTTTTAAGGATGTGATAAAGCAGTGTTGAAGTTGTGCTTTTCCCTTTTGTTCCAGTGATTCCGATAACCTGGTGCGAATATGCCTGGAGGAAAAGATCGGTTTGTGAAGTAATGGATTTGCGGGGAATGGTATCATCCAGGTCTTTCAGTGTAATACCCGGGGTTTTCAGGATCAGGTCAAACTGACCGAGATCCTTCACGTAATCCTTACCCAGGATTAATTCCACATCCGGATCTGCAGATAATAGGGTGTTTTCCTTCAGCGATTCATTGCGGTCGGCGACAGCCAGGTGAATGTTCGGCAGGGCTTTCCTGATGAGTGAATACGATGCTTGTCCTTCCCTTCCAAAACCAAGCAATACAATTTTTTTACCATCCAGCTTTTTCCGGATCAGGTCATACATGCAAAACAGATTTTAAAATTGATTCGAATCTCGGAGGAATGAAATGGTTCGGATCATAGGATCGCAGGAAATTATCAAAGTCTTTTTCCTGGTATTTTGCAAAAATCTCATTTCCCTTATAGGACTGCAATAACGAAAATTTCTCCGCCCCGGGATTTTTCTTCAGGAATGCACAGATTGCCACGTTCACTTCTTCAATCGTGCCGATGCAGTCAAAAGGTTTGGTCTCCGCACAACCTGTCAGCTCTTCAAAAGTGGTCTTAAGGGCTGGATCGTCCCATAAATTTTTTCCAAATATCCTGACCAGCTTTTCAAATTCAATATAGGGTGACAGGATGATAAAAGTGAAGAGACACTTGGGACATTTCCCGCACCAGATATCGGTCTTGCTCCCGGCATTGCAGCTTTTAAAAACATCGAAGTAAACAGGAAATGTGCTGAAAATATGGCTTATCTGCAATTCATTCAACGGCCGCAGAAAACTGAAATATTCAATATCAGGAGAGATATACTTTTTCACATAATCCCTGAAGTCCGCTTCAAACTCCATGGATTTTGAATACTGGTGATTGATCTCCAATCCGTTTATAGTGTTTTCATTGGCGCTTGATTCATTGGACAAGGCGATGTATTTTTTTCCCGACATGACCGCGGATAATACTGAAACAAAGGCAAGCAAAGCTGAAAACGGAGTGTGACCATTCAGAAAGCCTTCTTCATTCAGCTCCAGCAAAGTCGGATCAATCGAACGATGAACCTCGATGATCGAATCGTAGTAATATCCTTTTTTCTTGACGGTCCCTTTACTCGCTTCCCTCGGGTTCAGGATCAGCGGGACATTCCCGGACTGAGCATTCAACAGCTCCAGCGTCACAACCGAATCCTTTCCACCGCCGACGGGGATGACAACCGATTCCTGCAGGTCCAGGCGATACGGGGGCAGCGATTTCCCATCTTTACAGGAAATCTCTACAAAATCCTCTTCGCTGACAGTGATATTGTTCAGGTACAAGAATTCACCAAGCCCTTTATAATACAGTTTCTTCCACCATTTAACCTGGTCCTCATCCAGCTTGTAGCCCTTGATCTGGATCGTCGGCGAACAGGCAGCTTTCCAGTAGCTCACCATTTCGATCATGCCAACCTGGAAGAGAATGTTCTCCATGTGTTCTTCCCCGATGTTATCCTTGAGAAAAAAATCTTTGCCGGGAACGATCAGTGTAGGGTGAAAAAAGTAGCGGTCTGAGAGGTTAAAATGGTATTGAATCCGCAATCCTTTATCAGAATATTGGTAATCAAAACCATCAAAAGAAAAAATCGGGAATTCGACTCTTAATTTTAGAAATTTGTCGGCATTATTTGATTTCAGCATGAAATGAGTTAAATTTGTCAGGGAAAAGGCAAAGATACAAACTTGCTTTGAATGATGGAGAAACCAATTGTAAAACCGAAACAAGGAATCATTCTGATCTCGGAGCCATCGCTTCATGATTTTTATTTTAAACAATCTGTCGTATTATTGGCCGAGCACAGTAAAGAAGGCTCTTTTGGAATCATCATCAACAAACCGATTGAAACCCGCCTGAATGAAATACTGGGCGATTTCCCCGATTTCGATGCGCCGCTTTTTTTGGGCGGTCCGGTGAAGACTGACAGCATTTTTTATATCCATACGATCGACGGCATTGAAAACAGCATGAAGATCATGGAAGGCCTTTACTGGGGCGGTGATATTGAAATCATCCGGAACAGGATCAACCTCCACCAGCTTTCGGCCAACGATATCCGTTTCTTCATCGGTTACGCCGGATGGAATCCATCACAGCTTGCCAGGGAGATCAAAGAAAAATCCTGGATTCTTTCCCAGACCAGTGTTGATGAGATCATCCGCAGAAACACTTCCAAGCTCTGGAGTTCCCACCTTAAAAACATGGGTGATGACTACGCCATCTGGGCGAATTTTCCCCCGGATCCCACGTTTAACTAGACATCCCAATCATATTTCCTTCCTTCATCGAACATCGAATATCGAAACAACTGATATATAGCAGCCCTAAGTCATACCCTTGATCAACAAATTCTCCGTAATTTTGGATTCGATAAACTGAAATCCCATGGTACGACATATTGTATTGTTTAAACTGCAGGAGTTCCCCACTCCTGAAGGAAAGAAAAAGGCAGCTGAGACAGTGAAAGCCGAATTGCTGAAGCTGAAATCAACGATCCCGGTTATTGCTGATTTTGAAGTCGGGATTAATTTTAACCCGGATCCTTCAGCCTGGGATCTGGTCATTAATTCGAATTTCCGTTCAAAGGAAGATCTCGCGATCTACCAGGCTCATCCTGACCACCTGGCGTTCATTGCATTTAACAAAAGTTACTCGGAAAAGAAAGCCATCATTGATTTCGAATTTTAGCATCATCCTGAAATACATATAGATATTTGTGTATATTTGCTTAGAAAAATCACCCTATGGAAAATAAGTCACCCTCCGGTTCGGAAGCTACCTCATATTACGGAAAAAAACCTTCAGGAACAGTTGAGAACAGGGAGCAGAAATCACCTGCATCCCCGCGCGCAACAGCAGCCAAAGAATTGTATTTTGAAACAAAATCATCGGTTTCAATAGAGTTCCCTTACTGGTATACACGAAAGTGGGAAGAACTCGAAGGCGAGATCCCGATGGTACGCCGCGGAGAAGCTTTAAAAGCCGGGTTTGAACACCTGACACCGGTCATCTATCCCGGGGAACTCCTGGTCATGGGTAAAGCCGCTTATCTCAGGGGATCCTACCCGATGCCATGGCTGTCGGAGGCTTTCTTCATGGCTGCCGAGGATAAATTATACCAGGAAGCACTGGAATCAGGAAAACTTACTGCGGATACTTTTACAACATTGGGCAAAGGTGGCGGCAATGTCACCAAAAGCACGGGTAATGTCATTTCGCTTGCCGGTAAATTCGGGGTGAGAGTTGAAGAACTCCCGGTGTTGCTTGAGGTTGCAAAAAAATGGTACGGCAAATCCGTGGATGATGTCGGGCATCGCTATGAGCAGGTCGTTCCGGGCTATTCCGAAAAGGAAGCCCTGATGCGTTCCGTGATCTGCATGTTTGATTCAGGATATACACTTCCGCAGGGAAGGGAAGTGATAAACTTCTATTATCCGTTGCAATACGGCATTGACGGCCTCATCAGGATCTGTGAAGAAGGAATTTCTGACACCGCTGGTTACCCTGAAATGGACCGCATCTATTTCTACACGGGCGTGATCCGGATGCTTGAGGGTATCCGCTCATGGATATACAACTATTCCGAGGAAGCAGATTTCCTTGCTTCCATTGAAAAGGACCCGAAGCAGAAGAAGGAATATCTTGACATTGCAAACCGGCTTTCATGGCTCTCCACAAATCCCCCTAGGAACTTTCATGAAGCCCTGCAGATGGTTTGGATATTCCATGTTGCCGTACTGAATGAAGATGCCATTTCGGGGTTGTCGCCTGGTCGTCTCGGACAAGTGCTCTACCCATACTGGAAAAGAGATATGGAAAAGGGCATCATCGATGAAGCTCAGACCCTTGAACTTCTGGAATGCATGCGGATCAAGTTCACCGAAATCGATTGCTTTGCTTCGATGGGTGTTGTCGGCGGGGTTCTTTCAGGGAACACATTCAACAATCTTTGTGTCGGCGGGTTAAAGAAAGACGGCACGCAGGCAGCCAATGAACTTGAGATGCTTATTCTTGAATCGGGGATCACCTGCGATACGCCACAGCCAACACTTTCTTTATTATACGACGAGAAGTTACCGGAAGAATTTTTACTGAAGGGCGTCTCCTGCACCAAGATCGGCACCGGTTATCCTGCCTGGGTGAACAACCAGGTAGCCATGGAATTCCTGCTGAACAATTACGGTCACGAAGGAATGCAGGTTGAAGAAGCCCGTGCCTGGTCGATTGGCGGATGCCTCGAAACATCACCCGGTTCCTGGATGCCGCTGAATCTCGACGGAGAAATCCATTGGATTCCCGGTGGCTCGGCTCCTGCTACCAGTGTCGGGGTGCACTTTTTATCACTTCCGAAGATACTTGAAGTAGTGCTGTTCGACGGGATGGATATGCGTTCGGGCGAACGGATATTCCCATCCCATGGATTTGCACTCAACAGCTATGATGAGCTGTGGCAGGCATTTCAAACTTATTTCCACAGGGCAGTTCATGTCCTCACGCTGACCAATAACATCCAGCATGATGCCTGGCGTAAAATTTCCCCTTCACTGGTAAACTCAATGCTTAAGCCGGATTGCCTTGACAAGGGACGTGACATTGGCCAGATGGGAAGCCGTTACAATACAACTTTCAATGTTGAAAGTTGCGGCACGGCAAACCTTGTAAACTCGCTGGCTTCATTGAAAAAGAACGTGTATGATCAGAAGAATTTCTCCCTGAAAGATTACCAGGCCGCGATCCTGGCCAATTTCGGGTATAAGACAGCACAGGAAACAGGTTCGTATTCTCTCCTTGACCAGGTTGCAACGGAGGAATATGACAAATGGAAGAAGATTCACAAGTTTTCCCTGGATGCGCCAAAGTTCGGCAATGACGATGCCTATGTTGATGCAGTCATGGCACAGTGGGAGAACTGGTTTTGTTCGATGACCCATGAGTTCCGCTCGTTATATGATCAGCCGCTGTATGCCTGCCAGATCTCGGTATCCACGCATGGCCCGATGGGTGCAGTCACTCTTGCCTCTGCTGACGGACGTCTTTCCGGGACTACATTCTCCGACGGATCAGTATCCGCATACCCGGGCACAGACCGCAATGGACCCTATGCCTTGTTTGAATCGGCCAGCTGCTGGAATCATTCACTTTCGCAGAATTCGCAGATGAACATAAAAATACATCCTTCAGTAGTGAAAGGCCGCGAAGGTTCAAGGAAATTCCTGGAACTGATCCGGTCGTACATGCGGAAAGGCGGGTTTCACGTCCAGTTCAACATTGTCGATTCACGCATGCTGAAACAGGCACAGGAAGACCCCGACAAGTTCCGCAGCCTGCTGGTTCGCGTTGCAGGGTTCACGCAATACTGGGTGGAACTTGGAAAACAGATCCAGGATGAAGTGATCTCCCGTACCGAATATGAAGAGCTTTAATTTATAACAGACCGATCATGGAATATAAATGCAAAGATTGCAGGTTCTACCTTCCCGTTGATGTCTTCAGGGGATTATGCAAGATGGAGAAAACAACCATCACCCCGGATAATCTGTCCTGTAAGGAATTCGATCGCCAGCCGAAATGCAAATTCTGCACGCATTATACGGCAGAGAAAGAGTTCCTTGGCAAATGCATGGGAAACAAGCTCGCCAGCCCGGATCTGAATGCTTCCAAATGTGTTGATTTCACATGGATGCAGCTCAACTGACAGGCGGTTACCTCTTCGACATCCAGGGTTTTTCAGTACATGACGGACCAGGTTGCCGGACGCTTCTTTTCCTGAAAGGATGTCCGATGCGTTGCGAATGGTGTTCAAACCCTGAGGGAATCCATGCATCTCCCGAAATCCTTTATAACCCGACAAAATGTACAATGGACCTGCTTTGCATGCAGGCCTGTCAGCATGACGCAATCACAATTACAGATCAATCACTCAAATTCAACAACCAGGTTTGTAAGTCATGTACGTCGTATGCTTGCACAGATTCGTGTTACGCCGGCGCAATCCGTAAGGCAGGTTATTACATCAATACACCCGATCTTTTCAGGATCATACAGCGCGACAGGCAATACTGGGGAGCGAATGGCGGCATCACGCTGACAGGCGGTGAGCCTTTCATGCAACCTGATTTTGCACAGTCTATCCTGGAAAAATGCTTTAATGCATTCATACATACATCAGCCGAAACCTGCGGCAATGTACCATGGAAGAATATAAGCCAGAGTCTTGCATGGCTCGACTGGATCTTTTTTGATCTGAAACACATCAATCCTGAAAAACACAAAGAAGTTACCGGGACAGTCAACAAACAGATCCTGAAGAATGCAAGGCTTTTAGCGGAAGAATTCCCGGGCCGGCTGATCTTCCGGATACCATTGATACCATGCGTTAATGATGATGAATTGTCCCTTGCTGAATTGGTTGAATTTATTCTCTCAACAGGAAAAAAAGAGGTGAACATCATTCCGGCACATCACATGGGAAGAGAAAAATACAGGCTGCTCGGACAAGCTTATTACACGACAGAATTCAAAGTTCCGTCGGCCGAGGAACTGATCAAAGCATCGTCCTACTTCACAGATGCAGGATTGACTTGTTACCTGGGAAGCGATACACCGTTTTAAATGACGAATATGCGAATGACGAATCCGGGAATGAAATGACATGAATACCCGAATGACGAATTATGGGATTATTCATGTCATCCAACATTCGAGAATTGCATTCGCATATTCGTCATTCGCATATTCATCATTTCTTATCACCTGTTTAATCTCAATTAATAATTTATTCCCATACTTCTAAAAACCGTTGCATTATTCCAAATAATTCTTCAATTTTGTGCTGATAATATTTTCCCTTAACGCATTATAGTTTTCATATGAAGGACACTCCCATTAATTACGAAATAGTCCGCCGGCAGATTAGCGAAAGCAAGATCAGGAGCATCGGGAAAGCATCGATCCGAGAAGTGAAGAAGCTGATCAACAAGATCGAGGTGGAAACCGGGGATAAGTTCATCCGGATGGAGATGGGAGTTCCCGGCCTTGTTCCCCCACAGATCGGGATTGATGCTGAAATCAAGGCACTGAGAGAAGGTGTTGCGGCAGTATATCCCGAAATTGAAGGAACACCCGTCCTGAAGCATGAGGTTGCGCGTTTTGTGAAGTTGTTTCTTGATGTGGATGTGGATGAAGCCAATTGCATTCCAACAGTTGGTTCCATGCAGGGCGGATTTGCTGCATTTCTAACTTTATCGAGAATCTATAAGGAACGAGATACTACACTCCTGATTGATCCGGGATTTCCTGTCCATCGTCAGCAACACATCGTGCTGGGTCAGAAGTTTGAATCGTTCGATGTGTATGATTACCGTGGTGAAAAACTGCGCAGCAAGCTGGAATCCGTTCTTTCAAAAGGAAACATTCACTCCCTTCTTTATTCAAACCCGAACAATCCATCCTGGATCTGTTTTACTCCGCACGAACTGCAGATCTTTGGTGAAATGGCCAACAAATACAACGTGATCATTCTTGAAGACCTGGCCTATTTTGGAATGGATTTCCGCAAGGATTATTCAAAGCCGGGTGTTCCTCCGTTTCAGCCAACCGTTGCAAAATATACCGATAATTTCATCCTGCTGATCTCAAGTTCCAAGGCATTCAGTTATGCCGGGCAGCGGATTGCATCGATGGTTATTTCGAATAAGATCTTTAATGCACAGATGCCCGATCTTCTCAGGTATTACACGACCGACATCTTTGGCCGCGCGCTCATCTATGGCACAATCTACGCACTGAGTGCAGGAACCAGTCATTCCGCGCAGTACGGACTTGCTGCCATGCTGAAAGCCGTAAACGACGGCACTTACAATTTTGTGGAGAATGTCAGGGAATATGGTGAGAAGGCCAGGATCATGAAGAAACTCTTCCTCGACAATGGATTTCACATCGTTTATGACGAGGATGAAGGCGTTCCGATTGCGGATGGGTTCTATTTCACTTTTGCCTACCCGGGATTCACCGGCGAGGAGTTGCTTGAAGAGCTGCTCTATTACGGGATCAGCGCAATTGCTCTCTCCATCACCGGAAGCGAGCGCAAGGAAGGTCTCCGTGCCTGCGTTTCACTGGTTCATCGTGATCAGTTCCCTGCCCTTGAAGAACGGTTAAAAATCTTCCGGGAGAACCACCCGGTTAAATAAGTTCCGGTTTCCAATTATAACAAGTTAAAAATAAATTATAACAAGTTAAAATTTGCAATATAACTTGTTATAATTTATTTCCAAAAGGAGAAAATCTAATTCAGCTTATCCAGCGAAAGGTCAACTGTGATCTCAACCGTTTTGGAAATATTATTTGTAACGGCTCCCGGAATCTTGATGTTATAATCGGCCAGCACAATGTTGAATTTTGCTTTCCCGGTAATTTTTCCACCTTTGACATCAAATGTTCCTTTTTCCTTTACATTTTGTGTAACCCCATGAATCGTTAGCTTTCCTTCAACCAGTGCCTGGTATGAGCCATCCTTCAGGACATTCACTTCCTTGATATTGATAACCTTTCCCAAAAAAGTGGCAGTAGGAAATTTATCCGACTCAATATAATTCTCGTTGAAATGCTCCTGCATCAGGGCTTTTTCGAATTCAAAAGATTTTACCAGGACCTTGAAAACAAAATCGCCGGTGGCACCATCGAACGCGGCATTCACCTGCCTGTTATGGGCTTCGATCTTTTCCAGCGGGCTGTCGGAATAAAATTTGATGTGACCGGTTTTCGTGATGAATTTCTGGGCATTGGTTGTTACTGTAAGCATCGACAGGCAGAACAGGATTAAAAACAGCTTCTTCATGGGTTAAAATCAGATTATTGTTTAACAATTGAACATTTTTCAAGAATTACGTCAGTATCATTAAACCCGGTGCAGTATCCCTTCAGCCTGACTTCTCCATCGGGCTGTAGCTTCTTTGCCAGGTCACTGTTGTCGGGCAACATCGTACAACGAACACCTTCGTCACCAAACATCCCTTTGTTAAAGACAAACACACAGGTCGTCAGCGAATCGGTGACCTCAACCTTTGAAAGTCTTCCTGAGAGAGCCACGACTTTGCCGTTGTATTTTGTGCCGGCCGCGCTTTTATTCGTCGTGTAGGATTTATAAAGATCCGCAGCGGTTACAGTATATGCGGCATCCATCTTCTCATAATTCGGATGCGGCTTGTTGTAAACGAAAAAATAACCCAGGACTGCCGCGATGATCCCGACAATAAACAATCCTAAAACGATTTTTATCCAGGTCTTCATTTGCTAGGAATTAATTTTGACGGATATTTGGCCTGTTCGATATTCAATGACCTCTATTCTCTCTTTTTTCTGTATTCCTTCGGAGTAACAACGGTAAATATCCTGGATATATTGAATCCGAGAAAAATATTTCCCTTAAACCAGGTACCTGTTGTTTGTGTAATGATGCTTTCCATATTCTCACCCATGGAATTGGTAAGGAAGATCTGGAATACATGCCCGCCGGTCTCAATGTCAACCCCTGCTGAAAATGAACTGTAAGCCGGGGTGGATACAATCTGTTTCGGAAACAGGTAATAATATTCAGCGTTCACTGAGACGCGTTCACTTATCTTAAAGCGACCACCTGCTCCCATCGAAAAAATGTTGTTGTGGTCGTTGTATGATGGAACAAGGTTCAGGTGAACATAGGTTGGCGCAAGTTGCAATGACAGCCTGTCACCGAATTTCCGTGCCACGATTACCTGTGAGGCGTAAGACATTCTTGAAGTGAAATAATTTGTCCGGGTAGGATCCTCCCATTTGGTCGTATAAATAGAAGTGCTCCCGAAAATTGTCATGGTAATTGGCATTCTTCTTGCACCGGTACTCTGGCGCAGTGCCTTCACTTTAACTGATCCATCCCAGGTGTTTTTCAGGGTATTCAGTCCGGCACCAATTCCCAGCCAGTCGGTGACCCCGTATTCCAGGCCAAGACGGACCGTGGCCTGTTTCAATCCGAACAGGTTCTCATAGCCAGAGTTTAATGCACCAAAATGATGCGTGATCATAAACAACAGGTTCCCGGTTGGAGAATTTTCTGACGATTGTCCAATGACGACTTTGGTAGTTTTGAAGGTTGCTGAAGTATAGTCAATTGTTGGCTTTTCATCCTTATTCAGCAGCGCCATCATATCATCCTGGGCGTTTACCCGGTTTGCAAGAAGCACCAGGAGGATCACAATAAATAACGGTATGTGTATTTTCATGGTCATAAGTTTAGTTGTTGGGAGATCCAAGGTTGATCCATTTTTTAATTTTACCAAGATCACAGGCTGACAACTTGCTGCCGCCTTTTGGCATCGGGTCACCTGAAGATGCCCAGCTCACATCGAGCCACAGCCGTCCGTTGTTTGCAATGACATGCATCCCGTCGTACGTTTCTGTGATCACGCCCCCCGAAGCAATGGCAGATGAATGGCAAACATTGCAGTTGGCCGTCATGATGGGGGCAATGGTTTGTGAATAGGTCACATTCGTGCTGTCGCACTTGGTTCCCGGAAAAGGATACAAGTCATATTCGTTGTCATTATAACATGAGGGAAATAACAACAGGAAAGATCCCAGAATGAAAATACCGCTTAAAATTTTTCTCATTTTTTTGTCTGACTTTATTTTTGTGGTTTACCAAGATTTATCCATTTTTGGAACAATGCAATGTCACAGGGTGAAAGTGTTGCTCCCTGAGGCATTGCTGAATAACCGGATTCGTGCCTGATCGACCCCATCAGCCGGTTGCTGTTGGCACAGGCCACAACTTCCGCATAAGTTTCCAGTGAGAGTCCGTGCGATGGCGAAGATCCGCTATGACAGGATAAACACCAGGACTGAATGATCGGGCTGATCGATCTGGTGTAAGTAACATTCGTTGAGTCACAACCTGCCGAATCACATTTGTTGTTGTATGCACCCTGGGCTATCCACCAATAGATGATGCTCTTCTGATCTGCATTAAAAGGCGTGTCAGGCGGCATTCGCTGACTATCTCCGCTAAAAAGAATAGTGTAGAGTTTACTTGCCTGAGGATTAAACGGTACCACCATTTTGTAGATGGCTTCATAGCTGTCCAGGACATGCCCTCCTTTGCGGGTTGCAGCATCATGACATCCTGACTTGGCACAGCCGGTAAGGACAACCGGTAATACGAAATTCTGAAAGTAGATCGTGTCGTGCGAACATTTAAACTCCGGGCCGGGGGGTGCAGGTTTGGGCGGGGCTATTGACAGATCTGCTTTGTGATGGCATGAAACCACTACGATTGACAGGATAACCAGTAAAGCTGCAAAAAAAGTAAATTTCATTTTCATAAGAGTTAATGAATTGATCAAAACAGTTCCGGCAAGTTGAATTTCAAGCCATAAACAGGTCGGAATCGGGCAAAAGTAAGGATATTTTTTTTACGTCACCATCAAACCTGTAAACCTTTATAAAAGTCAAGGAATATACTACCGGATAAATAACTATTTTGTTTTATAACTCTTATAGTTATTGGTTGCGCGTTACGCGATACACGTAAAGGCTTACAAATTAAACTTATTCTAAATTGCCACCATTTAGTCCAAAAAGCCGGATTGAATGCCTCCCGGTTCAATTATTTTTCTTTACCTTCGTCACTCATTATCCGAATAGTATCCTTAATCCTATTATTTATGGCTAAAATTAAAGGTGACATTGTAATTAACGTGGAGCGTTGCAAAGGGTGTGAAGTTTGTATTGCTGCGTGTCCCTTTTCAGTCATTGCAATGGCCAAAGAAGTAAACGGCAAAGGCTATCATTTTGCTGTCAAGGTCAATGATGAATGCACGGGTTGCATGAATTGCGCTGTGGTTTGCCCCGACGGGGTGATCACTGTGTACCGGGCCAAAGTTGATGAATAATAAAAAATAAAAATCATATCGAATGGGTGAGTTAAGATTAATGAAAGGCAATGAGGCAGTTGCTGAAGCTGCTATCCGGGCCGGCTGCGATGGTTATTTTGGATATCCGATAACTCCGCAATCTGAAGTGATGGAATACCTCATGATGGAAAAACCTTATGAGCGCACCGGAATGGTCGTACTGCAGGCAGAAAGCGAAACAGCTTCCATCAATATGCTATATGGCGGCGCCGGAACAGGCAAGATGGTCATGACATCCTCATCAAGTCCGGGGATCAGCCTGATGC
>TBL_comb47_HYPODRAFT_10005891_pt1 | contig 13462 bp, 13 predicted proteins | sample TroBogypolimnion_40_FD_10682 | JGI IMG/M metagenome (IMG submission 10682)
AAAAAAAAACGCCTTAAAAGCTCGTTAGCTTTCAAGGCGTTTGGTACTGCAATCAGCAACTAGCTGATTTTACTTGGTGACCCCAAGGGGACTCGAACCCCTGTTGCCGGCGTGAGAGGCCAGGGGATAATGGTCAAGAATGATCCGCCATGTTGTTTTTGCGCCATATTAGGTCGAAATAGGTAAGGTAAGGTTGAGAAGTTAACGATACAAAGCCCACAGCAAAGCCCACAGTTCACTCCGTCGTTTTCAGGCGGGAAATATTCTGTGTTAATTTCATAATAGGTTTTGAATTATTCGCTCTTTTTCACATCTGAAAAAAGATGGGAAAAATCAGCGGGCTCTTCAACATCTTCATTATCCGGAACCCACGCCTCTCTCTTTTTCCGCTCAATTTCCTCGCGTGCTTCCTTAAAACGGCTTTTAAAATAACTCTCTGGAAATTCAGGATCAGCGAGATAGCCGAAGATATTTTTCCGAATCCGGCTGACTATTTCGGCAACCAACGCCTCCTTTTCCTCCGCTGAAATAAAATTCCGCTCATTGACATTGGTAAGGACAATCTCTGCCCCTAAGGCGGCACGGATCTCTTCAATCAGTTCCGGCTCTCCACTCACCAGGCTCCAATAAGTTTCAGGGACCGAGACAACAACATCGTGGCGCACTGTAACCTGCCAACGATCACCAGCCACCCTACGGGATTCATCATAAAAACGTACCACAACGCCGTTGGCGAGTTGTTCATCTTCCAAGTGCTTCACTTCAGCTTCCATTTTTTATGACTTCCTCATTACTTCTCGCAGCATGGGGGCGAGGCTAGCTTGAAATGCCGACTCATCGGCTGATCCTCCAAGGGGCATTTTTGGGTGACGAATTGCATCAAGGAGTATCTCGGACGAATCTTGCATGATCTTTCCTTTCGCGTTGACGAAATGTGACTAAGTAAAGAGGGGAGGGAAGGCAACAAAGGAACTATTCGCTCCGTAGTAGCTCCCAAGACTCCTTGTCGTTCATTTGGATAACATTTGGGTGAATGGCACGGGCTTCTGCTGCAAAGTTAGCGTTCACCCCATATCGTTGCGAGAAATGAGTTAATAACAGCATTCCGGCATTTGCTTGACGAGCTATCTCCGCTGCTTGGGGTGCGGTCAGGTGTCCGTGAGCAAGCGCCTTGTCTTCATCCTCTCCCAGAAAGGTTGATTCGGTCACCAGCAGATCTACACCTTGTGCCAGCGTGATAGCAGCATCGCACATTCTGGTGTCCAAAACAAAGGCAAATGACTGCCCCTTGCGAATCCTACTGACTTCTTCCAGGTGAATCGTCTTTCCGTTATGAGTGATTTTTCCTGTAGCCTTCAAGATCCCAACAGAAGGTCCGGCGATACCAAGTGCATCTAACTCTTCCTGAATCAGATTGACGCTGTCTCTTTCTTCTACCCTGTAACCAAAAACTTCAATTGTGTGATCTAATCGTAATGTTTTTACGGTAAAATTATCATCAGAGAAAATAATCCCTTCATGTTTGATTGGATGGGGTTCGATAAAAGCGACATCGTAATAGCTTGATACTCCCCTGATGTTCTCAAAGAAGTTTTGACCCGAGGCTGGATAATAAATCTGCACAGGATGCTGCACTTTATCTAACGATAAGCGCTGTAGAATACTTGAGAGCCCCAGGCAATGATCACCATGAAAATGGGTGATAAAAATTTTGGTAATTTCCGTGGCGGAAATGCCGGAAAATATCATCTGCCGCTGGGTTCCCTCACCTGGATCAAAGAGAAATCCTTCTTTATCCCATTTCAAAAACGAGGCGTGTTGATTGCGTCTTGTATTAGGCACCTGGCTTGCTGTGCCAAGAGCTGTGAATCGACGAACTGACATATTGAGTGTGGGTAAACGTCTATGATTGATGTGCCTGAGGCATGTAATAACGTCAACGGGTGTAGTCATGGTTTTTCTGTTTGTGACAGAAAGTGTGTGTAATCGGTTGCCCTCTCTGGCAGAAACGAACTGACACGTTTTAAAACGATCTTACAAGGACGTAGTGATATTCTCCTGTAATAGGTTAATTGTAACGTTTAATTGCTTGAGATATCGTTCTTGTTAGATTGTCAATCCTTGTGACAGTTTGCTCACTCAACGCGTTCAAATATTCATGAAAATTATTGTGGAATGAAGGATAATACGCTTTAAAATCGGAGTAAACGTAGCTAATTCATTTCTTTGTTTATGTGCAGAATGGCAATGAAAATTGACCATGATTAACTAAAGGCACCATCAATCTTGTCATCTAATTTTGCACAGGATCTATATGGTCAATAAATTGAGCAAGTAAAACTGTTGGCTCATTGATTATTTTATTATAAAGATCTTCAAGAAGTGAGAATGAAAAATGTTCAGGATGAGCTGCGTTATTTCTAATATAATTAATATTTAATATTTCATTCAATAATTCTTTGTTGTTATGTATATTAGTGCACCTGTCAATAATTTCCTTTTCGCGTTCTTTTAATTTTTTATATCTAGTCAATGGATACAATATATTTCCAAGTCCTGGATTTTTATACCAGTTGTCTTCTGAGTTTTTATTCATATATATAAAATATTCTCCGAGTCTTATTTTAAGTTCTCTTTCGAAAACTTTTGTCATTTCCGTAGCGATGCTTCCCCATTCTGTTAAAAATTTATTTTTAAAACTATCCTTCATGAAAATCTGAAACAATATAGTTTTAAACATGGATTCCCTGATAAATGTTAGTGATAATGAATCTAACTTATTTATTCTTTCCTCACCCAATGATGCAATTAAATCTTCAACAGCATTTGCTATCTTTTCATTGTCACAATCAATTTCTTCTTTCTTGCAATGTAATTCTTGTAAATCAATAAAAATTTTTTTGTTTTCATTAACGAGCCGTTCATTTTCTTTTGACAGATTATATTGATCCCAATATGCTTGGCTCTCTTGCATGTCAAAAATTGTATCTGAATTAAACTCGTTATTTTCTCTTTGTATGCTTAGTAACAATGGGGCTAATGTAGGATATGTATTATCTAAACGTACCGTCATATCTTTCCGACAAAATATGCAAGGAAACATTAAGTCATATGTAGACGTCTCCTCTGCAATTAATGTAATAAAACAAGGAAACGAGATGTCCGTTGCACGGATAATCTGTCGGCAGTTATCATTAGGACATTGCCAACCAATAAGCCCTAAAGCCATGTTGCCCCCATTAGACGATAAAGTTTAACATTATTATGCAAATGTTTAAGTAGGCGCAATGATCATCGTTATTCACCTTACAAGGGGAATATCCTGCCAGCGCGTTGTATATGCAGGTGAAAGCCGTTCTCGTTTCATCGCCCATTGTTGGCTCACTCCTGTCGTCGCCAGTTTGATTGTGCCTACGGTGTTATTGATCCGGTCAATCGCTGCCATAATCTGGCTATTGTCTCTGACGGGCTTTTCAAAGAGAGTGATTTGCCTACGGGTAGACTGGGAAAAATCACCGAGCATTACACCCGCTTTGTTGTATTCGTAACCATCGCGCCATATCTGTTCCAAAAGGCGTTTGGCGAGTCTGCAGAACTGAAAACTATCGTTGGTGTGATCCGACAGCTTTCCGTGGGCGCAATTGGCATATCCAGGCTTATTCCTTGCGAAAGGATTTGTCTGGATGAAAACGCTTATTGCCCGTGCGTATTGCCGTCCTCCCCGCAATTTACTACACGCCCGCTCCGTAAACTCACTTATTGCTTGGCGCATATCATCAACTTCGACTATTCGCTGCCCGAAAGACCGAGAAGTTACAATCTGTTTTTTTGGTGATGGTACCTGTTCCAGTTCAAGGCAGGATGTGCCTTGTAGCTCTGACACGGTCCTTTCCAGCACTACGCTAAACTGGCGTCGAATATCTTGAGTGTCACTTTGGCAGAGATCAAGGGCGGTTTGGATGCCCAAGCCATTCAGTTTCCGGGTCAACTTCCTGCCAACACCCCAAACTTTATCAACCGGCGTAAGGTTCATCAGTTTGCGCTGCCGTTCAACGTCCGTCAAAACAACGACTCCACCTGTCCCTGAATATTTCTTTGCCCCATTATTGGCAAGTTTGGCGAGTGTTTTCGTTGGTGCAATGCCTACAGCTACGGTGATGCCGGTCCATTGAAGAATCGTCTTTCGAATGGAAAGGCCAAAAGCGTGCAAGTCACGGATACCTCGCACGTCAATAAAGGCTTCATCAATGGAATAGATTTCAATCGCCGGGGCGAGTTTTTCCAGAATGCTCATCACTCGATGCGACATATCGGCATAGAGTGTGTAGTTGGAAGAGAATACTTCGATGCAGTATCGCTCGATTTGTTCTTTGATCTGAAAGGCCGGGACTCCCATCTTAAGACCAAGGGCCTTAGCTTCAGCGGATCTGGCAACAACACAGCCGTCGTTATTGGAGAGCACCACGAGAGGCTTCCCTCGCAGCGAAGGTCGGAAGAGAGTCTCGCAGGTAGCGTAAAAATTGTTGCAATCAACCAGGGCAAACATTATTTGAACACCCTGACTAACCCCTTCACCCTGCCAAATATTTCAAATTCGTCATGCTCTTTCAGTTCAATCGGCGGGTATTTTTCGTTGTGAGCAATGAGGCGTAATTCGGGATAGAGTGATAACTCCTTAACGGTCATCTCGCCGTTCACCATCGCAATGACAATAGAACCGTCAAAAGCCTCCTCGGAGCGATCAACAGAAAGTATGTCGCCATGATGAATTCCAGCGTCGATCATCGAGTCACCATCCACACGCACAAAAAAGGTGGCTGGCGGGTTAGTGACCAACAATTCGTTCAGATCTAAAGCGCGGTCTATGTAATCGTCAGCCGGAGATGGAAAACCAGCGGAAACACCGGCCTGCACTAAGGGGATAGGTTGTGGAATGAACTCGCCCGGATATCCGACGAATTCAACGTTAGATATGCGTTGGTTCATAGTGAGCTCCAAAAGGATTAATGGCACAGTCCCAATTTTTACCCTATCCCAATGATGCCGTCAACGGCACGGATTTATCAGATACCGAAGGAGGGAATAGAGTTCAAAAATATCATCGGCTTAAAGAGTCTGATATAGACCTTGCCACACACTCCGGCCCATTATTTCTTGGACTGTTCACTCTGTTGCTCACCGGGTAGATTTCTATCGAAGCGTCTGGGCACGGCTCAAGCATCGTCAGTAAATCTATCTGTCTCACCGTGGGATCAAGCCAAGCATTCAAATTTTCTTTTCCCAGGATAACCGGCATCCTGTCATGGATCTCACGCATCAGGGTATTTGCAGTAGTGGTAATAATTGCGCAGGAATTGATAACTTCACCGTTCTCTCCTCGCCAGTGGTCCCAGATACCAGCCAAGGCAAAATAACGGCTATCGACAGGGCGAACAAAATAAGGCTGTTTTTGCTCTTCAACCTTCCTCCATTCGTAAAAGCCGCTGGCAGGAATGATACAGCGACGGTGCTTGAATGGATCTCGAAAGGACGGCTTTGCCTCAATGCCTTCGGACCTGGCGTTGATTAGGGGAAACTTGGTTTTGGCGCTCTTTGACCAGAAAGGCACTAATCCCCAATGGAGCATTGCGTATTCGGGTTGACCAGTTTCTGGTGAAGTACGAATAGCGAGGATGTCTTGAGAAGGGGTGATGTTGTAGTTTTCAAAGATGGGCGGTTCCGGCAAAAAAAAGGATTCATAGCCGAAGGAGCTATTGCCGTAGAATGCGAAACGTCCACACATTTTTCGTTTAGGTCAAGTGATGAGTTTACGGGGTTGCGGATAACCAGCGGCGGCCACTGAACTTGGCCGCGATTAGCGAAAAGCTGCTCCCCGCCGTCTGGCTGCCCCACTTGATAGTCAGCACTAAGTGGTCACAGGTGCCTTCCTTTTCGATTTCTTGATTTTTGCTTTGATATCGTCGTAACGATTGATTTCAGTGTTTAGATTTTCTACCGTCGGCTTTTGATACGCATATTTATCGCTATGGGTGTGACCTTCCATGTATCTGCAACATTGACCGAAATTATCAAGCAATTCGTCTATTAATACATCGACAAAGCAAACGTCTTTAAGTGCATCAACACTGACACGTTCATTGAAGCGTTGAACGACATTTTTAAACAAGTCATTTATAACTAATACTTCATAACAAGTACGGAGTTCAGTAAATGCTGATTTAATCAAGTATTCTCTCTGTGATGGCTGGCAATCAGCTTTATTTGCTTCAACATAATGGCTTCTAGGAATTCCAGAATTACGATATTGCCTTTCATAGGATGGTGCATTGTTTAGAAACACGTATCCTGGAATATCACCTCTTTTTTCAATCCAGTGGCATATGTGGTCTATCTTTAATTCACTACATACGGAAATCAATGTTGAGACAAAAACTAAATCATGAGTAAAAACTATCACCTGGTTTTTTGCAGCTTCTTCTGCAATCCGTTTTGCAATACGGCTTTTTCTCTCATCATCAAGTGAAGTTACGGGGTCATCAAAGATAACGCCGCAAGTGATTTCCGAAAGCTTCATTTCTGCGAGGAAATCCGCAAGCGAAATGATTTTCTGTTCCCCTTCGCTTAAAATCTTTGATGGCTCTTTTCCTTTTAAAAACAGCTGTCGGTAAGATGTGCCAGCCGAGCCGGTATGGGTAATGTCGATGCCTATTTCGCAATTCAAGGATTTGCATTCTTCGTTGAAAGCATTGACGTATGCTTCGTTGAAATATTTTCCTGAAAGCTCTTTTTCCTTGTCTGTGATTTTACGTTTCGATATTTTACCTTTAGCCTTTGTAGCTGTGGCTGCCCATTTCAGGTTAGTAACATACGTTTCAATACCTGCTATATGTTGTTCAAGTTTTTCTTTGTGATTTAGGTAAGTTATTGAATCCTGTAATTTCTTGATATCTGTTGATGGGTCATTCTCTTGGAATTTTTTTATGCTACCTTCAATACCATGAATAATTGAGTCAATGTGAGTAGTATCAATTTGAATTGCAGTTCTGTCATTTGCCGTCTTTGTGGTTAAGTCTACAATTATGCTTTCAGATAAAGTTTTCTGCTTTTGTACATGATCCTTGATTTCGAGCGCTTCTTTGTTATGCTTTTCAAGCATCCATTTTGTTAATAAGCCATCTTCGGGTAGCATGGCGAACTTTAACCCTTCATAGTTCTTCTTATGTGTATTCAATGCGGTCTGAGCATCTTTTGCATCCTGCTCCGATATGCTCTTGATAAATACCCAGTATGACTCGATTAGTTTCTGTGCTTCATCAGAAAGCGGCTGCTGGCACAAAATGCAATTGTCACCGTCTTTCGGGTACACCTCGTTATCACTTGCCTGCTGTTTTGCAAAAGTCTGGGCCGCTGTAATAAATTCTTTCCATTCTTTACTGCCTACATTGATAATTTTGTTTGTCTTGAATCTTCCGATGCCTGCTGTTTTTGCGGTTGCATCCTTTGATATAAAATCTGATATTGCTGTTTTTATTTCATCCAGTGATTCAGTTGTAAAAAATTTGTTGTTACCTGTAATTGATGTTTTTAAGGTGGTAAGTAACGTTTTGTAACCATTTAGGTCGGCAATTTCCTTGTCTTTCTTCAGCGCCTGCAGTTCCGCCTTTTGTTCTTCAAGGACGCTTCTTTTGGTCTTCTCTTCCTCTGTAAACGGGATTAGTTTTTTGAGATCAACAATTTTGGTTTTTGCTGAAATGGTATTCAGCACATTCTTGATGTCTGATTCTCCATCGAACAACGAGGGGTAATCCTTCGTAGTGCTCTTAACTGTAATGTCGGCGGTTATTTTTTCTTCAATTTTCTTGAAGACTTCGATTAAATCCGCAAAAAAATTAAGCCCAGTCGGCCTAAACTCGAAATGATTCTTATTGGTTAAATGGACATTAACGCATTTGTTGTCAAATATAGAAAACTGTCTAAATTCGTTTTGTTGTTTGTGGTCAGGGTATGCAAGGGAATATGGTTTAGAATCTGAAGTAAAGCAGATTTCTGCTGACACATTACTATGACCGGATGTGACATGAATGTTAGGCAGGATTTCTTCCGTTGAACGGCTGTGAAAAGCTTTCTTCAATAGGCGAGTATATCCTGTTTTTCCAGAACCATTTATACCGTAAATAATTGTTACCTGATTACAAAAATCTATCTTTTGATTTTCTACAAGCGCGTTCACGCCTTTGATGTTTTGCAGGCTGGTTAACAGAAGATCCTTTTTGAAATCATGACATAATTCGTTATCACAACTTATTACAATGGCATATTTCTCTGTTATTGGTATTAGACCAGCATCTTCAAGAACGTATGTGTATGCTGCATCTATGTCGACATCAGATATCGTCGCACCAGATAGCAATTTTGAACTCAGATATTTCGCCCAATATGGCAAGGATTCTGCGAACTGTTCAATTTCTGAATTTAAGCTATCAACCTTGCCTTCATTTGCTTCAGTCAAAGACAACCTCCTTGTATTGACTAACCCAAGCGTAACCTGCGGCGGCTACAAAATTTCGCTCGAAGATCGCGGCACCCCGTCGTCAGATTGACCCAATTTTAGCTCTTTATGTGATGCCCACTATAAAGACGTGGCAGTTACTTGGAAGCTTCATGTTCGATCAAAATAGTAATACCTCCTGGTTCCTTCTTTAATTGTAAATGTTCTGTCCAAGTGTTTAGCAAGCGAAATTTCAATTAATTGTTTGTTTAAAAGAGTGTTTATAAAAAAATTTTTAATACGATCGTTTGTTTCAACTTGGTATAATTTCAATCCGATGGAAGCCAGGATTTTTTTTACTTTAGAGCTTTTTCCATAAATAAAAGAAAAAATATCTTCCTCAGTAAAATCTTTAGTCTTGTCATCTTCCCAACATTTTACTGAGTCCAAGTATAACCAGAATTCTTTACTAAATTTTGGCGAGCATACTTCGCTCACCTTTAGTGAAATAACTTTATTTTCTATAAATTGTTTGACTACTAGTAAAAGCATAAAAATAAATACACTAAATATTATATTGTTTAACAATGTCTCAGAAAATGGAGAATATTTTTTAATCACAAATGATACATCTTCGATTTTAGTCATAATTGTAAATAATGACGATAACAAAAATAATATTCCTAAAGAAGCGAGCTTCTGGGTTGATGGTTTGTATAATTGTTTTAGTTCTTGATTCTCTTTTTGTAATGCGTCATTTTCCTTTTTAGTTAGGTTCATGACCAAATTAGCATTTTTCTCTTTCAAACTGATGACTTGCGCTTCAAGATCTCCATTTTTTTCCAAAGCCTCATCTAGCTGACTTTGCAGGGTTACATTGTCATACAATGGTTCATATAGTGCTAAATCTTTTGCACCCCGATGTAATTTTTCATTTTCAATATAGCGATTCAACTCTTCGATAGTATTTCCAAGATTTTTAAACTTTTCTGTTGCCGCTTTTTTAGCCTCATCTTCTATAAATTTATCTGGATGAATTCTCTTGCGGTAATCTTTTAGAAGTTTAAGAAGTTGAATTGAACTTAACTCGTCTTCAATCTGAAGAACTTCTTTTACTTTTTGAATTATAGATTTATCAATTTCAGTAGTCATTGTCATATGTTAAGCTAGTGGTGAAATAACTGCCGGCCGAGGAATTACCCTTTTTAAGAATGCGGCTATCTCCGGTCTGTTTTTTGGCTGGCTATGCATTTTCCTGGATGACGCCTCGGCACTTAGGGAAGGTGCTACAGCCCCAGAATTCTTGACCGGTATTACTCCCTGACTTCGCCTGACGACGAACCATTGGTGCCGAGCACTTTGGACAGAATGGCATTTCAGCCATGAAGGATGAGACTTCATGAATTCCCTCATGCTCAGCAATATTAAGTGGCTCACTCGTCAATGGTGAAGCTGGAATTGTCGGTGTTTCAACATGTGCTGACTCCAGCGAGGATTCTTGAGGATGCCCTCCAAGTATATCCAAAACTTTTGCCCTAACCTCTGATACCAAATAAGTCCGCTGCGCTGGAAATTGAATAAGAGGTAATGAGACAGCTTGGCACAGGCCAACAAGAAAGGTATCGCGTTCTTGCCGCTTGCGTAGTTGATGGGATTGGTCGTTGAGCTCAATGACACCAGCAACGGAAAGATCCCCTTTGGTGCATAGCACGTAATCGAAATGCTTGGCAGTGATACGATTGAGAGCCCTCTGGCGCATGCTGTTATTCAGATTACGTTGAGGCTCTAAGATGTCAGCTATACGGACTTTTCCAAAAACTTGATACTCTTCACCAATGGCTTGAATGAGTACGCCCATGAAAGATCGCTCTGCTGGGGAAAAGAGAGACTGCTTCTTGGTGTATGGATAACCTTCGGTTTTGCTTGTTAGCTGCTTCAGCTTGATGGCAATAGCTGCAAGTACAAGAAGCGCAATCACTACTAAAATTAGCCAATACATCACATTCTCCTCAAGGCAAAACGGCGAAATAACCTGTCTGTCGATATGCGCTGACCTTGAAAGGGCCGCGCGAAATTCCAGTCAAATTTGTTGATTTATCACCTCAACCTCAGATATTCTCCGACTTTAAAAGCTCTCTGTAGTTAGCAACGCTGCGAACCACTTCTCCATCATGCAGTATTTCGATCCACGGTTCCATCTTCTTTCTTGATTGCATGCTTGCAAGACCTGCGAAATGCAATAGCCAACGAGCCGGGTCTACTACACCCATCTCCCTTGTCTCTTCTTCAAAAGCTCTCAGTGCACGGATAATGCTCTTCACTTGACAACCTTCCATGCCGGTTGCAATTTGTCCAGCACGCCAAGTTTGTGTTCCTTCCCGGTGCGGATTCGGCTTGATGATACGAACGGTGAAATGAGCCATCTTCATTCAGTTCCTCCATTGTAAATATATCTGCATCCCATTCGTCCAATGAGTCTGTAGCGCACCAATTCGCGGGCAGCGGTTTATCGTAAAGAAACTTGGCTGCGCGGCGCAAGTCGGATGTTTTAAAAACCGTAGTCAGGCTGAGGAGGCCGAATTTTCATTGGTGAAGCATTGCTATCCCTTTTGGAAGAGAGCTGTACTCGATAGCTCCCCTTCTGGTTATCGTCAGCTTGCTTGATAAGCATATCATATTCTTAGCTTGCCAATGTGTTGTGAATACGGTGAGAAGGCAATAAATGCTCCAGATTGGGCCTCGTGACTGCTAAATATTAAATAATCCAAGTAATGCAATCTAGTCGATTGTTTCAATCATCATTATTGTAGATTTCAACCGCGCTTAATTGGTGACCATTTGCAAGTAAATTCACAGCTTTCATTACAAGTTTAGCCCGTTTCAGAATAAAATAATTAAAATCGTTTTTTAGTTTTCCATATTTATTTTCATCTGAAAGCCCTTCGTAGCCACCATTTGCCAATTCATTAATTGGTATTAGATGTGATTGAAGTCTTTGACTAACCAATTCCTCAGACGTCCATTTGTACCGATCTTTCATGTATATTAAAGGATCTTTTCTACCGATGGTTATGTTCGTTTTATCCATGATTAAAGAGCAATTTAATGCGATAAAACTATTTATTTCAGCTTCTTTGAGCAGGGCGTCAGGGTATACATGATGATAATGACGTTGCTCAATGTTGTTTACATCCAACCGCTGGCCTGTGGAAAAATCTAACGCTCCTAATCGGCAAGCAACTGCAAGTATAGCGCGTCCCCTGATTGTGGCACGTTTAGGCCATTCAGCGGTAAGCAGTTCTTCAATGTCAACTATTGAGTGTTCTTTGAATATCGGGACATCACCTAAGCTAAATAATTCTCCGTCATTTTTTTTGTCTTGGCGGATCACCTTGCGAAGAGCTACAAAATCAGCATATGCATTTGTGGCAGCAGAGTTTTCATAACGATCAGTGAAGAACGAATGCCATAAATATTTTTTAAGTAAGAGTTCGTCTTGTCCCCGTTTGTCTCCTGATTCTGGTATATCTGAATATAAGGAGGCGATGACTGCCAAAACAGCATTTGTAGGTAGTCGCTGATGATCAAAAATGCCTTCGTTTGCTAAAAACTCTGCCATTCGACTGAGGCCACGTTTCATTACATTCCAATTTTCAACCATGACCCGTTTATCCATATCCCAAGCACCACGTTGATTAGGAAGGGCATTTTGCAACAAAGCGGAGGTGGTGAGAATCATGTCAGAAAGTTCAGAGTATCTCGAAACATTAGAGTCTTCGAGGTTCAACGCTTCCTGCAATTCGTGCAGCGACTGCCCCATCACGCTTTCTACTTCAGCAACAATAATGTCATAGGTTGAAAGTGGTTTGCTATTTGTATTCATATTGATAAATACACTCAACGCCACACTTTTATCTGTATGGGAGGGTAATGACAAATAAGGAAGGTTGTAGTTTGCTACAATTGATCGAAGGTCTTTTATTTTATCACTAATTGATTTTTTCTTTTCGAGATACCTTTCGAGTTTATCTATATCATCTTTCGGTCTTAATTCATCTGTTGCTTTTTTGATCCATTCATCAATCTCTTCTTGTATATCTTCTGGTTTCAAAAGATTAGCTGGGATCAACCCCCTTGCGAGGCATTGTGCCGGATCAGAGCACCACAATGGATATTTTACTCCATTATTTTTGTAGTATCTTCCGCGAAAAAATACTGAAATATCTTCAAGCTTTTCATCGTTTCCGCATTCGTCAAACTGTTTAAAGTAGATAAAATAAGTTTCCCATTCGTAATTATTATAAAGAATTCTCCATAAAGCAGTCAGTCTTTGCTGCCCATCAAGAAGATGTTCTAACACCCGATGACTTTCTGTTGGGGCAGTTTCAAGGAAGCGAGAAACGAATTTTTCTTGGTCAACTTCTAAAATCAATGTTATTCCAAGAGGTAAGTCATGAATGATGGTTTGAAACAAGCTGCAGATCCGCTGCCGATCCCACGCTTCATAACGTTGAAATCTTGGCAGTTTGATTTCGCCTCGTTTTATTTTCCCATACCAATCAACTAATTTTCTATTACGAGCTTCCATCATTAAACACCCCTAAGGTTTCTTGTGATGCAATCGGCCAAGCGTCTCTCATTGTACTGGCAACGGTTAAAACTTGTTGTGACAAGATAAACACAACTATTTTATATTATTAAAATATCTTGCATTAGCAAGTTAAATAAAGCTCAACGCAAATAAGCCGCCCGCCCTATCTCGTACATCCTCCCACGTTGTGGTGATTGAATTATAAACATCCTCCCTGCTCGTTCTAAAAGCCACCCGCTGAAGTTGTAAAGAAAGCCGGTGGTGGTCGGTGGTCCTTATGGATATCTGGCAGTAGTTTATAAAGGCAGGGACTGGAACCCTTTAGCGATTCTATGAGACCTTTTGCTTTTTTATAGGGGCCTTACCTTGCCCTGGATGTAGTT
>TBL_comb47_HYPODRAFT_10005895_pt1 | contig 13458 bp, 7 predicted proteins | sample TroBogypolimnion_40_FD_10682 | JGI IMG/M metagenome (IMG submission 10682)
GCATCCTCCCGGAAAACGGATAAACCCCGGTTTTAAATCGGCAAGTAGTTGAACGAGATCGGCACGCAATCCACCCGGACGGTTTTTCCAGGTGTCACCGGGAAAGAGTGAAATCATATCGAGATCAAGATCCCCTTCACCTTCAAACCAGATATTTAATTTTGCTTTTTTTTCTGTTGCGGTCGCCGCAAAACTAACCTGACATCTCTTCCACGATTCTGAATCGGGTAACAGAGTGGAAGAGCCGATTACTGTGCCCTGGTGATTTACCAGTTCAATACGCATTTTCAGTTTGCTTCTCCCTCTTTGGCGGGCAAGTACGGAAAAGTGGTAGGTCACCCCTTGCCGGATACCCATTCCGCGGAATCCCTCGTTGGATAAACCAAAGGATGGTTCACCGGGGGCGATAGAAATCCTTGCATATCGCGGATTCGATGGGTTCGTCTCACTTTGGTTCAGGATTAGTACCCCCGTTGTCGTATCGGGTTTCATAATCTTCCATCCCATCAGTGGTTTGAGGAACTCGAATGAACGGTTTTTGACCAGCTCTGCGTATATGCCACCGTCGGCGGCAAAGTTGATGTCTTCAAAAAAGATTCCCCACATCGTTGGCTGAACGGGGGCTACAGGTTTGTTGACATCCACCGAAATAATATGTCCCTGTGAAAATGCGTTCAGGCTAATGAACAGGCAGAATAGCGTTGCGAACTTTACCAGTATCAGATTTCTCATTGTAATATAGCGACAGCTTTAAATGAATTTATTTCAGCGGTATCCAGACTTTCATCTTGCTGATCCCCCGATTATTCCAGACAAAATAGGGAATTGCCGTAAAACCCTCTTTTTGATTACTTTCCCGACCTGAAATCGTTTCAATGCCGCCCATCAATTCCGGGCTGAAACCGGCAACAGCTTTACTATCGGCTGAAAGGTACAAATCATTGATGTTTTTATTGTCGACCGACTCAAGACAGTAAACGATCGGTCCCCGTTCCAGGGCAACTTTCCCCAGATCATCTTTAATCTGCTTATTGGCAATAACTTGCCGGATTGCCATAGGCAGCGACAGAGAGACCACATCCCCCTGGTTCCATTCCCGTTCCAGAAGAGCATAGCCTTTATCTCTCCGGAAGGAAATCTTCTTTCCATTAATCTTTATGGAAACTGAATCGTTCTGAGGTTTGGAATAGGCATATAAATCGCCTGGAACCGGTTGGTTTTCAGCCCATCCTGGGATGCGCACACAAAGGGCAAATTTCCCGGTCTTTTCGGGAGAGACAGAAATCTTCACATTTCCATCCCAGGGATAATGGGTTTCCTGTGAGAGGGTAACCTGATTTCCAGCGAGCACAATTTTGGACGAGCTGGTAACAAACAGATTTACATACAGCTTGTTTTCACTTCGGGCATAAATGTAGCCCGGGACCGAAGGGAGAAACCGGCACATGTTGGTTGGACAACAGGAGCAATCAAACCATGGCTGACGATCGAGCGTGCCGCCACTATTGAATTTATATTGAAGATCGCATTCCAGCGGATTAGGGTAGAAATAAGTTTTTCCGTCAAGGCCGATTCCAGAAATCACACCATTGTAAAGACTCCTTTCGAGGATATCGATGTATTTGGAGTCACCATGCAGCAAAAACATACGGTAATTCCAGTAAACATTGGCAATTGAGGCGCATGTTTCGTTATAGGCCGTCAAATTGGGCAGTTCATAATTGTCGCCAAATGCCTCTCCATCATGCCGGGCCCCGATACCTCCGGTGATGTAAAGTTTCCTGGAAACCATATTTTCCCAGATCTTGTCGATCGCCGAAATGTAGGCTGCATTACCGGTGAGGGCTGCAACATCGGCCACTCCGGAGTAGAGGTAACCGGCACGAACGGCGTGTCCAACGGCTTCATCCTGCAGAATCAGCGGCTTATGGTTCTGGGAATAGGCATTCTTGGGATTAATCTCTTTTCCCCGGCAATCGATAAAATATTTGGCCAGAGCAAGATATTTTTCCTCACCGGTAAGGCGATAGAGCTTTACCAGACCCATCTCCACAATTTCATGGCCTGGAGCATCATTCCTTTTCCCCGGGGTAAAAACCTGACTCAGCAGGTCTGCATTCTTTAAGGCAATATCGAGGAAATTCCACTTGCCGGTCGACTGGAAATGGGCAGAAGCAGCCTCAAACAGATGCCCTGAATTGTATAGTTCATGACTTAGTATTGATTCATTCACCCAGCGCTCATTGCCAGACCATTGGTGAGGATGCTGAGGATCGATCGTTCTTGCCGTGTAGAGGTAGCCATCGGCCTCCTGGGCTTTGCCGATGATGACAATCAGGCTATCCACATATCGGTCAAGTTTAGGATCCGGGTGGACGCTCATTGAATAGGAAGCTCCCTCAATAATTTTATAGATATCGGTATCGTCAAATGGGAAAGTGGTGCCAAACTTCCCTTTTTTTTCGGCCGCTTTTACAAAATTGGCCACTCTGCCCGTCTCCTCACATTTGGCAAAAGAGGCCGGAATAGTTACTTTCCGCGTTGTTTCTATCTTTGGCAACCAGAATTGGTCGCTGATTTTCACCTCGTTGAACGGAATACCCTGAATTTGATAGTCCGCTTTCATCGGTTCGTTTTTACACGAAACCAGCCAGGCAAGCAACAGAACAGGAATGGCAAAAAGGTTTTTCATTTGTATATAATTTGTTTTTTAGTAGCCAAATGGAATAGCCATGATGAAATATTCATTTCGGTTGGTGTTATTCCTGTCATTGCTATTTCATCCTCTTATTTGTTTGTTTTCAATCGGATTACGGTAAATGAGTTTGCGGGGAGTTCACAGGAAAATTCTTTTCCAACCTGAATGGAAGTGATCTGCGGTCTGGAAGTCCTGTCATCGGGTGAACCGGTTAACACCGCCTTGGTCCCATTTTTATCCGGAATCCCGGTCCCCTTTAGATTTACCTTCGCATTTACCGGAGACTGAAGCGTATTGACCAGTTTTATAATCAGATCTCCGCCCTTACTCTTCCTGACCACTGAAACAGGCAGACAGTCGGTTTCTTTCGTGGCGACATCCGAAAGGATAACCTTGTTTGAGACGAATTGGTCTCCCGAGTTTTGGCCGTAAAGTTGCTGAACGTAGTAATTCACCGAGGGCATTACGCTGGTATTGTTAAAATAGATCATATCGGGTATCCATTGCGTATTTCCCGATTTTGCGAGCAGCGGGGCGTAGGAAGCCATGCCTACCACATCGCCGTTCCGTTCAAGTGAAGTCATGTATGCCGCTTCCGCGAGGGCGGAACGAAGGGTGTTTTTACGGCCAATGTCATGAGCAGCATACTCTCCGACATAGATATGGGAAGCCTTCCGGTCATAAGTGTCATAGCGATGGAGGTTTTTCAGGAACCAGGATGGCTCTTTGTAATAATGCTCATCAATCGTGTTAAGTTTGTTTTCGCCGGCAAATTTCCAGCCCAGTTCAAAGTCTTCCCCGTCAGGGGCCGGGCCGACTGTCCCGACAATGGTGATTTCAGGATAGATGGCTGTTACTGCATCATAAATCATTTTAAACCGTTCCCTGAATTCGGGTGTCTGTTTGTCTTCGTTTCCAATTCCAATATATTCCAGATTAAATGGTTGAGGATGTCCGGCTTCAGCCCGTTTGGCACCCCAGGTTGAGGTGGATGATCCATTGGCGTATTCAATCAGATCGAGGATTTCCTGGATATAAGATTTCATTTCTCTGGTTGGCAAACCTCTCTGACCCGTACCCCCGATCCTCCAGGTTCCCCCTGAGTTCTGGCAGCTGACTGCGGCTGGCACAACCGGAAGTGGTTTGGCCCCAATATCTTCGCAAAACTGAAAGTATTCAAAATATCCAAGGCCGGCAGACTGATGGTAATTCCAGATATCACGTTGTTCAACCCGTTGTTCCACCGGACCGATCGTGTTTTTCCAGCGATACATATTGCCGAGGCCATCACCGTGAACCAGACACCCGCCCGGGAAGCGCATAAATTTGGGCTTAAGATCGGCAATAGTCTGTGCCAGGTCAGCGCGAAGACCATTGGTTCTATTTTTAAAGGTATTCTGAGGGAATAGCGAAACCTCATCCAGGGCAAATTTCCCTTTTCCTTTTGCCAGTATCACAAAACGACAGCTGTCGTTGCTTTGAGATGCACTTATTGTGGCCGAATATTTCTTCCACTCCTTTGAATCGGTGGTGAAGATTGTTTTCGCGCATATTTGACCTTTTGAATTTTGCAATTTGATTTCAAACGAAATTGATTGTCCGGATATCGGTCTGAGGAAAGCAGAAAAATCGTATTTCTCTCCGGCCCTGATTACGATCCCATCGAAACCCGTATTGGTCAAGCCAACCCCCTGCTGACCTTCATCTTCTACATTCAGAACCACATAATGCGGATTATTTCCATTTAACGGAGTGGTTGTCTCAACAGAGATGGTCCCATAGCCGAATCCGTCGGTTGTATATTCCCATGCTGTGAGCGGATTCCATCCCTTCCGGTCTGCCGGAGAGTATTCAAAGGAGCGATTCTGGATCAACTCGGCATAGAGACCGCCATCGGCAGCATAATTGAGGTCCTCGAAAAAGATCCCGAAAAGATGGTCGCTGATTTTTTTGCCCTTTGTGCAATCTATAGAAATAGTGGCTGTCGGTTCAGGTTTTGAGGCGCTGTTTTGATTGACCCTTGAGGGAGAGAACCTCTCTTTTCCAACAGCGGAAACCGATCCAACGAAGATAATTAAACTAAAAAAAACTGCAAAAGGCACATGATTTTTCTTCATTTCCAGGATATTAAAGGTAAAGTTAATCTATTTGGTTTGCGTTCATGCCGGTCACGTGAAAACCCTTTGTTCAGGTAAAAATGGATTTGCGTCTTAGAAAGCGAAGACAAATATAGAAAACTGGTAAATATTTATTGCAATATTTTGAAAATAAATAGTAAAAAATACTCTTTATATTTTAGGGCGCTGGTTTAACTTCGAAATATTGCAGGTATAGCGGGGAAAATTAGGCTGCTAAATGATGATTAATGAATAGTATTTAAGTGAGTTAAGGCTTAAAGCAATAAAATTAAGGTGGTATATACTTTTAAAGTAGAGAAAGAAGAATGAATTCAATCATTGTGGGTGATTTCGATTTGATCAATTTTCCCTCAATTTCAACATAAACCCTCCCCCCTGAGCCATATGTATTGGCAGAATAGTATGTTTGTCTGCTTCGAATGAGGTGATTGCATAATCGGCTGCAAATTTGTCGGCATTGATGCCATCCTTACAAAAGGTCGCCGTAAATTTTCCTTCACCAATAAAATCAAGGGAGAGGGAGAAGTCCCGGGATGTCCAGTCGGTGAGCCCTCCAATGTACCAGTCATTATTCTTCTTTCTGGCGGTAATAATGTATTCGCCCACTTTGGCTTCCGGGACCACTGTTTCATCCCACCCTGCAGGAACGGATCCCAGCAGCTCCATGAATTCCGGTTCCTGATACCCTTGTGACGGGTTACCTGAAAATATCGGTATTGGATTGTCGTAGACCACAAACATGGCGAGCTGGTGACACCTTGTTCCGAAACTCATCGGCATCCCCTCAATGTTTCGGAATCCGGATTTGGTGGCATTGTTGAGGAACCCCGGTTCGTAGTCGAAAGGGCCAGCCAGCATCCGGGTAAAGGGCAAAGTGAGGTCGTGACGGGGCGAAACCTTGTCACTCCAGATATTATATTCGGAGCCCAGAACGCCCTCCCGGGTAACCGCATTGGGATAAGTCCGGTTAAATCCCTTAGGGGCATAGGCTCCATGTACATGATCATGATTTTATGGGCAGCGCACGCCCTGGCCACCCGCTCGTAAAAGTTAACGGTCTTTTGATCATCCCGATCGATAAAATCGGTCATTATGAAATCGACCCCCCATTTATTAAACTGAATCAGTGCACTATCCAGCTGTCTGTTGAGGGTTGAGGCCAATGTCCACATGCTTAATTTAATGTGTTGAGATTTGGCGTATGCAGCCAAAGTTTCCATGTTGATCTCAGGAACTATTTTGAACAGGTCATTGTTGTCGCTCCACCCTGCATCCATCATAATCCGGTCAAAGCCAAAACGTTTGGCGAAGTCAATATAATACTTGTATGATGCGGTGTTTACGCCTGCTTTAAACGGAACATGAAACAGGTTGATGTTGATGATCCATTCATCGGTACATTTTCCTGCGTGAACCCAGGAGATGTCGTTGATGGTTGAAGGTTCTGCCAGTTTATAAACCATATCGTTTACAGGCAGGTCTTTATCCAGGGGCGCAATCATCAGAATCCGCCAGGGGAGGTTTCTGGTTCCGGCAGTATGAGCGATGTAATTCGCACGTTTTGTGACTATTGCCTGAGAATAAAATTCGTGGGTCTCCTTTTCTTCAAGTGGAAAGGGGGCGAAAATACCCTCCAGAGCCTCGCTTCCGGTCCCCTTTAAAAACATTCCAGGGTAGTCGCGAAGGTCAGATTCGGTGATTGCAATTTTGGGATTCCGGGACGGTACCACCAGTACCGGCGAAAAGGCTATTGCGGAATCGGGTATACTGCTCATGGTTAGCAAAGGATAGAGCTCCTCGAAACTCGTGTGAAAAATATCGGCGTTTGATTTTTTATGGATTTGGGGGAAATAGACCGTTGGATTATTTAAGAAGGAGAACCTGGCAACTTCATTTTTGATATAAAGGCTGTCCTTGAAAAGGGTCGAAATGCGGTAGGCCATCCCTTCGTCATATATTCTGAACTTTACCTCGTAAGGTTGTTTAAATTTTATTACTAATTCATTGTAATTGTCGGTGATCACTTTTCTTCTTTCCGGAACCGGAACAACAATTTGAGACTTGACCTGATTCAGTTTATGGGATACCATCCTGTTTTGATCTGACAACGCCTTTTGACCAATCGGAAGAAGGTCGATAACTGAATTCCCGGTTATGGTGCTGTTCCTGAGCTGAACTGAATAATTCAAATGGTCACTCATCCAGACTTTAACCATAAGCTTCCCGTCAGGCGAGGAGACTTTTAAGGTATCTACAGAAGCTGATTTTGCTGAAAGAGAACAGCTAATCAATACGAAGAGTAATAATTTTTTCATGGCGTTTAGTCTTTACTATTTTTTATTGGCTTGTATTGCGTTTTACTTTATCGAATAAGAGATCTTATTGCGGATTCCGGTCAGTTCAACCGAATGATTAACATTGATGAACTGCTTTTGGTTGATGTCGAATTCACTGGCGTTGGCTTCAGTAAGGAAATGAATCTTCCATCCCGGTTCAGAAGAATTTATTTCACAGGTTATCCGGTTAGTTGTTTTTGTGTAATGAATGGATAACCTGTTGGTTCCGACAATCAGATTTTTTAATTCAGCGTTTTTCCAGGATGTCGGCATCCGAAGGTGGATCGTAATCTCGTGATTGTACGCATTGGGCTGGACTCCAAAGAAATACTGGATGAGCGGAATGTTAATGCCCGTAGTATTCCAGGCCTGAACAAACATTCCGTAATCCGGGGAAACTTCATAAGTGGTGCCGGGAGTCGCATAGCTGAATGTGTTTAAAATCCTGTGCATATACATTAGCGCCGTATCGGGCATTCCATATTTTGCAGCTGCCACAGCCAATCCTGCAGTAGCTGCCGGCATAACGGCCCGGTAATAGGTAAAAACGGAATCCTGCATGGATTTTTTTTCATCTATGGTCACATCATCAGGTCTTTCAATACCACAAACATATTCACCAAATTTGTTCGTGAAAAACGAAGCACCTTTCAGCATCCTAAGCGCTCTTAACGTATCAGCAATCCCCGCCTCCATTGGCTGAAGACCGGAAGAATTATAGTAGACCACATAACCCTTTTGGGAATAAGTATTGTTGATGATCTCCTCCTTCAGCTCGCTGAGTTTAATCCCAGCCCACCCATTTCTACCGGGATGTACTCTTTTTACCAACGCTTCGTTGGTTATTTTCAGCGCCTTTTCTTTGGAAGTGATAAAATCGGCATAACGGTTTTCACTTTCAATCCACCAGTCCTTGTTGATTTGATTTTTCAGAATTTCAGCTTTTCGGGCATATTCCCGGGCATCGTTCGGTTCCTTGAAAATTGTGGCCATCTGACTCAGGATATTCAGAAACTCGAACGTGTTTACCTGAACATCGAGCATTTCATCATTTAAACCTTCAATTTCAGTCCCGCCATATCCTTCGATATAACCATTGTGGTTGGCATCATGTTGTTGTAGCCAGTTCCAGGTTTTTTTTGCAAATTCATAATTTTTCTTTAAAAACTGCAGATTACCCGTCCATTTGAAGATATGCCAGGCTGAAATAATATGTAATTGCGACTCTTCCATCCTTCCCTTGTCATAAACAACGCCATTGGTTGAGACTTCATGGATAATTCTTCCGCACCCTTCGTTGGTTTTGTCTGAAATCCGCTTGAGCATGGAGAAAGAGTTGTAGAAAAGTTGGGGATCAAGGGTGCCCGTGAGTCCAGTAAACGCAGATGCCTGATCGTTACTGAAAAACCATGGATAATCGGGCAATCCTGCACTTAATCCCTGACCCAGTCCCGGAACATCGCGGACCAGCCAGTCGGTGGAGTATTTTCCCCAGTTAAAGGCGGTTTCCAGAAGTTTATCCGGAATAGTAATTTGTGCCGTTTTCTCAATTGAGTCATACCGAAGTTTCTTAATTGAGAATAGGTTTGGTAATTGCAGTCGTACTTTTGAAATATTTTGTTCAATTTCTGTCTTACCCGTTAATGATCCGGATAGATAGAAACGGAATGTAATTGAACCGGCAGCCGGGATAAGGCATGGCACTGAGGTGAAAGCCGATATCCCATTCCCTTTATCGGAAGCTTTTTTTATCCTTTTGCACCGGACCTGACTGTTCTCAAAACCAATACCGGCATACCAGGGATTCCCCAAATCTCTAAAATAGAGGATGTCATTATTTTTGTCAAAGGAATCGAGTGTATCCCGGTGGTCAGTCATCCCGCTTCTTTCTCCGAGCCAAACGGGCATTAAATCAATATCGGTTCGCAGTTCGATCTCGAAATTCCTTTCCCGATCCGAGGTATTTCCGATCCTGTATTCTACAACCAAAACGGGCAGATTGTCTGGTGTAAATTGTGTTTGGACAATGGTGATTTTTTCTTCTGGAATATGATACCTGAATTTTGTTGCAAATGAACTTGTGATGAAACTGTCGCAAACACTTTTGTACTGAAATCCGGTTTTGGTCTCTTTTAACGAAAAACTGAAGCCGTCCAGAAGCTTAATGGGTTGTTGCCAGATTCCGCCCATCTTCCCGGGAAGATGAAATCCAACTTTAGGGAATCCTCCTGACTGATCCCCGATGCAGTAGAGTCTGCTGCCTGCGGTTACATAAAGATATTCCGAATTTTGTGGCATCCCATTAATATGCGGCAGATCTGAGGTGGCCGTATCCAGATTAAATTTGTCGTGCTGGGCATGCAGGTTAATGCAAAACAGAAATATTGCAACGATTATCAGGGATGTAGATTTCATAATTAGTTCATATCCAATGAGATGTATTGATGGTGCATTAAGATTTAACCGAATGGATTCTAATGGGTGACAACGTAAGTTTTTTTCTCAATTCCGACACCAGTGATTATTAACGATTTCCATTCAGATGGCAGAGCACTTTTTATCTGCTTGATTCCATTTGGGGTAATATCGAGTCCTCCGAAACCCATAAGCATACTTTGGATGATTCCGCCTGCTCCGGTTGCGAAATAGGGATTCGTCCCACCTTTGGTTTCTGCAATTACCCGAAATGGTGGATTCAAATTGGGAATATAGGCCTCTTTAAAAAATTGGCCGGCTTTATTTCCATCCCCTAATCTTGAATAGAGCAGGGCAAAAATAGCCTGCGTCATTGCGGGGGTTCCTTCATTGGGTATCCTCGTTTCGTAGTAAGCCAGGTCTCTTTTTATCCGGACTGTATCTGTTATCGTTTTCAACGGGTAGGCCAGTAGATTTACGTCGGCTTGTTTGATCCCTTCACCATGATAGCTTTGGTGTTCTTTGGTAACACCGTTTGGAAGTAACAGGATTGGGATATTCTCAGCAACTAGATTCCAGTCGGGATTTGGAACTATTCCAAGGAGCAAGGCTGCGGCAGATGCATTTCGAAGATTGGCTATTGCAGCTGCGTTGGTAAAAGCGTCATTGTCGATATTTTCGGCCCATTCGTCGGCGGCGACTACGTTTATAATGTCGTAATGGCCGGGAGTATTACGTTCAACACGACTGCACCAGAAGTCAGCGGTAGCCAGCAGGATTGGCCACCCTTTCTCCTTAAGCCACTCCTTATCCAGGGTTACACAATAGTAGTTCCAGGCCGCCAGCGCCACGCAGGCCGTGATATGATGTTCAAAAGGACCGGATAGCGCCCATGCCGGGGTCTCTTCCAAACCCGATCCCGCACTTTCCCATGGAAACATCGCCCCTTTAAATCCATGTTCAAAGGCATTCTTTTTGGCAGACTCCAAACGTTCAACGCGGTAATCTATCAGGGATTTTGCAATTTCTGGGTGTAAAACGAGCAAGGCCGGGAACATCCAGAGATCTGCATCCCAGAATACATGACCGTTATAGCCCAGGCCGGACAATCCCATCGGGGATAGGGAAAAAGAGGTCCCCTCACGCGAAAAGGAATACAAATGATAAAGCATGCTGTGGACATCCTGTTGCGACTGGTCGTCTCCTTCAATCCGGATATCACTTTCCCATAATCTCTTCCAGGCTTTTTTGTGAAATGCAAGGAGCCGGTCATGACCCTCCAGTTTCGCAAAGATAGTTAACCGCTCAGCCTCATTGAGCGGGTCGTCATTATGGGCCGAAGAGATGGAAGATCCGGCTATTGAAAATGTATAATGTTCTCCTGCCTTCAACAGCTTATCAAATTTCATCAGGTGGAGGTTGTTATCCCACATCTCATGAATCACCTGTGGTTCAGACTGATGTGACTCGTTGAAAAGAAAACACGTCGAGGCACACAGCTGCAGTTTTCCGGTGGGGCTTTTTGCCGTTGAAGTCAAGAGGTCAATTGAAACATGGGGTCTGACAATCTGGTTGTAATAGTTTTGGACATCCCGCAGCGCGTCGGGTGCCTCCATCACGCTTGATGCGGTAATGGAAAGATCTTTTTTTGCAGCAATCGTAATTTCCATTAAAACGGTAAACGGAAGATGACGCAGCGAATAATAGCTGTATTTTATGCTTGCCTTATCGCCGTAATCAAAGGAGCTGCTAAAGGAGGCATCATGCATATTCAGCTCCTGCATAAAATTACCGATACTTCGGGCATCCACCCTTTTCCCGTCAATATCCAGTCTCATATTCAGCAGATTGAAACTGTTTATGAAATTACTGACCCGTCCCCGGCCATACAAATCGTAAGTTCCGGCCAGCACGACATCCTTAACTTTGAATGGCTCAGGTGAAGACACAATTCCGATCATCCCATTAGCCACGGTAACGCCGTAGTAATCTGATGGATTTATATATTTAGCGGTTATGATCCATGGATCAGTCTGTGATTTAACGGATTCAATACCCAAGGTAAAGAATACGATACAGATAAACAGAAATCTCATAATCTTGATGTTAGAATAATTTTATCGGGAATGGTAATTTTTTTATGCGGCACAGACAACTTTACTCCCGTTACAGGAGAAGCTGGAAATTCATTCAAAAAAGGTGGTTAAGATTAAAAGGGTTAGGCAATCTGATTGCCTAACCCAAATTTAATCATTGCTTAAATGAAAATAAATGAACAAAAACTAACTAAAACTAATATCCGGAGTTTTGTTTCAGATTCGGATTTGACTGAATCTGAGTAGCAGGAATTGGCAGGAGCGAACGGTCAACTCCGTCTGCGGGTTTGTAATCCCAGGCAACCCCAAACTTGCCAAAACGGATCAAATCGTTTCTTCTCCACCCTTCCCAGGCAAATTCACGACCGCGTTCAGCAAGGAAGTTTGCATCATTCAATGAGGTTAACGGAGCTACCGGGTTGCTGCCGCGTAAGCGCACCCTGTTTACCAGAGCCAATGCGTCCGTGCTCGATGGATTCTGTCTGTATTCCGCCTCTGCCTTCATCATTAATACATCGGCAAAACGGAGTATCGGCATATCACTGTTCATCATGCCGCCGGATCCCATATTGCCAAAATTACCATAGCCGTCCATCATATATTTGCCTCCACGCGCACCATCCCAGTGGTCTGCATTGTTGACAGGATCTTTGGCCGTAAAGTCAATTGCATACACTAACTGGCGTGTTCTCCCCTGGTCGTCCGTTTGAATGCTGGGTGTTACTCCATCAGGAAAGAACTGAGGGCCGGCTATAAACTGAGCACGACGAATATCGGTCGATTCGAAGCTGCGGTAGAAGGTGGGTAAGGTAGCAGCGCCATCCCAGCCACTTGCCCATGGACCATAAGTATCTCTTGAATCGTCAAGTGAAAACATAGCGCTCATATTCACACAAGCGGTCCCTTTGTTCTTACAAACCATGGTGAAAAGAGTTTCAACATTGTTTACACCGTTGGTGGCTCCAAATACATGGTGGTAACTTGGATCCAGGCTATAGCTGCTGTTACTTACAATATCTGAAGTAAGTGTAACCACGTCGGCCAGATTTGCATTAGCCGTACCAAGATAAATGGCAGAATTAAGGTATAATTTTGCAAGCAGGGCTTTGGCAGCATACTTGTCTACCCGGCCATAACTATTGGTTGCGGGAAGGGCATTGGTTGCCAGATCGGTCAGTTCCGTCTTTACAAAATTGTAGAGGTCGGCACGGGAAGCCTGTTTGGGAGGATTGCCTGCATCATAGGTAGCGTTTGTTACCAGGGGCACATTGCCAAAGTAATCGACCATATTAAAATAGGCAAATGCCCTGAGAAACCTGGCCTCGCTGCGCATAACTTTAACATCACTGTCGTCTTTAAAGCTGCTTGCATCAATCACAGCTATGTAGGTATTGGTAACCGCTATGATGTTTGAGAGTGAATTATAAAAATTATTAACTTCATTGGTAGCGGGTGTAACGGTATGCAAAAAGATGAGCTGGTTATCACCTTTCCAGTCAGTTCCGCGTGCGGGGAACAGCATTTCATCTGTTGAACCCCCACCAAAATAATAGACATTCTGTCCACCCCAGACACCTATGCTGGTGTAAACTCCTGCGAGCCCGTTTAAAAATTCGCTTTTAGACTTAAATGAGGTCTGGTCGGTTAACTGGCTGTTGGGGGCAATATCTAGTTTAGTACAACTTGCAAATGCTGCTGCCAAGATCAATATGGCTATTATCTTTTTCATTTTCATCACTGTTAAAAGTTAACATTAATTCCTAAAATATATGTCC
>TBL_comb47_HYPODRAFT_10005896_pt1 | contig 13458 bp, 8 predicted proteins | sample TroBogypolimnion_40_FD_10682 | JGI IMG/M metagenome (IMG submission 10682)
GCAGCTGCGCCAGATCGCCAAGATGCTGATGGAGTTCCGCCAGGCCTTTGAACGGGACGACAAAGGCGGGCTGACAGTCTGCCGCGAGCAGTTCAAGGAGCTGCTGGCGGGATTCGACTTCGCGCTGATTTCCACGCTGGCCAGCCCTGTCTTTGTCGAGCCCAAACAGGTTTTTATCTTGAACGCCGCCGCAACGGAGGAGGTTGTTTCACGTTTGTACAGTCTGGCGGCCAAGGCGGAGGAGGACCGGTCATCGCTTTTTAAAGGCAACTGGCGGCTGGTCATGGAAGTGGCCCGGCGTTTTCAGGCGTTTGGCTGCAAACTGGACTTGGACGAGCTCATACAGGAGGGGAACACGGGGCTCCTGGCGGCGATCGACAAGTTCAATCCACGCATGAACCTGCAGCTCTCCACCTTGGCGGCCAACTGGATACAGGCGAAGATCCGCAGGGCGCTGGATAATCTTTCAGAGACGATACGCACGCCGGTTTACAAACGTCAGCGCCGGAAGATGGTGCAACGCGCCGAGATGGAGTTGCTGATGGAGTCGCGGAGACCGCAGGAGGGCATCAAGCCCCTTGCGGCCGCGAAAGGACCGCAGGCTTCGCAGCAGACCATGACAGGCGCGGAGAAACTTTTTGGTAAAACAGTGGAGGACAAAGACATCGCCGCCCGCACGGGGCTCGATGTCGAGGAGGTACAGGAGCTTCGGCGGCTCTATCCCGAGACGGTCTCGATACATGCGACGATGGGGGGTAACGACGATTCCGATAAAAACGAGAGGGGAGATCTGATCGCGGACAAAAGCCACGAAGACGAAGATCCGATTGAAGACAAAGCGGATAAAAAGCTTTTCTTTGATCTTTTGACTAGGCTTGTCAACGATCTGCCTTTGGTTTATCAAGTCGTCTTAAGCGGGCTCAACGGTCTGCCAATACGCAAGGCGTCGCTCAAAAAATTAGTGCGGGGCCGAATCAAAGTATTGGAGCAGCGCGGCAAAAGCATGGGAAAAGGGCTTGCGATCATGGGCAAGGCGCAGGTACAGGTCTTTAAATAGACAGGCGTATAAACAGGCTTGTGCCAGCCCGCTCTTTTGCCTTAGAATCAACGCATGCCCGACGAGAAACCAGAGATCTATTGGCTTGGCCCCATCAAGAGCTTTTTTTTATTCAACATCGTCAGCAGCTGCCTCTTTTGGATCGGCGCGGCGCTCATGCTTGTCTTCACCAGCGATGGCGCGGCGGCTGGGCTCTACACGTGGCTCTCCGGCACTCCGTTGGCGGAGTATCTCCAGTCTTTCTATGAATGGGGCACTGGCCACGGCTTGGCGGTGGCCGGTATGGCGTTGATTTTGTTCTCAATTTTGAGAAGCTATGTCAGGCTTAAAGTGACGCGCTTTGTGATCGAGGAGGGGATCCTCATCGTTTCACGGGGGAAGTTTTCGTTGAATCCGTTAAGCTGTTTCCAGAGGAACGATTATACGGTGGCGCTCAATCTGATCTACGATGTAGACGTGAAAAAAACGATTTTCCAATATATTTTCGGCGGCGGCGATGTCTACGTCAGAACGGCCAGCAACGATATCTTTCACCTGCAGTTTGTCGAGAATCCGCACAAGGTCAGAGAGTACTTCCTCGAGCACAGCGGGATAAAGAACAAACCGGTGATCGGAGTCTATTAGGTGCGCGGGGGGCGGTGCCGATCACTCTTCAGAAAGCGGCGTCTTGGGCCGTATCTGGTACGGATTACCATGCCGCGGCTAAAAAACAAACCACTGGAACTCGACGAGGGCCAATTCATTGATTGGCTCCAGGAGGTCTACTATTACCGCCTGATGGATCAGGGGATCTCTCCCGCGCGTACGGTGCTGATGATCTCAACGGCCAGCGACGAGGCAAAAAAGATATTTCTCGAGCAGCTCCGCGTACAGATGCAGAGGTTCGAGCTAAGCTTTCCATTGACGAAACTTCCCATGCTCTACGTGCAGGCATTAAGGCAGATCAGCGTAAGGCCGCAAAGAGCCGAGTTTTAAATGGGCGGGGGCCAAGACGGTCATTCCTCCCACGAGACATCCGCCCCCAGCGAGTGAAGCTTCTCGATAAAGTTTGGATGGGCGCGGCAGATCGGCTCAGCCTTCTGGATGACGCTGGTGCCGGGAACCGACAACGCCACCATAAGCAGCGCGATCGCCGCGCGGATGATGTACGGGCTTTCCACCACCGCCGGATGCAGGGGTGTGCCTCCCATGATGATGACTTTGTGAGGATCGGACAGATGTGCGAATGCTCCGAATTTGTTGAGTTCAGGGATCCACGAAAGTCCGCCCTCGTAAACCTTATTCCAAAACAGCGCATTGCCGTCGCACGCCGTCGCTAGCGCGATAAACGGCGGCAGTAGATCCGTCGGGAAATACGGCCAGGGGGCGGCCTCGATCTTCGCAAAGGTGTTGCGCGTAAAGGGCTGCTGCACGCGGTAGGGCTTGCCGTTATCAACGGTGCTCATGCCATCTTGGTACGAAACGCGTACGCCGAGTTTTTCAAAAGTTCTATTGATCAGCGGCATATGGTGCTCGATGTCATGCCGTACCGAGACGCGTCCGCCGGTAATGGCGCCGATGGCCAGGTAGGTGGCCACCTCGTGATGATCCGCGGGGATATTGAAACTGCACCCGTGAAGCTCTTTCCCGCAGGTACCTTCGATCGTCAAAGTATTAGACCCGACGCCGGCGATCTCTCCCCCCATCAGTCTCAGGAATTTACAAAGGTCCTGTACGTGGGGCTCCGACGCGGCGTTGCTTAAAACCGATTTTCCCTCCGCCGTCACCGCTGCCATCACAAAACTTTCCGTGGCCGTCACCGAGGCGTACTCAAACCAGTGGCGGACGCCATGCGCTGGCTGCGTGCGCCAAAGACAGATCTGCTCGGAGGTGGCCTCAATCCGGTACCCGAAAGCCTCCAACAAGCTGAGATGCGGGTCGAGTTCCCGCGCTCCGAGCGTGCAGCCTTTGGTATTGGTGTGCGCGCGAAAAATTCCCTGACGGAAGAGCAGAGGCGCAAAAAGCATGATGGACGAGCGCATGGCCGAGGGAACTAGGTCGGGAGAAAAGCCTTCTGTGAGGCTCCTGTGTTCCAATGTCAGCGTTCCGGTTCCCGCATCGAAACTGACCGTGGAGCCGATCGCTTTAAAGAACTCAAGAAGTCTGTGAACGTCGGTGATGTCGGGGACGTTGGAGAGATGAACGGATTCCTTCGTCAGAAGGCTGGCGCAAAGGATTGGTAGGATGGAGTTTTTGTTGCCGGAGGCGGTGACGGTGCCCTCGAGGGACTTGCCGCCGTTGACTTTTAAAGTGGCCATGAGTGGAATTCTAACAAAGACGACAAAAAGAAGAAAGGGAAAACAAAGAACTCCCGAGGAACCTCGGGAGTTCTTTTAAAGGCCGATGGGTTAACGGCTATTGCTGCCACTGCCACGTCCGTCCTGGCGCGTGCCGCGGTTGTAGCCGCCTCGGCCGCCTCGACCTCCGCGGGAGTAGCGCCTGCCGCCCCCACGGTAACTGCCTCCGCGATGCTCCGAGGAGTAGGGGCGGCGCTCATCGGTGCTCGGCAGGGGCTTTTTGCCGCCGAATAAAGAAACGAAAGAGATCCACGCGCTTCTTATCCAGGACCCTAGACCTTTCCGCGAAGACGGGGCGGACGGACCTGCGTGGCTGCCCCGCGAAGAGTGCGGCGTATAAGAAGGGGAGGACGAGGAGGCGGACGCGGGTGTTCTGTCTTCGTGGGAGCGCTCGTAGTAGGATGAACGATAAGCGGGGGAGTCGCCGCTGTTGTACCGGTTGTCGCGCCCTTCTGCGCGTCGGTTATCATTGCGTGGGCCGCGGTTATCGCGGTTGTAGCCGCCCTCGCGACGGGGCTGGCGGCTGGCTTCGCGTTGCGGCGCGCAACCGCTGCCGACGTCCGTGCGGTATTCGGTGGCCGCGGGACGGTTTTGCGTGTCATAAGAGATGCCATTGGTTTCTTGCGTGGTCGGGACCGCGCCGGCGCTGCCGATCTGAGCGGGCGCATCGGCGGACGTGGTGGGAGCGGAAGACTGATCGGAAGCGGTCGAAACGGCTGGCGAAGAGTTTGTATTTTCGGGTGTGTTGTCGTTGGACATATAGTTTTCGGTATGAGTGTTTGTCGTGTCGGGACTTGTTTGTCCGCGACGCGGCGCCCCCTTCATGTAGCGTGTTGCGTCAACAGTACTGCCTTCGGTAGGCGAAGCGGGTGGGACGTATTGCCAGGAGGGCGTGTGGCTATCAGTATTCTCAGAGGTCATAATCGGGAATTAGCTCATTCATACTAGGGGGCAAAACGATCGGTGGCAATCTTAATAACACCTGCGGTTTAAACTATACATAAGGTATATTGTTAAATGTAGTGACGATCTAAATAGAAACAACTCAGCCCTCCTTTTTTACCGTTCCCTGTAAAAACGCTGATATAGGCTCGGTGCCTTCGACGAGTGCCCAAAAGAACTCCTTGTTCTTTCTTAACTGCAGGCCAAAGGGATTGTTGGTTTCCAGGGTGCCGGTCATCGCCTGGAAATCCAAAAGCGATTTTTTAAGCCTGCCTTCCAAAACAACCCGATAGTCCTCGGGGTTCTCGTCGATGAGGGTGTTGATGCCCAAGGCCATCGCATAGAGCTCTTTGATCTCCTTGCTCTCCTGGTAAATCGACTGATAAAACTTTTCCGGAAGCGCCTCCATGGCCGTTGCGGCCGAGAGGGCCTGCGTGTAGAGTCTCCTGGCAAACTCTCGCGTGGGGGCAAGCGCCTCAAACCACGCCGCAGGCGGAAGTTCGCGTTCGGGGGCCCTTTCAAAGGCAGTTTGCAAACGGCCCCAGACATTGACGGGCGAGGCGCGGATTTTTTGTAAAACAGTTTCGTAGGGAACATAGGCCGCGCCGCTAATTTTTGCTCCCAAGCGTGCGGTGTTGATCACTTCCATGCGCGGGTGCGCCTCCACCCACTGCTCAAAGCCCTTCAAATAGACATAAAGGTTGTTCGGCGTTATCACCTCATCCGTCGTGTTGCCTGGTACGCGTTTCATCTCCCCCAACTGCTCCTCTTTCACTTTGGCGCCGGCGTAGAAAGAGTCCCGCGTATGTGTCAGCCCACTGGCGTCAATCGACATGTCTTGTCCCACCAAAATAAGCTGCCGCGCGCCCATGAGCGCCGCCAGATCTGCCGCCGAAAGCGACACCGTTCCTTTTTCCAGCACCGCCGTCCCCTCCCCCAGCCCGAGCCGTTTCCGCAGCAGCGCGATGAGTGCGTTATTTTCTCCGCTCCACGAAAATCCGCGGCCCGTAAAGGCCTTCACGACTTTGGAATTGACAATAAACGGCGCCACCAAATACGTCCCGTCATCGGTTATTTGGCCCTCAAAGCCGCGGTAGGTGTCGCCCCGCGGATCGGCCGCCAGCACCAGATGGGGTTTGACGCCGATTTTGCGGAGTTTTTGGTAAGAGGAGTTGACGGCGATGATGACGGCCCTCTGCGCAATATTCTTAAGAAAGTCTTCGGCTTCATCCAGCGACGGCCCTGCGCCCGCCAAAACGATGGGGATGTCGGGGAAGAGGTTTTTGAGAGTTTTGACGTCGGGGGCTCGACAATGGCGGGGAAGATTGGCAAAGGTCGTCGACTGCCAAAAAATTCCGTCATTGAATCCGGTCAGATGCAACCGCCGCGCCACCTCGAACTGCTTGGCGATCTCCGAAAAGAAGTCCGCATAGGCTTTCTCGTCCAGCTGCCAGGCCGGTGAAAACCTGACGGGGACGATCTGGTCGATCCGCGCCACCGGCATCTGATGGAGCTGCTCGAAATCGCCCGCCGTCGCCGCTCCTGCGAACAAAAAAACGCGCGGATCATTCAAAAGCGCCGCCCAGTCCTTGGAGGACAGGGACGACTTCAAGTTTTTGAGAGAGGCTTCGTAAATGACAAGACAGGCCGTCGCGTCCATGCGCGGCAAAAGTGTCGCCACATGCTCGCCGAACCCGCTCACGATGTACATGACATTGGGCTTGGGGGTTTTGATCTGGCTTTGCGCCCACAGGACCGCCAGCTGTCGTTCCACTTTCATGGGGCTCCCCCCGTCGTCGGCACCGACCAAACGCGCGGCGACCGTCGGAAAACGTTGCGCAAGGATGGCGGGAAATCCGGGCATGGAGGAGGCTGCAAGGAATATACGCGAGCGGCGGCGGCGAGTCAAAGGCAGAGTGTGTCGCCCGCCCCCTTGCCTATTCCGAGCAATACGGCGCAACCTCGGTCATCGAGGTGATGCCCTGTAATACTTTTTTTAGACCCTTTTGGTAGCGCGTGCGGAATCCTTCCGATGTGGCCACCTCCAGTATCTGCCGCGATGACGCCCCCTCGCGGATGAGCTCGCGGATGGCGGGCGTGATCGACAAAAATTCCATCAGGGCATTGCGGCCTTTGTAGCCTTTGAAATTGCAGGTGGCGCAGCCGTGTTCCTTCAAGATCGCGCGTTTGTTGTCGGGGATGGGCACGCTGTATTTTTTGAAGTGCTCGCGCATGGGCTCGGTCACGCGCTCCAGCGTCTGGCAGTCGCAGAGCTTTCGTATCAGCTTTTGCGAGATGGACAGCACCAACGTATCGGCGATGTTGAACGGGTCGAGCTTCCATTTAAGCAATCTCGTCACGACGGAAAAACAGTCGATCGCGTGGACGGTGGAGAGCACCAAGTGTCCCGTCAGCGCCGCCTCAATCGCTGTTTCGGCCGTGTAAGCGTCGCGGATTTCCCCCACCATGATGACGTCGGGGTCCTGGCGCAAGAGCCTTTTGATGCCGTCGGAAAAGGATAGCTCGCCATGCTCGATGCGGATCGGATCGGCGGTGGCATTGATCTGCGTAACGCCGTCGATTTCGTACTCCACGGGATCCTCGAGGGAGAAGCAAAAATTTTCCTCTTCGTTAAGCTCTGCCATGATCGAGTTGAGCGTCGTGCTTTTGCCATCGCCCGTGGCTCCTCCCACGATGATGATACCGCTGCGCCTTTTATAAGAGCGCCTTAGAGTGTCAATCTCATCGTTAAACAGTCCCAGTTCCGTCATCTTTTTTAGCCCCAGGCTTTTGTCGAGGAGTCGCATGACAATGCAGGGCTTGCGGCTGTGATCGTAAACGACCGACACGCGAACCTCCACCGCGCGTCCGGCGCAACTGAAGGTGAACCGCCCCTCCCCGGGCCTGACGGAGTCCAGCTGGATGCCGGAGTAACGCTTGACCGTGGAAGTGATGGGATTGAAACGGTAGTCGGGCAGCCTGGTAAATACCATACCCTTGCCATCGACGGCGTAACGCACCGTCATCTGCCCCTTGATACGTTCGATGTGGATGTCGCTGGCGTTGCGGTTAACGCCCTCAAAGAGGACCCACTGGAAAAACTTGTTTGGGTTCTCGTCCTGCGTGGGGCTGTAGCCGGCAAAGTCGTTGTTCGTGAGGATGAACGCGTAACTGACTTCGGCGGCATTGCCCACATCGGTCTCCACGTAATTGGAGTTGTGCTTCTGAAAAGGCTGCATCAGGCGGATGAACTGCTCACGTGGCGTGCGGATTTTGCGGATCTGCTTGTCAACCGAGCCCATCACGGCGTCATCGATCGAGTAGTCGTTGGGGTTGACGCAAAGCAGATAGGCCGTCGTGCTGTCGACGCAGTACGGCAGGCATTTAAGCTGGTCCCAGCTGTCCAGCGACTGCCCCAGCAGGTGTTCCTCGCGCACCTCTATCCCGTCGGGGATGAGCGCCGGAGCCTTGGTGGACAGAAAATCGATCGCGATGTCGTACTCCTCGGAAATCGTAAATTCCGGTTTGTTGTTGCGGAGGGCCTCGCGCAACTGATGCTGTTTTTCGACGCTGACCGTCGGCTGATCGAGCAGAAACTCGGCCATCAGCAGGCGTCCCCTGCCCTTTTGCGTCGGTTCCTCCTGCGCCATCTTCAGGTACTCCCGCAGAGAAGTCCCTGTCCCCGCCTCTTTACTGGGGTCATAGCCTGCGGAGCTGTTCTCGTCATAGAAAAAACCGGACTGCTCCGTGCAGTAGGCCAAGAGTGCGTCATAATCGGTGGGGGCCAATTGACATGGGATGATCAGATCCTTGGGGAAATAGTCGGAGCAGTCGTGGAGAGGATTAAAGTGTCCCACGCCAAAAAGCGGGCCTATCTGAAAAAGCGGCAGCGCGGGCAGCTTGTCCCAGAAACCTTTAAGCGGTACCCCGCGCGCCACCATGACATTGACAAACTCGTTCAGGGTCGTTACTTTGAGCGTTGCCGACTGGAGCGGGTATGGCAGTACCTTAAAACGGTCAAAGAGCTCCAGCGCATAGAAGTCCTTGGTTTTGGAAGTCTCCTTGGTCAGCCACTCCCAGTAATCGGCCTTTGTGTCCTCGGCGAAAATCTTTTCAAACCCCTCAAAGGCGGGGCTGACTTTGAGTGCAAGCCGCAGGTGTAGGTTCCGCCACTCCTTGAGGCATTGTTCATTGCGCAAGACGGTCGGCGTTACGCTGTCGGCAAGACCAAAGGGCGAGTGCGTCACAGGCGGGTGTGTCCGTGCTTTAAGGCCTCGGTTGATCTCATGGCCAAGCCCTGCCGCCCCACTCAAGGGCGCCCCGCTGTCGTCCCGGCGCGGGATCTCCGCGCTAGAGGGCGATATTTTGGTGTTTGCTGATGCTTCCTCGGAGCTCATGGAGATTCCTTAAATATCTGTGAATTTTCTGATTGGCTTCCGAAATGTCCTTGTTGGGCTGCTCAAGCGCGATTTCCTTGAGGCGCACTTCCATAAGCTTGAGTTCGTTTTCGGTCCCGTCGAGTTGACTTTTAACCCCGTTCAAGTCCATCCCCTCCTTGATGTGCTGTGCGCATTCGTCGAGCTGGTGCTCCATGCCGGCCAGCGAGAGCATGATGTCGGTGTAGCTTTCATCGGGCGTGCCTTGGAAGATGCGTTTGGCAGGGTAGTCCTTGTCGTGGGGAATGACGAACTCGGGGTGATCTTTGACGCCTCCGCGGTACTCTTTGAGGATTTGCGGAGAGATAAAGATCAACAGATTGCTATCACCATGCTTCTGTTCTCTATGGCGGAAAAGAGAGCCAACCACAGGCAGCTTGGAAAGAACCGGTACGCCGCTATAGCTGTCCGAATTTGACAATGATTTGAGCCCTCCTATGGCCAGCGTATACCCATCGTCAATGATGGCCTGGGTCTTGTAATCGCGCTCGGTAGTCTTGTAATAAGGGCTAGGAGTACCGCCGGTGCCCGTTGGAAGGTCGACCTCATTGCCAAGCTCGCTTGAGGTGACTGATATATCCATCAATACCTTATCCCCGTCAACGATGCGCGGCAGGATGGAGATATTAATACCTGTAGTGATGGTTGTTTCTTGAGCCGAACTTGTCGTGGAACCCGTGCCAACACTTGTCGAGGAGGACCCTTGTATAATCGGGATCTGCTGTGTTGATGCCATCGCTACTGGTCTGTTATTAATGGTAACCTGTCTTGGATATTCCACGGAATTGGTGTTTGAATCGCTCTCAAGGAGATTTAGAACAGCATGGAGACTGTCTCCCGAAAGTAGAGCCGTTAGTCCGCTACTGGGCTGGCCGTCACGCAAAGACAAGCTACTGTTATTATTGTGCCAGCTGACCCCCATGATGGTATCGGGCGTAATGGAGGTTTCAAACATCTTTGTCTCAATCAAAATCTGTTTCTGCGGCTTGTCAACAGATTGGATGTATTTTTCAATCCACTGATGTTGAGCCTTCGTGGCCAGTACATAGAGGCTTTGGTTGTCCGAGTTGTAAACAACTTTGCCTTTGTTGGCGGCCGCACCACCCGCTCCAGCTGCTCCATCGGCAGCTTTTGGCAATACGCGGGCAACGCCACGGGCCGTAACGCTCGTCAGGTGATCCACGTCGAAATCCTCAGCCGTCAGGATTGATCTATCTTGCGAGGAGAAGGTCAAGAATGTCTCGATGTTTGTTTTGATGACATCACGGTTGATACTAAAACTGGCGTTGGCGCTCGAGCTAATCCCTCCTCCTCCCGAAGATCCACTACCGCTGCCATTGGAGGAGGATCCTGTCGAAGATGAAGAAGTGCCGGTTGAACCTGTACTCCCAGTACCTCCCGTGCTGCCCGTACTGGAACTACCGCCGCCGCTTCCGCTGGCGGAGACCTCCTCTTGGTTGTTGTAGCGCAGATGATAAACGCGGGCGATCAACTCCTCGTCGTCATAGATGCCAAAATGCCAGATGCCGTTTTCGTAATCAAGGGCGACATTGTAGCGGTCGCAAAGGAGCTTGAGTGTTTCGTAGGGGTTTTTGCTAATATTGACGGAGATTTTGACATTCTCGCCGATCCCCTTCTCAAGCCCGATATAGCTCATCTGGCAAGCATCCGTCAGAAGCGTAAGCACCTCGGCGAGGGCGGCTTTGTTGGTCTGCAAATTAAACACCGGCAGCGCCCCCAAACGCTGGACCTCGGCGTCCTTATCCAGAACGGTTTTTCCTTTTGTTTCTAAGCCTGGCGCGGCGGACTCGGGCCTGGCATGGATGACAACATCATCCCCCGTTTCTTTGGGCTGCAAAACGGGATCCTGCGCCAGCTGCTGTAGCTGGCTTAGGCTCTGTTGGGGGATGGGGGTTTGGTCCATCAACACGGGGGCGTTGCTCGGGGGCGGAGACAGTGGAGCTGTCTGCTGGGCTTGCAATGAAAGCGCGGCGAATGAGAGGAGGATGGCGATGATTGGTACCATAGGGTGATCCTTTAATACTATCCTAACGGCCAATATTTCCTCCGGCTTTAGAGATATTTTACAAGTTCCGGCGCCTGCTTGGGCGGCCGCCTTAGGGCTTGACACTCTTCCAGCTGCCATCATTGTTGGCCCCGATATAGGGCCACAAAAGTGTAAGAGAGCTGCTGGCAATCTTGTTGCCGTTCCTGAGCGTATAGAGCTGGCTGGTGTAGGAAGAGTTGCCATTGGCGGTCACGGTCAGATAGACGTTGTCGTTGCCTAGTGCCGGAGTGGCCAGCTGCCAGGCAGAGGAGGTCACCGTTGTAAGAATATTGTTGGCATCCTGCTCGCGTTGGTTTTTGAGAACTTCGCGGACCAGTTGGTAATGCAGGTTCCTCAAGACTTTCGAGTCCCTCAGCTGCGAGTCCCCCAGCTGTTGGGCCGCCAGCGTCAGGATCATGCCGTAGACGGCCACCGCGATTACGGCGACAGCCATCAGCACCTCGACCAAGGAGAAGCCTTCATTGAAGACCAAAGGACTGTCAGCGGAGTGTTTCATTTTCGAAGTTCCAAACCATTCTGGGTACCACCATCGGGACAGGGCGGCCAAGGGGCGGCGGCGTAGAGTTGGGGGTAAATAAGGACCAAGCGGCGTTGGGGTCTTGATAAGTACCGTTTGTGGTTCCCGTACCATCGTCGGGACTCAAGATCAACGAGAGGGGCGCGGAGGCGTCGTTCTTGCTGTTGAGAGAAATATTTCTGCCGGCCAAAATAGTGCCGTACCAGTTGACGGTGGCGGTCAGGGGAGTGCCCCAAGATTCTGCTCCGTTGGCAAGGCTTTCTGTTGTGGCACTCCCCAAAGTCAATCCATATGGCGCGATGATTACGCCTCCGTACCATAGATTCTGTGTATTTGAATTTTCAAAGGTAACATTAGCGGCGGTACCGCCATAAGCCCAGCCCCCACCATTATTGGCCGTCGCATCGGATCCTGCTACCAAAATGAATCGTCGGGTATTGGCAAGATTCGCAACCGAGGGGGAGGGGTCGGGCACCAGACGGATATCCGGTATGGGAGTTACATTTGGCACGCCGTTGATAACAATTCTCACGGGAGGCAGACTCTGCGATGTCTTTCCACTACCTAAAATTCTAACGACCAAATTAGGTGCGTTGGGTGAAGCACGCTGCCATATATAAATATCTCTTGGGGCAGCCCAAGGCAGTTGGGTGCCGACAATTCCATTAAAGCCGGAAAGGAAAGGCAATTCAGGCTCAAATAGATTAAGATCAATGGTTATCTCTGTTGCGTTGTTGCCTGCATTATAGCTGTGCTTTCCATACAAACCCGATAAGGTTTTTCTGTTGCCCGATGGACTTGGCGGTGTGGTGCCCAGTGAAGGCGCAGTGCCATGAGTACTATCCCAATAGTCGGTGCCCGTTCCTGATAACGTATAATTACTCTCTGAGTTGTAGTCCATATTTGTGACGCCGTTGCTTTGCTTGGTCCACCACAAATCTCCGAAAGAAGAGAAACCGATAGAAGAATTCATATAGTCTGTGGACCCGATGGTCGAAAAACTGCCGACCCAAAAGGAGGGTACCTGTGCTTGTGCGTTTCTTACCTCCAGCTCCCGTTCATCGGCTGCATCCGCTCCTCCTATCACCGCTGGAATCGTCGTTTGATCCAACGGCGTGGTCGTCAAAAAATCGCCCAGCTGGGTGGGGAAATTATTAGGATTGGTGCTCCCGCTTCCCGCTTTGACGCCCCGTCCAAAACTGACCTTGGTGCTCGGACGCGCCACACACCAGTCAAACTCGTTTTGCGCGGCGGCGTTGTTGCTCAGTTGCAAGTTAGAGTTGGCGGGCGTTGGCTTGGACCCCACAAGCGCGGCAATCGGCCGCAGGGTCTCGTCGGAGATAACGGGAGGAGTGGCGGCCGTACTGTTTTTCCCCAAGAGTCCTCCCGCTCCGCTTGTGCTGCGTGTCGAAAAACTGCCCGCGAGGTTTCCCCACACCAGCATCTTTGACTGCGGGCTTCCCGAAACGGCTTGCGCCAAGACAATTGAACCTGCTGTACCTCCCAACCGCCAGCCGCCGCTTGCAGTACTCGCGTCATTGTTGGTATCGGGATCCAACAGCAGCAACTGATAATTGGTGATGGGTTCCTCCACCGACCAGAGATAATCGATGGTGTTGGTTGACGATGAGGGATAGTACTGCGTTGAACCCGCAGGGAAATAGCCGTCGGTGGGTTTCGTTTTTAAAGAGTAGAACACGCCGTCTCGCACCCAGCGGCACAGGCCGTCGTTGTTGATGTTATTTGACTGAACAAAGGGCAGATCGGTGCGGTTTCCAAGATAGGCGGGGAACGACACGGCAGAGAACCAAACAAAATTAAAACTGGCGTTTTCGCGCGCGACATCGGACGGGTTATTGCCAGGGTAAGTGCCGCTGGTATAGACGGTTGCCCCCACCGCATCGGTCGCATTCAGATCCTGGCTGTAGTGGCGGGGCTTCCATCCGGGAATCGTAAAAATATCGCTGGGAGAAAAATTGCCGCGCCCCAGTGCGCCCGTATTGCCTGCATCCGTGGCAAAGGTATTTGCGGCGTCGATGTCGTTAATATCAGTCACGGTCGGAGAGGCGGTGCCAGAAGTCCACGCAGTACTGTTTGTCCAC
>TBL_comb47_HYPODRAFT_10005897_pt1 | contig 13456 bp, 14 predicted proteins | sample TroBogypolimnion_40_FD_10682 | JGI IMG/M metagenome (IMG submission 10682)
GTATTCCTATTCATTGAAATTAGTATAAAACAAAAAATCCCAAGCTACTAACTTGGGATTTCAACTATATTTTTTTTAGAAGTAAATCGATTTCTTCCTTTAAATTTGGCAATTCTTTGGTTACAATTGTCCAAATAATTTCTATCGAAATAATATCATATTCATGTGCTAAACGATTTCTTGTTCCAATTATTCGTTTAGCATTATTAATAATAATTGAATCGTCTAGTTTTACTATTCTATTTACAGCCTCACCAATTATTTCAATATTTCTTTCTACAGCTTTACGCGTCTTTAAATCATTTTGAAAGCTAAAAAAATCTCTTTTTTCAGGTAAAAAACTATCTATTTCATCAATTGATGTATGAATATCTAAAAGGTAAGTTTTAATTCTGGTTTCCATATAAAATAACTTTAGTATGGTTTAGTTCTTCTCTAAAATAATGATTTTTGATTGCTCTATTTTCCACCAAGTCAATATTTCTCTTTAGTAATATTTCTAATTTATCTTTTAAGTCAAAATATAAATCGGTATAAATCAAAGGATCGGTTTCATTAAAATCAACAACAAAATCAATATCGGAATCTTTACTAAAATCATCACGAGTAACTGACCCAAAAGCAGCAAGAAAACTTACTCTATGGGCATTACAAAGTAATTTTATAGACTCAATTTTTTTAGCACTAATATTCATAGCTTGAAAAATTATTACAATCAATACGCTAAAGTACTCATTTTATATTTATTTCAACTTTCTTCGTTCTCGTTCTGTTTTCAGTAAATTCAATTCTCTACTGGTTTGCCCAGCTACAGAAGTATTTTCTTCAGCACGACGAATCAAATACGGCATCACATCACGAACCGGTCCGAAGGGTAAATATTTAGCCACATTATAGCCGTGTGCCGCTAAGTTATAACTGATGTTATCACTCATTCCATACAATTGTCCGAACCAAATTCTAGGGTCATGAATAGCAATGCCATTTTCTTTGAGCATTGTCATCAATTTATAGGAACTCTCTTCGTTATGCGTTCCAGCAAAGATTGCCATTTTGTCAATATGCTTCATCATATAATCTACAGCGGCATCATAGTTGTCATCGGTAGCTTGTTTAGAAGCACAGATGGGTGTTGGATATCCCTTTTCTTTAGCTCTTTCGTGCTCTTTTTCCATATAAGCTCCACGAACAAGTTTCATTCCAATATAAAACCCTTCGGTTTTGGCTTTTTCATGCAATGCTTTTAGATAATCCAATCGATCCCAACGGTACATTTGCAGGGTGCTGAACACAATTACTTTTTCTTTATTGTACTTGCGCATCATTTCTTCCACTAAATCATCGGCGGCATCTTGCATCCAGCTTTCTTCTGCATCAATTAGCAACGCTACATCTTTATCATGAGCCGTTTTACCAACCAAATCGAAACGTTCCACCACTTTATTCCATTCGGCTTGTTCTTCGCTTGAAAGTGCTTGCTTCTCTCCTACTTTGGTATATAAATCCAATCTTCCTAAACCAGTGGGTTTGAAAACAGCAAAAGGAATTGCTTCACGTTCTCTAGCAAATTCAATTGTTTTTAAAGTCATTTCTAAAGCCGCATCAAATTGAGCTTCTTCTTCTTTGCCTTCCACAGAATAATCTAAAACGGAGGAAACCCCTTTAGTGTATAATTTATCCACTACCGAAAGACAGTCTAACTCGTTTACACCACCACAAAAATGGTCGAAAACTGTAGCTCTAATTAATCCGTCAACTGGTAAATGGGCTTTTAGAGCAAAATTGGTGACTGCTGTTCCTATTCTAACTAAAGGTTCACTGGCAATCATTTTGAAAAGAAAATAGGCTCTATCTAATTCGGTGTCGCTTTTTAAGGAGAAAGCAACTTCTGTATTGTTGAATATTTTATCCATCAGAATAATATTAATTATGCAAATATAAAGAGAGTTTTGAAATAATTTTTAGGAATTTAACCATAAATTCCTGTAGATTTTATTTTTATCATAATCTGAGGCCTGCTTTTCACTATTAAAATAGCGATTGCCTCTTGGATCATTGCCTACTCCAGCCAAATACGCCCAATTGCCCTAATCGTTTTCATAATTCCTTTATGTTCTTCTGCATTTATCACTGCAATATTTTACTTCATCCCACACTTTTTCCCATTTCTTTCGCCAGGTATATGGTTTGTGGCAAACCAAACAGATTTTACTGGGAAGATTTTGTTTTTTTACTCCTTTCATTTGTGGTTATTAAATTCAATTTTGAAGTAATGAAGTAATTTCTTTATCGGGTTTTGCGTAGCTTAATCGGTCTAATTGAATGGTTGTATGATAACTATCTAAACCCGAGCAGGTGATGGTATTGGCTTTTTCTAAATCGATGAATCCATCATCATGCAAACAGTCTTCCGGTATATAAATTTGAACAATCTCCCCTATTATCATGATTGTATTGTTTACCAAAATTTCGATTTTTTCTTTATAGTCAATTCCTAATTGAATGTTGCTTTCCGCTACAAATGGCGCAAAGAAATTATTCTTATATTCTGGTTTTAAATTTGTTGCTTCAAATTCAGAAGTTGTTGCATCGTATCTTGCAGAAGTTTGATGTGCTTGTTTATATATAGCTTCGTTGATGTGATTTATAGTATAAAAGCGAGTTTCCAGAATATTGTGAAGTGTATCTCGATCGGGTGGACTTGGACGAAATATCATACCAATTAAAGGTGGGTTTGCTCCAATATGAAAAAAAGAACTAAAAATTGCTAGATTTTCATTCCCGTTTTTATCAACAGTGCCCACTAAAGCTATGCTTTTAAATCCTCCTAAACTATTGATCAAATGAACACGTTCTTGTTTTTCTAATAGTTCTATTTGATTTTTATCGAGATGAATTTTAGTCATTTTATATTGTAATTATGAAAGATGAATCCACTTTTTATCACTGTTCAGTTTGAAAGTTCCGATGTGTACCTTGTTCCACTCGTTTGGAGCAATTAACGAAAGTGAATTGCTTCCGTCCTCGTTTGCATACAAATGATATATTTCTCCTATGACGGGTTCGAATGAAAATTTAGCATTGTACAGTAATTCATTCCATTCATATTCCTTCATTAGGTTTTCATACTGCAGTTTAAGCTCGTTGAACTTATTTTCAAATTCTTTGTTTACATTACTAATGCCCCTGCTTTTCCAAGACACCACATCGTCCATTTTGATTACAGGAGCCCCAACAGTTGTGGAATAAGTCAACAAACTAGCATTGTATCCTTGATCATCTGAATACACAACATTATCAGGTCTTTCTTTTTCCATTGGATTATCGTTTAGAAATTTTATTGTTTGAAATGGCGCGTTGTCGATTGCACTTAAATCGTTCTATATCAGCAACACGCTTGGCAACATGTTTGGTTTTACAACTTTCAACACGTTTGCGCCACAGGATGTAACTCCTAAATGTTAACTCTTGTTTCATCAATGCTTTTACATCCGCTTCCGATAATCCGAATTGAAATTGTATGGCATCAAAAGGCGTTCTATCTTCCCAAGCCATTTCAATTATTCTATCTAACTGAATATCAGAAAAGTGATTGTTATCTATTGCGGTACTACTAGTTTTCAAATTAATATTGTTTAATCTTTGTTATAAATAATTAAACAAAATTACGAATTTTATTAAGTACTCCACTTTATTTTTAATTTAATTATAATAACATACTTCACTGAAGAACCAAAAAGTGTTTATTTTTGTTGAAAAATATATTTGATACTATGCAATCAATTGAAGCCAACGGATATTCTATCTATTTTAATGAAAAGGGGTATGATGCAATTAATGACCTTGTTGAAGCGAAAAAGTATTCCTCACTATTCCTATTGGTTGACGAACATACCAATGAATTGTGTTTATCCAAATTTTTACCTCAATTGGCTGTAGAAGTTCCTATAGAAATCATTGAAATTGAATCTGGTGAAGGTAGTAAGAACATCACCACCTGTGTGGAAATTTGGTCCATTCTTTCCGATCTAGGTGCTGATCGAAAAAGTGCAATTATCAACCTTGGAGGAGGCGTGATTACTGATATAGGCGGATTTATTGCTTCTACTTTCAAAAGAGGTATTGATTTTATTAATGTTCCCACCACTTTATTAGGAATGGTTGATGCTTCTATTGGAGGAAAAAATGGTGTGGATTTAGGAAATTTAAAAAATCAGATTGGAGTAATTAATGTTCCACAAATGCTTTTGATTGATACTAATTTTTTAGAAACATTACCCCAAAGAGAAATGCGTTCGGGATTGGCTGAAATGCTGAAACATGGTTTGATTTACGATAAAAACTATTGGGAACAATTTCTAGATTTAAGCCAATTGAATTTTGATGATTTAGATCAATTGATTTATCGTTCTGTGGAAATTAAAAATGAAATCGTAAAACAAGATCCCACAGAAAATGGAATTAGAAAAGCATTGAACTTCGGGCATACTTTAGGGCATGGAATTGAAAGTCATTTTTTAGAAACTGAAACACCCCTCCTGCATGGTGAAGCTATTGCTATTGGAATGATTCTAGAAAGTTATATTTCAAAAGAAAAAGGATTGCTTACCAATGAGGAATTTCATCAAATAAAATACATCATTACTAACCTATTTGACGAGCATCTTTTCACCGATAATGATGTGCAAGCGATACAAGATTTACTAATTCATGACAAGAAAAATGAGTATGGAAAAGTACAATTCGCATTGCTAAATAGTATTGGAAAAATAATAATTAATCAATCGGTTGAAAATGAATTAATTATTAATAGTTTTAAAGATTACATATTGTAACATTATTTTTATAAAAAATATTGCAATTCGCTTATTTTATTTTTTACATTTGCGCTGATGATAAGAAACAACAACACTAATGCTACTAGCACTTTCACGCTAAAAACCAATACCGGTTTTCAAGTATTGTGTGTTGCATTTTTGACATCCATTAGAACTGTTTTAGGCTTGTTTTTAGAGATTATTAAATCGGAGACTGAAAAACTACCTATTGTATATGCTAATATTAGGGTTTGAATGATCGATTAATTTCAGTTTAATATTAATCTAAAGCAAACACATCAAACACTAATGAATACAAAATATTTCGACTTAATCAATCAGACTTACTATTTTCCACAAGAAGAATTTACCCTAAGTAAAGAAAATACACTTCAATTTCACAATATCGATTTGATGAAATTGGTGGAGCAATATGGCACCCCATTAAAATTTACTTATTTACCACAAATTTCTAATAACATTAAAAAAGCCAAAAACTGGTTTCGAAATGCTATGGAAAAAAACAAATACGAAGGTAAATATTACTATTGCTATTGTACCAAAAGTTCTCATTTTGAATACATCATGAATGAAGCTTTCAAAAATAATATTCACATTGAAACTTCTTCTGCTTTTGATATCAATATTGTTGAGAATTTATTAGAAAAAGGAAAAATCAACAAAAGCACTTATATTATCTGTAATGGTTTCAAAAGAGATCAATATGTAACCAATATAGCTCGATTGATAAATAATGGTCATAAAAACACCATTCCTATCATTGACAATTATGAAGAGTTAGACCTACTTCAAGCAGAAATCAAAGGAAAATTCAAAATCGGAATCCGAATTGCTGCTGAAGAAGAACCTAAATTTGAGTTCTATACTTCTCGTTTGGGAATAGGATATAAAAACATCGTTCAGTTTTATAAAAAACAAATCCAGGAAAATGATAAACTGGAATTGAAAATGCTTCACTTTTTTATCAATACGGGGATTAATGATAATGCGTATTATTGGAATGAATTGGTAAAATGTATTAAAGTATATATCGCACTTAAAAAAGAATGTCCATCACTTGATGGTCTGAATATTGGCGGTGGATTTCCAATTAAAAATTCATTAGCATTTGAATATGATTATCAATATATGATTGATGAAATCATCAATCAAATTAAAATTGCTTGCGAAGAAGCTGAAGTGGATGTTCCTAATATTTTTACCGAGTTTGGTTCGTTTACAGTGGGTGAATCTGGTGGTGCCATCTATCAAGTGTTGTATCAAAAACAGCAAAATGATAGAGAAGCATGGAACATGATTGATTCCTCATTTATCACCACTTTACCAGATACTTGGGCGATTAACAAACGTTTTATTATGTTGGCTGTTAACCGTTGGAATGATTCTTACGAAAGAGTCTTATTAGGTGGAATGACTTGTGATAGCGATGACTATTACAATTCAGAACAAAACATGCACGCCATTTATTTACCAAAATACAACAAAGAGAAACCCTTATATATTGGATTTTTCAATACAGGAGCTTACCAAGAGACCATTGGAGGTTTTGGAGGATTGCACCACTGTTTAATTCCTCAACCAAAACATATTTTGATCGACCGAGATGAAAACGGAATTCTGGCAACCGAAGTGTTCTCTGAACAACAAACCGCTGAAGATGTTTTAAAAATTTTGGGGTATACTAAATAAATAAGATTAAAATAATAAAAAACTGTTTGAAGTTTTAAAAAAATAGTTTTTCTTTGGACTCCAAACTACAACAAATAAATTTAAACAAACAAAATGAGCAAAGGACCAATAAGTCAGTTTATTGAAAAGAACTACCTACATTTCAATTCAGCTGCTTTAGTAGATGCTGCCAAAGGATATGAGCAACATTTATTGGAAAATGGAAAAATGATGATTACGTTGGCTGGTGCCATGAGTACTGCCGAGTTAGGGAAATCGTTAGCAGAGATGATTCGTCAAGATAAAGTACATATTATTTCATGTACAGGAGCTAACCTTGAGGAAGACATTATGAATTTAGTAGCTCACAATTCATACAAAAGAGTTCCTAACTATCGCGATTTATCTCCACAAGAAGAATGGGATTTATTAGAAAATCACTACAATAGAGTTACCGATACCTGTATACCTGAAGAAGAAGCTTTTAGAAGATTACAAAAACATATTCATGCTATTTGGAAAGAGGCTAACGACAAGGGAGTTAGTTATTTTCCACATGAATTTATGTATCAAATGCTAAATTCAGGGGTATTGGAACAATACTATGAAATTGATCCAAAAGATTCTTGGATGTTGGCGGCAGCTGAAAAAAACTTACCAATTGTAGTTCCAGGATGGGAAGACAGTACGATGGGTAATATTTTTGCATCCTATTGTATTAAAGGGGAATTCAAACCTACCACTATGAAAAGTGGTATTGAATACATGATGTGGTTGGCCGATTGGTATCCAAAAAATTCAGGTGGTAAAGGAGTTGGTTTCTTCCAAATTGGAGGTGGTATCGCCGGAGATTTCCCAATATGTGTAGTGCCGATGTTATATCAGGATATGGAAATGCATGATGTTCCATTTTGGAGTTATTTCTGTCAGATTTCTGATTCTACCACTAGTTATGGTTCGTATTCAGGTGCGGTTCCAAATGAAAAAATTACTTGGGGTAAACTAGACATTCATACACCTAAGTTCATCATTGAATCGGATGCTACAATTGTTGCTCCTCTAATTTTTGCTTATTTATTAGATTTATAATACCATTTTATGAGAAGAATTATTGTTGATTATGCCAAGCTAACAGGCGACATATTAAACTTATTAGTAGAAAAATTTCCTGACGGATATGATGACTCTGATATCATTCGTTTTAGAAATGCTCAAAATGAACTTATTGAAGCAGTTGAAGTTCGAACAGAAGACACTATTTACTTAGTGAAAGTAAGTACGAAATTGGCAAGCAGAATGGAAAAATTTGACGAAGACGATGATTTAGATTCAGTAATTGAGCCAATCATACCTGTTGCTGGTTTGGATGATGATGAAGATGTTTCGGATGATGATGACGTTGAAGTAGATTTATTAAAAGACAAAGGTGGTTCAGATGATGGCGACGACGACGATGATGAAGAAGATTTACCTTCTGATAACTTTGACGACGAAGACGACGATTTAGAATAAGAACAGTCATATAACATTCTAAAAAATCCCAAATTCCATATTATAAATGGAATTTGGGATTTTTAGCTTTATAAGTTGTTATTTGATAGCTGTTCTATAAATATCTTTCCTCAAAAACTTTTTGATGATGGTTTTGATGTCCGATAATTACAAATCCGATGGCTCTCACCGACATCGGATTATTGGATGCTATTCCACTTCGTAAAAGTTGTTCTTCATTGAATGATTTGAACAATAATAAAGTAGCGTGGCGGACCGACGACAATTCAGTTAGCAATTCCATGATACTTCTATGGTTTGCATTGGCCTCGTCTACATAATCATTTTCTTCAAAACCTGGCAATTCGGTGACATCCTTTCGTGCAAAGCACAGTGCTCTGTAGGCAAAAATACGTTCCGCATCAATCAAATGTTGGATAATATCTTTAATAGTCCATTTGCCTTCAGCATAGCGATAATCAAATTTATCCATTGGAATGTCTTGCACAAACTTGATGAAGCGATGCAATGAAATTTCAAGTTCTTCTACTAAAGTATATTCCTCAGAAACTTGAGCAATGTAATTACCGTAGTAAGAAGCATATTCTGTTGGCTGTAATTGGGAAGGTTTCATTTATAAAAACTATTTTATGTTAAATTTGTAGTCGACAATTAAGCTGAATTTCTGCTCGCGTTCGTATTTCCAAACAAGGAACGCATTACTAGTTTTTCATACACTGGAAGCAATTTATCTTCACTATTAAACTCTTTGATCAAATTAATCATCATCAAAGCATATTGTTGAATGGTTAATAAAGGCAAGACAATATCTTCTCTCATTTTAATAGAAGCTTTTCCATCGGGATAGTTTTCCATCAGTTCATTGTGCCCTGCAATTTTCAACAACAATCGCTTGGTCAATAGGAATTCGTCATAAATTATTTGCCAAAAATCACCAAATTCTGAATCTTTCTTCATGTATTGCGTTAATGGAAAAAAGGATTTCGCCAAAGACATCATACTATTTTCCAAAAGGGTTCTAAAGAAAAGAGAAGAATCAAATAGGGTTTGTACTTTTTCCCATTGATCAGTGTCTTCATAATGTTTTAAAGCTGTTCCAACACCAAAAAATCCAGGAACATTTTGTTTCATCTGACTCCATGAACCCACAAAGGGAATGGCACGCAAATCAGCAAAGTTCAATTCACTTCCAGAATTTCTTTTAGCCGGACGACTACCAATATTGGTTTTAGAATAGTATTTTAGTGTGCTCATCTTCTCCAAATAAGGAATGAATTTGCGATGATTTTTAAAACTTAAATATTTATCAAAGCCTATTTGTGCTAACGCATCAATTATATTCTTTTCGTCTGGAGTTAAATTGGGTTCTTCTTTATTGAAAATTTGATTGGAAACTCCAGCACTTAATAAATTTTCTAAATTATAACGACACGATTCGGGAGTTCCAAAATTACTACTGATGGTTTGTCCTTGAATAGTCAATTGAATCTCATTGTTTTCAATAGTAGAACCTAACGACGCATAAAATTTGTGCGTTTTCCCTCCACCACGAGCCGGCGGACCACCACGACCGTCAAAGAAAATCACTTTGATTCCATATTCTCTAGAGATAGCAGTGATGTTTTCTTTTGCTTTAAAAATTCCCCAATTGGCCATTAAGTAACCACCGTCTTTGGTTCCATCCGAAAAACCAAGCATTATGGTTTGAGTATTGCCTCTATTTTTCAAATGAGCAGCATATTCCTTATTAGTGTATAATTGTTCCATTATAATATCGGCATGATGCAAATCTTCAATAGATTCAAATAATGGCACTATATCAACTGTTGGCTTTTTCCAGTTGCTTAATTTGAATAAGGTAAATGCTTCCATTACATTTTGTGCACTTTCAGTATTGGAAATGATATAGCGATTGGCTCCTAACTCTCCATTATTTTCTTGTATCTTATTTATGGCTCTTATGGATTCTAAGGTTTGTCTTGTCATTTCATCCTCATACATCTCTGGAAATAGACTTCCTGAAGTTATTGATAGTATTTTTAATCGATCTTTCTCTGATGATTTAAAATAATTGGTATATTCTTCATGACCTGAACTAAAAGTATCAAACAAAGTTTTAATTACATGACTGTGAATTTTACTATTTTGACGGATATCTAAAGAAGCAAAGTGAAATCCAAATAAGTTGACTTTATTAATCAAATCAGTAATAGCATCTAAATATAAAGATTGATGGTTTTCAATACAAATGGATTTTATTTGGTTCAATTTATCTTTCAATTCCGGTAAGGATATAAAAATTTCTCCAGAAGAATAGAATACCGAACGATATAATTTATTTTCCAATTCAGCGATAATAACATCTATACCTGAAAAGGTGAGCTTTCTTTTCAGTTTTCGAATATCCATATAGTAGCATTTTAATATAGAAGTACGTAATCTATCGGCTACTTTCAAAGTGATTTCACTAGTTACAAATGGGTTTCCATCTCGATCTCCTCCTGGCCAAAAACCAAGATTGATAATCGAATTAGAAATAGGTGTGTCTTTAAAAATATTCTTTTGAATATATTGCACCATTTCCCCCGATGTTTGATAAAACACATTTTCTAAATACCAAATCAAACTCACGGCTTCGTCAAAAGGCGTTGGTTTTTCTTTTTTTATGAATGGTGTTTTTCCTAATTGTGCCAATAATTCTTTGATATTATTCAAATCGTTATTGCGAATGGCTTCTGTTAAATCGGTAATGATTCCTAACACAGCACCGGGATAGAATTGTGTTGGATGAGCTGTTAATACTGTTCTTACTTTGAAATCATTTAAAAAAGTAGTGAGTTCTTCTTTCAATTCTTTGGTATCGGCCAGTTCTTCCACATCACGAAGCGAACCTTTTCCCTCCATATTATTTACTACAGGGAAAGCGGCATCTTCAATAGCATCAAAAAGTACGATTTGACGTTCTACATATTGAATAAACCGAAACATCAAACTTATTTTTTCTTCTTCAGAAACGTTATCCAAATACTTTTGCGAAAAAGAATTTACAATTTCAATAGGGGTTAGATTATTCTTGTATCCGGAATCGCAAACTTCAGAAAATAAAGGTAATAAAACTCCTGTATTATCAATGGCATCAAAAGGTAAGGTGATAAATACACTATTGTAAATATGGTATTTAGACAAAACATTTTGGTTAAAACGTTCAATTTTAGGAAGTGTATACATAGAATTAAATTGAAATTTAAAGATACAAAAAAACCTCAAGCGAAAAACTTGAGGTTTAAATATAAAACATTTTCTAATTCGAAAATTAAATATCTTTGAAAATAGTATGCATCAAACGTTTTTTGTCATTGATGCTTTCTTCAAGTGAAATCATTGTTTCTGTTCTATAAACTCCTTCGATATCATCAATCATGAAGATTACATCTTTAGCATGTTTAGTGTCTTTTGCACGAATTTTACAGAAAATATTAAACTTACCCGTTGTGACATGAGCAACAGTTACGTATGGAATTTCATCTATTCTTTCTAATACAAATTTTGTTTGAGACGTATTATTAAGAAAAACTCCAACATAAGCTATAAAAGAATAGCCTAATTTTTCATAATCTAAAGTCAATGAAGAACCAGTAACAATACCTGCTTCTTCCATTTTTTTCACTCTAACATGTACAGTTCCTGCTGAAATTAATAGTTTTTTTGCAATATCTGTAAATGGTATTCTTGTGTTGTCTATTAACATATCAAGAATCAGGTGGTCTATCTCGTCTAAACGGAATTTACTCATAATTAATAATTTTTATATTGTTGTTGCTTGTTGTTGTTCTTTACAAAATTAAAAATAATACAATTTGTTTAAAATATATAAAGTTTTGCTACTTTTTAATTCCATTAACAAATTTAATATCTTTTCCTAAATAAAAGTTAGCTTTTTGATTTATTTTAGGAATTCCATCATTTTCATCGTTATACAACATTTTGTGCGCATTGTATTGATAATGACCAAATTTACCCTTCAATTCCCCAATTTCAGCCACATAAGCATTAAATTGGATTTTCTCATCAATAAGTTCTTCCTTGTATTGAGCAGCAAAATTCGTTATTTTTTCTTTACCATCATAATTTATCTTAACATTTTTATAAATAAAATCATAAAAAACGACTTTATTTTGCGGAATTTGTAAATAAAGTGCGCTTTTGGTGTCAACTACATCGTTTTCGTAAATATGTTTCAGTCCCGAAACTAATGCAATGAAAATCATCTTACGTGTATATTCTCTGTAATAATCCTCTTGAAAATGACCGGCTTCAAATAAAATTGTAGGAACATTCAAAAAAGTAAACCTATCCCCTATACAATTGATATTAAATCCATCATCAAATCGTCCTACTTGATTGGGAATGTGTTTTTGCAGCTCCTCATTCATCGCTACAATCACATTCATCGCTTTCGATCGAACTTCATTTATATCCCTATTTTCATTAAATGATGGCGCCAGAAAAGAAACTGTCGCTACATTTCCCGAATCTCCAGCACCAAAAATAGTACGCTGATCATGAAGATTATAACAAAAATGAGGTTTAAAGTCATCAAAGACTTTTCTTAACAATTGACTTTCTGGTTGTGATAGAGCAACAGAGTCTCTATTCAAATCTACTTTGTTAGCATTTTCTCTGGTATACAATTCGGCACCATCGGGGTTGACCATTGGAAGAAAACAAAACGTAAATTCTGAAAGTAGCGTTCCTCCTATTTCTTCTTCTGAATGCAGTACATTAAAAAAATCAAACAAAGCTTTTGTTGTTGTACTTTCGTTACCATGCATTTGCGACCACATAAAAACTTTGGTGGCTCCTGTTCCAATAGTATATTTATAAATCGGTTTCCCTAAAACAGAATGACCTATAATTTCTGTGGGAAGCTTTTCCAACAATGGCTCAATGTCTTTTAACGTGATATACCTTCCAAAAAGGGAATTCGCCTTGTGCTCTTTATGTAATTCTATATAATCCATCCTACTATTTTTAAACTTGAAATCCTCGTTCAGGAATTTTACCTTTTACTCCCTTATATAAAGGAAGAATCAATTTCATATCTTCATCATAATTACCTGTAGCTGTTACTGGATTTCCAATTACAACTTCTTTTTTACCATAATCAAAAGCAACTGGCACTATAGGAACATTAGCTTTAAGAGCAATATAATAAAAACCAGTTCTTAATTCTGTTACTTTTTTACGAGTGCCTTCCGGCGATAATGAGAGTCGGAATGTTTCGTGCTTCGCAAATACTTCTGCTGTGGCATCGACATTGTTTTTACCTCCACTTCTATCTAACGGAGCTCCTCCAACGGCTCTAAAATAGTAACCAAAAGGAAAAACAAATAACTCTTTTTTACCTACAAAATTGATTTCCACGTTTACAATTCCCC
>TBL_comb47_HYPODRAFT_10005902_pt1 | contig 13452 bp, 11 predicted proteins | sample TroBogypolimnion_40_FD_10682 | JGI IMG/M metagenome (IMG submission 10682)
TGTGCGGTATAGTCGGAGTATTTGATTTAAAAGTAAAAGCAGAAGATTTAAGGGTGCAAGTCCTGAAGATGTCTAAAAGAATTCGTCATCGCGGACCGGACTGGTCTGGAATTTATTGCGGTTCAAAGGCTATTATTGCCCACGAAAGACTGGCAATCGTCGACCCTTCTTCAGGTGGACAGCCCCTTTTCAGCAAAGACAAGAAGCTTGTGTTAGGGGTGAACGGCGAGATATATAACCATCGCGAATTACGTAAACCACTTGAAGATCATTATGAATTTCTGACAGAATCTGATTGTGAAATAATTCTTGCACTATATCGTGAGAAAGGGATCAACTTCCTCGAAGATCTTAACGGGATCTTTGCCTTCGTGCTTTATGATGAAGAAAATGATTGTTACCTTGTAGCCCGGGATCATATCGGTATTATTCCGTTATATATGGGTTGGGATACCTTTGGAAATATTTACTTTGCCTCCGAACTTAAAGCTTTGGAAGGAACCTGCAAAAAAATTGAAGAATTCCTGCCAGGGCATTACCTGTACAGCAAAGAGGGTGTCATGACAAAGTGGTACGCCCGCGACTGGACTGAATTCGATACCGTTAAAAATAATAAATCGGATATCGATGTCTTAAGAAAGGCATTGGAGGATGCAGTTCATCGCCAGCTGATGTCTGATGTACCTTACGGCGTGCTTCTTTCAGGAGGTCTTGATTCATCCGTAATTTCTGCAATAGCCAAGAAATATGCCGGGCGAAGGGTTGAAGGAAATGACAATCAGGAAGCCTGGTGGCCCCAGCTCCATTCCTTTGCTGTCGGTCTTATTGGATCGCCCGATTTAGCAGCTGCCCAAAAAGTTGCCGACCATATCCAAACTATCCATCATGAAGTCCATTTTACCGTCCAGGAAGGTTTGGACGCTTTGCGCGATGTAATTTATCATCTTGAAACATACGATGTTACGACCATTCGGGCATCAACTCCGATGTATCTTCTTTCGCGGGTAATCAAATCCATGGGAGTTAAAATGGTATTATCCGGAGAAGGGGCAGATGAACTATTTGGAGGTTATTTGTATTTTCATAAAGCACCAAATGCTCAGGCATTTCATGAAGAGACTGTGAGGAAAATCGGCAAATTACACCTTTATGACTGCTTAAGGGCCAACAAGTCTCTCGCAGCCTGGGGCGTTGAAGGTCGGGTTCCTTTCCTTGACAAAGAGTTTATGGATGTTGCCATGACCCTGAATCCTGAGGATAAGATGGCCAAAGACGGAAAAATGGAAAAATGGATCCTGCGTAAAGCCTTTGAAAAATATCTGCCCGAGAGTGTCGTATGGCGCCAGAAGGAGCAATTTTCAGATGGAGTCGGATACAACTGGATTGACTCGCTAAAAGCAATGACGGCAGAAAAAATTTCAGACGAACAAATGGCTAATGCCAATTTCCGTTTCCCAATCAATACCCCAATGTCAAAAGAAGAGTATTTCTACCGGTCAATCTTTACCGAGCATTTCCCGTCTGATGCAGCAGCAAGCTGTGTACCGTCAGTTCCGTCAATTGCATGCAGTACACCGGAGGCTCTCGCCTGGGATGCATCATTCCGCAACAATGCCGATCCATCGGGAAGATCAATGAAAAGTGTTCACACAGATGCATATAAATAATAAATTTGTAGGGGTCACGAATCATTGACCCCTACAAATTTATTGATAACTTGATTCGAGGATTTTTAGAAGGTCTTCGGCGGGAACATTGTTCATAAGGTCCCCGTTACTTGAGATTGAAATATGACCACTCTCCTCGCTCACCACAATTATAAAGGCGTCAGTTTGTTCCGAAAGACCAATGGCAGCCCGATGACGCAAGCCTAGTACCGGACTGATTTCCAGTTTTTGGGATAATGGCAAAATACAGCGGGCAGATTTTATCCGGTTAAGAGTTATGATCACTGCACCATCATGAAGTGGTGAGTTTTTGAAGAATATACTCTTTATCAGTTCTGAAGTTATAGCTGCATCTATGGTCTCTCCCGTTTCAACATACTCCTGCAGTTCGCTTTCACGGGCAAGAACAATAAGCGCCCCTGTACGGCTTTCTGACATTTGACGACAAGCATCGACAATGGTATGCAAACTGGATTTTGAAGCAAATTTAAATTGGTTTGAAAAAAGGTTTTCGAGCGAAAACCGACGATTAGTACGGTATCGGCTCCCCAACATCAGTAAAAATCTGCGCACTTCCTGCTGAAATACAATGATAATTGCGATCGCACCTATGCCAAAAAGCTGGCCCAAAATGGATCCCAACAACTCCATTTTCAGGGACCTGACGACCAGCCAAACAACAAAAATGATGAATATCCCCATGAAAATACTCAAGGCCACGGTCCCTTTAACTAACCTATAAATCTCGTAGAAAATTATTGCGACAAGGAGAATATCGATAATATCAAGAAACCTGACCTGGATGAACAAATCTATCATTTTACATTGTTTTTAAGGTTGCCAACCAATTTTATTGTCTCCATTGCTTCTTTTACATCGTGAACCCTCAAAATATCGCATCCTCCCACTAAAGCAAGGGTATTCAGAACCGTAGTGCCATTCAAACTTTGATCAGGTGTCAGATTCAATTCCTTCCATATCATAGCCTTTCGCGACAATCCAACCAAAACCGGTAATTCAAAGATGCGAAATGCATCCAACCTGTTCAGTAATTCATAATTATGAGCTGCACTCTTTCCAAATCCAAATCCCGGATCTATCAAAATATCGCAAACCCCCAATTGCTTTAACTTTTGTACCTTAGCGGATAAAAATAAGATTACCTCCTTTACCACATCATTATAAAAAGGGTTCTTTTGCATGATATCGCTTTTCCCTTTCGTGTGCATTAAAATATAAGGAAGATTCAACCTTGCCACAGTTTTAAATAGCTGATTATCAAATATCCCACCTGATATATCGTTAACAACAAAGTCACCTATTCCATCATAAACCATTTGTACAATCTGTGACCGGTAAGTATCTATAGACAATGAGACCTCCGGAAATTCCCTTTTAATAATCCTCGCGGCGGGCAGCAGCCGGCCAATTTCTTCCTCAAAAAAGATCTCCTTTGCCCCAGGCCGTGTGGACATTCCACCAATATCGATAAATTGGCCTCCCTCTTCAATGATCTGGGCTGCACGACTTAAAATTCCATGATCGGTCGTATAGGCACCCCCGTCATAAAAAGAATCAGGAGTTACATTTAAGATTCCCATAACTACCGGGCAACTTAAATCCACCAAATGACCGTTCAGGTTAATGGTGCTTTTCTTCCTGTAAAAGCTTTTATCGTTTTGGGTAAATAACATTTTCGATTTTTTCAATTTGGGATGTTAAAGAAGTGATTACTGTAAAAAATTAATTATCAAATCAATAACACTAAACAACCAACTCTCATCCAGCCGGATCAGATGCAAAAATAAGAATAAATGTCACATCCATTCCCTAATTTTTAATACTTTTATGGTTCAATATTTAATTATGAATAATACAAATCAACAGTTTGATCATGTCATTGGTATCTGCAAGGCAATTTTTATAAAAAAGATGAAAGATTACGGAACTGCCTGGCGAATTCTAAGACCAAAATCGATGACCGACCAGATCTATATCAAAGCTCAAAGAATCCGAAGTATCGAAGAAAAGGGTATTGCAAAAATAGCGGAGGATGCACGGGATGAATTTATCGGAATTATTAATTATTGTGCCATGGCCTTGATCCAGCTTGAATTAGGCCCATCGGAGCAAGAGCTTCCCCCGGATATTACGGAACAAAAATATATGGACAACCTTCTGAAGGCCAAAAACCTGATGATGGAAAAAAACCACGATTACGGTGAAGCCTGGCGCCAGATGAGAATCAGTTCTTATACCGATCTTATTTTAATGAAAATTAAGAGAACGAAGCAAATAGAAGACAATCAGGGCCTTACAATAGCCTCAGAGGGTGTTGAGGCCAATTATTTGGACATGATTAATTACGCTATTTTCGGTCTCATTAAACTTGAATTTGAATAAGATGAAGCAAAAATGGCTTGTGCCGGCACGGTGGTTAGTCGGAATCTTGTTTCTCTTTTCAGGTTTCGTAAAAGGGATCGATCCCGCAGGATTTCAATATAAATTGGAAGATTATCTGGAAGCCTTCCACATTCAGATATTTGGATTTTTAGTTTTACCTGGCTCATTTTTACTTCCATTTGCGGAGTTTGCCATTGGAATAACGCTTTTGACAGGGATACTGATCCGGTTTTCCACAAAACTGGCCTTTGCCTTTATGCTTTTCTTCACCCCGATAACGTTTTATCTCGCGCTCAAAAATCCGGTTACTGACTGCGGATGCTTCGGTGATGCCTTTGTTATCAGCAACTGGCAAACTTTTTATAAAAACGTTGTACTGATTATTCTGGTTGTTTTATTGCTGATTAACAGGAAAAACCTAATTTTTATTTCTGTAATTAAATTCCGAAAGATCGTATTCTATGTTGTTTTGGTAAGTTATTTCGCGTCCGTATATTGGTCCGATAACCATGAGCCTCTCCTGGATTTCAGGCCTTACCGGGTTGGAGTCAACATTAATGAAGGGATGTCAATTCCTGTCGGTGCACCTGCCGATGTTTATCAGAACACCTATTATTACCGGAACAAGCATTCAAATGAGGTGAAAAAATTTGGGGATCATAATTATCCCTGGCAAGACACTATTCAATGGAAATTCGAGTCCATGGATCCCCCTTTGCTCATAAAAAAGGGGTATCGGCCGCCAATTCATGATTTTTCAATTCAAACTGCTGACCAACAAAATGTTACTGAACTATATCTGAAGGATTCACGAATTACTTTTTTCGTAATCGCCTATGATTTGGAGAAATCGTCCCATTTAAAGCAAAATGAGTTGAATTTACTGGCAAAATGGGCAAAACAAAAAGAATACCGTTTCATCTGTCTCACTTCGACAGCTGGAACTGCACTTCTCAAATTCCAGCAGGAGCAACACCCTGAATATGATTTTCTTTTCGCTGATCAGACTACCTTAAAAACGGTCATCCGTTCCAATCCGGGGCTAATAGTTCTCTACAAAGGAACCATCCTGGCTAAATGGCCCTATATTGATTTCCCCACTCCCGAAAAAGCCGAAGTTTTTATCAGGTCTCAAGTGAATAAAAAGTTAAATCATTGAATTGAATTAGAGCTCTGTTTCAGACTATCCCATTAAGTTTTATCTTTGTGACTTAATTCTTCCAATTAAGTTTTTAATTCATAATTATTTAAAATAGCAGAGTAATGAGAAAGAAAATTGTAGCCGGAAACTGGAAATGTAACACAACGGTTAAAGAGGGTGTTGAACTGGCAAAAAGTGTAAATGAACTGGTATTGACAAAAGGGGCAAAGGATGTAGTTGTCGTTCTTGGCACACCTTTCACACACCTGACAAGCGTGGTTGATGTTGTTGATTCCACCAGGGTTAATATTGCTTCACAAAACTGTGCTTCTGTTGCAAAAGGGGCTTACACTGGAGAAGTTTCAACCTCAATGATTAAATCAACAGGTGCAACATTCGTGATTATCGGTCATTCCGAACGACGCGAATATTATCATGAAACGAGTGATACGCTTAATAAAAAACTGGCATTAACTCTTGAACAGGGTTTAACGCCAATCTACTGCTGTGGTGAAGCGCTGTCGATCCGTGAAGCAGGAACTCAGAATCAGTTTGTTAAACAGCAACTTGACGAAACAATCTTCCTTTTACCTGCAGAACAATTACTTAAATCAGTGATTGCTTATGAACCAATCTGGGCTATTGGTACAGGAGTAACTGCATCGACTCAGCAGGCACAGGATATGCTTGCCTTTATCAGAGGCCTTATCTCCTCCCAGTATGGTAAAGAAGTGGCCGAAGAAATTTCGATCCTGTACGGTGGTTCATGCAGTCCAGCTAACGCCAATGAACTGTTTAGTCAACCAGATATTGATGGGGGATTAATCGGTGGTGCTTCCCTTAAACCTGAAGATTTTTTGGCTATTATTAATGCCTATTAAATTATATATCAATAATTTAACCTATATTTAAGAGTGGATATGGATTCTCATGTCCACTCTTTTTTAATATGGCTAATCAAATATTACCTGAAGTTTGTTAACTTTAAATACAATTAATAATTCTAAAGGATAATAGTCATGATCATTCGCTTTAAATCGGCAATCATTGTTGCATTATTATTATTTAGCAGCTTAGCTTCCTATTCCCACAACCTGAAAGGTTCCATCAAAAGTAAGGATGGTACTCCTATTCCCTATGCAACTGTTTTTATCAAAGAGGTTTCCTTAGGCACATCCACCAATGAAGAGGGGAAATTTGAACTTGATTTGCCTCCGGGCAGCTACACCGCAAATTTCAGAAGCCTGGGGTATATTCCAAAAGTTGAAACCATTATCCTATCCAAAAAGGTGATGGAGATTACTATAACCCTTGAGGAGCAAATCATTCAAATCAATCAGATCGATATTCATTCAGGTGACGAAGATCCTGCCTATGGCATTATGCGAAAAGTAATTGGCTTGTCGTATGTGCATCTTAATCAGGTTAGCTCCTTTTCTGCAGATGTTTACATCCGGGGAACCGTAAAATTTGAGAATATACCCGGGTTGATACGTAATCAGCTCAAAAAACAGGATATCAATGTGAAATCGGGAGATATTCTGGTAAACGAAACAGTCAGCCAGATTAATTATTGGGCTCCTGATAAATATGAACAAAAAATTGTTTCCGTAAATTCGACTTTTCCTAAAGTGGTCGACTTTTCAGTGGATGAATTCCTTGGTGCCAGCCTTTATCAGGATAATATTGAGATCCTTTTTACACCGCTAAGTAAGAATGCGTTCACCTATTACAATTTCAGATATGAAGGTTTCCAGCAGGAAGGTAAATATACAGTGAATAAAATTAAAGTAATCCCACGAAGAAAAAGCAAGCAACTATTTGAAGGATACATATATATCATCGAAGATTTATGGTGTCTTAACAGGGCCGATTTAAGTTTCGACACTCCATTTGGGACCGTCAGCTTTCGCCTGGTTTTTGATGAGGTGCTTCCGGCAGTCTGGTTACCGGTCGACCACAATTATACTTTTAATGGTGGGATGATGGGCGTCAAGGGGAGCGCAAAATTTTTGGCATCAATTAAGTATACTAAACTTAAGGCCAATGATCAGGTACTGGCCATGATTGGAATTCAACCATCAAAACCTGAGCTCCTGAATAAAGCAATTAACCAGCCTGCTCAATCCACCAAAATACCCAGGATTCAACCCGGAAAGAAAAAGGAATCCGGGATCGGTCATATACTGGAAAAAGATAAGCTGACCAACCGGGATATGTCAAAACTATCAAGATTGATGGCACAGGAAGATTATACCCGTAAACCCGATTCTTTAAAATCCCTGGAAATTAAAGACAAAGTGAAAGTAACGGTTGAGAAGCAGGCGGACAACCGTGAACCGGCCTATTGGTCGCTGACGCGTCCCGTTCCTCTTTCAAATGACGAATTAAAAAGTTTCAAACAACGTGATTCCATATTGGCAGTTCAAAATAAGATTGCTCCCGATACCACCTCAGTGGTAAACCATAAACGGAATTATGGCGTTTTAAATCCCCTGTTTTTTGGAATCAAACGTCCAATAATCGATTCGACATGGACCTTAAAATACGATGGTCTGGTTTCTACTAAACGAATTAGTTTCAATGCAGTTGACGGATGGAAAATAGCACAAAGCATTGATTTTACCAAAATCTACAAACCCGGTAAATCATTGATTCTTACCCCATTTATTGCCTACGCAATTAATAGAAGAGCTTTCCTGGCAACAGGAAAGATCATCTACACTTATGCTCCTCTCCAACGGGGAACTTTTGTACTTTCAGGCGGGAAAAATACCCTCGATTTCAATCCCCCTTCAGAGGCAGTTCACCCTTTTATCAACTCGTTGGCTTCGCTCTTTTACAAGGAGAATTATGGCCGGTTTTACGAGAGCCGGTATATCAATTTATCCAATGTAATTGACATTGACAATGGTCTGGTATTAAAAACCCTCTTAAAATGGGATGATATCAGGCAATTACAGAATTCCACCAACTTCTCATTTTTCTGGAAAGCCAATGATTATAAACCAAATCTACCTACGAACAAGGAGATGACCATTGGATCAGTTGAAGATCAGATTAATACAGTTGCCGGATTAAGGATCGAATATACACCCCGTTACTTTTACAGAATCAACAGAGGGGTCAAAATTATGTCACATGCCGACTATCCGACATTTTATTTCGAATATAAAAAGGGGATAAAGAATCTTTTCTCCAGCGTGTCCGATTTTGATTACCTGAGTGCCGGTCTCCAATACAGTAAAGAATGGAGTCCAACCTCAAGTATCGCAATGGATCTGCACGGGGGATGGTTTCCCAACAATAAGAACATCCACTTCTCCGATTTTGCACATGCCAGGACTCAAACAAGCCCGATCCTTTTGAGTGAATATCGTCATGCCTTCTTTCTTCCCGGGTATTATTCCCTCAGTACTTCGGATAAATTCATTGAAGCCCACCTCTCGGTAAGAGCTCCCTACATTGCACTTAAATATCTGCCAGGCCTAAGTAATACACTTTGGCGTGAAATGGTTTGGTGCAGTTATTACTCCTCACCGGTCACCCGCAACTATGTAGAGGTTGGGTATACCCTTCTTGAAGTACTATTATCCGCAAATATTGGAACCCATGTTGGTTTTGATGATGGTAAATTTAGCAATATCGGAGTAAACCTTGCTTTTAGAATATCGTACTAATTTAATCTGAAATGGAATACATAAAAACAAGTTGCACGCTACAACCCGATACCGAAATAAATCGTGAAATTCTTGTTGCAGAATTAGGAAATATTGGCTATGAGAGCTTTACTGAAATACCGGAATGTCTGGAAGCCTTTATAATAGCTGCCGATTTCCGTAAAGAAGCACTTTCACTTCTTTCTTCATTTGATATTCCCGAATTTAAGGTCTCTTTTACATTCGAAACAATACCTGACCAAAATTGGAATGAAGTCTGGGAAAAAAATTATTTCCAGCCACTGGTCATTGCAAACAGATGTGTAGTAAGGGCACCATTTCACGTTGACTATCCGATATCGGAATATGAAATTGTCATTGAACCGGGAATGGCTTTTGGAACCGGAAATCACGAAACCACCAGTCTGATGATATCCGAAATTCTGAATCAGAACCTGGCCGGAAAAACGGTGCTTGATATGGGATGTGGTACTGGTATTCTGAGCATACTTGCGGCAAAAAAAGGGGCGGAGGAGATCACCGGGATAGATATCGATCAATGGGCAATCAATAGTTCAACCGAAAATGCAGCAATCAACAAGATTTCAAATCTGGAAATCGTTAAAGGAGGTGCCGAAGATATTCCGGCGAAAAAATTCGACTTTATTTATGCCAATATCCAACGGAATATACTTTTAAACGATATGCACCTTTATACTAAGGCATTGAAAAGTAATGGAGAATTAATTATGAGCGGATTCTACGTTAATGACCTTGCTGTAATCAAAGATCGGGCAAGTGAACTGGAATTGCAATTTTTAAGATTTACTGAAATTGACAAGTGGGTTGCCGCAGTATTTACATTGAAATAATCCCCTTTCGTCCGAGCTCGATCACCTCAAGATCTTTAATAAGGTCTTTATCAATAGTAAATCGAATCAAAGTCCGGATCTGATGAAAACCCTGAATTCCGGCGGCACCCGGATTGATATGCAATAACTGATACTTTTGGTCATAAACTACCTTTAAAATATGGGAATGCCCTGAAATAAACAATTTTGGCGCTGAAGAACTGATCTCTTTGCGAGCCTCAGGGGCATAGTGTCCCGGATATCCCCCGATATGAATGATCAAGACTTCAACCTGTTCGCATCTAAATCTAAGTCTGACCGGATAATCCTGACGCAATTCGGTTCCATCGATGTTTCCGGAAACTGCTCTTAAAGGTTTTAAAACAGAAAGCTGTTGGGCAATCTCTAAATTTCCGATATCACCTGCGTGCCAGATCTCATCGCACTCTTCCAGATAAGTCAGAATCCGCCCATCCAAATATCCATGGGTATCAGATAACAAACCTATTCTTTTCATATCGTCCAGATTCAAAAACAGCCATTTGAAGATTAAATTAAAAAAAGAGAGATTGCCAGCAATTGACAACCTCTCTTCTATATTTATGTAATCACCTTTGTTCCGGTGAACAAATCTATTTACTCAATTACAATTGTTTCTGTTCTGCGGTTAAGAGCATGTTCAGCTTTGGTACAAGGAACGCCATCCTTACATTTGTTAACGAGTTGAGTCTCGCCGAATGCCTGAGCATTAATCCTCGAAGTACTGATTCCTTTGCTAACCAGGTAATCAATAACCGATTTACCCCGTTTTTCAGAAAGTTTCATATTATAGCTGGCAGGACCTCTTGAGTCGGTATGCGATTTAAGATTCACATTAACAGTTGGATTTTCATTCATATCCTTAGCCAGAATATCAAGATCAGCTGCTGCTTTGGAATCAATATTCCACTTATCAAATGCAAAGTAAACCTTGTATGCATTGCCGATAACTGCTGGTTTAACCTTAACTACAGGTTTTGGTTCCGGTTTTGGCTCAGGTTTTGGTTCCGGTTTTGGCTGAGGCTTAGGAGCTTCTACTACCGGTTCGGGTTTTTTCTTCTTACCTAACATAATAGAAATCCCGGCATAAGTGTAAAGTTTTGCGCCTGCAATTGAAGGATTAGGATTATTCGATGATGGAACAATTGCAGTTCCGTCAAGCCTGTCGGTTGCCATCCAGCTATACTGGGTACCTAAATTAATTCTTACTTTATCACTGATCTTAATACCGATCCCACCGCCCACTGGAACAGTTGGAAACACTGTCGTACTGCTACCACCATAAGTATAGCCAACTTTGTTATTAATAGAGGTTGCACCTACACCAACTTTAGCAAACAGGTAAAACCTTCTGTCTATTTTGTTTTTTGAAAGTAAATTATTGACATTCCACACCGTATTCAGGTCAAATTCATTGGTTATTGTTTTATAAGCTGAAGAGGAAGGAGGAGTATTAAATCCGTTATAGGCATTACCATTAAGGGTATTATTATTCCAACCAAATTCCATGGCAAATACATGTGAAAAATTCTTTTTTACAAATGCTCCAAATCCGAAAGCACCTGCATTGCTATCCCAATCGGCGTAAGCCCGCATATTCTTCATATTGTATTCTCCTGAGAGATTCCCAATGCCTCCGTTCACACCAATCTCCCACTTATTAAATGGCTCTGATTTTGCCTGTTCAGCTTTTGCCTTGTCCGATTTTGCCTGATCCGACTTTGTCTGATCCTGAGCAAAAGTTACATTGCAGTAAATGAATATTGCTGCAATAATGAGGATAAGTTTCTTCATAATAATTTTATTTTTAATTTTTGACTTAAGAACTATAGATTCAAGATTAATATAAATACCTTTTACACTGCAAATATACATAAAGTAATGAAACATTGTGCAATTATATTGACTATTTTTTCACTAATTTTAACAATTAAGAGATTTCCTTGACAAGAAAATAGTTTAGAGTACACGTTGCATTAGAATGATTTAATTTCACCATAAAAGTATTCTTAAATCGGAAAATCAGGGTTGATATTGTATATAATATTCTATTTTTATCAACTTTAAATTGTTGAAAAAATATCCGAATAATTAAATTCTATGAATCAGGAAAAAACGCAAACACCGGAAGAGGAGCGATGGAACGTAATCACGCATGCCTTTGGTTTTATTCTGGCGCTCGTCGGCTCATATTTCTTATTAAAGGATAGTCTCAGCGAAGGCCTACATCTCAGGTTTACGAGCGATCTGATATACTGTACCGGATTGCTTACCCTTTATCTGGCTTCAACTCTCTACCATTCGGCAAAAAATCAGGTAAGAAAAAAGAGACTAAATGTTTTTGACCATTCTGCCATATACCTTTTGATTGCAGGAACTTATACCCCAATAACTTTGCTGGTCATAGGAGGAATTTGGGGCATGGTTATCCTCTGTATTGTTTGGATCACAGCTTTTATTGGAATCGTGTTAAAACTTTATTTTACAGGACGTTATCCGAGGATTTCAACGGCCACCTATGTAATTATGGGATGGGTGATTCTTATCGCGGTTAAACCGCTGATAAACAGCATGATATCATCCGGGCTGCTCTGGCTTTTGGCTGGAGGATTATTTTACACCTTTGGCGCCATACTCTACCAGCGAAAATCGATGAACTATAATCACGTTATATTTCATGTATTCGTGATTCTTGGTAGTTTATGCCATTATATTGTTATTCTAAATTACAGTTATTAATCTGAATTATTTAGCTTTAGCTTTAGCCATTCTGATCTTTCTGTACATGCAGGTTTTAAGTTCGCACAGATCACATTCAAATGCTGTTTTTTTTACATTTTTCCCAAAGCCTATTATTCCGCTAACTGATTTAACAGGGTCCATCAGGTATGATTCGTTAAGTTTAATTCCACAGTAATTATTGGGAAATAAATCGAAAAATTGTTTTTGTTCATTTAAGGCCCAGCCGCAATAACCCGGACTGTATCGGTTCGCGATTTTTTTGCCCGTTTTTAATAATTCATTTTCTAAGCTTTGCTGAATCTTATCGATTGCTGCTTCGACTGTTAACGAACCGATTATGTCAAGAATATATCCTTCCATCAGGTCGCCGGCCAACATTAATTCTTTGCTTTTCTCTCCAATACCAGCACCTGCCGTACAGATAAAAAGTGCTCCCCCTTCTGCATTTCTTAGCTGTCGGGCAATTTTTTTGCCAATTTCAAAGATAACACCGTCAAGTTCAAAGCTCCCAAGCAGGTTTATCGCAAATTGATCAGAAACCAAAAGGCTTCCCTTAATATTTGTTAAATCGGCACTTTGAGCAAGAGCATATAAAATCATATCGGGGAATGGTTCAGGAGATTGTCCCTTTTCATAACCCATGGCCTCCTCTACACGTTCCACACTGAATTCTAACTCGTCAAATGAATAGGAATAATTTCTAAAAATTGAATCCATAAATAATTAAATTACAATATAATAAATGGTTACAATTCGTTGACCACCTTTGAGATTTGACGAATATGCTCAGGCGTTGTACCGCAGCATCCACCTATAATATTTACTCCGGCGTCAATAATTGCTTTTACGAATCCGGCTGTTTGTTCTGGAGTTTCAGGAAACAGAGTGATCCCATCCTTAAATAGAGGCATCCCTGCATTGGCATGAACCAGGATCGGAATATCGGAATT
>TBL_comb47_HYPODRAFT_10005903_pt1 | contig 13452 bp, 10 predicted proteins | sample TroBogypolimnion_40_FD_10682 | JGI IMG/M metagenome (IMG submission 10682)
TGCCGGACGGCACGCGCGGGCGGCGGCGTTCCAGTTCGTGCAATTGCTGATCGGCCTGGTGGTGGCGGCGAGCCTGTTCCTTAGCGCCACGTGGGGTTCGGAGAATGACCCGGGCACGGCGCGCGACAGTCTTTACGCCACCGTCGTGCGGGAATTAAATCTGCGGTTTCAAATATTCTTCCGCAGTTTTGCCAAGGTCATCGGCGCGCAGATCATTGTTTCCGCCATCAACACCGGGCTGACGGGCGCGTTTCTGCTCTGGAACGGCTACCCGTATGTCGCCGTCATCACGACGCTGACCTTCTTGTGCGGGCTGCTGCCGATCGTCGGGAACATCATCAGCAACACGCTGATCGTGTTCGTGGCCTTCACCATTTCGCCGCGCATGGCGCTGGTCGCGCTGGTATTCCTGATGGTCATCCACAAGCTGGAATATTTCCTGAACAGCAAGATCGTCGGCGACCGGATCCGGAACCCGATGTGGCTCACGCTCATTGGTTTGGTGCTGGGCGAGAAATTGATGGGCGTCCCCGGCATGATCCTCGCGCCCGTCGTGCTGCATTACATCAAGGTCGAGGCTTCGCAAAACAAAGTTGCCGCCGCGCCCGTGCCGGTCTGAACCATGCTCATGTCGGCTGAACCTCAACTCATCGAACCCAAACCCAAACGCGCGCCGACGCTCTATTTCATCATCGGCGCCAAATTGATCAAGGGCGTGCTGGCGTTGGCGCTGGCGTTGTTCATTTTCAAACTCGCCGGACAGGATTTGGCGGAGGCGTTTAACCGGCTGCTCCACTGGTTCCACCTCGATCCGGAAAGCCGTTTTTTTTCGGAGCTCGGCGACCAGCTGGACACCGTCACGCCGGCCAATGTGCGCTGGGTGGGGGTGGCCACGGTGCTCTACAGCCTGTTTTCGCTGGTTGAAGGCGTGGGGCTGATGTTTCGCGCGCCGTGGGCCGGCTGGCTGGCCATCGGCGAATCGGCGTTTTTCATTCCGATTGAAGTGCGCGAACTCATCTTCCGCCCGCACGGGTTCGTGCTCGGCGTGCTGGCGTTCAATGTCCTGATCGTCTGGTATCTGTTCGTCAACCGCCACCGGCTCTTTCGGCACCATCACCATTTGGACTCCAGCCTATAATTTTAACTTGCATGGACGGCGGAAAACCCTTACAAACAGGACACCGTTATGAATCACCCAACGTGGTGATCTGCCTGATGCGACATTTAAGCCATATGCTACAACCAACGAGGGTGTCTTGAGCCGCCCTTATTCTCCACGCAATTCCTCTCCCACCGCTTTCGTCCGGGTCAACGGCAAGATCCGCGCCCGCGAGGTGCGTGTCATCGGAGTCGAGGGCAACCAACTCGGCGTTATGCCGCTCACCGACGCGATCAACCTTGCGCGCCATCACGCCGTGGATCTGGTGGAGATCGCCGCGACCGCCGTGCCGCCCGTGTGCCGCCTGGTGGATTTCGGCAAATACCGCTACGAAATCGCCAAGAAGGAGAAGGAATCCAAGAAGCATCAGCACGCCTCCATCGTCAAGGAAGTGCAGCTCAGCCCGCGCATCGACCCGCATGATCTCGGCATCAAGCTGATGCACGCCGTCAATTTTCTGTGCGAAGACATGAAGGTGAAGGTCGCGCTCAAATTTCGCGGCCGCGAAAACGCGCACACGGAAGTCGGCTTCGAAGTCATCAAGAAATTCATCGCCGATATCGCGCCCTACGGCCAGCCGGATTTCCAGCCCAAGCTCGTGGGCAAGGCGATCAACCTGATGATCAGCCCGCTGCCGCGCAACAAGCGCGCCAAGAATCCACATGCCGGCGAACCGCTGGAGGCCATGAAAGTTGAAGCCGAGGACGAGGACGAAGCTCCAGCCAAACCCGCGCCGCATAAAGCCAAAGTGCCTGTCGCCAGCGAACCGCCGGCGACCGGACTGAACGACGGGCTGGCAAAGATTGAAGTGAAGTGAGCGGATGGCGCAGGCGGGGCCACGCTGCCAGCTTGTATAATTGGAAATCAAATGTGCGCCACTTTTGGCCACCCGTGCGAGCGCCGCATTTCTCTTTCAGTTCAGATTCACATTTCCCCGAGCCTTCGCTGATCCGCTGCATCCGGCTAATGTCCGGCGAGAACGCGTCTGCCGCATGGCACCATCACCCGGATGATGCAGGTGTCTTGCCCGAGCCTGGTTTCCATCAATTGAATCCTGACATGGTCGGCTGGCTTGACTGCCAATAAGAATTTCCTCACGATTTGACAGGTCTGGGAATTTTACAACGAATGCCGCGGAAGTCCGAAGCCATTAACACCTTGATGCTCGCCGCCGGCGGCATTGCCTTTGCCGGTCAATTTTAAAAAATGAGCCTGCGCTCGTCATACATTTCATGCGACCAATGCGGCTCGCGGGTGCCGGAGCTGGAGTTGCAGCCCGGCCAATCGCTGCGCTGCGGACTTTGTAAATCTGTGGTCAAACGCAAGCGTAAGACGGAGTCTTTTCAGCCGGCGTGTGCGTTTGGCCTGGCCGGCATGGTGTTTTTCGCCCTGGCCAATCTCTATCCCATTATGAACTTCAGCGTGGCGGGAAACACCCAGGCGAATGAAATCCTGACGGGAGTTGGCGTGCTGCGGGCGCAAGGTTACGGGATGATCGCGGGGCTGGTCTTTTTCTGCGCGATGCTGGCCCCGGCGGTTTATTTCACCGGGGTAACCTACGTGTCCCTGGCCTGCATGGCGCGCGGAAGCCTGCCTTTGGCATTGCCCTTTCTCAGTCTGGTGCGCCGGGCGGAGCCGTGGAACCTTGTTCCGGTCTTTGCCGCCGCCTGCATGGTCTCGGCGGTCAAACTCGACATGATTGGCGTCGTGAACTGGCAACCGGGGATCGGCTGGATCGCCCTGCTGGCCGTGTGCGCGCTGGCCCTCGGTTCACTATTTGATCCGGCTGAGGCGGAGCGCCGGTTGACCGGAAAGGAAAAACTGCCGTGACCGATCAAACCCGCATCAGCCTGACCAAGGGTTTCGTCGCCGCCGGTTTGGTGCTCTACATTCCGGCGAATGTGCTGCCGGTGATGACGATTGTGATTGCCGGGGAGGTTTCGGATCTCACGGTGCTCGGCGGCGTGGAGGAATTCGCCCAATCAGGATTGATGGGGGCGGCGGGGCTGATATTTCTGGCCAGCATCGTGGTCCCCTTCCTCAAATTGCTCTGCATGTGCTGGCTGCTGATGCTTCACGGTTCCCACCGCATGCGACCTCAACGGATGAAGGCGCTGCGCATTCTTCACCAGATCGGAACCTGGTCGATGATTGATATTTTCCTGCTGTCGGTGCTCGCCGCTGTCGGGCAGCTGGGCATCATGGCCAGCGTGGTGCCGCAACCAGGCGCCGTCTTTTTTGCCGGGGTGCTGCTGTGCACCTTGTTCGCCGCCGAAATTTACCAACCCCGGATGATCTGGAGACCACAAACCGCCTTATGAAAAGCAAAGACCCAGCCCGCCCTCCCGAGGAAGTGGCAGCTGAAATCATTCCGGCCCGCCGCAGTGGCGTTTCCTGGGCGTGGCTTTTCCCGATTCTGGCACTGGTCGCCACCACTTGGTTGTATTGGAACAACTGGAAATCTCGCGGGCCGGAGATCACGATCTACTTTGAAACGGCGCCGGGCATCGAGCCTTCCAAAACCGAGCTCATCTATCGCGGCGTGAAAGCGGGGGTGGTGGAACGCGTTACTCTTGATGAGAAGCTGGGCGAAGTGGCCGTCACGGTCCGCCTGAAGAAATTCGCTGAAAGTCTGGCGCGGGAAAACACCGATTTTTGGATTGATCGGCCGGTGATCTCGTTGCGTGACATCTCCGGTCTCCAATCCATCATCGAAGGCAACTCGATCCATGCCCGTTCGCGTGGCGGCACAGCAGCGGAGTATCATTTCCAAGGCCTGCCCGACCCTCCGCTCATGCCGCTGGCAAACCTAAGCCATGCGCTGATGCTGAAACTGCGCTCGCCAGCCATCTCCTTCATCGGGCGGGGCACTCCCATTTTCTACCGGGGCATCAAAGTCGGCTTGGTGATCACCAAGGTTTTGGATGAAAGCGGGCAGCCGGAGGTGCAAATCGGCATCGCCGGAGATTATGCATCCAAGGTCAGGTCAAATTCCCGCTTCTGGATTCTCCCGGCCACCTCGGTCTCCGTTCGTCCCGGGGCGGTCAGCCTGAATATTCCCTCCATCGAAGGCGTCTTGGACGGTGGCATCACGTTTGATCAATTCGGTCCGGATGGGACCGATGTGGCTACCGGCGCGACGTTTGATTTATCACCTGACGAAATCGCGGCCCGTGCCGAAGGGCCGCTGATTGGCATCGAATTCGAAGACTGCGCCGGACTGCGACCCGGGGAAAGCCAGGTGACTTATCTCGGCAAGTCAGTCGGATTGCTGGAGACGCTCACCGCGAATCCGCAAACCCGGCGGGTCGAGGCCTCCGTCCGCCTGGAATCCGCCTTCGCCCCGCTCGTCACCGAGGATTCCTCGTTCACCATCATCCGCCCCAATTTCAGCAAGAAAGGCCTGCAGGATCTCGACACAATTGTCACCGGTGCCCGCATTGAGTTCGCGCCGGGCAAGAGCAAGGCGCCCGCGACGCAATTCGTCGGTCACGCGGTCCGCCAATTTGATTGGAATTCCTTTGCCGATGAGGCCGGCAGCACCCGCGTGGTGCTGTGGGCCAAGTCGCTTCCCCAACTCACGGCCGGCGCTCCGGTCTATTATCACGGCATGATTGCCGGGCGCGTCATCGAGTCGCGCCTCGGCCAGAATGGTCGCCCGGAAATAGTCGTTTCCCTCGGCCCGCCGTTTCACGAATTCCTGCGGGTGAACAGCCGCTTCTGGCGGGTGCCGGCCGCGCTGGTCACCGTCGGCCCCGGCGTGGTCGGCGTGGAAATGCAGGGGCTCTCCGCGCTCTGGCAGGGCGGGATCGCGTTCGACGCCATCGGTGCGCCCGGCCCGGTGGCCGCGGAGACGGCGGATTTCGAGATTCATGTCAGCGAACTGGCGGCCTCCGCCATCTCGGATCCGATCCGGATATTCTTTCGCGATGGCCAGGGTCTGCTCGCCGGAAAAACCGAGTTGAAATATCTGGGCATCCCGGTTGGCATCGTTGAAAAGGTTGAATCCATTTCCGGAAAAATCGAGGCGACGGCGCGGTTCCAGCCCGGATATGAATTCCTCACGCGCAAGGGTTCCGAGTTTGCCATCGTCAAACCCGAGGTGGGGCTTCAGGGGGTCAAAGGAATCGAGACGCTGGTCGGGGGAATCTATATTGCCTGCTCCCCGGGGAACGGCGCCGAAGCCGCCGAATCCTTCGATGCCGTGCCCGAAGCCATGCCGGCGTTGCTCAACGATTCAGGCATTGAAATCGTTCTGGAATCTCCATCCACCAGCGTCAGCGCGGGGGCGCCGATCAGCTACAATCACACGGATGTCGGAACGGTCGTGAGCAAAGCCCTTTCCCAAGATGGCAAGCGGATCCGGCTCACGGCGAGAATTCGCGAGGAATACCGCAGTCTGTTGCGTTCCAACTCGGTGTTCTGGGCGGATAACACCATCGAAGGCAAATTCTGGATTTTCAAAGTCAAGTTTGACCGTCCGGCGTTGGTTGCCCCGAACGGACGCGTTGACTTCTACACACCGGACGTGGGCGGCGGTCCGGTAACCAAGGGTAAAGTCTTCCCTCTGCTATCCAAGCAACCGCGCAACACGTTGCCATGATCCGAATCCAGCCGGGACGATGACCTCAGCATTTTTCATCGTCGCTTGGAACCGTTGGGCCGCAACCGAAGCTACGCACCAGTTCCGGGAAGCGGCAATTTTCACAGACGGCGTTGGAGTGCTCGCAGAAGTCCCGCACGATCTGCATCAGGCCTTGTTGTGCCGCCGCTGTTCGCAACGCGCGGGTTTTGCCGGCGCCCAGCAGACGCTGCCGCGCGAGCTTCAAGACGGAATTATCCTCCGCCACCGGCCACGCGAAATAGCGCTGCTCGATTAGCTGCCGGAGTTTTTCATTTTCACCTTCCGCCGCGCGCGCCCCCAGCCACGGCAGGATCACGTTCACCGCCAGATCCGTCACCCGGGTGACACCCAGCAAGGGCGCCGGCTTCTTCATCCGCGCCGAACGAAACGTCCAGTGCAAGGACCAGAAGTCGTCCTGGTCCACCTCCAAAATGTCGCGCAGTGAATCAACTGCCTTGGCCGTGGTGAGCGGATCACCATTGTTTTTCGGCGCAATCCAGGCCTCCAGTTTCTGAACGAGGTCCGCCGCCGCCAGCCAGTGCGCCGCGAGCGCGAGCCGCCGTTGCGGATGGTTCGCCGGACGCAGGCCATGAAATTTCCAGGCGGCGCGCGGCAACAGGCAGTCGCCGAAGGCATCGCGCTCGCGCCACCAGCCGTCCCAGATCCGGCGCAGATAATTGTCCGTGCTTTTCTGGGCGCGCGTCAATTCATCCGGCAGCAGGCCGCTCACGCCGAGCAGGCGCGCCTGCAACTCGAACGCGGTGTTCGCGCCGCGGGACCAACGCGCTTTCAGCTCGGCCAGATGTTGCATCGGCCAGGCGTTGTGTTTGTAGCCGAGCGCGCGGAAGAGGTGCTCCCACAAAACCTGCTCCCAGCCGGCGTGCCGGGCGCGGGCGCGGAATTGTTCCGCCTTGAATTGAAACCGGACCCGGGCCGCTGCGTGCAACAGTTCCGTGAGCCTGACCTCGTCCAGTTCGCGCAGGGGTGAACAGCACTTGCCGCGCAGATTTTCCGGCAGCGAACGCCGCGGTTCGTTTTCGAGCGACAAGCCTAATTCGGCCAGCGGCGCGTCGAGGGCGTTGCGCAAAACCAAAGCGGGCGGGCGGTTTTCGGCGGTCGCGGAACGGGAGTCCGGCGGGCCGTCATTTTCCCAGACGACGTGCAGGAGGACATTCTGGAAATTAGGGTTGCGATCATGGCCATGCGCGCGCCAGCCGCTGGAACGCAGATCAATCTCCACATCGCCGGCGCGCGCCGGCACGTCGCCAATCTGCAAAACAGCATTGCCAAAATCCGGCCCGCCTTCGACGCTGATGAAGCCGGGATGGAAAATGCGGACCGGGATTCCGCCGGTGGTTTTCAACTGGTCGCGCTGGAGCCGTTGATGCTGCCAGACGGCCTGCAGCAGGCGCTCGGACGGCAGGTCGTTTTCATCGCGCAAAACATCGGCCGCGACGTAACGGCTGCGCCAGGCCGTATAGAAATTTTCAGACGGCGAAAGCACTTTCTGAATTTTTTGCGCCGGAAGCCCGACAAAGTCAAGCCGATGAATTTGGTTGGGAATGAATCGAATCGCCAAATCGACTGTTAGTAACAGACGTGGGCGGAGTTTTTGTTGGCTGTCAGCGGGATTTTTCCGCTACACTGCGCACCGAATCTTGATGAGCGAGAATCCGATGATTGAAGTGTCGAACCTGACGAAACGCTATGCCGGCCGCACGGCGGTGAATGGCATTTCGTTCACGGTCGCGCGCGGCGAGATCGTCGGCCTGCTCGGCCCGAACGGCGCGGGCAAAAGCACGACGATGCGGATTCTTTCCAGCTTCCTCCCCGCGACCAGCGGCACGGTGCGCGTGGCGGGCTTCGATGTGTTCCACGAATCGGTCGAGGTCCGGCGGCGCATCGGTTTCATGCCGGAAAACAACCCACTTTATCCAGAAATGCGGGTGCGCGAATACCTGAAATTCCGCGCGCGAATCAAAGGTCTCGGCTGGCGACGTTCGCGCGAGCGCGTGGATACCGTCATGGAGCAATGCGGTTTGACCGATGTGGGCCGCCGCATCATCGGCCAGCTTTCCAAGGGCTACAAGCAGCGCGTGGGCCTGGCGGACGCACTCGTTCACGACCCCGAGTTGATCATTCTGGACGAGCCCACCATCGGCCTCGACCCGAATCAGATCCGCTCGGTGCGGCAATTGATCAAAAGTCTCGCCGGGAAACACACAGTGCTGATCTCGACGCATATTCTGCCGGAGGCGGAAATGATGTGCAGCCGGATGCTGATCCTGTATGACGGCAAGATCCTGGCGGCGGACACGCCGGAGAATTTGCAGAAGCTGATGCAGGGCAGCAGCCAGATCGTCGCGGAAATCGCGGCCCCGGCGGAGGAACTGCGCGCGGTGTTTGCGGCGATGCCGGGCATCGAACAATTTGACGTGGCGGCGGCCGAGGGCGATTTTCAACGGTGTATTTTGACGCCTAGCGACGGCTATGATTTGCGCCCGGCCATCTTCACGCTGGCGCGGGAACGCGGCTGGGTGCTGCGCGAACTGACGCGTAGCCGCCATTCGCTGGAGGATATTTACGTCCAGGTCACGAAGCCGAATGAGGAGGAGGAAAACTGATGCGCGTATTCGGAACATTACTGCGCCGGGAGCTCGCGGTGTTTTTCCTATCCATCTCCGGCTACGTCATCATCGCCTCGGTGACGCTGCTGAACAGCCTGAGTTTCGTGGTGTTGATGACGAACCTCGGCACCGAACCGTCGCCGATGCCGGTGACGGAAATGTTTTATCGCACCTATTTTTTCTGGCTGATCGTGCTGCTGGCCGCGCCGATCATCACGATGCGGCTGTTCGCATTGGAAAAATCCTCCGGCACGTTCGAGACGCTGATGACAACGCCGGTGAGCGATTTGCAGGTGGTCGCGGCTAAGTTCACGGCGGCAATCATTTTTTACTTCGTCACCTGGCTGCCGATGATCGCGTGCCTGTTCGTCGTGCGTCATTTCACCAGCCAAGCCAGCGCGCTCGATGCCGGCACGGTGGGCGGGATGTATCTGGGGATTTTTCTGACCGGCTGCCTGTTCCTGTCACTCGGCTGTTTCGCGTCGGCCATTTCGCGCACCCAGATGGCGGCGGCGATGATCAGCTTTGTGCTGGGGGTGACGTTGTTTTCCCTGGGCTTCCTGGCGGAGGCGCTGCCGGCGACGGCGCAATGGCAGTCGCAGGCGCTCTCCTATTTCGGCCTGTTCGAGCAGATGCATGATTTCGCGCGCGGCGTGGTGGATACGCGCGCGGTGATTTTTTACGTGAGCGCCACCTTCTTCTTTCTGTTCCTGACCTTGCGCGCGGTGGAGAGCCAGCGCTGGAAATAAACCATGGCCACGCATCCCCAACCCAGTTTCTCGCCCGGTCGCCGCTGGAAAATCGGCTTCGACGTAGCTGTGCGCATGGCGCTGGTGCTGGCGGTGGTCGTGATGGTGAACTATCTCGGCGCGCAATTTTACGCGCGGTTTTACCTGAGCTCGCAGACGCAGGTGCAGCTTTCTTCCCGCTCGTTGAGCGTGTTGCATTCGCTCACGAACCAGATCGCGGTGACGGTTTATTACGACAAGACCGACGACTGGTATCCCGCCATCATCGCGCTGCTGAACGAATACCGCTCGGCGAATCCGAAGATTTCCGTCAAGACCGTGGACTACCTGCGCGACGCCGGCGAGGCGCAGAAAATCAAGGCGCAATACAAGCTGGGTTCGACCAAGGACAAGGATCTGGTCATCTTCGATTGCGACGGCCGCGTGAAAGTCGTCAACGGGACTTCGCTCACGCAGGTCAAGCTGGAACAGGTGCCCAACGCCAACGAACGCGAGTTCCGCCGCAAGCCCGTCGCCTTCAATGGCGAGATGATGTTCACCACCATGCTGCTCGCGGTCGTCAACCCGAAGCCGCTCAAGGCGTATTTTCTCCAGGGTCACGGCGAACCGTCCCTCACGGATACCGGCGAGACGGATTACCAGAAGTTCGGCGCGGTGCTGGCGGAAAGCTACATCGCCACCGAACCGCTCAATCTGATGGGCGATGCGCCCGTGCCGGAGGATTGCAACCTGCTCATCATCGCCGGGCCCAGCGCGGCGTTTTCCGATGCGGAACTCCAGAAGATTGACCAATACCTGACGCAAGGCGGACGGCTGTTCATGCTGTTCAATTATTATTCCGTCCAGCACCCGACCGGACTGGAACCGATTTTCGCGCGCTGGGGCGTGAATGTCATTCCGGACACGGTGGTGGAGCCGAGCAACACGACTTCCGGCCAGGACGTGATCACCTATGACTTTGCCGCGCATCCGGCGGTGGACCATCTCCTGCAACTGGCGCTCCAGCTGGTGTTGCCGCGACCCATCAGCAAGATTGACGTGAAAAATCCGCCCGCCGGCGCGCCGAAAGTGGACGAACTAGCTTTTTCCAGTCCCCAATCGAAACTTATGGTTGAGCCCGCCGTTCCGCCGCGCAGATATCCGCTGATGGCCGCCGTCGAACAAAAATCCGCCCCCGGCGTCGCCAACACGCGCGGCACCACGCGCATGATTGTCGTGGGCGATTCGTTTTTCCTCGGCAACCGGCAGATTGAATCCGCCGCGAACCGGGATTTTGCGGGTTACGCCGCCAACTGGCTGCTCGACCGCACGGTGCTGCTCGAAGGCATCGGCCCGCGGCCGGTCACGGAATTCCGCCTGACGATGACGCAGGCCCAGCAACGCCATGTCCGCTGGCTCCTGCTCGGCGCGCTGCCGGGCGCCGTGCTGGCGTTCGGCGGCCTGGTCTGGCTGGTGCGCAGAAAATAATGAACACGAAAAACACTTTTTTCTGGTTCGTCCTCGCGGCCGCGTTGTTCGCGTCCATTTTTCTATTGGATCGTTACCTGCGCCCGCCGGCCGTCACTACCCGCAACATCCTGCCCGGCCTGCAACCAGCCTCGGTCACCAGCGTGCAGGTGATTCCCGCCGGCGCGCTGGAAATCCGCGCTGATCGCGTGAATCATTCCTGGCTGCTCGCCAAGCCGATGGCTTATCCGGCCCAGTCCGCCGCCGTTGAAGCGTTGCTCACGGCGCTGCAAAAACTCGCGCCCGCCACGCGGATCAACGCCAGCGAGCACCACGCCATCAGCGCGGACTTTGGTTTTGACACGCCGCAACTTTCGCTCGTGGTCGAGGCCGGCGATCAGCGCTGGCAGTTGTTGGTCGGCAACCGGACCGCGCCCGGCGACCAGGTGTTCCTCCGCGTGGTCGGCGTGGAGGGCGCGTTCGTGACTGATGCGGACTGGCTGAAATTCGTCCCGCGCTCCGGCAATGACTGGCGCAGCACGGCGCTCGTGGCGGCGGAAGCCGGCACCTGCGATGCGATCGTGCTGACCAACAGCACGAAGATCATCGAGTTGCGGCGCGACGCGACCAGCCATCTATGGCGCATGATCCGCCCCTTGCAGGCGCGGGCTGATACCGAACGCATCACGGAAGCGCTGCAGCGGCTGCAGACGGCGGGCGTCACGCAGTTTGTCACGGACGATGCCAAGGCTGATTTGACCGTGTTCGGCCTGCAGCCCGCCGACCTCTCCCTGTGGCTCAATCACGGAACCAATTCGATTTCCGCCCTGCAAACCGGCAAAGCCGTGACGAATGACGCCACGCAAATTTATGCGAAGCGCGAAGGCTGGAGCGTGATTGCGACCACGGCCAGGGAACCGCTGGCGTTCTGGCACGGCGCGGTGAAGGATTTCCGCGACCCGCACCTGTTTGAGCTGAGCACGCCCGTCGCCGAAATCGGTGTGCGCGGCAAAAACAGTTTCACTCTGCGGCAGCAGGGCACGAACAACTGGGGCATCGTGGGTGAAAAGTTTCCGGCGGATACGGAAACTGTTCGATTGTTCATCCGAGTGCTGACCAGCCTGCAGGTCGCGGATTTTGTGAAGGAAGTCGTGACCGCGCCGGATCTGCCCACCTACGGGCTAGATGCGCCCCAGCATGAAATCATCCTGCGCGCGGCGGCCGGCGATACGAACGTCGTCGTCGCACAATTGGCCTTTGCCGTGCAGACGAACGGGATTTTTGTCCACCGCGCCGACGAGGATTTTATCTACGCCATCTCGCCGGAAGAAAGCGACAGTCTTTTCGGGGAAGGCAGCCTGTTTGCGGCCGGCTGGCAGTTCCGCGACCGGCACCTCTGGAATTTCAGCGAGAAGGACGTGGCGCAGATCACGCTCCGGCAAAGCGGCAAGACACGCACACTGGTCCGCGATGGCGTGAACAAATGGTCGCCCGCGCCCGGCTCGCAGGGCTGGCAGGGCATCATCAACAATCCGCCCGCCATCGAGGAAAGCATCCACCGGCTGGGTGAACTGACCGCCGCCGGCTGGGTGGCGCGCAACGTGACCGAACCGGACAAATTCGGACTACACCCCGAGAACCTGGAGATCACCGTCGAACTCAAAAACGGGGAAAAACTGGCCGTGGCTTTCGGCACGGAACTCCCCTCCGCGCACACCGCGCTGGCGGCCGTCACGCTGGACGGCGAGCGCTGGGCGTTTGTTTTCCCCGCCACCCTTTACCAGTTTGTCCTGGCCTATCTCACCATTCCGGCGAATGTCCGGTAAACTATGCGATCCGGTTTCTGGCGCAAATGTCGGGTGTGCTTCCGCTGGTTGCGGATCAGCGCGTGGCTGCTCGTGCTGGCCGCCCTGTGCGCCGTCGTCTGGGTCAACCAGGTCGGCCTGCCGGATTTTTTAAAGATGCGCCTGGTCACCACCCTGCGCGAACGCGGCGTGGACCTGGAATTCACCCGGCTGCGGCTGCGGTTCGGCCACGGCATCGTCGCGGAAAACGTCCGCCTCGGCGACGCGCAAACCGCCGGCAGCCCGGCGCTTTCGCTCGCGGAAATCCAGCTGGAGCTCGACTTCCCCGCGCTGCTGCGGCGGCAGTTGCAGGTGGACGGACTCGGCCTGCATCAGGGCAAGCTCATCTGGCCGGTCTCGCCGACGAATGGTCTCACGCTCGACAACATCCGCACCGAACTGCGGTTTCAAACCAACGACACCTGGTCGCTCGACCATTTTTCGGCGGATTTCGCCGGCGCCAAACTCACGCTCTCCGGCGAGATCGGTCATGCGCCCGAACTCCGCCACTGGGATCTGTTTCACGGCGGAAAAGCCACCAGCCAAGTGTCGCTGCAAACCCAGCTCAAACAATTATCCGACGTGCTGGACCGGATCCGTTTCGACGGCACGCCACAGCTGAACCTGACGGTGAACGGCGACGCCCGGGACCTCCATACTTTTGCCGTCCGGCTCAAGGTCTGGGTGCCCGCCGCGCAAACCCCGTGGTTCAAGGCGCGCGATCTGCAGCTCGCCGCCAACCTCACGGCGCCGGCGTCGGCGCCGGCGCGTTGCGATCCGGCGTGGGGCTTTTGGACCAATGCGCAGCCGTTTCGCCTCGAATGGTCGGCGCGGATCGCGCAGTTAAAGTCGGAAAAACTCAACGCGGTTTCCGTGGCGGGCGGCGGGTTTTGGAGCGCGCCGGAACTGGCCGTCACCAATCTTTCAGTTGAACTGAACGGCGGCCGGCTGACGGCGGGCCTCAAGTTAAATGTCGCCACGCGCGAGCTGACCTTCACCAACA
>TBL_comb47_HYPODRAFT_10005904_pt1 | contig 13451 bp, 13 predicted proteins | sample TroBogypolimnion_40_FD_10682 | JGI IMG/M metagenome (IMG submission 10682)
TGCAAGACAGGAAAAGGTTTACTGTCTCACCCGGAATGGCGCTTCGTCTCCGGAGTGCTGCGTTCAGCGGATCGCGGTGAATCATTCACCCTGCACGGCAATCTGCGCGCCGGATTGAATCTGTGGGAACCGAATGTGATCGAAATTGCGCCGAATCATCTGGTAATGCTCCTCCGCGCGGACGGATCACCGGTGAAATACCGTGCCGAAAGCCGCGATGGCGGACAAATCTGGTCAGAACCGCTTCCTTCGGATATCCCGTGCGCCGGTTCTAAAATCACATTGCTTAAGCGTGGCAGCCGTATTCTGATGCTGCACAATCCCGCTATGCAACCGGGGTGGATGTATCGCACCAATCTTGCGCTGTGGATCAGTGACGACGGCTGCCTTACATGGCCGGTAAAAATCGATCTGGTGCAGGCGAATGAGCCTGATGTAATCTGCTACCCGCATGCGTTCATCGACGAGGCGCGGCAGTGCCTCTATGTGGCCTGCGATACGACACAGACGCATTATCTTTTTACTGTGCCGCTGATTGACCTTGAATGAAGTATTGATAATAAGAAACGGTCGGGTTTTACCGGCAGACCGGGGCGAATGATTAATGAAAACTTTACATAGAAAATTTTCTTATATATGTCTCTTTAATAAACTGAAGTTTCCTGAAAATTGAAATTTTAGTTCGTGCAGTCCAGCTGAAAATTGATGAGCAGACGAATTTAACGGCGGTGATGAGTCCATCTCACCGGAAAAATGGACTCCATGGCAAGCTCGTCGGAGATTTTCCGGCGGACATAGGCGAATACAAAAGTGCCGGTGCACTTGCCTGGATGCCTGCGGTCAGGGGCATGATCGAGTTTGAACTCATAAATCCATGTCGGAGACATGGCAAAACAACAGAGGTCGAAATGGTTTTCAACGGTAAGAGGCTTGTGGCACTGGGAGTCGATGGCTCCGATATCCTGCTTTATTTCCCTGAATCCACTTTTTTTCGTGATTCCATCCCGGCGGCCGTAAAATGGCGAACCATAGTCGAATGTCAGATTCCAGTTCTGTAGATAGATTCAAAAAACAGCAGAACTTTAGCATTTAAAGGAAATTGTATCATGAATTTTGAGACGGGATTTTTTGACAACGGAGTTTTGCAGCGCAACGCAAAGAGCTGCTGCGAACAGAAATTTAACGGTACCTGTAAAACTGCCGGGACAGTGCTGGTTTCGGTGCTGAAAAAAGGCAAAAACGTTGCCGGATTATCCCGGATGAAAGCAGGCTGTTCGGCAAAAGGTAAATTTTCCGGAACCGTGTCCGGAGTTCCAGCCGGCGGCCCTTACGATTTCCAGTTTTCAATTGCGGACCGCAGCAGCAGAGAGCATGAAATCATGATCGTGAAAAATATCCTGGTCGGCGATTTGTGGATACTCGGCGGACAGTCCAATATGGAGGGCGTCGGACGCATGGAACATGCGCTGGAGCCGGAAAAGGAGGTCAGGGCATATTACATGAATGACCGCTGGGATGTCGCGCAGGACCCCATTCATAATCTTTATCAGGCCTGCGCGCCGGTACACGGCGGCAATCCTGAAACTAAAACCAGCAGGAGCCGGGTTACCGGCATAGGCCCCGGCGTGGCGTTCGGCCATAAAATGTGGAAAAAGACCAAAGTGCCGCAAGGGCTGATCGCCTGCGCCCACGGCGGCACCAGCATGGAGCAATGGGATCCGGCGAAGAAAAAACTCGGCGACCACAGTCTGTACGGCGCCACGTTCAACCGGCTGAAACGGCTTGGCGGGAAAATAACCGGCATTATCTGGTATCAGGGCTGCAGTGACGCAAATACCGAGGGCAGTCCGCTTTATACGAAACGGATGCATAACCTGGTCAGGAATTTCAGGAAAGACGCCGGCGATCCCAATCTGCCGTTCGTCATGGTGCAGCTTGGCAGATATTGCGGTTGCGGTTGCGGGGATCCATCCTCCTGGAATTCCATCCGCGAACAGCAGCGGTTGCTGCCGGGAAAAATCAGGAACCTGCTTACCGTTCCGGCAATTGATCTTGAACTTGACGACCCGATCCACATTTCCGGCGAAAGCCAGCATGTGCTGGGAAAACGCCTGGCCGACGCGATGACTTATCTGGTCAGCGGCGGTAAAAAAGGCAAAGCCCCGATTGAATTGGACTATGTAAAAATCATCCAGGACCCTGGAACCGGAAACGCGATTTTAGTCGCCGGATTCAAAAATGTTTATGGCAAGCTTGTCTCTTCAGGCCGTCCTTCCGGTTTTTCTCTCTCCAGCGGCGATGCTCCGATGCCAGGAATTTATAAAATGGCACTGAAAAAGAACGAAGCCATAGTTAATACTTTCATTTATGCCAGAGATTTTCCAGGCTGCAAATTGTGTTACGGTTACGGATTTGACCCTTATTGTAATATTGCTGATGAAGACGGCAGGCCGCTGCCCGCGTTCTACACCGATGTGCGGACCCGTGTCATGAGTTTCATAAGTGAATTTGAAGTGAGCGCACCGGTTTACATTCAGGAAACCACGAAGAACATGAAGTATCCGGCGAAAAGCAAAGCTCCGGCTTTCCGCAAAGCCAGTTTTAATGCGTTTTATGTGTCGCATCCCGACAGAGAAAAATTTGTTGACGGAAAAGATAAAATATTCTATTTCAGATGCCGGGTCAATTGCGGCGAAGACATGGATTTGAATCTTCTGCTGGGCTATGACGGTCCAGTAAAATTGTTCTGCGACGGCAAAGAGATTTATTGTGATATGAAAGGCAGCAACCCGATTGTCAAGGATCATCATAAAGTACCTTGCTCGCTCAGTAAAGGCGCGCATGAATTTATGATTGCTCTTGCCTCAAACCGCGGCGGAGCCTGGGGACTTTGTTTGCGCGCGGAACGTTCCGGCAGTAAAAATACAGACGTGCTGCCTGCCGCAATTCCAGTATAAAATATCCTCTTTAACCGCGATGAATAATTATCTTGAGCAGGAAACTTCGCCCGCTCTTGATTTTTCACCGGGCGGAATAAAACTCGATCATCTATTCTGCTGTAAGCGTAATGGCGGTGGTGACCAGCGGGAAAGTAAAACCTTTGTAATATACGAAAACAACTTTGACCTGACATCCGAACGCCTTGGACACGCAGAGCAACTCGACTTTCCGATTTTTGCTGTAAATATTGGCGGAAAAATAAGGTCTGTAAATGTTGATGTTTGGAAAGCCTGCCGGATGATGTCCGTCAGGCTTATTTTTTAATCTTGAACCGGACAGGCCGGTCAAAGTTTGCATAATTGGAATAAAGCTGTAAATTTACAGGTTTGTTTTTGCTGTTTTGCGGAATTTTTAGCTGACTCCGGGATGGGGTTGCCCATAACAAAAGAGATTTAAAAATGTGTCTTGCCGTGCCGATGAAAATTATTGAGATAAATGAAAACCGGACCGGGGTTGCCGAGTCCGGCGGCGTTTCCCGCAAAGTGAATCTTAAGCTGCTGGACGACTGCGCGGTCGGGGATTACGTCATCATCCATGCCGGATTCGCAATTGAAAAACTTAATGAGGAACAGGCGGCCAAAAGTGTCGCGCTGTTTGATGAACTCGTTCAAGCCATGTCCGGAACCAGGGTGCAGTCGCGATGAAATACGTGGATGAATTCAGAAATTCCGACGTTGCCGCCGCGCTGCTGCGCGAGATTGCGCAACTGGCGTCCGTTCTGAATCAACCTGTCAATATCATGGAAGTCTGCGGCAGCCATACCATGGCGATTGCCCGGCATGGCATCCGCGAAGCGCTTCCCGCCAATATCAATCTCATCAGCGGGCCCGGCTGTCCGGTCTGCGTGACCGAAGCCGGCTATATTGACGCGGCTATTGAACTCGGCGGAAAAGGCGTTATTCCCGCCACTTTCGGCGATATGCTGAATGTTCCCGGTTCAAAATCCTCGCTGGCTAAATTCCGCGCCGAAGGCGGACGGGTTGAAATATGCTATTCCCCGGACACGGCGGTTGAACTCGCGGAACAAGCACCCAATACGCAGATAGTTTTCCTGGCGGTGGGGTTTGAAACCACCGTCGGCCCCGCAGTGAGTGTGATAGATTCAGCGATAAATAAAAATCTCGGCAATTTGAGCATTCTTACCGCCTTCAAACAGATCATGCCCGCGCTGGAGGCGCTCTCCTCCGATCCGGAAATCAGGATTGACGCTTTTCTGTGTCCGGCGCACGTCAGCGCCATCATCGGCGCGGACGCGTACAAGCCGTTTGCGGAAAAACACCGGATCCCATGTGTTATTGCCGGATTCGAGCCGGTGGACATTCTTTACGGGATCATTGGCATTCTCAAACAGATAGAGGCGGGAACTGCGACGGTCGAAAATCAGTATTTGCGGGTCGTCAAACCGGAAGGCAATGTCCGCGCGCGCAACTTTATTAATACTTATCTGGAGACGGCCGACGCCTGGTGGCGCGGCATCGGCATAATTCCGCAAAGCGGACTGACAGTCCGTAAGGAATTTGCGGATTACGATGCCGCCGTCAGGTTCGATGTTCAAATTCAGCGCGGCGATCCGGACAAGCGCTGCCAGTGCGGCAATGTGCTGAAAGGCAAAATCCGTCCTGACCAGTGCGGCATGTTCGCGAAAGTCTGCACCCCGGAAAATCCGGTCGGCCCCTGCATGGTCAGTTCCGAGGGAACTTGTTCGGCCTATTTTAAATATGGACGCGTGATCGGATGAGTTTGATTTAATCATACAGGTCTTTGTATTTTAACAGGGATAGACAGGATAGACAGGATAAGAAAAACTGTTTCACCATGAAGAACATGAAGGTAATAAAGTTAGAGATTATTTTAAAACCATGGTTTCTTGTTTTTCATGGTGAAAAGTATTTGTTTTTTTCGTGCCTTTCGTGTGTTTCGTGGTAAAAAAGGATTTCTCCGTGTCTCTGTGTCTCTCTGTGGTTATAAAGTCCCGGCGCAACCGGTTAAGTTCACAAATTGGGAACCCTTATATAATATGGAAGAAAAAATACAACTGGCGCACGGCGGGGGCGGAAAGCTCAGCGCACGGCTGATAAAAGACGAAATTCTGAGCCGTTTCGGCAACGGGCCGCTGCGGAATCTGCCCGACGCTGCGGAATTACCGCTGAACGCTGAAAAAATTATCTACTCCACCGACAGTTTTGTGGTTTCGCCGTACTTTTTCCCGGGCGGGAACATCGGCGAGTTGGCGGTTTACGGCACGGTGAACGATGTCTGTGTGGCCGGCGGCCGGCCGCAATGGCTTTCGCTGGCGCTGATCATCGAAGAAGGCTTTCCGCTGGATAATCTCCGCCGGATACTGGATTCCACCGCCGAAGCGGCGAAACGGTGCGGCGTGACGATTGTCACCGGCGACACCAAAGTTGTCCAGAAAGGCAATTGCGACGGTATATATATGAATACGTCCGGCATCGGGGTGAAAGTCGCAGGGCTGGAACTCGGGCGTCAGCGGATTAAGCCGGGCGACGCGGTGATCGTCAGCGGCACGATCGGCGAACACGGGTTCGCGGTGCTGGCCGCCAGAAACGGCATTCGCACCGGCGAAGGTCTGGTCAGTGACTGCGGCCCGTTGAACGGCCTGCTGGAACAGGCCGCGCCATTCGGCGATAAAGTTAAATTCATGCGCGACCCGACGCGGGGAGGAGTTGCCGCCGTGTTGAATGAGATCGTCGAAGGCATGGAGTTCGGCATTGAATTGAAACAGAACGCGGTTCCGGTTTCGGAAGGGGTGCGGTCGGTTTCGGAAATGCTCGGGATTGATCCGTTGAATGTCGCCTGCGAGGGCCGGATGATCCTGATTTGCGACCAGTCGGCGGCGGAAGGCATCCTGTCCGGCTTCAGATCGCTGCCCGAAGGCCGCGGCGCCTGTGTCATCGGCACCGCCGGCGGCACTGCCGGAAAAGTGACGATGAAAACCATAACCGGAGTCAGCCGTCTGATTGATCTGCCTTCCGGCGAATTACTGCCGAGGATCTGTTAATGCACGAATTATCAATCGCTGAAGCGGTCATCAAACAACTGGAAAATTACGCCGCGAGCCATCCAGGGTGCACCGTGAAAAAAGTGACGCTGGAAGTCGGAGTGGTTTCCGGGATAGACCGTTCGGCGCTGGAATTCGCCTTTCCGCTGGCGCTGGAAGTGAGTTCTTTGAAAAAGCTGGAACTGGAGATAATAAAAGTGCCGGTGTCCGTGGAATGCCTGGACTGTCACGCAAAATCAGAAGTGGAAAAATTTATGTTGAAGTGTGCTGCCTGTTCGTCAACGCATGTTAAAATATGTTCCGGCAGGGAACTGAAAATTAAATCGATGGAAATCGAGGAGGCTTGAATATGTGCAAAAACTGCGGCTGCGACGCGCCGAAAACACCTCATCATGCTCATTCGCATGAGCATGGCGGTCACTATCATGTGCATGAACACCAGCATGAACACGCGGTACACGAACATCCGCATGTTCACGGCGAGCATCAGCATGAACATCAACATCCTGAATCCGTCCATGTTGATATGGAAGTGAACATTCTCTCGGAAAACGACAGGATCGCTGCGGCAAACCGGGCGATGCTTAAAAGCCGGGGAATCGTCACGATCAACCTGATTTCATCGCCCGGCTCGGGCAAGACGGCGCTGCTGGAGAAGACGCTGGACATGCTGAAAGGCGATATCCCGTGTGCCGTCATTGTCGGCGACCAGCGGAGCGACGAGGATGCGAAGCGGCTGCGCGGACGCGGCGCTCCGGTAACTCAGATCGAGACCGACGATTCCTGTCATCTTAACGCCGAGCAGATAGCGCTGGCGCTGGAAATAACTTTGCAGCCGGACACAAAATTGCTGTTTATTGAAAACGTCGGCAATCTGGTCTGCCCGGCGGCGTTTGATTTAGGCGAAGACTTCAAAGTCGCGCTGCTGTCGTCGCCGGAGGGCGAAGACAAGCCGCTCAAGTATCCGTCGCTGTTTAATACCGCCGGAGCGGTAGTGATTACGAAGATCGACCTCTGTCCTTATCTGGACTGGGACATCGAAAAATGCCGCCAGTACATCCGGGGCGTCAATCCCGGAGTTCTGGTCCTGGAATTAAGCAGCCGCACGGAAAAAGGCATGAATTCATGGATTTCTTACTTGAAAACACTGTTATAGCAGGCTACTGTAAATGCGGTTAGTGCATGTGACTTTTTTCAATAATTTATCGAAAGTTGTTGCTTGTAAAAACCCGTCTCAGGGTCTATATTTTTTACTTTTGGGGATATAAAAAACATGGAAATAACGAATTTTAACGTTCTTCTTGCAGTACTGATTCTCGTTCCTGTCGTCTTCGGAGTGGTGGCATATTTCTCGCCCTGGGACAAGCTTAGAAGCCTGAGCATTGTCTTATGTTCGGTAATTGTCGCCGCCGCCGGAATCCTGATCACCATTGAGCCGAATAACACATTTGAACTTCCGGGCTCCGAGATGATTGCCACAATTCTGGAAGTCGGTATTGTCGCTGTAATATTGTTTATAGCGGTCAAAATTAAAAACTGGCTGATTATTCTGATGAGTCTGGTGCAGATGGGAGTGATCATTGCCGAAATAATTCTTGCCAACGCCGGCCACACCGTGGCCCATACTTACGATTTCGCCACTGATCCGCTTACTAAAATCCTGATATTGATCACTTCGATTGTCGGTCCGATCATCGCGGTCTACGCTATCGGTTATATGAAAAGCCATCAGGAACATGCCCCGCCGACCGCGGCGTCTCTCGGACAATTCTTCTTCTTCTTCATCGCATTCCTGGGATTCATGAACGGCCTGGTAATGGCCAACAACCTGAAATGGTTCTCGTTCTTCTGGGAAGCGACCACCTTATGCTCATATATGCTGATCGGCCAGGACGGCGGCGAATCTAAAAAGAACGCCGAACGCGCGCTGCTGATCAACACCTTCGGCGGAACCGCCATGGTTATCGGCGTTCTCTGGCTGGTGGTTGAGAATAAAACCGAATCATTTGAAGGTCTGCTGTTAGCCAAAGCTGTAATCCCGATGGTTCTGCTGTGCGTGGCGGCGTTCACCAAATCCGCGCTGCTGCCGTTCCAGAGCTGGCTGCTCGGCGCGATGATCGCTCCGACCCCGGTCTCCGCGCTGCTGCACTCGGCCACGATGGTGAAAGCCGGCTCCTATCTGGTGCTGCGCGTCACTCCCGGATTTCATGATTCAACTAAAGTAATGATGGTAATAACTTTTATCGGGGCGCTGACATTTGCCGGTGCCGCGCTGCTGGCCGTCACCCAGAGCAACGCCAAGCGGGTGCTGGCATATTCAACTATATCCAATCTCGGCCTGGTAGTCGCCTGCGCCGGGATCAATACGCCGCTGGCCTATGCCGCCGCGCTGGCGATTATCTGTTTCCATGCCATCTCCAAAGGCCTGCTATTCCTGTGCGTCGGCAGAATTGAACAGAAAATCGGCAGCCGTGACATTGAAGATATGGGCGGTATCCTCTACCGTATGCCCGTTACCACCAGTGTCGCCCTGATCGGCATGATGTCAATGCTGCTGCCGCCGTTCGGTATGCTGCTGAGCAAATGGATGGCGATCGAAGCCACCATTCGTTCGCCGCTGATTCTAATCTTTATCATCCTCGGCAGTGCGCTCACCGTGTTCTTCTGGTCAAAGTGGATCGGACGCATTCAGACCTCCTCCTATCATCCTAAATTTAATAAGGAAACGATGGATCCCGCAATGGGATTCTCGCTGATAACTTTGGCGCTGGGGGTACTGCTCACCGGTGTCGGCTCCATGTGGATTTTCAATAAATTCTTTGCGCCGATAACGGAACAGGTTTTTAAAGGCAGAACGGATATTTCCGATGTGCTCTGGAGTGTTTTTACCGCCGCCGGCAACTTTGCCGCCGTAACGCTGTTTGTCGCTGTCGGCATCGCGTTCCTGGCCTACTGGCTGCTGGTCTGGAGAAGGTTCAAGGAAACCGATGTCCGGCTGCCGTATCTCTGCGGTGAAAACGCGGAGAGCACCGTTTACACCACTTCCGCCTTCCATAATTCGGAAGGCACGAGAAGCTATGCGTTCAGGAGCATGGGCGACAAAATCGAAAATTCATGGTCTTCAACCACTTATCTCAAGAACTTCATCTGTGAGAAAAAGGCCACGATCTGGCTTAATCTTATCGCATGGGTTATTATTATCATATTACTAGGGGAAGCACATTTGTTATGATGGACAAAATAAACTGGACTCAATGGATTATTATTGCTGTGTCGTTAGTTGCCGCGCCGTTTATCGGGGCGCTGATTTCCGGTCTTGACCGTAAGGTCACCGCCAGGATGCAGGGCCGCAAAGGACCGCCGGTGATTCAGCCGTTTTATGACATCATCAAGCTGTTTTCCAAACAGCCGATAGCGCTGCATAAGCTTCAAATCCTGTATGCTTTCCTGCATCTGGTATTTATGATGCTGGTCGTGGTGCTGCTGGCAATGGGACAGGATTTGCTGATGATTCTTTTCGCCCACGCCTTCTCGACCATCTGTCTGGTGCTCGGCGGGATGAGCGTCAGGTCGCCCTACAGCCGTATCGGCAGCATGCGCAAAATCATGCAGATGCTGGCGTACGAGCCGATTCTGATTCTGATTATCGTCGCAATCTACCTGCAGACGGACAGCTTCCTGGCAAGCAGCGTAATGGATATGACTAAACCGATGCTGTGGTCAATGCCGCTGCTGTTTCTGGCGTTCCTCTGCGCGGTGGCGATCAAGCTGAATAAATCCCCGTTTGACGTCTCCACTTCGCATCACGCGCATCAGGAACTTATCAAGGGGATAACGGTTGAATATGCCGGACCCTATCTGGGGATTATCGAAATCGCGCACTTTTATGAAACCGCGATCCTGTTCTTCATCATCATGGTTTTCTGGCAGACCAATCTCTATATCGGGTTCGGACTTGAGACCCTGGCGTTTGTGGCAATCCTCATCCTGGACAATACCTTTTCCAGGTTGACGACAACGTGGATGCTTAAATATATGTGGTCCATTCCGCTGTTTTTATCAATCGCAAACATAATCTGGCTGTGGAGTAAATAATATGTTCAACGCAGTTTCAAAATCGCCATGGGTAGTACACTTCAACTGCAATAGCTGCAACGGCTGCGACATTGAGTTTCTCGCATGCCTGACTCCGCACTATGACGTTGAAAGATTCGGTATTCTGCATATCGGCAATCCGAAACATGCGGACGTGCTGGTGGTGACCGGTTCGGTCAACAACCGCAATGCCCGCGTGCTGCAGAACGTTTACAATCAGATTCCCGATCCGAAGGTCGTGGTCGCGATGGGCGTCTGCACTTCAAGCGGCGGAGTTTTCGCCGGATGTTATAATATTCTCGGCGGCGTCGATATTGTTATTCCGGTTGACGTTTTTGTGCCGGGATGCCCGCCGAGGCCGGAAGCGATGATTGACGGAATTGTCAAAGCTGTGGGAATTCTGGAAAGAAAACGCAAAGGGGAAGTTTTCCCGACTGCGCCCAAACCGACTCACACATTTAAGCCTTCTGAAGAGCAATCTGCAGAAAAAACAGAAATAAAAGAAGAGAAAACGGTCTGATTATGATTAACAACGTGGAAAATATTACAGTTGATTGTCTGTTGGACAAAGTTGCGTCAAAGCTGCCGCTCGGGTTTCGCTTCGTTACCATGACTTGCGTTGACTGCGGTGAGCATTTCGACATTTTGTACCACTTTGACAAGAATTATGAGTTAACCAACTTCAGGCTCAGCTTGAAGAAAGGCGAACCGCTGCCAAGCATTTCCGGCCTGATTTTTGCCGCGCTGGTGGTGGAAAATGAAATTCAGGACCTTTTCGGAATTAAAGTCAACGGCCTGGCCCTTGACTACGAAGGCCGGTTCCTGTTAACTGAAACTGCTCCAGAAAAACCGTTGTGCCGGGTTCCCGGCGTGATGATTGTCGAAGCAGGTAAACCGGCAGCCGCCGCAGAGGTGAAGTAAAATGGCAAAGAACACGATTATTCCATTCGGTCCGCAGCATCCGGTTCTTCCCGAGCCGATCCAGCTGCGTCTGGTGCTTGATGAAGAACGGGTTGTCTCGGCAATTCCGGTGGTTGGCTATGTACATCGCGGCCTGGAAAAGCTGGCCGAGCAGAAAGATTTTTTACAGGATACTTTCCTGATCGAACGTATTTGCGGTATCTGCAGTTTCATCCATTCGCTGACCTACAGCATGGGCATTGAAAGCATGATGGGGCTGACGCCTCCGCCGCGCGCTCAATATCTCCGCGTGATCTGGAGCGAACTGCACAGAATGCACAGCCATCTGCTGGCCGTCGGCCTGCTGGCTGACGCGTTCGGTTTCGAAAATCTGTTCATGCAGCTCTGGAGAACCCGTGAACATATCATGGACGCCATGGAAGCGACTACCGGCGCCCGCGTGATGCTCGGCACCTGCTGCCCCGGCGGCGTCAGAAAAGACATTGATCCGGAATTGCTCAAGTTCATCCTGACAACTCTGGTGACTGTGGAAAAAGAAATGGACGAACAGATGCCGGTGCTGCTTAATGACTACAGCGTGAAACAGCGGCTGTGCGGCGTCGGTATCCTGGATAAACAGACCGCCTACGAACGCGGTGCAGTCGGTCCGACCGCACGCGCCAGCGGAATCTCCATGGACCTGAGAACGCATGGTTACGCCGCCTACGGCGAACTTGGCGTTGAACCGATGGTTGAAACTGACGGCGACTGCTATGCGAGAACCAAAGTACGCGTCAGAGAATTGTACCAGTCCATGAATATTGTCAGAAAAGCGATCGGCCAGATTCCCGCCGGCCCGATTAATGTTCCGTTCAAGACCAAGCCTGACGGCGAAGTCGTCATGCGGGCCGAACAGCCCCGCGGCGAAGTGCTCTATTACCTAAAAGGTAATGGAACTGATATGCTGGAACGCTTAAGAGTTCGTACTCCAACATTCGCAAATATTCCGCCGGTGCTGGCCATGCTGGCCGGTTGCGAGCTTGCCGATGTCGGGGTAATCGTGATTTCAATTGACCCATGTATCAGTTGTACGGAGAGATAAATTATGTTTTCGCTAATTGGCAATGTTTTCAAGAATCTTAGAAGCAAATACGCCACCAGGCTCTATCCGTACGAAGTGAGAGAGTCTTTCACCGGCTCGCGCGGCAAGCTGGAAATTGACGCCGATGTCTGCATCTACTGCGGCATCTGCTCCAAGCGCTGCCCCGCGAACGCGATTACGGTCACCAGAAAACCGGATAAAACCTGGACGCTGGACTCCTATCGCTGCATTGTATGTTCATACTGCGTCGACGCGTGCCCGAAAAAATGTCTTCACATGAACGCGAAGCACCGTTCGCAGGAATAATATTGTTGAGGTAATTGCAAAAGTAGTCAGAATTCAGGAGTCAGGAGTCAGAATAAATCCGGATTTTAGTTCGAATTTCATTCTGAATTCATGCAAAATTTTAGTTTTGCAATTGACTCTGTTGTAAAACAATCATTTAACGGAGGACTTAATCAGTCCTCCGTTATTATTTTGAAGAATTATGCATCTTGGATATCAGAGGAAATGCAATAATCTCTCAGATTTAGCTGGTGCCGGCGGCATCAAACTTTTTTAAGCAATTATATAAATCTTTGTGTCTTTGTGCCTGTGGTTAACTTACTTTGAGGATTTATGCAAGCAAAGCCTGAAATAATCTGGTTGTCCGAGGTCGATTCGACCAACCGTTACGCCATGAATAATTTCGACGCGCTGGCTGACGGAACTTTGGTTGCCGCGGAATTCCAGACCGCAGGCAAAGGGCGGCAGAACAGAACGTGGATTTCTCCGCGGGGGGAGAATATTTACGCTTCATTTGTGATGAAAAACCTCGCTCCTCCTGTCTCCAATGCCTCAATCATCGCTTCCCTCGGAGCGCTGCGGATGCTGCGGCAGGTTGCACCAAGGATAAAATTCTGGATAAAGTGGCCGAATGATATCTGCTGCGGATTAAAGAAGATTGCTGGAATTTTATGCGAGAGCAAACTTTCCGCCTCCTCCTCCGGCATAATTGCCGGCATCGGCATTAATATCAATATGCCGCAAGCGGCGCTTGACGCCATTGACCAGCCCGCGACTTCGCTGGCCGCCGAAACCGGCCGGAATTTTGACCTGCAATCAACCGTGGCTGCTTTGGCGGATGAACTCCGTAAACTTTATGCGGATTATTCCACCGCCCCGCGGCAGGTATTTGAGCTCTGGAAACAGGAAAATCTGCTGATCGGCAAAACGGTTGAAATTGTTGATGCCGGACAGCGGCAGCTTCAAGGCCGGATTGCTGATATCGGCGAATCCGGCGAAATATTTTTTGAAACCGGCGGGCGGACGCTCAAGTTTTACAGCGGCGAT
>TBL_comb47_HYPODRAFT_10005905_pt1 | contig 13451 bp, 12 predicted proteins | sample TroBogypolimnion_40_FD_10682 | JGI IMG/M metagenome (IMG submission 10682)
ATCGGGCTTCCTTCAGACTCGCAGTCACCCGCGAAACCCTTGCCTCTGGCTAACTCTTCCCCTTGCCGGGCGAGTAGAGGACTTTCACCTCCAAGTGGGTGCGCCCTGCTGGGCGCACCAAAAAAAAGCCCCGCAGTGCGGGGCCTCCTGATGCGTCGGCGACGCCGCCAAATTACAGTTTCTGCATCGCCATGAACGAGTCGAAACGGCTTTCAGCAAAACGGAACCAGGCCACCTGATCACGCTGGAATGCGCGCAGGTCGGCGTAGATCTTCTTCCATTCCGGGCTCTTGGCATCGTTCTCCTCGAAAACGACCATCGAGGCCTTGAACGAAGCTTCCAGCACCGATTGCGGAAACGGCAACACCTTGGTCTTTGCGGCCACGAGTTGCTTGAGCGCCTTGGGGTTGTAGGCGTCGTACTTGGCCAGCATGTCGATATTGGCCTGGGCAGCAGCCGCTTCGACAATCGCCTTGTTCTCGGGTGACAGGGCGTCGAACGCCTTCTGGTTGATGTAGAAGTCCACTTCCGGACCGCCTTCCCACCAGCCGGGGTAATAGTAATACGGCGCCACCTTGTTGAAACCGAGCTTCTGGTCGTCGTACGGTCCAACCCATTCGGCCGCGTCGATCGTGCCTTTTTCGAGCGCCTGGTAGATTTCCCCGCCTGGAATGCTCTGCGGCACAGCGCCGAGCTTCTGCATGACTTCACCAACCAGGCCGCCACCCAAGCGCATCTTCATGCCCTTGAAGTCGGCGATCGACTTGATTTCCTTGCGGAACCAGCCGCCCATCTGCGTGCCCGTGTTGCCACCGGCGAAGCTGATCATGTTGTAGCCGGCGTAGAACTCGTTCATGAGCTTGCGGCCGTTGCCATGCAGCATCCAGGCATTCATCTGGCGTGCGTTGAGGCCAAACGGAACAGCCGAGCCGAGCGCGAAGGCAGGGTTCTTGCCGTAAAAGTAGTAGGGAACGGAGTGGCACATCTCAACCGTGCCGTTCTGCACGCCGTCGACCACGCCAAACGGGGGCAGCAATTCGCCCCCAGCGTGCACCGAAATCTCGAACTTGCCGCCTGACATGGCCTTGACCGCCTTGGCGAACACCTCGGCGCCGCCATAAATCGTGTCAAGTGACTTAGGGAAGCTCGACGCCAGGCGCCAGCGGATATTGGCCCCCTGGGCATGCACAGCCGGTGCGGCACCAGCGGCGAGAACACCGGCAATACCGGCGTTTTTGATTACGGAACGACGATCCATGAACTTCACTCCTTGCGAGTTGTTGATTGAACACTCCGCCATGCCGGACAGCACGGTGGCGACCAATAAGAGTCACTCAGCATTGTAGGTTCTGAAGCCACCCGTATCGGGACGGGTTTTCCCTTGCGCGCAGCGCGTCAGGCAGCGGCCTTGAGCGTCGGTCTGCCGGGCTCGAGCAGCGTCGCAAAACGCTGCAGCACCGAGGCCTGGATACCGGCGGCGTCAAGCCCCTGCAGAGCCAGCAGCTTGACGGGATCGCCATGCTCGATGAATTCATCGCGCAGGCCCAGTTGCAGCAAGGGCTTGATCACGCCGGCGGCCTGCAGCGCTTCGCTCACCGCACTGCCCGCGCCGCCCATGACCGCGCCCTCCTCGACCGTGACCAGGGCCTGATGTTCGGCTGCAACCTTGAGCAACAGGTCAAGGTCAAGCGGCTTGACCCAGCGCATATTGACCACGCTGGCGCCCAGCACATGGGCCGCTTCGAGTGCCGGATACAGCAGGGTGCCGAAAGCCAGAATGGCAACGCCTTTGCCGACACGCTTGACCTCGCCCTTGCCAAACGGCAGCGCCTGCAAGCCGGGCTGCACCGCAACGCCGGAACCGGCGCCACGCGGATAGCGCACCGCCACCGGATGCTGCTGCTCAAAGGCGCACGATAGCAACTGCCGGCATTCGTTTTCATCCGACGGGCAGGCCAGGCTCATGTTCGGAACGCAGCGCAGGAAGGGAATGTCATAGGCACCAGCGTGCGTCGCGCCATCGGCACCAACCAGGCCCGCCCGGTCCAGCGCAAACACCACCGGCAGATTCTGGATCGCCACGTCATGGATCAACTGGTCATAGGCGCGCTGCAGGAAGGTCGAATAAATCGCCACCACCGGTTTGAGGCCTTCGCAGGCCAGACCGGCGGCAAAGGTCACGGCGTGCTGTTCGGCAATGCCGACGTCGAAATAGCGATCGGGGAAACGCTGTTCAAACTCGACCATGCCAGATCCTTCGCGCATGGCGGGCGTGATGCCCACAAGGCGCTTGTCATGCGCAGCCATATCGCACAGCCACTGGCCGAAGACCTGGGTGAAGGTCTGCCTGGCCGGCGTGCTGGGCTGTTGCAGGCCGACCGCCGGGTCGAACTTGCCAGGACCGTGGTAGGCCACCGGGTCGGCTTCCGCGAGCTTGTAGCCCTGGCCCTTCTTGGTGACGACGTGCAGGAACTGCGGACCCTTAAGGTGCTTGATGTTCTCGAGTGTCGGGATCAGCGAATCGAGGTCATGGCCGTCGATCGGACCGATGTAGTTGAAACCGAACTTTTCGAACAGCGTGGCTGGCACGACCATGCCCTTGGCGTGTTCCTCGATGCGCTTGGCCAGTTCGAACAGCGGCGGCGCGCCCTTGAGCACGGTCTTGCCGGCGTTCTTGGCCGCCGCATAGAACTGGCCGCTTAGGAGCTTGGCGAGGTAGCGGTTGAGCGCGCCCACCGGCGGGCTGATGCTCATGTCGTTGTCGTTGAGGATCACCAGCAGATTGCACTCGGCCACACCCGCGTTGTTGAGCGCCTCGAAGGCCATGCCGGCGGTCAGCGCACCGTCGCCGATCACGGCAATGCAGCTACGCTCCTCGCCCTGGATCTTGGCCGCCAGCGCCATGCCCAGCGCCGCCGAAATCGAAGTGCTGGAGTGTGCCGTGCCGAAGTCGTCGTATTCGCTCTCGCCGCGCTGCGGAAAACCGCTCAGGCCGCCAAGCTGGCGCAGGGTCTCCATGCGCTTGCGCCGCCCGGTCAGGATCTTGTGCGGGTAGGTCTGGTGTCCCACGTCCCAGACGATGCGGTCGTGCGGCGTGTTGAACACATAGTGCAGTGCCACGGTGAGCTCCACCGTGCCGAGATTCGAACTGAGGTGACCGCCGGTCTTGGAAACGCTGTCGAGCAGATAGGCCCGCAGTTGCGCCGCCAGCGCATCAAGCTGCGCGCGCGGCAGGTGCCGCAGGTCCGCCGGGTCATTGATGGTTTCGAGCAAGGGGTAATGAATTTTCGACATGGGTTGTGCTTGTTCCTGTGGCAATCAGCGCCGCTCAGCTGACGCGATTCACCACCATGTTGGCCAGTCCCTGCAGGGCCTGCGTATCGCGCAGACCGCTTTGCTGCAAGGCCTGTAGGGCCTGCGCCAGAAGTTCCTGTGCATAGGCGATCGAACGCTCCAGACCCAGCACTGAGACATAGGTCGGCTTGTCCTGGCTGGCGTCCTTGCCCGCGGTCTTGCCCAGCGTGGCGGAATCCGCCGTCACGTCCAGGATATCGTCCACCACCTGGAACGCCAGGCCGATGGCCGCGCCGTAAGCCTGCAGCGCGCGCTGCGCGTCTGTTGAAATGTCGGCAAAGGCCGCGCCCATCATCACACTGGCCTGCAACAGGGCACCGGTCTTGAGACGGTGCATCTGGCGCAGTTGGCTCTCGGTCAGCGCAACACCAACGCTGGCCAGGTCGATTGCCTGCCCGCCAGCCATGCCGGCGCTGCCAGCGGCGCGCGCCAGCAACCGGCACAACCGGGCCTGCTGCTCGGACGGCATGACGTCATCGGGTGTCAGCAACTCGAACGCCAGGGCCTGCAAGGCGTCACCGGCCAGCAGCGCGCTGGCCTCGCCAAACTGCACGTGCACGGTCGGCTTACCACGGCGCAGCACGTCATTGTCCATGCACGGCATGTCGTCGTGCACCAGCGAATAGGCATGGATCAGCTCGACCGCGCAGGCGGCACGCAAGGCGGCCTCGCAACACGGCGAATGCGGTGCATCGGCGCGCTCGCCCGTCACCGCCTCACAGGCCGCCATCACGAGCAGCGGGCGTAACCGCTTGCCGCCATCGAGCACGGCGTAGCGCATGGCCTCGATCAGGGCAGCGGGCGCCTCGTGTTCGACGTTGACAGGCGCACTGGCCCTGACCCAGCGGTCCAGCGCGCGCTCGACCTGGTCGAGATGGCCGGCGCTCCAGGCGCCGAGGTCGAAGGTGCGAGCAGGCTTCACTCGGGTGTCCATGTCTTGAGCAACCCCTGGTCTAGGACCTTGACCTGGCTCTCGACCGCATCGAGCCGCTCACGGCAGAACTGGAGCAACTCGGCGCCGCGCTGGTACTGCGTCAGCAGCTGCTCCAGCGGCATCGCGCCGGATTCGAGCTTGGCAAGCAACTGCTCAAGCTCTTCCAGGGCGGACTCGAAACTGGCTGGCTTGGTAGGAGCGGAACGCGGGGCAGATGCCATGGGGCGGGATAGGGTGTGTAACTAAAGCCCGATTTTAGGCGCTGCGCCGCAGCATGTCGCGACTAAGCCCTCACCACATTGAGGCGATCGCCCTAAACCGCCGGCACGGCTTCCGGTGCCACGGCCTGATTAGCGTCGAACAGGCTTTGCGCCAGTTGCGCCGCATCGGCGCGCAGCAGGCGCTGGCACCAGGCTTCGATGCAGGGCTGTGGCACGGCCTGCGGCTCAAACACGATCTGCGAGACAACGCGCGCAATCACCGTCGGGGCCACACCCGCCGAGAACAGCGCTGCGCTGAAACGGCTGGCCGCGTCGCCGATGCGAAAGGCATTGATGTTGGCTTTGACGATGCGCTCGCCCTTGGGCGTGAACAGGATGCGCAGCTGTTCCTCCAGCAATTCGGGGGGCAGCGGCAGCCAGGAGGCCGCCGCACCAAGCACGACCACGTTCTGGACCTTGATGCTGCCCGCCTTCTGCGCCAGGCGCGTGCCATTGATCGCCACCAACCGTGGCGCCGAGAACAGCACTTGGTACAAGGCATCGTGCTTTGGGTATACCGCAACATTCTCCATCGGCGTGATGTCGGTGACGATGCAGCCGTCCGGCCGCAGCAGTTGCGTGTAGCGCAGGGCCTCCATCGGCTCGACCGACAGCACCATGCTTGCCGTGCCTTCGGCGATCAGGTCGCTGGCCACTGGCTGGTCCGAAATGCGCACAAAGGCAGACACCGCACCGCCGCGCTGAGCCATGCCGTGCACCTCGGACTGCTTCAGATACAGGCCGGCCTCGTGGATGGCGCGGTCGATCACCGCCGCAATCGTCAGCACGCCCTGCCCGCCGACGCCGCATACCACCAGGTCGTAGTTCATGCCGCCACCACCTTGATTCCTTGCCTCTGCTCGCGCACTTCCTTGAGGTCCTTGATCTCCTTGGCATAGTTGACGCAGGCGCGCCGCGCGATGATCACCGACAGGCCGGTGTAGGCCAACTCCTCGCGCAGCGTGGCCACCGTGTGCTGCTTCTTGTGCGGCGATGGCACGACGATGCGGATGTGCGCGCGCGGCACACCGAGGCCGGCCACCAGGTCGACCACCTCCTCGTCGGTTGCCATGGTCGGCTGGCCACCGGTCATCGCGACGATGCTGTTGTCCAGGATGAAGACCTTAATGTTGGTGTTGTCGCGCGCCGCATCGAGCAGCGGCGCCATACCCGAATGCGTGAAGGTGCCGTCGCCGATCACGCACAGCGAAGGGTTCATGCCGGCGTGCGCGGCGCCGATCGCCATGCCGATTGAGGCGCCCATGCACAGGCAGGAATGGATGCCCTTGTACGGCGCCATCGCACCCAGTGTGTAGCAGCCGATGTCGCCCATGACGCGCGTGTTGGGCGCGAACTCCGCGATCACCTCGTTGATCGCGATGTAGGCGTCGCTGTGCGGGCACTTGTCGCACAGCACCGGCGGGCGTCCGACCAGCACGTCGGCCAGGCCCGGGATTTGCAGGCCGACGCCCACCGGCAGGCCGAAGCAGCGCTTGATCGCGTCCTGCGACAGCTCGCCCATGCGCGGCAGGGCGCCGGTCATCTTGCCGTGGATCGGACGCTCGCGCATCAGCCCCAGCGCGCTGACGTAGCGTTCGATGAACGGGTAGCCTTCCTCGACGATCCAGATTTCGCTCGAGGCATCTAGCAACTGGCGGATCTTCTTCACGGGCAGCGGGTAGCAGCCTATGCGCAGCAGGTTGTAGTTCGCGAGCGAAGCACCGAGCGCCTCTTGCAGATAGTTCCAGGCTAGTCCACTGACCAAGATGCCGGGACGCTGTCCCTCGCGCAGCGTGAGCGCGTTGACTGGATGCGCCTCCGAATAGTCCTGTAATGCCTTCTGCTTGTCCACGAGGCTGGCATAGGCGTTGCGGGCATTGCCCGGCAGCAGGATGAAGCGGCGCGGGTCGTCGACATAGCGCGCCTCGTTCTGCGCGCGCGGCGCATCCAGCGTTACCTTGGAGCGACTGTGGGCCAGGCGCGTCACCAGACGCAGCAATACCGGCACTTGCAGTTTCTCCGAAAGGTCGAATGCCTCGCGCGTGAAGTCGTAGCACTGCTGCTGGTCGGCCGGCTCTAGGCACGGGACCATTGCAAAGTCGGCGAAATAGCGCGAGTCCTGCTCGTTTTGCGAGCTGTGCATGGACGGGTCATCGGCCACCGCCAGCACCAGGCCGCCGTGCGTGCCCGACACCGCCACGTTCATGAACGGATCGGCCGCGACATTGAGCCCCACATGCTTCATCGAGACCATGGCGCGCCGGCCGGCGTAGGACACGCCCACACCCTCCTCCAGCGCCACTTTCTCGTTGCTCGACCACATGCCGCGTACCGGCAGGCTATGCGCCTTCACGTAATCCTCGATGGTCTGGAAGATCTCGGTCGACGGCGTACCGGGATAGGCGTAAGCGGCGCTGATGCCGGCATCAATGGCGCCGCGCGCCACCGCTTCGTCGCCCAGCAGAATGACTTCAGACATGTGTTCTCCAGTGTGGGTGCGGATCTTCAATGGGTCCGTCGGGGCCAAGTATCGCATCCCGGGAACCGGCGGTGGCTCGGCCGTTCCGGCCCAGGCGCGTGGCTCAGGCGACGGCGCGCAGCCTGCCGCTTGCGGCTTCGCCCTGGCCTTGCAGGCGCTCGAACGCGCTGTAGCAGAGGAAGCGTTTCGCGGTGGCGCGGCCGATGGCGCACAGGCCCAGGCGCTGCGCCACGTCCAAACCCATCTCGGTGATGCCGCTGCGCGAGACGGCAATCGGGATCCCCATCTGCGCCGATTTGATGATCATCTCGCTGGTCAGGCGACCGGTCGTGTAGATCACCTTGTCACCACCGGCGATGCCGTGCATCCACATCCAGCCGGCGATGGTGTCGATGGCGTTGTGGCGGCCCACATCCTCGATGAAGAGCAGCAGCTCGTCACCACGAAACAGCGCGCAGCCATGCACCGAGCCGGCCAATCGGTAAATGCTTTGCTGCTCGCGGATCACCTGCACGATGCCGTGCAGCTGAGACTGCCGCAGCACGGCCGGCGGTAACGCGATGCGATCCAGGTCGTCCATCAGGCCGCCAAACACGCTGCCCTGGGCGCAGCCGGTGGTGACGACGCGCCGGGCCGTGCGCTGCTCGACATGCGCAATGCCCTTGCGCGTTTTGACAGCGGCGGCGCCGACGTCCCAATCGACGGTAACCGACTCAATGTCGTGGACCGAACCGAGCAGCCGCTGGTTGCGCAGAAAGCCCAGGATCAGCAACTCGGGATAGGCGCCGAGCGTCATCAGGGTGACGAGCTCGCGCTTGTCGACGAAGACCGTGAGGGCACGTTCACACGGAATGGTGCTGGGCACTTGTTCGCCGCACTCGTTGACCGCGATGGTCTCGCGCGTCAGCAGCGCCTGCGCGCTGGTGATTCGGGGCAGTTCAAATTGGGTCATGGACAAGGCGGCGGCACATATCGTTTCGGAGTCTGACCATACCGCAATTTCCGGGAAAGCGACAGGGATGAAACCAGTACCATGCGGGGCGTCATGGCGCAGTATCTTCGTGCACAATTGACGACGACGTCAATGCCGGCCCAAGCCCGGTTTGCCAAGCCCAATTGCGCATACAAAGGAGACCCTCATGGCCTTGCTCATCACCGAAGACTGCACCGCGTGCGACGCCTGCCGGCCCGCCTGCCCGAACGAAGCGATCAGCGTCGGCGACCCGCTCTACGTGATCGATCCGCAGCGCTGCACCGAGTGCGTGGGCGCCGAGGATGAACCCCAGTGCAAGCTGGTCTGCCCGGCCGACTGCATCACCTTCAACCCGGCGTTCAAGGAAAGCCCGGAGGAACTGCAGCAGAAGTACGAGAAGCTGCACGCCTGATCGCGCAAGCCATCCTTTCCTCAGATCAGAACGGCCCGCCGCGGCCCGCCATGCCCATAGCCCGCAGCGACAGCGCACTACCCAACGTCCTTTGGCCGCTGCTGTTCGGCAACTTCGTCATCGGCAGCGGTGTGATGGTCGTTTCGGGCACGCTCAACGACATCAGCAGTTCGCTTGCGATTCCCGTGGCCGTGGCCGGGCAGCTGATCACCGCCGGAGCCGTCGTGATGTGCCTGGGCGCGCCGCTGTTTGCCAGCCTGGTGGCGGGTTGGGACCGGCGCCGTCTGCTGACGCTGTCCATGTTGTGGTACGCCATCGGTCTGGGCCTAAGCGCGCTGATGCCGGGCTTTGGCTCGCTGCTGATTGTGCGCGTGCTGACGGTCGTGGCGCCGGCCATCTTCACGCCGCAGGCGGCCGCCTGCGTGAGCCTGCTGGTGGCGCCGCATCAGCGCGGACGCGCCATCACCTTCATTTTTCTGGGCTGGTCGGTTGCCTCGGTGCTGGGCATGCCGCTGGGCGCCTGGATTGGCGGCACGCTGGGCTGGCGCAGCGCCTTCGCGGCCGTCGCGATTCTCGGCCTGCTCAGCGCCCTCTGGATCTGGCGCGCCCTGCCCGACGGCGTGCGGCCGCCGGCGCTGTCGAGCGCGGCGTGGGGCCAGACACTGCGCTCCAAGGCGCTGATGCTGTGCGTGGCCGTAACGCTGCTGCAGTCCGCCGGACAATTCGTGCTGTTTGCCTACTTTGCGCCCTACTACAAGGCGCAGCTGCAAACCACGCCGATGCAACTGAGCCTGCTGTTCGCCTGTTTTGGCGCGTTCGGCCTGATCGGCAACGTCGTCATGTCGCGCCACGTCGACCGCATTGGCGCGCCCAACGCCGTCATGTGGAGCGTGGCCAGCATGGGCTTGAGCCTGCTGCTGTGGCCGCTGGGCAGCAGCGTGCTGCTGGCGGCGCTGATCTGCATCCCCTGGGGGCTGGGCTGCTTTGCCGCCAACTCGGCGCAGCAGGCGCGCCTGCTGCACATGGCGCCGGCGCTGGCGTCCGGCTCGATCGCTCTCAACAGTTCGGCCATGTACGCCGGCCAGGCCCTGGGTGCGGGCAGCGGCGGCTGGCTCATCGCGCACGACGCCATGGCCTCGCTGCACTGGTTCGGCCTGGCCGGCCTGCTGGCCGCCATGGCCCTGAGCTGGTGGGCAGAACGGCAGGCGGCGGGCGAGGCCGTCCGTTGATCGCTGCGCGTCGGCTAGCATATAGTTTTTTCCACGGGAGACAGCATGAGTTCAGCCAACACATTCATCGCAGCGCGCGACTTCCTGCAACAGCACCGCACCGACTACCAAGCCGCCTACGATGGTTTCAACACGCCGGTCATGGCGGAATTCAACTGGGCGATCGACTTCTTCGACGTCCAGGCCAAGGACAACCAGGCCACTGCGCTCTGGTTAGTTGACGACAACGCCAAGCACGTCAAAGTGTCCTATGCCGAAATGTCGGCCCGCTCGAATCAAGTCGCCAATCAATTGCGCACCTGGGGCGTGCGCCGCGGCGACAGCGTCCTGCTGATGCTGCCCAACGAGCTGGCCCTGTGGGAGACCATGCTGGCCTGCATCAAGCTCGGCGCCGTCCTGATCCCAACCACCATGCTGCTGTCGGCAGGCGACCTGCAGGACCGGATCGAGCGCGGCGCGGTCAAACATGTGGTGGCGCTAGCCTCGGAAGCGGCGAAGTTCGAGACTCTCGCTGGCGCGTTCACGCGCATCATCGTCGGCGGCCAGGCGCCGGGCTGGCAGGGGTTCGAGCAGGCCTACCAGGCCGAGCGCAGCTTCACGCCCGACGGTGTCACGCGCAGCACCGATCCGCTGTTCCTGTACTTCACCTCGGGCACCACGTCCAAACCGAAACTGGTGCTGCACAGCCACCAGAGCTACCCGGTCGGCCACCTCTCCACCATGTACTGGCTCGGTTTGAAGAAAGGCGACATCCACTGGAACATCAGCTCGCCCGGCTGGGCCAAGCACGCCTGGAGCTGCTTCTTTGCGCCGTGGATCGCCGGCGCCACGATCTTCGTCTACAACTACGCGCGCTTCAACGCGGCGAAATCGCTCGACGTCATCTGCGAATGCGGGGTGACCTCGCTGTGCGCGCCACCCACGGTCTGGCGCATGATGATCCAGGAAAACCTGAGCAAGTGGAAGGTGCCGCTGCGCGAGCTGGTCGGCGCCGGCGAGCCACTGAATCCGGAAGTGATCGACCAGGTCGAACGCGCCTGGGGCATCCGCATCCGCGATGGCTTCGGCCAGACCGAGACCACGGCCCAGATCGGTAACCCGCCGGGCCAGCCGATCAAACCGGGCTCAATGGGACGACCCCTGCCCGGCTACCGGATCGCGCTGCTCGATGCCGACGACAAGCCGGCCGAAGAAGGCGAAATTTCCATCGTGCTCGACCCGCGCCCGACCGGCCTGATGCTGGAATACGCTGGCGATCCGGGGAAGACGGCCGAGGTCATTCGCGACGGCTACTACCACACGGGCGATGTCGCCATGCGCGACGCCGATGGCTACTACCACTACATCGGCCGCAACGACGACGTGTTCAAGTCGTCCGATTACCGGCTCAGCCCGTTCGAACTGGAAAGCGTACTGATCGAGCACGAGGCCGTGCTCGAGGCCGCAGTCGTTCCGAGTCCCGATGCGCTGCGCCTGTCGGTGCCCAAGGCCTTCATCACGCTGCGCGAAGGCTTTTTCCCCGATCGCGATACGGCGGCCTCGATCCTCGACTATTCGCGAGAGAAGCTCGCACCGTACAAGCGCATCCGGCGCGTCGAATTCACCGAGTTGCCTAAGACCATCTCGGGAAAGATCCGCCGCGTCCAGTTGCGCAAGAAGGAACTCGAGCGCAGCGACAATAGCCGCAGTCCCGGCGAGTTCTGGGAAGAAGACCTGGCGTGAAGACGCTATGCCCCCGTCTGTCATGCCAGACTTGAACCGGCATCCAATGGCATGCATAGCATGTATTGCTGGTCAGGCTCGCAATGACACTTTGAACATGTCATGCCGGGCTCGACCCGGGCACCACGCCACGTGACCCCTGAACACGCTGCGCGACGCGGCAACCTGCGAAGCATTGCCTTCATGCTGGTGGCGGTCGGGTTCTTCTGCTTCATGGACACGATCCTCAAGCTGCTGTCGAGCCGTTATCCGGCGCTGCAGGTCGCGGCGCTTCGCGGCTGGGTCGCGCTACCGCTGGTCGTGCTCTGGATCCAGTGGCGTCATGCCTGGCACACGCTGTGGCGCATCCGCTGGCTGCTGCATCTGCTGCGCGGCATGCTGGCCATCGCCATGCTGGCGCTTTTCACGCAGGGCCTGCGCGTTTTGCCGCTGACCGGCGCCTACACCCTGTTCTTCATCGCACCGTTGCTGATCATGCTGCTGTCCTCACGCGTGCTGGGCGAGCGTGTGCAGCGCGCGCACTGGTGGGCGGTGGCCGGTGGCATGCTTGGTGTGATCGTTGCGTTGCGGCCCGGCACCGACGACTTTGTCAGTTGGGCCGGCCTCGCGGTGCTAGGCGCCGCGGCCTGCTATGCGCTATCAGCCGTTCTGGGCCGCCTGTGCAGCCGCACCGATTCCAGCGAGAGCCTGATGTTCTGGATCATGGTGATGGCGGCCATCGGTGGCGGCGCGTTGGCCGCACCGCAGTGGGTGGCCGTGCGAATGGAAGACGCAAGATTGTTGATCGCGCTGGCGGTGGTCGGTTTTGGAGGACAGCTTGCCATCACCGAGGCTTTCCGACATGGCCAGGCGAGCGCCGTCGCGCCCTTCGAGTACACGGCCCTGGCCTGGGGCATGGGCATGGACTGGCTGTTATGGCACACCGCGCCCGACCCGGTCACCCTGCTCGGCGGCGCCATCATCGTGGCCAGCGGCTTGTATGTAGTGCGGCATGAGAAGAAGCAGCTTGCGGCGCATCCGCTGCACGGCGAGATCGCCTAGCGGCGCACGGCGCGCACCATGGCGGCAAGCGCGGGCGCGAACAGCATGAACAGCATGCCGAACACCATCAGCCGGCCCTCGGAAATGTTGTAGTCCAGAAAGATGCGCTCCAGCGGGTAGCCAAAAGCCAGGCCAAGGCCCACCTCAAATGCGGCCATCAGCACCGTCCAGGATGCACCGAGCTTCAACTGCGCGGCTAACGTTGTCGCGCCGATCCAAGGAATGCAGGCCAGCGCGATGCCGAAGATGATCAGACAGCCCACCAGGATGCCCAACTGGTGCGCCCGCAAGTCGCCTAGCACAGGCAGCACAAACAGCCGGCGCAAAACACCGTGGATCGATTCCGCAACTGCGATAAAGAACCAGGCCGCGAAGGCTTTGGGCCAACTCATCGGGAATTCCTTTTTTCGCCAGTAATCGGTAGAAGGAGCTTCATACAGGAGAAGGTTTGCCTCCGTGGAAACACCAATGCCACGGTTCGTATTGGTAAACCAGGCGATTGCCGGCCTGGGCGAGTGGTGGAATCCGCAATTCAAGTGCTTTTATCGTTTCCGGAAATGGACAGGATTTGCGGATTGTCGATCGAGTATTGCCGAGCCAGGCTTTCACATCATGCATCGAAGTAAAGGGGCTAATTATTGATCTGATGCTGCGTAGAGCCCCTTCGATTCACCCGGGAAATCTCGCGCCGCACCACCCGGATCAATGATTTCAAGGCCGCCCGGCGTACCCTTGGTATGCACCGAATGCTGCACACGTTGACGCCCGATAGTAGGTTGCAGCGGTTTGTAAGTCGGGTCTGATGGTAATCAACAGACAACTGGTTGCCCAACGAAAGTGGTGTGAATCAACAGCATAATGCTGACAACCAATCTAAAGATTTCACTTGATCAGCCTGTTGCTGAGGATCCAGCGCAATCCGACCGGAATGTGTCAATGACTTTGCTACACCTTGCGTCATAAATTTAATGTGCATGGTTGTGCTGTTTCAGTCGGTTTCCTTTGCTCGGGCGGTGGGTTGATCCAGGCCGCAGTGGGCATGGGTTT
>TBL_comb47_HYPODRAFT_10005906_pt1 | contig 13448 bp, 8 predicted proteins | sample TroBogypolimnion_40_FD_10682 | JGI IMG/M metagenome (IMG submission 10682)
AAGGCATTGCCGAGCTTTATGCCAAGCATGGCATCATTCTCAAACCGGTGGACATGAGCGATCTGTTCATGTATGCCGCCTACCACGAGGTGGCCGAATCCGCCCAGGGCTGGGGCATGAAGCCGGGCGGCTGCGCGTTTGCCAAGGCTTGCACGCGGGTGTTCCAGCCCGACGGCAAGCAGTACTTGCAGCAGTGGCTCAATTACGAAACCGAGCGCAAGTGCGAGGCGCGCTACCGCGGGCTGTTCCGCCGCAGCGGCTTGCTGGTGGCCGGCCCTAACGAAGTGTCGGCGGTGTTTGACAAGGCCACCGAGCATGTCTCTCCAGCGCTTTTCAGCGAAGTCATTCCCACCGTCGGCAAGGGCTTGGAGGCTGCCAGCGAGGGTTACGACGGACTCATCGTCATCGGGCCGTTCAACTGCCTTCCCTATCGCGTCTCGGAGGCCATCCTCAAGCCGCTGAGCATTTGTCACGGCATGCCCATTCTCACCTACGAAAGCGACGGCTATCCGGTCGCCCCGTCGTTCCTGCGGCAGGTGGACGTCCACATCCAACAGGTCCTGGATCGCGCCGCCAGCCACCGCCAGCCGCCGCCGGCCAACTCCGGCGGGCTCGCCGAGTTGTTCCGCTCCGCCCTCGCCAAACGCGGGTTGTGAGAAACCCCGCGGCTAGCTCGCTCGCGCCGCCGCGGCAGGCAAAGCGTGGCAAAGAAACCACTGAGACACTGAGATCCACTGAAAGCACTGAAAGCACTGAAAGCACTGAGAAGAAATTCATGAATGTTTCAGTGGTTTCAGTGGTCCTCAGCGCATTCAGCGGTAAAAATCGTCACGAGCAAGCTCCTCAACTCCGACCCCGCGCCGTCCACGGCGCTGCCTGGTTTGAGGGAATCCAACTTGCTCGACACCGTGGCTCTTTTGAGGTCGAACGCTGAGTTCTGATGGCTCAAGAACATTCCCAAATTTCTGCCTTTGCGTTCTTTGCGATCTTTTGCGGCCAATTCCATTCTTGCATTTGGGTTGAAAAGAATACGGGTGAGGGAAGAGTTTCGACCGCAAGGACGCAAAGAAAGGAAGGGGTAAAGCACATGTGGGGAGCGACGGGTGGACTCGCATGAGTCGGCAGCGCAAGGGCACAATGCGGAAAAATAATTCATTTTTTCACGGATTCTGATTTGACAAGCCACTGAGATGGATATGTTCGCTATTGTCGGATAGTCATTGGGGCTTGCATCCGCGGTGACAGGTCCTAACCAAGACCAAAAACCACCATGATATATTTGTCATTTCGCCGAGTTATTTATCGAGATTTTTCCGCCGCCAGCGGCTTCGCGGGCATGGTTGGCGTGCTGCTCGCTGCGCAGGCCATTCCCGCGGCCCGTGGGGCGCCCCTGAATTGGGACGGGGCGATTTCCGGCGGCGCGAATGGCGGCAACGGCACTTGGGACTCGAATACCACCGGCAACTGGTGGGACGGCGCGGCCGATGTCGTCTGGCCCAATAGCGGCACCGACAACGATGCGGTGTTTGGCGGCACGCTCGGTGCTGTCACCGTGGTTGCCGTCACGGCCAATGACATCACCTTCAGCACCGGGGGCTACACCCTGGCGTCCGGCACGCTTACGCTCAATGGCACGACGCCGACGATCAGCGCCGGCACGGGCATTGTGGCGACCATCAGTTCGGATATAGCCGGCAGCGCGGGCCTGACCAAGGCCGACAGCGGAACGCTCACGATCAATGCTTCCAGCAGTTACGGTGGCCCCACCAGCGTGAGCGGCGGCACCCTGATATTGAAAAAGGCCGCTGACACGGATGCGAATCTCGTCAACAGCACCGTCGTGGTCATTGACAATGCCACGCTCAAGCCCGACGCCACCACCCGCAACCTCTACGCCGGCACCGATGCGGTGGCCCATAGCCTGACGGCCCAGAACGCCGGCCAAATCAATAATTTCACCGGTCTGTATCTTGGCACCACCGCCACCTCCAACAGCAACACGGTTCTCTTCACTGGCACCGGCACGGTCGTTTCCTGCGTCAACAACACTGGCGGGAACAAGAACCTGCGGGTGGGTGACGCGGGCTCCAGCAACACCCTGACCGTCGCCGCCGGCGCGTCGTTGCGCATGCCCAAAGGCAACGGTTCGAACGACCAGACGATCGGCAATTTGGCCACTGCCACGTTGAATTCGATGACCGTCACGGGCACCAACCAAAACGACAGTGCCTTCGCCGGCACCGGCACGCTGACCGTCAGCGGTGCTCCGCCGCCGGTGACCTACGCCTCATGGGCGTCCACCATGGGCATTCCCGGCGCACTGCCCAATGACGACTACGACCACGACGGAGTTGCCAACGCGGTGGAAATGGTGCTCGGCGGCGATCCGAAAAACGTCATGGACGCCGGGCTGATGCCGCAGCTCGCCCTGGTGACCGACCCGGCCGGGGTGCCTGCCGGGGACTATCTGGAATTCACCTATCGGCGCACCGACCTATCTGTCAGCGCCGGCGTCGCCGCCGCCTGCGAAACGGCGACCGATCTGCTGGGGCCGTGGACCACCGCCGTGGACGGGGTGGACGGCGTCGTGGTGCTCGTCGATAACGACTACGCCCCTACGGCACAGCCACCGACCGCGTGCGGGTGTATGTGCCGCGCGGCGCCAACGTCAGGCTTTTCGGCCGTTTGCATGTGATAGTTCCCTGAGGCCACCTCAACCATTCTCCCATTGACTCCAATCGCGGGGTCGCCGCCTCCCAGCGGCGGCCCCGTGTTGTGACGCGCGTGGCTGCGGCGTCCCGCCGCAGGCCGTGATCGCAGCGTCTCGCGGCGAGTCCGCAGCAAGTCAAAGGAGCGCAAGTCGCGCTTCGCAGACCGCGCCATGGAAGATCAGACATCCTGAGCCGTGCCGGAAAATGGTTGAATTTCGGGAAACCGAATGAGCCCATCTGGATCCGGGCAGATTGGCGGACCACGGTGACGCGGGCATCCTTGCCCGCTGCCAAGCGCCTCGTAAGCTCATACTGTTTCCCTTGGGATCACGATGTCTGAAGATGAAGAACAGCACCCCGCGCCATCGACCAAGTCCCTCCAACCTGCGTGGCCGAGCCACCTCAGGATGCCTTCTCTAACTCGGGCGCAGGATGGATGCGGGCGATTTCCCCAGCTTGTTGCTCAAGGGCGGCGGCGAGGTCGTGCATGTGCTGGAGATTGAGCCAGTACTCCGGGCCGGTGCCTAGGTACTTGCCGATGCGCATGGGGCCTTCCGTTGCTTGGAATCGCAATTTTTGTTTTTTAGATTTGACAAGCGCCGGAAGTGTGACCTTTCTCGCGCCCCCTCGGGGCCGCGAATCGTGCGTACCCAAACGCGTTCAGCCCTGAGAAAAACCAGTCAAAAACCAAATCCACCATGAAAAAACCATCCGCATTCCAGCTCTTCACCCGCATCAATTCCCCCGCCGCCCGCTTCTTCGCAGGGGCCATCGCCGCACTTTTCGCCGCACAGTCCGCCTCCGCTGCCACCACTCACACCTGGGTTGCCGGCGATTTTCCGAATACCAATTCGTGGAGCACCCCTCTCAACTGGAGCGATAACGCCACCCAAACCTTCGTCGCAGGGGATACCTTCGACCTCAGCACGCTCGATATCACCGCCGATTCCATCAGCACGGTCGATGCCAGCGCCACCCTGGGCATCATTAAGATCGGCGACTCCACCACCAGCACGAACGCTTGGACACTCAACAACTCGGGTGGAGCGACCCTCACTTTGGACAACGGCGCTTCCAGCGCGCAGATCAACCAGACCAGCACCAGCTTTGGCGATACCATCTCCGTCCCGCTGCTACTCAATAGCGACCTCCTCGTCACCAACAATTCCGCCAGTGCCCTTACTCTCGGCGGTGACATCTCCATCCTGGGCGGAACAGGCAGCAAGAACCTGACCTTGTCTGGTGCCGGCACATTGGTCCTCAAGGGGAACAACGTCACCAATCCCGGAGCGGCCACGCGCGGCGGCAATCTCACCGTGACAGGTGGCGGAACGCTGAAAATAACCGCGGGTCTGACAAACGCCCTGCCTGGCAGCAATACCAACAGGGAGGGCGGTCAAATGTTGGTCGGCACCTCGACATCAGGAGGCAACCACCTGGAAATCACCGGTGCCGGCAAAGCGAAATCCGGTTCGATGCTGGTCGGCCAAGGGACCAGCGGCAGCAGCCTTTATGGCAGCAACACTGTGGTCATCTCAACCCCCGGAAACTCGGGTTCTCCGTCCTATTTGACTGGCACCAATGGCGGCAATTATTATATCGGCGTGTATTCGCAACACAACAGCCTAACCGTCTCCAATGGGGCCTATATCACGCAGAGTAACGGCGGCGGCACAGCGAACAGCTACGTCGGCCAATACCTCGGCGCTGACTACAACTCGATGACCCTCACCGATGCCAATACGAAACTTGCCCACTCCGGCCAGCGCTTGTATGTCGGCGGCGATGGCTCCCATAACTCGCTGTTAGTCAAAGCGGGCGCCCAGGTCACCAGCGCGTTGAGGATCCTCCAGATCGGCGGCAACACCTCCACCGTCGCCGCGACCGACAATTCGGTTACCGTCACCAACGCCAACTCGATTGTCAACGCCTCCCAACAATTTTTCGTGGGCCTCACCGCCAACAGCACGAACAACTCGATGCTCATTTCCGATGGCGGCTCGTTCATAGCCTCGATCAACGGGTCTAGCAGATGCATCATCGGCGCCGCCGCCGGTGCTAGCAATAATTCGCTCACGGTCACCGGTGCCCTCTCGACCCTGACCATTTCCACCGGTGTGGTCAACGCCCAAGTCACCCTTGCCTGCAACACCTCAGATGCTTCCGTTGCCGCCGACGGCAACCACTTGGACGTCCTCAGCGGGGCCACGGCAAGCCTTTCCATTCCGGTGAAGCTGGGTGGCACCAATTCCAAGTTCAATCTGGGCGACGGCACGGGCACCAGCACCGCCCAAATTGGCCTGCCCGCTTCCACACTGGGCTATCTTGTAAACCTGGCCTCCGCCGATGCTCAGTTGAATATCAATGGCGGCAAGCTGGTCGCCCTCGCGGGCGGGATCCCGATGGTCACCGGCACCGGAACCGTCAATCTCAATGGCCCGGCCATTTTTGACTCGGGCACGGGCGCTTTCGCCAACTCGATAGGCTGCATCATCAGCGGCACTGGCAGCCTGACCAAGGCGGGCGGCGACACCAGTACGCTCACGCTGGCCGCCGGCACCAATACCTACAGCGGCGACACCAACCTCGTCGGCGGCATTCTGGTACTCACCAGCCCCAATCCTAACAACGAAACGGCCGCCGTCACCATCGACACCAGCCACAGCATTCTGAATCTCAACTTCGTCGGCGACGACGTGGTCGGCAGCCTGGTCATCAACGGCGTGACGATGGCCGCCGGCACCTATGGCTCCTCGTCGTCCCCCGCTCCCTCCGCCAACCAACTCGACAACGCCTTTGCCGGCACCGGCACGCTGACCGTCAGTGGTGCCGCGCCCTCCCCGACCTACGCCAAGTGGGCTTCCAGCAATGGCATCCCCGGTGCCCCTGCCAATGGCGACGCCGACAATGACGGAGTGCCTAACGCGGTGGAAATGGTGCTCGGCGGCAATCCGAATGGCGGCATGGACGCCGCACTGCTGCCACAACTTGCCTTGGTGAGCAACCCCGACGGCGTGCCGGCCGGGGATTATATGGAATTCACCTTCCGGCGCACCGACCTGTCGGTTGGCGCCGGCGTCACCGCCGCCTGTGAGTATGGCACCGATCTGGCATCCGCATGGACCACCGCCGTGGACGGGGTGGATGGCGTCACGGTGCTCGTCGATAACGACTATGCACCCTATGGCACGGCCACCGCTCGCGTGCGGGTGTATGTGCCGCGCGGAGCCAATGCCAGACTCTTCGGCCGCCTGCATGTGACCGTGCCGTAACCGCGGGCGTCCCGTCGTAGCTGCGGCGTCCCGCCGTAGCTGCGGCGTCTCGCCGCCAGGCCGTGGCTGCGCGCCTCCGGCCGCAGCGCCGATGTATCGACCATGTTAAAGCCCACGGGACCCGCGCCATGGTCAAGACGATACAAGGGGAGTCGCCGGTTCATCAAGGTAGGCTTGTCCATGCTCAGACATCCTGATTCCAGGGGACAATGGCTGAGCTTATCAGCAGCTTGGCAGCGGGCACGGATGCCCGCGCCACCGTGGTCCGGGCACCCATCCCGATGCCGGCGAAGGACTCGGGAGGGGTTTTAGCCACCGGCTTGCAGTTGATCGGGCCGTGGGACAGCGAGGCGGGCCTTCTAAATGTTGGGCGATTGCTGCAAAACCGGCCTTGACAAAGTCGTGATGCGCTGCGACTTGGTAAGTCAACCTGCGTCTTTTCAAATCATGATCCGAATCCCCTCTTTCATCCAAGCCATTGCCATTGGTTCAACCCTAGTGCTGAGTAGCGCGGCCAGCCGAGCCGAATCGGCGGCCGAACTGGTGGCCAAAGGGGACGCTTCGGATCTGGCATTCCGTCCCACCGCTGCTCTCAAGTATTATTTGCCGGCCGAGAAACTGGAGCCGAAGAATGTGCAGCTTTTGGTGCGCATCGCGCGCCAATACCGCCATTTGATGAGCGATGCGGCAAGCCCCGAGGAGAAGCTTAGGTTGGGTGGCATTGCCTTGGAATACAGCCAGAGGGCGGCGGCGCTTGGACCGAACGATTCGGACGCCCAGCTTGCGCCGGCCATCACCTACGGCAAGATGCTGCCCTATCAGGGGAGCAAAGAGCAGGTGGATGCGGCACCACGGATCAAGGCGGCGGCTGACAAGGCGCTGCGGCTCAATCCGCGCAATGATTCGGCGTGGCATGTGTTGGGCCGTTGGCACGAGGGGCTGGCGAACGTCAGCGGGGTGAAGCGCGCGCTGGGCGGCATTTTCTATGGTTCACTGCCGGAAGGCACCAACGCGGAAGCCATCGCTTGTTTTGAGAAGGCCATTGCGATCAATCCGCACCGCCTGCGCCATTACATTGAGGAGGGGCGCACCTATGCCCAGATGGGGCAGGTGGCCACCGCCAAGCGCTTGCTTGAGAAAGGTATAGCGATGCCCAACACCGAGAAGGACGATCCGGAAATGAAACTACGCGGCCGTGAGACGTTGGCGAGCCTGCGCTGAAGCTGAATTGGCGGAGCTGCGATCCTGACCGCGAAACCGCAACCACGGATTTGAAATCTGAAATCTCAAATTTGAAATTTGAAATCTCAAATCTGAAATTTCGAATCTGAGATTTGAGATCCAGGCATCCGGCGCGGTGAGAATCGTTAGAATCGCGGGGGGTCAGGGTTGGGAGGCGTGGCGGCGGGTGACCATTGGGGCAGGTCGGCGAGGGAGCCGTCGATGAAGGAGTGGTGCCACAGTTGGGTGGCGACGAGGGCGACGAGGCCCATTTCGACGGAGAGGCGGGGCAGGGAACCGGGGCGCATCTGGCGGAATGCCTTGCGCCAATGTTGGACGGCGGCGACATCGAAGTAGCCGGTGCGCCGCAGGGAGTCCTCGCTGAGCAGCTCGGCGACGAATCGGGGCTCCGGGTCGATGTGGAAACTGTCCAGCGGCGCGCGGAAGATGACCTTGTGGCGGCGCGCGATGGTGCGCGGCAGCCAGCGCTCGGCCAGGAGCCGCAACAAATGCTTGTCGCGCAGGCCGCGCAATTTCCAGCGCGGGTGCAGCTTGGCTGTGAAGTCGAAGACATCCTCATCGAGAAACGGATAGCGCGCCTCGACGGAGGAATGCATCGCGACGCGATCGCCCTTGGCCTGCAGCAGATGGCCGGTGAGGGTGACGCGGGCGCCGACCCACAGGCCGCGGTTGAGCGGATGCCAGTGTTTGGCACGCTCCAGATTGAGGCCCAGGTCCGCCCATGGATCGGCCTGTTGGAGCACCTCGCGCATCGGCGCGGCGTAGAGCCGCAGCTTCGACAGGGCGAGCACCCCGTAGGAATCGATCCAGGCGTTGGGGCCGCCGACGGCCGTCTCCATGTTGTCGCGAAAGGCCGCTGGGTATTGTGGCACCTGGTTGAAGCGCAGATAGGCGCGGCGGGCGACATTGCTCAGGGGCAGCCCCGGAATCAGGTCCAACATCCCGAGGATTCTGGCAATCTTGTACCACGGATAGCCGGCGAGCCATTCGTCGGCGCCCTCTCCGGTTAGAACCACCTTCTGCCCGCAGCCATGCACGCGGCGGGCCAACATGAGCAAGGCCGCGCAGGAGGTATCGATGACCGGGGCCTCGGCGGCCTGGATGAGTTGCGGATAGATATCCAGTGCGTCGCTGGCGCGGAAATCCTGCACGATGGGCGGCTGGGTGCCGATGTGTTTGGCGGAAAGGTTGGCCGCGCTGAGTTCATCGAGGGCGGGGTCGTCCACCCGGATGGTATAGGTGTTGATCGCCGCGCCCTTGAGCCGGCAGGCCATCGCCACGATCATGCTGGAGTCCAGTCCGCCGGATAGGTAGGCGCCCACCGGCACGTCGGCGCGCAGCCGTTTGGCCACCGCCTTGAGCAACACGTCCTCGAACTCATCGATCAATTTGCGCGGATCCGCGCCGGGGTCTTCGTCGCCGCGATTGGGGAAATCCATCTCCCAGTAGTTGCGCTCGCTGATGGTGGCGGCCGCGCCGGCGGCGTTGGCCGGGGTGACTTGCAGGTAGGCGCCCGCCCCTAACAATCGAATCCCCTCGAAGCAGGTGATCGGCCCGGGCATCGCGGCGAAGGTGAAGATGTGGTCGATGCCGCGCAAGTCGGCTTTGGGCGTGACCATGCCCGAAGCCAGCAGCCCTTTGATTTCGGAGGCGAAAAGCAGCCAGTCGCCCTGGCGCGTCCAGTACAGCGGACTGATGCCGAAGCGGTCGCGGCCGAGCGTGAGTTGATGGCGGCGCGCCTCATACAAGGCGATGGCGAACTGGCCGCGCAGGCGCCCGAACATGCCTTCCTGGCTTTCTTCCCACAGGTGGGGGATGATCTCCGTGTCGCAGTGGGTGTGCAAGCGATGGCCGCGCGCCACCAGGCCCGCGCGCATTTCCGGGAAATCAAACAGTTCGCCGTTGAACACCGCGAACACGCTTTGGTCCTCGTTGCAGACCGGTTGCTGGCCATCCGCCAGTCCGACAATGCTGAGGCGCCGCGAGGCCAGCGCCAGGCCGGGCCGGCGCAGAAATCCCAATTCGTCAGGACCTCGATGAATCAGCGCCTGCGCCATGCGTTCCACCACTCCGGGGGGCGGCACCGCGCGTCTCCCGGTCAAGTCCATCAGCCCTGCAATTCCGCACATCGGTTAGTAGGTAGTTCGGGAGGCGCGCATGTGCAAGTCTTTTATCTGAGGTAAGCGGATCCGACAATTTGTTGGATTGACCGGTTGGATTTTTTCCTTCATGGCAACTGGCGGGAGCGTCAAACCACCCAACGACAGTCCCACAAATCCCCTTGCCTGCAAGTCGATAAGTGCCATATTCGGCTTTCAGCACGGCTTACTCCCCCCCAAAACAACAACATGTCCAACCTCGACCGCCTGAAATCCCGATTCAAGATCTCATCGCGGGTCCCTCCCACGGCAAGGAGCAAGGAAGGGATCGCAATTGTGGGGATTGGCTGTCGTTTTCCGGGTGGAGTCAATGACGCGGAGTCGTTCTGGCAGGTGCTCCTCGAAGGGCGCGAGGTCGTCTGTGAAGTGCCGCCGGACCGCTGGAACGCGGCGCGGTTCTACGATGCGGAGCCCGGCTTGGTTGGGAAAACCGTGGCCAAACGGGGGGGCTTCATTGAGGGCATCGACCTGTTTGACCCGCAGTTTTTCGGCATCTCGCCGCGGGAGGCGCCCTACATCGATCCGCAGCAGCGGATTTTGCTAGAAACGGCGTGGGAGGCACTCGAGGATGCGGGCATGGTGTTGGATTTTGAGAAAGGCACCGACATCGGCGTGTTTGTGGGCATCTCGCACAACGACTACCAAGGCCTGCAGCACACGCCCAGCGACCGCGCCGGCATCAGCGCCCACACCCCCACGGGCAGTGCCCACAGCATCGCGGCGAACCGGATTTCCTACTGTCTGAACCTAACCGGCCCGAGTGTTTCGATGGACACCGCCTGCTCGTCGGCGCTCACGGCGGTGCACGTGGCGTGCGAGCACATTTGGGCGGAGCGCTGCCGGGTGGCCATGGCGGGCGGGGTGACGGTGATGATCACGCCGGACGGGTTCATCGGCTTTTCGCAAGCCGGGATGCTCTCGCCGGAGGGCAAGTGCAAGGCGTTTGACGCCTCGGCCAACGGCTTTGTGCGCGGTGAAGGGGCCGGCATGGTGGTGCTCAAACGCGTCTCGGACGCCATCGCCGACGGCGACCCGATCTACGCGGTGATCCTTGGCTCGGCCGTCAACCAGGACGGCCACACCCACGGCATTTCGCTGCCAAGCCCCGAGGCCCAGGCACGGCTGTTGCGCCAGGCGTGTGCCGATGCCGGCGTCGAACCGGCGCACATTGGCTATGTCGAGGCCCATGGCACGGGCACGGCGGTGGGCGATCCGATCGAGGCCAACGCGCTGGCCGCGGCCTTGTGCCAGGAGCGCGGCAGCGACGCGCCGCTGGTGATCGGCTCGGTGAAAACCAACCTCGGGCATCTGGAAACCGCCTCGGGGGTGGCCGGCTTGGTCAAGGCGGCGTTGATGCTCAAGTACCGGCGCATTCCCGCCAGCCTGCATTTTGAAACGCCCAATCCGAACATCGACTTCGCCGGCCTGAAACTGCGGGTCGCCGTGACCACCGAGGACTTTCCCACCACCGCTGACACGCGCATGGTGGGGGTCAATTCGTTCGGCTTTGGCGGCACCAACGCGCACCTCATCCTGACGGAAGCGCCCGCACCGGCGCCGCCGCACGAGCGGGTCGTCGAGCCGGAGCGCGCCTGGCCGATCATGTTGTCGGCGCGGTCCCAGGAATCGTTGCTGGCCGTGGCATGGCGGCTGAGTGCGTGGCTCGATGAGCGTGCGAAAGCCAATGGCAACGCGCCCACCTTGGCCGACCTCACGTACATGCTCGGAGCGCGGCGCAACCACCATCCGCACCGCTTGGCGCTGACCGCCAATTCGATGAGCGACCTGGTGCAGGAACTCGGGGCTTTCTCGATGGAAAATCCGGGGGAGAAAGTGCGCACCGCCTTCATGCCACGCCGCGAACAGGCGGCCCGCGTCGTCTTTGTGATGAGCGGCCAAGGCACGCAATGGTGGGGCATGGGACGCGAACTCATGCGCCATGAGCCGGTGTTTCGGCGCATGATCGACGCCTGTGAAGAGGCAATGCGGCCGTGGGCGCGTTTCTCGCTCACCGAGGAACTCGCGCGCCCTGAAGCCAGTTCGCTCATGCAGCGCACGGAAATCTCCCAGCCCGCCATCTTCGCCATGCAGATGGCGCTGGCCGAGTTGTGGAAATCCTGGGGAGTACAGCCCGCGGCCGTCATGGGCCACAGTGTCGGCGAAATCGCCGCCGCTTGCGTGGCGGGCATTCTCACCCTCGAACAGGCCGCCAAAGTCATCGTTTATCGCGGCCGTTTCATGGACGAATGCTCGGTGGCTGGCGGCACCATGCTGGCCGTCGGCATGAGCCCGACCGAGGCGCTGGCGGTGCTCGCCCGGCATGCGCCCGGCGTGAGCATTGCCGCGTTCAACGGGCCGCGCTCGCTGACCCTATCAGGCCTGCGGACCACCCTGGAAGTGATTGCCGCGGAGTTGGAGGCGGCGGGCATTTTCGCCCGTTTCCTGCATGTGAGCCATCCGTTCCACCATGCGATGATGCAACCGGCCGCCGTGGAATTGCATGCCGCGCTGGCCGATTTGGTGCCGCATGCCGAAACCATTCCGTTTTTCAGCAGCGTCACCGGCCAGCGCCTCGCCGGCACCTTCTGCGACCGCAGCCACTGGTCGCGCAGCATCGGCCAACCGGTGGAATTCGCCTCGGCCATTGGCGCGCTGGCTGAGTTTGGCGTGGATGCCTGGCTGGAAATCGGCGCCCACCCGGCCTTGGTGCGCTCGATCCAGGAATGCCTCGCGGAGGACGCCGCCAAGGCCGTCATCCTCGGCTCGGTGCGGCGCGAACGGGAGCACGAATCGATGTTAGACACGGCGCTTGACCTGCATCTGGCCGGCGTCGAACTGGACTTCGCGGCGCTGAGCCCGTCGCGGCGCCTGCTCGATCTGCCGACTTACGCCTGGGACAAGAGCCGCTGGTGGAATGAAAGCCCGGAAATGCGCGAGGGCCGCCTGGCACCAGGCGGCCGCGGCCTGCTGGATGTGCGCCTGCCGCGCGCGACGCCGTCGTGGCTCACGCGGCTGGATGGCCGGCACATGGCATTTCTGAAGGATCACCGCGTGGAAAACCTGACCATTTTCCCGGCGGCAGGGTTTGTTGACATGGTGCTCGAGGCGGGCATCCAGTTGTTCGCGGACAAGCCGTTTGTCATCGAGGATTTCGAGATCCGCAAGCCGCTCATCCTGCCGGATCCGCCGTCGGGACTGGTGTTGGAGACAAACTACGATCCCGCCGAACGCACGTTCTCCATCCAAAGCCGCTTTGAAAACAGCGCCTCGTGGTCGGTGCATGTCGTCGGGTCGATGCGTGGCGAACGCACCGACTCGCCGTTCGCCGCATCCGTGTTAGAGAAGGCGCCGGGTTTGCACGCCGTGGAACTTGAGACGTTTTACGGTCACATGAGCGACCTGGGACTGCGCTACGGGGCGGAGTTTCGGCCGATCCGCGAATTGGCGGCGGGTGACGGCAGGTCAACGGGCCGGGTTGCATTGTCGCCGGAAATTGCGCATCGGGCGGATGAATACCCGCTGCACCCGGTGTTGTTTGACGGGGCGATGCAAGTGTTTTCCGCCGGTGCCGCCACCGTCGAGGGCCGCACCGCCGGCCTGCGCCTGCCCGTGCGTTTTGCTAGAATCCTGTTCCTCCACTCGCCCGGCGCCGCCGGCTTGGTGCGCGCGGGCGTGACGCTCGCCAACGACGAACTCGTCGAAGGCGCCATCGATATCTTTGATCAAAGCGGCCGGCCCTGCGTGCGCATCGATGGCTTCCGCGCCATCAGCGTCGATGGCGCACGCCGCACCGGCAAAACCGGCAAGGGCCGCGACCTCGTCTATCACGTCGCATGGGACAAGGCCGCCAGCGCCGCCACGCCCGCGCGGCAGGCGCCGCTGCCGTTAGACCGGCTGCGTGAGGTCGCCCAGGGCGCGCTCGATGAGGTGCTCGACGTTCGCGGCCGTGACAATCTGATCGGCGCGATTGCGGCGGGTGACGACCTGATCGCCGCACAAGCGGCAAGCGGCTTGCGCGACATGGGCGCGGGCGACGGCGTCTTCACGGCCACCTCGCTTGGCGT
>TBL_comb47_HYPODRAFT_10005907_pt1 | contig 13446 bp, 24 predicted proteins | sample TroBogypolimnion_40_FD_10682 | JGI IMG/M metagenome (IMG submission 10682)
AAAATCTAGAGTTTTATTCATTTCACTTAAAAAACTCTCTTGAGGAATATTAAGAATACAATCACACTCACAAAGAATTAAAGCATCTAAATCATCTGTAAAATTTTCTTTGATTGCTTTCATAAATGATAAATAACAGCCATAATGACCTTTGCTATAAATATTACCAGGTAAGTTTGTTATAGTTTTTATTTTCCAATCATCGCCATCATATAGTGGTGTTACTTGTTGTATATAATCAACACCTAAATTTTTTAATGTTGAAAGGCTTTTAATTGAATTTATTTCTCTTTCACTATTTAAATTATTAAGAATATGCACTAATTTTAATTTCATATTTTTCTATATTTTTTCACACATTGCAGCAAAACTATAAAGCAAATCTCTTTCAGATACAAATATTTTTGTATACCCCTCATAAATTAAAAAATCTTTAATAATTGTTGGTGATAGAATATGCTTGTGTGACCAATTAATCCAAGGTCTCCAACTAATTTTATCATAAGTTGGCAAATATAAAAATAACACACCACCAGATTTTAGTTTTGTGTTCCAATATCGCAATGTGTTTACCCAATTATCTACGTGTTCAAGACAATGACTACTAAAAATATAATCTACTTCACCATCAGGTAAATGTAAATCATCATATCTGTTATCTATCTCAGGATCTATTGGTATTGAACCAGGAAAGGCCCACTCTATCTTGCCAGCGCCAATATCATAACCAGTTCCTTTACAAACTTCTAAAGCAAATGGTAAAATATACTTAGCTGCAAAACTATTATTTATAAAATCTGGAATTATTTGATAATTTTCTATTGTATTTATCATTAAAAATTTTTATCATGTTTTTCTGAACGCATCGAATTAAATGACATTTTCATTTTTATAAAACTTTCAATATCAATATTTAATTTTTCGCATAAATCTGCAAGACGAATAAAAGTATCTGCAAGTTCATCTTCAAATGTGTCTTTCACAAGATGAACAAATCTCATTTGAAATAAGCTAGGATTATTTTTTGATTGTTCACACAAATCATCTAAAAGTGCCTTATCACCTTGATAGGTTCTAGATTTCCTAAGTGATTCCATGGATTCTGTTAATTCAGAAATCATTAATAATAATTTTTGTGATATAAATAAATCCTTGAAGATTTGTCCCTCTTCTTCTGTCTTTTGATTATTGGAAATTTCAAAATCCTTCCAAAATCCATTATCTACCGCTATTTGATGCGATTTCGTCTTGAGTTCCTCTATATTCATTTAGTTCCTTTAATTTTTCGTTTCTCATTCGTTTAATTAAACTTGGACAAAATTCTGGTGTAATCATTTCATCTCCAATATCTCCATTCATTAAATTGAAATTGGAATTATATTTTTCAACAAATTCATTGTTAAAACAATGAAATGAATTTTTGCCGTAACCACTAAAGAGAGATGGACCTAACCATTTGCATTCCTCACAGGTAAAAACTTGCTTTAAAGTTGGACCATCTTTTCCATTAATATTCATTCTTTAGAATTCTTTTTTATTTTTCCAATTTCTTCTTCCTTGTGTATATTTTTCTTTAACCATTTTCCGAAAACAAGAATGTATTCAATTTTCATTATTTAATTTATAACAATTTCCATATAAATCTTTTATTCGTTTAAGCTTTAATTTTCTATAATATGCTATATTTCTGGTTTTTATAGAATAAAATTGATAATAAGGATGAGTTCCTAAATCTACTATTTTATAGTAAATTGTCACTTTTTTGTTTATCATTTTTGGATCATAAGTGGTATCAAATAAAATATCACCTTTATCATTTGTTAGGATTAAACAATGTACACCTGGCTGGTCTATTCTATTTTTTCGACCAAGTAAAATAATATCACCTTCAATGTTATCATTAATGATATATGGCATATTACCAATCATCATGATTCCATTATGAAATAAAAATTGATTGTGTCCTATGTAATTTAGTATATAATTATATGTATCATTATTTGATACTATATATTGTGATGGACCGATTCTACCTTCTACTGCAATAAGATTGCTAACATTATTAAATTTAGCAATAATTGTTCTATCTACAGAAAGACCTTTAGATTTTAAATCTTTAATATTAATATCAAATTTTTTACTTATATTCGGTAATATACTGGATGCAATTTCACTATGTTGATTAGATAATCCGGTTATAATTTTGAAAAAATCTTTATCAATCTCATTTTTTATATCTTTAATGGTTATATCTTTATTTAAAAATGTCAAAGATTGTACTTTGACTGCCTTTTGATAAATATTAGGTGAAACGCCATATTGAAAATTAACAAACCTAATATTTGTTGTATCTTGCGTTGTGCCTTTTATGGTATAAAAATTATTATCAAGTAATTCAGGTTTCATTCATAATAGATTGTTTTTTAATGTTTTGCAATTTTAAATATCTTTCATATAATTGGTGATAATGCTGAATTTTTTTGTTTTTATGACAAAGATCTAAAAGAAATTCTGTATAATTTAACATATCACTGCCGAACTGGAAATCACTTAAATTTGTTATTTTTAATTTTTTTAAAAAATTAAGCATTTCATCATATTCTGGAATTGAAAAAATTTCAGGTTTATCTATGATCTCATTCATATAAAATGAGATCGAATCTAATTTGTGAATTATTTTATTTTCTATAATTGAGATCGAATCTAATTTTTTCTGGATATCTTTCATGCACACGACCGTCACAGGAGGGGTAATAGAAGGCTGGGTAATTGCAGGTACAATAGGTTTCAAATTTATTTAATTCATTTTAAATAATATAGATTATTGTACATCATTTGTTTATTCAAAAATGGAAAAAATATAGCATTATTTAATTTATATATAACATATGAACTACTACTATACGGAAAAGCATCTTCAAAAACTGATTTTTATAATTTAATATATAAAGAAAAAGTTTTTAAATGGAAAAATTCACACAGATTCAAGATAGACCTCTAAATTCAGAATCAGCTTCAGACATTCTTTTTAAAGGAAAGCATCTTGATATGATCAGTTATAAAGACACGGAAATTTTACAGATTAAAGATAAAGTTGCTATTTTACCATATTTTAGAGATGAAGCAACATTTTTAATGAGATTGGAATATTTGCCCGCATATCAATATCGTAACCGTGATAAATCAAATCTTAAAAAAATTACAAATTATTTAACTATTATTACAGGTACAATGGAAGAAGGTGAATCACCAGAAAAAACTATTAGAAGAGAACTTTATGAAGAAGGAGGAATTGTGTTAAATAATTTGTATGTATTTGAAATAGAAGGACCTTTTTTTGTTCAAAAATATTCAACAGGACAAGTTTGGACCTGCCTAATGGAATTACCAATTAATACTTATCGCCAAATTAAACCACCAACTGATGGCTCACAAAGTGAAAAACTTTCAAAATGTATTAGAATTTCAATAGGTGATATTGATCAAATAATTAATAATGATATAGTTAGTAAATATTTAGTTTCAAAATTAAAAAATGAAATTGGAAAGTGAATATTTAAAAATATTTGAAAATTTTCTAGATCAAAAATAGTTATGAAAAAATTAAAAACATTCGAGCAATATACTGGAGTTGAATTTATTCCACCTGAAGAAGAACATCCTTCCTATAAAAATATGGTTAAAAGGAAAAAGAGAAAAAAACTTGGAGAATTAGAACCAGTTAAAATACCACCGAATCACACAAAAGATGTGATTCAATTTAAAGCAAAATATTAAAAATTTTTGAATTTTGTTATTAATTTCTCTGTTGTTACAATTTCTTTAAATTTTGCATTATAATTATGATTTAAAATACCACCTATATCATATAAAATCAAATTTTCATGATCTTTATCCCAGCCAATATTATTACAATGAAAATCTGTTTCATGTATATTATGTTTTTTTAATTCTTTTGCAATTTTTACTATTTTTGGATAAATGTCAATTGCTATTTGTTTTATTTTTTCTGGATCTCTTCCATTTGATAATGCTCTTTTATAATCATGTGATTCTGGATTATACATAAAATCAATATGATCTAAAATATCGTTTTTATCAAGAATATTTTTATAATAATTCTGTGTATATTGCATTGGTTTCATATAACAATCAATTGCGTCTTCTTCTTCTTTTGCTAATGGTTCGGTATAATCCATTAAAATATACCACTCATAAATATTTATGTCTCTACCATTTATAATTTCATTTGGTTTTATTTTACCAACATTATAATAATTGACAATACATTTGATCCAATTTTTATTTTTTGCTAATTTATAAGCTATATTTGCTTCATAATTATCTGAAGTAATTTTTAATACTTTATTTGATTTTGTTTTAAAAGCATATCCATAGGCACCAGATCCTAAAAATGAGTCAATTTCCTCACCTAAATCTTCAGCAATTTCTTTTATTCTTACATTTATCAAATTTTGCGAGATATATTCTAAAACAGGATAAAATTTAACTTTTGGTTTTTGTTTTTTTGTATCATAAGGATAGAAAGGTTTTGTTATATCAAAAATGATCAATTTTATGTGATCTTTATTCCAGCCTAAATTGCCGCCATGAAAATCACATTGTTCTATATGATGAAGTTTTAAATCTTTTGCAATTGCTTTGATTTGAGGTATAAAATCAATTGCCATTTGTTTTAATTCTTGAACTTTTGATTTTCCATATTTTATAAGAATACGAGTATACATATTTCGGCCAGGTTTGAATTGTGATTCAACATAGTCCATTAATTGTGGTGAAAAAACACTTTTATAGAAAGAATGAGAAAATTGTAAAAGTTCTTTATAGGTATAGATTACATTTTTTTCTAATTCACTTAATGGCTCAACATAATCCATTAAAATAAAGTACTTATAGCTTGATTCAGTTTCAAGTTCACCAACATTATAGTAATTCATAATATTATTGAACAAATTCTTATTTTTTGTCAATTTTTTAGCCATATTAACTTCATTAGTATCAAAAGTTAGTTTTAATACTTTACCTGACTCGAGTAAGAAAGCCGTCCCAAAATCACCGGAACCTAATTCCTTGACAATTTTTTCGCCTAATTCCTCTGCAACTTTGTTTGCATCCTGTTCAAGTTTACTAATCATAAATTGTATTTATTTGCGATTGTTTTCATTTTATCAATAGTAATAAAATCTTCACAAAATCCATTTTCTATCCATTTTTTATCTCCCCATGCTGTAAATTGAAATTCTTCATAACAATTGTCACCATCAAAATTAAAAACAATATTTTGAATTATACCTTCGTAATAAATATCATCTAGCACGCACCGGCGGCGGAAATAATCTCTATATCCTTTTGAAATATATTTACCAATTAATTCTCTTCGTACAAATGACATATAATGTTCTTTAGCTTCATATATTGACATATAAAAATCGTGCCACAACCTTTTCATGTTTATAATTGTTTCATCCTCAGTTTCTTGGAAATTTCTTTCTCTTGTAATTTTAAGAAAATCTTTATATCTATCTTTTTCACTTTTATCATTACCATAAGTTCGATCTTCATTAGGATCTATTGTACCATCTTCAAAGCCAGGAACGAGTTGTGGTTCATCCTTAGGATCTCTCGGTGCAAGTATTCCAGCATACTCATCTCTTATACTTTCAAATGATTTAATATATCTCATAGATTATATTTTTTCATTTCATCTCTCATTTCAGTTTCTTCAATATAGAATGTTATTGGTCTGTATTTATTGACAATAAAAGTTTTAGCAGGTGCAACAGGATAGTTCTCATCATAGCCGTAACATTCGATTTCTAATCTTCCGTCACCTTTAATTACATTATCTTTTATTGATGTTTTTCTGTATTCAAAATACATGAAACTATTTGCTTTAATAAGTTTTCCCTTATCATCATAAAAACTAACAATATAATCGTAAAATAAATTATTTAAAGCATCTAAGTATTTTTTATAATAGCAAGAAGGATTTGCTCTATGTAAATCGTAAAATTGAATTTCTATTATACCATCACCGAAATAAACACCATTGTACTCATATTTCTGTAATTTATTTTTAATCATTTGATTATTAGAAAGTTTGCCAAGTCTTTCAAAAAGTTCAAATTTTGTAATGAATTGTTCGTTATTTGAAAATGCAATTGGAAAGATTATTCTTGATTTTTTTTGTCTTTTGTTCTTTAAATCTATAATTTTTAATTTATTTATTTTAATATTAGGTTTGTGATCTACATAACCACCTAAATCATATAAAACCAATTTGGATTTATCATTTGCCCAACCTACATTTCCTGAATGAAAATCTGTTGCAACTATGTGGTGTTTTTTTAGTTCTTTGACAATATTAAGAATATGAGGGTATATTTCTCTTGCGATTCTTTTAGCGCTATCAGTACATTGATACATTTCATTTTCTACATTCTTATAATTGACAATATTTTCATAATAATCTTCTCTATATTGTATTAAATCCTTATAAACCCTATCAATTACATTACCAACTTCTGTATTTTCAAGTGGTTCAACTTTATCCATTAAGAGCCAATATGCGTTTTTTTTATTTATTTTTTTATTAGTTTTTCCAACATTATAATAATTAATGATGTATTGAAACCAATTTCTATTTTTAGATAATCTATATGCCAATCTTATTTCAACTGGATCTGTTGTTATTTTTAATATTTTTCCAGATTTAGTTTCATATGCTGTACCAAAAGATCCTGAGCCTTTTACATCTTTAATTTTTTCACCTAATTCGTTAGCAATTTGTTCAATCCATATTTCTTTTCTTGTTTCAGGTTTAAATTTATATTTTTCAAATTTCATAATTTTTAATTTATCAGTTCTATCTGTTGGTTCTTTGGAATAATCAATATAACCACCTAGATCAAACATAATCAATTTGCCTTCTTTATTCCATCCAAGGTTACCACCATGAAAATCAGTTTGTTTAATCTTGTGTTTTTTCAAATCTTTTACAATATTTCTTACTTGAGGTAAAAGTTCTTTGCAAATTTTTATTTTATTTTTATTCCATTTATTAGCAAACCATTCATCAATATGTCTTTCTAAATATGGATTCATTATGTTTTCATAATAATTATTATTATATTGAATTCTATGTTTATAAAATTCATTAATAACAGATTGCTCTTCATCATTTAATGTTTTAACTTTATCCATAAGGATATAGTAATATTGACGTTTAGTAGTAGGATTTGGATTATAAATTTTACCAATGTTATAATAAGTCATAAGGGATTTAGGAATGCTTGATAATTTGGAAAGATTATAAATAAGATTTATCTCATTTTTATCTGTTGTGATTTTTAATACCTTTCCAGATTTTAAAGAAAAAACATATCCAAGTGCACCTGAATCAATAAAATCTATCACTTCTTCACCTAAATTATTAGCAACTCTATCTACGACAGCATCTATTATTTCTGGTGTACCAACACCATAATTATTTTCTAAAAGAAACTTCATTAAAAAGTTTTTCTTTTATATATTAAATTATTATTGTGAATTTTTTTTTGATGAGACGTTCTAATTTAATTTTTCTTTCTTCCTTTTCAGAATAAAAATAATCATAAAAATATACTTCATTTAGACCTATGAAGTCCTCTACATATTCTTGTGATTTGTTTAATCTAAAACGATATAATGATCCAATTGAGGATATTGTTATAAAATCATTTTTATCGAATACTGAAACTACACTTATGATTTCATAATGCTGACCTTCTTTGAAAACACTATAGTTTTTTTTACAAAATGCTTTCATTTGAAATCTTATTTAATCTTATGATAATAACCGCTTAATCTTTTTTTACATATTAATTTATCACCAATTTTCATAATTTTTCAAATTTTCTTAGATTTGTAAGTTGGTGTTCCATGATGATTACCTGGTTCTACTTTACCGTATTTTTGTTCTCTGTTTATTTGTTCCAATTTAATTTTTCTAATTTCTTTCGGAGATAAGTTGATATAATTAAACCTATCATTATAAACACAATATGAACAAATATGTGTGTTTCTTTTCTTTTTCCTATCACTCACTCTTTTTGGATAACTTAATTTCCAATTAATATAAGTGCAACTACTACTTCCATTGTTACAAAATTTACATGTATCTCTATGTTCACAGATTGCACAGTCAGGATCAGAACTATCTTCATTGCAAAGAGCATCACTATTATCAGACATAATATCCCAGCAATCACCATCACCATATAGTAAATCACAAGATCGAATATAAACTCTCTTTTTTTCTATTTTATTCATATATGGAAATAAATGACATTTTTTTAATTATATAACTTAAAGAAAAAAAAGTTTTCTTTAAACTTATGTTAAAAGCCTATAAATATATAATATACCCTAATCAAAAGCAAAAAGAATATCTATCAAATTTTTGGTCAGATTAGATTCATATAATTTAGGTTTAGAAACAAAGATAATAAATTATACCGGAAATAAAAAAATATAATATCAAATTAAAATTACAAAAAAATTTTTAATATATAATATATAATCTGTGAATTATCACAGATTTCGTAAAACGATAACACATGAAATATATTAAAACATTTGAGGGAACAATGTGTAATAATACTGATACTGAATATCAATTCAAATTTGGATTTGGTGATCATGTAAGAGTAAACGACTGGGACCAAGGAAAACAAATTTTTTTATATAACTGCCCAGGATCACGCAGCCAGTAAAGGGAATTTTCAACCAATAAATATTTATTATTTAAATTATAATGATGGTAAAAAATTTGGTTGGATAAAAGAAGAAGATTTAGAATTAGTACCTGAATATGAATTAGATGCAATAAAATATAACATGTAAACTTATGAATTATATTCAAATATTTGAAAATTGGTCACCACCATTTAAAAGTTTCAATTCTATAGTTAGTATTAAAACATTTGAGGGAACAATGTGTAATAGTACTGATCCTGAATATTATACAAAAAAGGATCAATTCAAATTTGGATTTGGTGATCATGTAAGAGTAAACTGGGACCAAGGAAAACAAATTTTTTATATAACTGCTATTAAAGATAATTTTCAAGAAAAACCAATAAATAGTTATTATTTAAATTATAATGGTAAAAATTTTGGTTGGATAAAAGAAGAAGATTTAAAATTAGTACCTGAATATGAATTAGATGCAATAAAATATAACTTATGAAGTATATTGAGATATTTGAAAATTGGTCACCACCATTTAAAAGTTTCAATCCTCTAATTAGTAAAATAATGAAAGGATTAGACGAAATATATGTTAAAGATAATCAGCTTGTTGGGATCAATACAATTAAAATAGGAATAATTGATAAAAATGCTGCAGAATTGAGTACGGAAGAAAGATTATTGATTCTTATTAGGTTTTCGACAATAAATTTAAATACCTTAGAACCTTTTGAAAAAGAAATTAAAATAACGATTAATAATCAAATGTTTAAAGAATTAAATTATTTTAAGTATCTTTTGGATACTTATTGTAAAAAAGGAGAAAAGGAATTAAATTGGTTTGATATATACATTTTACCATTAGAAGTTTATGGTGAATTTGTTGAAAAATTGACACTTGAAGCTGAAGAATTATATAATTATGCAAATAAATATAATCTGTGAAATGATTGACAAGTATAAGGAATATACGGATAAATTGAAAAAATTAAAATCTGAAATAAGATCAACGGTTGCTGAGTATGCCCACAAAGTTAGAGAAAATTTAGATGAGGAGTTTTCTAAATATTTGCAACCAGAAGACTTTGAAAAAATTACAGGTTTTCCTACACCTCATCATGAATTAATTTATTATGGTTCTAACTATCGGCAACATAATGCAGGAGTACAAAACGGGAAAACAAAAATTTATTTATTTGATGATACATACGGTATTGATTTTTATGCTTCTTCTGACAATTATGATGAAATAACTGTTTATGTTTATACTTGGCACACTATAAATAATGTTAAAGGTCGAAAATTTATATGTAATAATAATCCAGCATTATATTATCCAAATAGAGAACCTGATTATCAAAAATTTGTCAAAAAATATATCGAAAGAATGAAAAAAAATATTATAGAACGAGATTTCAGAAAAGTAAAGAGAGATGCAAAAAAATATAATCTTTAAGTGAAATATATCAAAACATATGAAACTCTTCATTTGAATAAAAATGAAAAATACAGAGAAATAAATATTCGTGATTTATTTGAAATATTTATTTCAAATAAATCAGATTTTATTGAATATGAAAAATGTAAAAGTGAAGTGTTTAATTTTAATTTGATTGTATCAGAAATATTTGAAAATCAGAAAATATCTTTTTATGGAAAAACTTTTAGTAATAGAAAATTCAGATATATATTAGGTGTTGTAAAAGATGTATCGTTGTGGAAATATGGTGGCTCACCATTTGGAATGGAACTTTTATTAAATGAATGTGATGAAAATTTTTATAAAGATGATAAATTTGATGTAGATATTAATATTCCAATTAAAATTTATTCAAAAGAAATATCAGAAATTGAAGAAAAATTTTATGTCTTGATAAATGCAAAAAAATACAATCTATGATTAAAAAATTTGAATCATATAATGCTGGAAGAGAAGTTAGAAAAAGCAAATTTGTTTATTGGCTAACCGCTATGGATGATAGATTGGAAGATGCTCTTGTAAATTTACATAAACAATATACAGAATGGCAAACCCCAGTAAAACCAGTTGCAGAAGCATCAGAGTTAGCAAATTGGATAAGATCACTTTATAAAGGTTATTTTATTTATATCATACTTGAAATTATTGAAAATAGGGATGGCTCATTAACACCTAAATTTGATGCTAAGGATTATACAACTAAATGCAAAGAACAAATGGATAAAGAAGGATATCTATATCTTGGTAAAATTAATGTTGAAGATTACGAATTAGAAGCAGACAAATATAACTTATGAAATATATAAAAACATATGAATCTATTGAAAATAAACCACAGCAATTTGATTGGTGTGTTTGTGATATAGATGTGCTAAATAGAAAAAAATTTAGGGGTAAACTTGGTAGAATTATGCTTTTTAGTACAGAAAGAAGTGATCTTAACCCTCCTAGATGTTTTGTTCAATTCAAAGATGGTAGTGGTTCTTGGTTTTTATTAGATGATATTATATTTTTCTCAAAAAGAAAAATGGATGTTCAATTTTATTTGAATAAAGAAGTGAATAAATACAATTTATGAAGTATATAAAAACATATGAAACTCAACAGACACCAAGTGATGTTCTGGATCTATTCACAGATAGGATTCAAAGTGTTATTTTGGATGATTATGAATTGCGAGTTGAAAGAACAAAAGGCTCATATAAACTGATAATTACAGACAATAATAAGGTTATTGGAAGATTATATATTCAAGATATTGAAAATCAAGATTCTAAAGATTATAAAGATAAATTCTTTTTATCTCCTTGTTATATGCGAGAATGTGATTGGAAAGATGAAGATTTTTATATTATTCTAGTTAAAGATGTTGATTTTCATTGGCATATCGATGGAACAGGTGATGTTATTTGGCCCAAAGGTGATAGTTTTACAGTTATGAAAAATGGTAAAATAAAAAATCCTGCTGGTTGGGGTCATAATTATAAAAGTAAAGATAGTAATGCAAAGGGTATAGATAATTTCGATGATATTGATTTTATGACAGCAGAAGAATTCTATAACAAAAATCCAGAATTGTGTGAGAAACTTTATTGGTTTATTTGTGATGAACTTGATTCTAAAAAATATGGTGATTGGTACGGTGTAATGTTAAAAAATTATAAAAGAGTTTTAGAAACTGCACCTGAATTAGAACATTTCAAAAATGCATTAAAATATAATCTATGATAACAAAGTTTATTTTATTTGAAAATCAAGAACTTGGACAACGATATTGGAAAATATTGATAGATGATTATTTCTTTGTGAGATTAGAAAAAATTGGTGTATCAGAACAAACTCAAAATGAAATTTATGAGCATTATTGTGATTTAACTGATAATGTCAATGGTGAAAAATTTAGATTTGTATATGTGGGTGAAGATAATTATGGTGGTAAAATGTCTGATTGGCATTGGAATTTTGATCAGAAACAGACTGTCCATAGAAGTATTTTTTGTGCTGAATCACCGGGTTATAATTATGTGTATCAGGGTGAAATAGAAGTTACACAGGAAGATATTGATGATTGGAAAATAAAAAAAGATGCGAAAAAATATAACTTATGAAATATACACGAACATATGAAGATTTTATAAATGGTATAGTTGATCCATACTTATTGACTTTTAAATTAATAGAATTAATAAAAAATCACATTAGAAAGGATTGGGATGTATATAATAGAACTCAACAATCAATAGATAAAAAGAACGATGATATCATTTATATATCAATAGACCCTAATGATTTAGGTGGGTCTCCTAATTTTATTAATTTATATTACAATTCAAAAATAAAAATGCTTATGTTGGCTATTATACCTCAAACAAATGCGCCAGATTTAGTTGATATTCAAAATTTTTTAGAGCATATTTTTCCTGATTATGCAGATGAAAGAAGAAATTATATAACCACGATGAAAGATGGTACAAGATTTTGGATTGAATTAGATAAAATTAAAAATGTGATTGATGAAATAAATGATGAAGCCTTTGATTTTTTCACAAATGTAAAAAAATATAATTTATGAAATACATTAAATTATTCGAAGAACGAGCCTATATTAAATTAGGAAATATTTATAAACATAATTGGACAGTTGATGGCGAAAGTAGAACTTCTATTGCTAAATTGATTGCTTTTCATGAACAGGCATTTCAGGCTAGTGATACCACAAAGTTTGGTGAGTTTCAAGGTTTTTATACATCACCAGAACATTGTAAAGGTGAGCCAATTCATCACATGGGAATATTAGGAAATATAGATGAAGATTCAATACCAACTGAAAATGAAATCAAAGAGTATGAACTTCTAAATCAAATGAATAAGTATAATTTATGAAATATTTAAAGAAATATGAGAGTTTTCCTCAAAGTAACGATTTAAAAATCGGTGATATTGTCTATTGTATTGATATAGAAAATGTTGAAGATGTACTAAAAGAAGATACAAAATATGAAATTATTAATATGAATTCTGATCAAGATGGAGAAATGTTTTGTAATGTTAAAGATATAGAAAAAGATCAAAAAATGGGCAGATCAACATATTTATAGAGTCCGTCAAAGAAAACAACTACATCTTTAGTGTAGTTTGATGAATTTGACATTTAAATTGGTAAAAAGTCATTATTTTTTAATTATATATACATTTAACTAGAAATAGTTTTAAAT
>TBL_comb47_HYPODRAFT_10005910_pt1 | contig 13440 bp, 8 predicted proteins | sample TroBogypolimnion_40_FD_10682 | JGI IMG/M metagenome (IMG submission 10682)
AGGTGGTGTTCCTTCTGGTGTTGTTGGTTCAAATTGTTGTAAAGAAGGTGGTGTTCCTTCTGGTGTTGTTGGCTCAAATTGTTGTAAAGGAGGTGGTGTTCCTTCTGGTGTTGTTGGCTCAAATTGTTGTAAAGGAGGTGGTGTTCCTTCTGGTGTTGTTGGCTCAAACATATCATTACTCGAACTGAGTCTAACTGATTGAACATCGGAATTCGACGACAAAGACTTCGTCGCAGATACACCTCCTTTACTCAACCATAACATCAATTCAGTAAACTTCTTTGTGAATTCTGGCTGAATCACTTCTCTCGCAAGCATCAATGCATTATTCGCAATCTGTCTACAGATATCAGAATTTCCTTCACACCATTCTAACACAGAAAATAAATCTGACATATCATCACGAACCGGAATATAATGAGCAAATACATTTTGACCATTCGAATGAATATCATATGGATGAATAAGAGGTTCAACCCAACTCGTAAAGTTACTCTTAACTCTTAGAATCAGAGAACCAGTAATAAATGTATGTAACAAACGATATGCATTTACATTACCATCAACGAAGATAAGATATTTATAATTACTTTGTTCTTCCATGCTAATCCAATCAGAAGATAATATATCCGTGTTCATTACTCCAATTTGATACTTTGGATCATTACGTATGGAAGAAGTATTAATTAGAACATCAACCTTCTTGTCATTATTAACAATACCCACATTAAAAAGATCTGTTATTGCCTGTGGTATTGTTGGATCCTCTTTCGCATCTTCCACAATCTTTATTAACTTCAATCGTTGGTTAGTCATAGTTGTATATCCACAACCAGTTGCACCACCACGAAAAATTGCTTTGGACATTTTCATCATCCAACTAACATTATATTTTTCACGATTGGCCATATTATCATTGATATTCGCAACATAACTGTAATTATTGGTTCCAACCATTTTAGAATAATTATATGTTGGAATATCATCATAATTTGGAATTGGAATATCGACATACCCTTTACGTCCAGATAAACTGAAGATAGGAATAAAATTCGGTGTAATCCCAAATGTGCTGATATCTTGTTGCTTTGGTAAAATGTCCCACGGAAATACAAAACGTCCATGATCATTCTTCTCCAAAATCATTGAATCGTTCAAATTGAAAATAAATATGCCAGATGGAAGTCGTAAATCATCGAAGAATCTGCTATATTCTGTGGATTCACCTTCACCATCATTTCTCATATTAATTGCCTTAACAATACATCCCATTACACGATATGGTTTATTTAATGTATATTCAATCATATCAATCTGTCCTGCTGATAGTTTCAACTCCGGATTATCTTCTGTGTCATTTTTTCGCACTTTTCGACTAAATTCAGTTTTAAATACTTTATCAATAATGGGAGATGTTGTCTTTGTCGTTAATTTATATAACTTATTACCCTTATCTCCACCATATACGCACAGAAAATAACAAGTGTGATGTAAAACTTCGAAGATATAACGCATAGTATTTTCTAAACTTGTATCATTCATTTGACTACTATGATTGACGTAATGACTGAAAGATGGATAATATTTTGAGGCAAAGTCTCTCATATCAGCATTTTCAAATGGATCTTTATTCGCAATATTTTTCTTATTGTATTGAAGACATCTTTTACCAATATCAACTGCCTCTTGAAAAGAAGTAATTACTTTTGTTGTCAGATCAACCTCAATTAAGTCAGTCAACTTCTTATTCACATTCTTGGTCATAAATCGTGATGGTTTATAGTTAGGGTTCTTCAATAAGTTCTCCAATTTAGTTGTATAATTAGGCAACAAATGTTTAAAATCAGTATCTTTCTCTCTTAACAGAAGTTGTATATTGTCTGAATAAGACATACTTAACAACTGATCAATATTATCTTCTGTAATTATTTTCATTTGTATATTCATACCTTGTAATTCTTGGATGAGTAGTTTTAATGAATAAGGAACTCGTACAATACTAAAAGATTTCCCAAACTTACTAATATTTTCAATATTCAGAGAACCGTCTAACGACTTTGTAAATTGAATTGGTCCATCCGCATATGGACTCAAAAATAGATTTAAATCCTTATTATAAATGGCAATGCCACCTGTCTTGTTACAAATTGCCAAATAATATTCATCTCCTCGAACCATGAATGAATCGTTCAAAAATGCACTTGCTCCATGTGCTAATACGCCGTCCCTTTCCATCTCACCGATACGAAGACCTCCATCATTTGCTCTTCCTTGAACAGGCTGTCGCGTTAATGCTGTATTTGGACCACGTGCTCTGTAATTAATTTTATCTTTTACCATGTGTTTCAATCTCATATAATATGTTGGACCAATGTATATATCAGAATACAGTTGTTCTCCCGTATAACCATTATACAGAACTTGATTACCAGATGAATGAAATCCTGCACGTGTCAAATATTTTCCATAAAGTTCACTATGGTTTCCTTTTGTTTCAAATGCTGTACAATCACCGAAACCGCCATAAGAAACACCTACTTTACCCAAAATAGATTCGACTAATTGACCAATTGTCATACGACTAGGTAATGCATGTGGATTAATAATTAGATCGGGTCGAACTCCATCTGAGGTAAATGGCATATCTTCTTCTGGAATAATTAAACCAATCGTCCCTTTTTGTCCTGCACGACTCGCCATTTTATCGCCTATTGCAGGTATTCGACTTTCAGTAATTCGCACTTTCGCAATACGGAATCCTTCTTCTCCTTCTGTAATAAAGGACTTATCAACTACACCAAGTTGTCCCTTTTTCGTAAACACAGAAGAATCTGATAGGTTCTCTCTATTCTCAGCATTATAAGAATATTTACCAATCATTACAACGCGATCATTGATTTCCGTATTCTCTTTGACTAATCCTGATTTATCTATATAAGTATAATCATAACCTGCTTTCAGTCCTTTTACATCCATAGACATGACATCACCAAATACGGCATTAGATTCACCTTTACCGAATTGTGAACTCTCTTCTCTGGATTCATATGTCGTATAATAAGTAGTCGAAAAAAGTCCTCTTTTGATAGAACCTTCATTGATCAAAATTGCATCTTCTACGTTATATCCAGTATAAGACATGATCGCTACAATTGTATTCACACCATATGGTTGTTCTTCATTTGTGACATACTTCAAGTATTTAGATTTGACAAGAGGAATTTGACCATTATTTAATACAACTGCCATCTTATCCATACGCATTTGATAATTTGTATGAAAGAGAGAAACTGCTTGTTTACTTTGACCACATGAAAAGGCATTACGTGTCACTGGATTATTTGAAGGAAAAATGATCATATTTCCCATAACCCCTAGAATAAGAGATGGTAATATTTCATAATGAGAATAGTATTTATTTGCGGCAACTTGGTCTATATGATTCGCGATTAATAACCCTTCTTCTTCAGAAGTATCTACGTAGTCTACGATTCCTTGATTTTTTCGAAGTATAGTCATTGTTCCATCTCTATCGCTTGGTATTTCTGGGTATAATTGTTGTATTTCTTGAATATTATATAATTTATTTTGTTCATTGACTGCTTTTGACAAGAATCCGGAAATGATTTTATTCCATGTTATCTGAGAAGGATCACTTGCCTTATATTTTACATATTTGAAACAACTGATTTCTCTCTTTTTATGAGATGAGTCAATATAATATATAGGGCGAGTTAATCGTCCGCTGTCACTGAAGATATGTATTTCATCATTTTCATAATCAAATGATATACTCATATATGTGGGTATAATACCATTTCTCCGATACACTTTTATATCTTCAACATACTCGATCGGAGAACTAATAATAACTCCTGCCCAAATACCATTAACAAATATTTTCGTAGATTTAGAAATAAACTCGGCATTACTATCTTGAATATTATACAAAGTAGAGTGATTTGTGCGTAACCATTGAATTACTGATTTACTAGATATATAATTTGTCACATAAGTAGTGATAGAAAGATGTTTATGAAGACCAATATTTTCTCCATCAGGAGTATCTATTGGGTCAATATATCCCCATTGAGAAGAGTTTAATAAACGTGGTCCAACGACTTTGGCGTCAGATTCAAGCGGTAAACTCAGTTTTCTTAATTGACTGATAAATGTAAAGTAAGAGAGACGATTTAAATCCTGGACAACACCAATTCGTTTCGTATGCTTTTCTGCTCCCCAATTTCCTTTAAATGCTTTTCTAAGACCAGTTTCTACTGTTCTCTCTTTGAAGAACTCAACGTAATTACTATCAACCAAATTCTTAAATTTCTCGCCAGTATATTCGTCTTTATGATAATAATATTTTTTATCTATTTTTCGCATAATTTCTTTATTTTGTATCAAGTAGTATTCTCTGAAAATATCATTGAATAGATCTCCAGATAATTCCACCCTCTTAAACTTGTAATTATCTCTATCAGTTGGTCCATTTACACCAGTAACTACTTTTAGTAATTTGAATGCCATATAACCTAAAAAATATGCTTTTTCAATAAAGTTATCTTCTCCGATATGAGTCAATAAGAGATCCATTAACGTATACAATGCACTATTGATTGTTTTCTTCTTTGTTAACACAGCAATATATTCTAATGCGGCTACTTGAGTAAAAACCTGTCCAGCATCATGAATTGATGGTATAAATAGATCGATATAATTACTGTTTTTTTCTAAATCCAACAAACAGCACTTAATAATATCCTTATCAGTAGTTACACCTAATGCACGCATAAGAATAAATAATGGAACAGGTTTCTTCACATTTGGAACAACAACAACAATTTGATTATTTGTATATTTCGTATCTGGAGCAATCATTCGTATAGAGAGAGTCCTAATTGGTTTGGATGTATCTTCACTGACAGAACGAATATCTGCTGAATAATTATATACATTATCAGCAGTATTTTTTTTTACATATATCATATTATTTGCAAATTTCTCTTGTGGAATGATGACCTTTTCTTTACCATCTATAATAAAATAACCACCATAATCATTTTTACATTCTCCAAGATTGAATCTGACATCTTGAGGAAGGCCTTTTAATACACATAAATTCGACTGTAACATAATTGGAAAACGTCCTAAATATATTTGCGTAATTGTATCTGTTTCATCTATACGTTTCATAGTATCTCCTTCTTCCACGTAATATGTATAAACAACTTCCACATCATAATGAATAGTTACGCTATATGTCAGATTTCTTAATCTAGCGTAATTTGGATACATATATTGCATTGTTCGAGAATCAGTTTCATCGTGTATAACAGGTTTACCAATATAAATAAGTTTTCCATTTTTTCCTCCTAAATAAATTTTGATTTCATTCTGCTCTTTTTCTTTTCTCTCTATAAAGCGAATTGGATTATTTTCTTTGAAAATATTATATATTCCTTTGTCAAAAAAGTCGTTATATGTATCTAGGTGATGTGCAACTAAATAATGGGTATTTTCGACAAAATATTTGTCTAAAATATCCCAAGATATATCGTTTAGTTTGTCCTCACCGAGGACATTTACAGTCTCAGTCTCAGACTCATCATCGGAAGAAGGTAGTCTAAGAGTCCTTTTCTTCTTTTTTGAAGATGCAAGATCAATCTTTTCCATTAACTCTATTTTAGTTTTTGACATTAATTATATATTAAATCTTCTATATTTAATATATAATTTACACAATTAATGACTAGATGCTTAATGACTAGATGCGACAACCCACATCATAAAGAAAACCATTATAAATGGTAAAAGAACTAACAACCATGATACCCATTTATAACCTGCTTTACATATCAAATTAAGAATCCAAGTCCAGAATAATATACATAATAATTTAATTATAATTATAAGACCGGTATTAGGGACCCTTGAGTTGTAGTTACCTATACTTAACATGTTACTATTTCCAACATTTTGGAAAATAACCATCAATAATGCAATTATTGAAATGGCCAGATAAAATATTGCTGGAGCACACAAGTTACTAAAAAATTTAGCCATTATAATATATTTATAGAAAATAACTTGATTATAATGGTTGTGATTTGCTAAATCATTTAAGTAATCCTTTGAATTGTCCTTCAAAAGGTAATGTTGAAGGGGTATTTGGAACTCCATATAACGTTCTTACTCCATTACTAATGGCATTTGCTCCTGCATTCAAATAACTAGTTCCATCACTCACTATAGGAATTCCTCCTCCTACATATTGTTTACTTTTTCGACGTTTACTTCTTTTATTATGACTTCTTCTTTTTTTACTGCGGCGTCGATGTTCATCGTAAACATATCCACCACGCATATACGGAGCTGGGTGAGGAAAAATAGAACCTTCCCGTTCACTAATGTAATTAGCAGTCTGCATATCATTAATATAATTATTATGTGCATAATGATTTCCTCCATGATTCTCGACACCTGGCCAAGTGTTCATATTAGAATAATTTAATGCTTTTCCAATAAAAGCATGATGACTACCTCCCCTCATCCTCATCCTTCGTTTATTCGTTTTTCTTCTCCTTATTCTCATATATATAATCATATTATTTTATTCAATATCAACGTGAGTTAAGAAATGTCTTCTACAACACATTCTTGTAAGGCCGATTTCATCCATCAACTGCCCTTCGATCGTTTTATCTCTAAACTCTGTCGTCAAATAAAGAACGGTTTGAATTCCTTGTTTACCGCTTTTTCTTTTTCTAACTTCTGTCGTATAATACCGATATTTATCAGCAATCACCATACCGCAAGTAAAACATTTGATTGGAATGATCATTATATTTGTCTTTGTTAATAATATTTTATATTGTTATTTTTAAATCAATTTTACCAATTATTAAGATATCTATCTTCGACCTTGTTAACTTTATCTACATCTTTCCATTCTTTATATTCTGCGTTCAGTTCACTTTGAATGAAATTTCTATACTTTCTCTCATATAAAGTATTCTTAAAAACTGAATCGCTATATATATCAATCGGTTCAAAATCTGGTTTTAATTTCAGTTTAACATAATCATCCATTTTTTTATGATAATCAGTTACATTCTCATCATACACATTATAAAGATATCCATTTTCTCGTGATAAATTGATTATCGAATATGCACGATCATTATTATAATAAACATATAAATTCTTCTCAACGTAATAGTCAGCACTCATTTTAAACGATCGACCTGGTATTCGTCGTATTCCATTACAAGTAAATAACATCAATGAAATTGCGATAAATGAGAATGACAACATAAGTATTCTAAATATTGAAGTAATATTTATATTATTACTTCAATACATATATATAATATAATATAATTACCATCGTCTTGAGATAGTTTTTTTACAATTATTTTTTAAGATATCTATTTTCAACTTTTAGAATTCTGTCGACGTCTACCCATTTTTTTCTGTCTCTATTCAGTTTCTTTTCAACAATATTTTTGTATTTTTCAATGTATAATGTTTTTAAGAAAGCAGAATCGCTATATATGACAATTGGCTCTGTATATGGTTTCAAATTCCTTTGAATATAATCTTCCATATTTTTATCATAATCGGGAGAATCCTCATCATACATATCGGTATTATACGACCTTGTTTTACGTGTTAAATTGATAATCGAATATATAAATTCATTTTTATAATGAACATGTAGATTCTGTTCAATGAAAAATTCACCGCTGATATGAAATGGATTCAAAAATTTAAACATTTTGAAAGCAGAACATGCTGACAGAAAAAATAAAATTGGACTGAAGAAATACATTAATATATTATACTACATCCATCTAAATCATTTTTTATAATAATTTATTATTTATGATGCAAATTTGCACCATAAATAATAAATTATATTATATTTAGCAAAAAATTATTATCCAGGAGTATATTATAATGTCTGGTTATAACTGCGACGATTGTGACGATTGTAGCGACTGTAAATGTCATCATAAAATGCACTGTGAAAAAGGTGACAAGGGAGATAAAGGCGAAAAAGGAGATAAAGGCGATAAAGGAGAAAGAGGTAGTAAAGGCGATAAAGGTAATACTGGTGAAAAAGGAGAAAGAGGTTGTAAAGGTGATCCAGGCGATACTGGCGAAAAGGGAGAAACTGGAGATAAAGGAGATAAAGGAGAAAAGGGTTCTCGAGGAGAAAAAGGTGATACAGGAGATACAGGAGAAAGAGGCGAACGAGGAGAAAAAGGAGATCATGGTTGTAAGGGAGAGATTGGTTATTCTGGCAAACAAGGTATGCAGGGTATTCCTGGTCTCCAGGGAGTAAAAGGTGATAAAGGAGATAAAGGTTGTAAAGGTGATAAAGGTGATAAAGGAGATAAAGGAGATAAAGGTTGTAAGGGGGATACTGGACCACAAGGAGATACTGGTGTAACTGGACCAACAAGTACAGTTCCTGGACCCAAAGGTGATACAGGATGTATCGGTCATCATGGTCATGAAGGTGATACTGGACCCAAAGGTGATACTGGTGCAACAGGTCCTCAAGGGAACATTGGATATCAAGGTCCAAAAGGTGATACTGGTGCAACAGGTCCAGCAAGTAGAGCTCCAGGTCCACAAGGAGATACTGGTGTAACAGGTCCTATTGGAGCGACAGGACCAAAAGGTGATGACGGAAATACAGGACTAATCGGATCGACTGGTGTAACAGGTCCAATAGGCGCGACAGGCGCGACAGGCGTTGTTTCAGGTATATCTTCTATATTTTCTTGGAGTAATATTAGTCAACTCAATTTAAATAACACATTATTTCAATATGTTACATTTGAAAATGGACCTATTGGCCCGGTTGGTAATGGTTGGACGACATCTATACAATCTGGATATTTAGACACTACAAATTTTATTGCACCGAGTGATGGATATTATTTATTAACTTATAAATTAGATGTACGATCTGGAGGAGGTAGTCCTCCAGCCGCATCAACCGATTGTTCTACTGTATTAACTCAAAATGGAAATGAAATACCTGGTTCTTGTACATTGGTAGAAGCACCTGAAGCAAATCATATTTACACAATATCGAACACTGTATTAAAAAATCTTTCAGCGGGAGATATAATATCCTTATTATTTTGGTCAGGTGACATTCAAACAAAAATTGGAGACCCAGCACTTGTTACCGGACTTCTTCCAAATAATTCAACGCCATTAGAAGCCACTGCGTCTGTTGTATTTACGAGAATAGCAGATTAATTTCTATATTCTAACTTCTGTGACACATTCGATGACAATCTTCGCATACTGCTTTCAGATTCGCTAAATGATTTTTGTGAAATACACTACCATCATCTTTATGAATAAATCCCTTGGAATCTGCCATTTGTTGTGGAACCAAATGATGAACTTCTGTGCTCATTGAGTTTCCACATATTTCGCACATACTTCTAACTTTTTGACTATTATATTTCGACGTTTTCAAAGAGAGAAGAGATCCAGAAGAAGGATTATATTTTGTCCTCAATTGATCTGCCATCTCAATAAATTCCGTAGGAAGATGTAAGGATCGGCATACTTCCAGTCCATACATATTACTGCCTGCACCATCTCTTATTTTGCGATCATAAATCAACCGTTGGTTCTCTCTATCGTAGATAACTGCTAAATGTTTTAAAGATAATGCCTTTGCTTCTCGTATCTCTTCATAATCTACTATTTCATGTAAATGTGTTGCAAAAATGAATGAACTCTTCTTATTTAACAAACTTTGAACGCCAGCAACGAAGATACTCTTAGCTGATATACTTTCTGTTCCAGAACAGAGTTCATCACCTAGAACCAGACTGTTCTTGTTTGTTAATCGTAATATCGTTCTCAATTCTGACATTTCTACAGCAAAAGTAGAGAGACCCTTGAATATATTATCATTACCTAAAATGCGAGTGAATATATATTGATACGGTTTGAATAAGAGAGAAGAACAAGGAACATATAGTCCAGCTTGCGCCATAATAACAATGATTCCAACAGCACGAATCAAACTCGTCTTACCAACCGCATTCGTTCCATATAATAGCATGCCGTCTTCTGTTGTTCCAAGATTGATATCATTCGTTACATATATTTCATTCTGCTGTAAATGTTCGATCAATGGGTGTCTCATTCCTTTTGCTGAAAAGAATGATTTATCTGTGGCAACATCAATTTGTGGACAGCAATAATGATACTTGTCCGCAATAAACGCCTTTGTATGAATGACATCCAAATATGTAACGAATAAAATAATTTGCTCCAATTTATCGGAGTAATTCTGAGAAAAGGCGTCGATCACAGAAGTCAAATAGATAGAATATATCATATCTTTTAATTGTGTCTTTGCTCTCGCAATATTTTTACATAATTCCTGAATTTGTGGAAGAAGAATACAATCATTATTACCAGATTGATTGACAAATGATATATCACAATCACATACCATTTGAAACGACCGTCGTTCGCCACTATAAGAAGATATATAAGATAATGTTGTTACTACTTTACTAAGTTCCTTTTTAAGAATAGCGCATCGTCTTTTAGTTGCAATAAGATTAATGACAGTCTTTTCTGTTTCATGTAATTTGACATAATCGGACTGTTTTTCTTTGTTTTCAAACTTGGCGATGATTTGATTCATACGTAGTCGAATTGATTCTAACTGGTCATTATATTCTGAGAGACTCTCACAGACTTTATCTAATGTTGGATCGACTCCTCGTTGGATAAAGTTAATATCGAAGTGATTATATGTGTCGATTGTATCACATAAAGATATATTCATTCGTGTTTCTATAAATTGCGTCAATTCATCACATAGTTGTTTTATTTCAAATGTAGAACCTATTTTTTCTGTGATATAGTCTTTTGTTCTCTCTACAATATGTAATTGACCAATCGTTTTCAGGTTAGAATGAAGATAGAAAAATGTTTGAGGTGTAATCTTCTTAATAACCATTTGACGCCGAATTTTGGATAGATCTTTGATAGATGATAATTGTTTTCTTAATGCATTGTTATTGCCAATGTCAGAAGATAATACAAACCCTATCATATCATATTCTTTTTGTAATACAGAACAATTAGTTGTTGGATTGAGTAATAAATGAGAGAAATGTCGCCGACCCATTGAAGTTACACATAGATTCAACAATTTTTCGACAGAAGAGTATTTGCCGACATAGTTATCCTGAATCATATTTAATTGCTTCAGAGAATGATTCGCCAAAATAAGACGTTCTGTACAGTTTTCAAATATAGGTTCTGCGATCTTGTTGACCAAAGAAGGATTATGTTGATAAATGAAATCCAATAGAAAGCAGAAACTCTGTATGGCATAGATGTGTTCATTTAAAAAAATAGAAGAGTCTTGATAGAATCGATTGAATAGTTCAGTTTGATACTTCTGTTTTTCGCAATTAATCGCCTGTTTTGAATGAGTAGAGTCTCGGTTATGTGTAAGATTGATTTTATGAATAGTAAGTGCCTGAATGCCAGAGTATTGAACAATATCATCGATTTCATTGTCAGTAATACCTTCCGCAATAACAATGACTTCACTTGGGCGATAAATCGAAACAAACCGCTCTAATTCATCAAATGTGGTCGGTGTTTTTATATATGTTTCTCTAAATTCGAATATATATGTTTTCCCAGTTAAAATATCGATATTAGATATACCTACATGAACAACTGATGTTGCACTAGCATCGGCGCCCATCATTTTTCGAAATGTTGTAGATGAAGCACTTATATCTACAACATTTATCCAAATACATATCGTATTATTTGTAATGTGAACACTATCATGTGAAAAATAGGTTCCAGGACTATATATACAATTCAAGCTGCGAACTGTTTTCATATGTTCGTCTTGCGTATATACAACAATTGTATACCCGGCATCTTGTAACTTCTTCAGGTATTTGTCAATCATATAATGAGAGAAACCTGCCATCATTACTTGCTGTTTTCCAACAGTCGATTTTTTATCTGCAATATTCAAATCGCATATGCGAATGAAATCGCTAATAGATGAACCAGAAATGGTGTCATTCTCTTTCAGTCCGTAGACCTCAAAGAAGGCTCCAACTTGCATCAAAACGATGGTATTGTCGCCATATTGTTCTTTATACTGCTTTGTCAAATCTAAATATTCTTGCACGAGAGCCATTCTATTCTATTATTTACATGGCATCTTTAAATATTTTTTGTATATAATATTACAAATATGTGACTGAGTATCGTGTGAAAATACTTAATTGACATCAAACTTGGGTGATATGAGTACCATTTTACTGTCATCGTATCCCAATGATTTATTCATTATTTTATTCTTATAATAAAGAAATTGATCTTTCGAAATTAATGGTAAGGTGTAATATATAAACTTCAGTAAAATTAATATAATTACAGCATAATATGGAAGATCATATTTCATAGAATGTGCCTTTAAAATGACGGTTTTATATTTTTCATTATAAATCGTAATTTCTAATCTAAAAAGAGGATCCATACTGTCATACTTCGTTTTATAACCATAAACAATACTATTTGAATGTTGTGCAACCCACATAATTTTTTTAAATTTGCTCTTTTTTAAATGAAGAAAATGTTGTAATTTATTGTTCACTGTATGAACATTATCAGTAAAAATACAGATATCAATATCACTTTGTTGAGCAAAATAATCTTGGCGTTGAACACTACCGTAAAAGTATATTTTTTCTTCAATATAATTGCTCATTTTATTGAAGAACTTCTTTATTTTTGGCGATAACTCGTTTCTGGTATACTCCATATTATATATTAGATTTTAACTATACTTAAAAGTATTTAATTAATCAACTATAATGGATTGTATCAAAGAAGAAATCAAAGAAGAAATTAATGTCATAGAATTACAATTTATTCGCGATAATATCGAAATTATGATGAAAATCAACCAAGTAGAAGTCTTGCGTATTTTACATAAAGAACCTAATATTATTTTAAACGAGAATAATTATGGTGTGCATATTAATTTATCAGATTTACCACAATCACTTATTGTTGAATTAAAGAATTATATTCAATATGTTCAAACACAAGAGAATAATTTACAGTATATGGAGACACAGAAGAATAATATGAGATCACTCTTTAAGGAGAAAGAAGTTAAAGAATACCTTTAAATAATATATACACATGAATCTTGCATCACTTCAATCATTATTTTTTACGAAAAAAATAATGGATTCGTATACAGCGGCAAAGCCGTCGACACTACAAACGAAAATAATGCTGCCGAAATCTATTCAGATTTATGACAGCGATACAGATGATGACGACAAATTTGAAAAACCAATTTGTCAGAGACCCGATGTTGTTTTCTTTGAAAAA
>TBL_comb47_HYPODRAFT_10005912_pt1 | contig 13439 bp, 12 predicted proteins | sample TroBogypolimnion_40_FD_10682 | JGI IMG/M metagenome (IMG submission 10682)
GTGCCCGTTGTCGGAAAGCCCCATATCGATCCGGCCGCCAAAGACATTTTGATAGGCAGTTTCCACTTCTCCGTGCCGTACCAGCCACAAGAGCGTGGGTGGTTTCGAGCCGAAGGCGAGTGCCTGGGAACTTGCTTGGGGGAGGGAGGAAGTCAAGGTCAGAGCCGAGGGTCGCTGGTTTGAAGGGCTATCTGCTGGGCTTCCAGCAACTCGCCCACGCCGGACTTGCCGAGTCGGAGCAGGTCTGCCAGTTGAGCTTCGCTAAAGGTGGCTTCCTCCCCGGTGCCTTGGAGCTCGATAAAGGCCCCGGCCGAGTTCATCACCAGGTTCATATCCACGGCGGCAGCGGCGTCTTCGGTGTAGCACAGGTCCAACATCGGCTCACCGTCCACGATGCCGACGCTCACCGCGGCCACGGCCTCGAGGAGGGGGCTGCCTTTGAGTTTGCCCTCGCCCAGCAGCTTCCGCACCGCCAATCCGAGGGCAACGTAAGCGCCGGTGATCGCGGCCGTCCTCGTTCCGCCATCGGCCTGCAAAACGTCGCAGTCCACCCAAATCGTCCGGGCGCCGAGTTTTTCCAGGTCGACGGCGGCGCGCATGGCCCGTCCGATGAGCCGCTGAATCTCCTGCGACCGGCCATCGATCTTGCCCTTGGTGATGTCCCGCGGTTTGCGCTGAAGCGTGGAATAGGGGAGCATCGAATACTCGGCCGTAATCCAGCCTCCCGTAACGCCTTGCTCTTTCATCCAACGGGGCACCGACTCCTCGATGGTGACCCCGCAGATCACACGGGTATTCCCCCACTCGACCAAGGTCGAGCCGGTCGCATAGGGAGCAATGTGGTTGAGAAAGCGGATGGGGCGGAGTTCGTCGCGGTTGCGGCCATCCGCGCGGGGCGGGGCCTCTGGGGACGTGGTTTCAAGTTGGGCCATAGGCGGGCTTAAGCTCACTTCAGGGTAAAGAGTTCTTCCAGGCTTCCCAAGGGGGCGCCGGCGGGCGGATTCAGTACTTGGCGCAGGTAGGTGACCGCATCGGGCACGGTCTTGACCGACCGTGGCAGCGTGGCGCCGCAGGCGTTGGGGTGGCCGCCGCCCTGCAGTTTGGCCGCCACCTTGATCGCCTCGCCGTTCTTGCTCCGCAAGCTCACGATGACCATCCCGTTGGCCCGCCGGAACAACGTGACGAGCACCGAGAACGGGGTGACTTGCTGCTCCAGCAATTGGTGAACAATCAGGTTGTTGTTGCCAATCACGGTATCCACGAACCCGACCGACGGGGTGATCTCCGACACTTTGTCGCGGCTCCAGGCCAGTCCGATGGGGTCCTCAATCCGGCGTTTCACCCCCATCACCTCGAGCAGGGGGTGGTCGAGCAACTTCTCGATTTGGCCGCCGATCAGGGCGTGCAGGTTCCAGAACTGGTAGATCTTCACCAGGTTGGCGTAATCCCCGGCCAAGTCGAAATCCGGATGGTCTTCGAGAAAAAGATCGGCCACGTTGCTGAGGTGGACGATGCGGTCCAGCTCGGCGGAACCGAGACCCTGCTCGCGGCAGAGATCGTAGGCCAGCAGGCCGGCGGACTTGGTGACATCGTGAACGAACAAGGCGGATTTCGCGGGAAATTCGGTGGCGTGATGGTCCACGATAACCCAATTGGGCTTGTCCATGCGGGCCTCGAAGGTCAAGTCCGTGACCCACCCACAACGCTCGCGCAGGTCTCGCTGACGCCAGTTGTTGTAATGATAGGCTTCCAGTCGAATCTCCGTGTTGAAGAGCTTGCGTGCCAAGCGCTGCAGCAACACCCCGGCCACCAAACCGTCGAGATCGCTCTCGTGGGTGATGATAACCTCGGGCCTCGGGAAGGAGTTCGTCATTGGCAACAGGGTAGCGGAGCGGGCATGGGTTGGCCAGCGCTCTTTTGGAAACGGAAGTAAAGGCGGTTGCCCAACGGGATCAGCACCGCGGCCGTGATGACTCCGGCCAAGACATCCACGGCGTAATGATATCGGCAGTACAAGGTGGAAAGGCAGACCAGCGTGCCAAGGACCAGGTGGGGGTAGCGGATGCGCCGGAGGTAGCGAAAAGAGAAATGGACCGTGCAGATGGCCACCGCGACATGGCTGCTGGGCAGCGCCGCACCAGGTGACTCGAAGATCCCATACAGCCACCCCATCACGTGGAAAGCCACTCCCTTGCGCACGGCTTCCGGGTAGATGTCACTGGGGCTCATTCTCCGGAAGGCCTCCGGCAGGATATAGCCATTAATGGGCTGAAAGAACACTCGCGGCCCGATGATGGGCAGGAAGATATAGACCACGTAACAGAGGTAGAAAACGAAGGACACCACCGAAATGTAATGGAAGAACTGGCCTCGATCGCGGAGAAACAAGGTGACGCCCATGCCCACCACGATGAAGTAATAGGAAAAATAAGAGGCGTAAAAAATCTCGCTCAGGGGAAGCCAGGGGAGCCGGTCCATAAACAGCACGCTCGGCTGACCGCCGAAGATCGCCTGGTCCCATCGAATGGCCAACGGGTCCATATACTCGGGGAAGAACATCAGGTTGAGATGGCCGGTTTCGCAAAAAAACCAAAGGTAAAACGGCACCGGGTAGAAGTGACGGAGGAAATCCACCACCCGCGCCGGCCAGCCGCCTCCGGTCCAGCGAACCAGCCCGTGCACGACGGCGAGGCCGGCGAGATGGGCCGCCGCCAGCCAGCCCCAGTGGGGTACCGTCTGATTGTGAAAAAACAAGATCAGGACCAGCACCAGGGCCGAGTAGGCTTGGGAGGCGTAATCAACGAAGGTGTAGTGCGACGTGGTCTTCACAGGTCAAGGGGGTCACAACCAGCGATTCTGCCGATACCAGGCGAGCGTCTGCGGAATTCCCGAGGCCAGTCTCGTGGGGCACGTGTAACCGGTGTCTTCCCGCAGGCGGCTGGGATCACTGACCCAGCCGGGAGCTCGCAACTCGGCGTATTTCTGCAAGCTCAGCACGTTGGGCCGCCCGGTCAATCGTGTCCAAACCTCTTGGGCCAGGCACAGCGGCCAAAACAGCGGGGTGGGCAACGGGAGGGGCAGGGTCCAAGTGTTCATGGTGACCGCAATTTGGGCCGCCATCTCCCGCGCCGTCACCACCTCCGGAGCCGCCACATGGTAGACCTTCCGGCTTACGGCGGGATGCTCCAGGCAAAGCACGATGGCCTCGGCCAGATCCCGCACGAAGATCAGGCTTAAGGGCTGAAGGCCGGGTTTGGGCGCCAGGTGTCTCCCAACGGCCTGAAATATCCTCAGAAATTCGGTATCCCGGGGACCGTAGACGGCTGGCGGACGAATAATGACGTAGTCCGCGCGCGCTCGTCTCTGGACTTCCAATTCTCCTGCCAATTTACTCCGGCCGTATTCGGAGACCGGATGGGGCACGTCCTCTTCGCGGGCTGGATGGGTGGCCAACGCCGGTCCGGCGGCGGCCAGGCTGGACACGTGGACCATTCGCTGCACCTCGGGGTGTTGGTTGGCAGCTTCGACCAGATTCCGGGTTCCCGCCTGGTTGACTTTATAGAACTCCCGCGTGCCCACTGCTTTGGTACAACCGGCGCAATGGATGACGTGAGTGATGCCGTCCAGGGCTCGGAGGAGACTTGCAGGATCATCCAGCGCCCCGGGACGCATTTCCACTTCGGGCAGGTGGGGTTCGAGGAAACGATGGCTACTCTGCTGCCGGAGCAGCAGTGCCACCGGAATACCCCCGGTCCGGAGGTGGTCGAGAAGGTGACTTCCGACGAATCCGCTCGCGCCTGTGAGCAGGACCTTCAATCAGATCAGGCCCAGCTCTTTGCCAACTTCACCAAATTTTTCCAGGGCGAAATCGATCTGCGCGTCGGTGTGGGTGGCCATCAGGCTGAGCCGAATGAGTTCCTCGCCCGGCGGAACACCCGGAGAAACGACCGGGTTGACAAATACGCCCTCGTCTTGGAGACGCTTGCAGAACTTGAAAGCGATCATCAGATCGCGGCAATAGAGCGGCAAGATCGGGGTCTCGGAATTGCCCAGGTCGAACCCTTGGCTGAGCAGCCCGTTTTTGAGCCGGGCGGTGTTGTGCCAAAGCCGGGCAATACGCTCCGGTTCAGCGGTCATCAACCGCACCGCGGCCAGCACCGAAGCCGCATTCGCCGGGCTCATGCTGGCGCTGAAGATCAGCGGGCGGGAGTGGTGCTTGAGATAATCTATGGTGCTCGCGTCCGACGCTATGAACCCGCCGAGGCTGGCCAGGGACTTGCTGAACGTCCCCATGATCAAGTGCACCTCGTCGGTGAGCCCGAAATGGCACGCGGTGCCGGCTCCGTGTTGGCCCAGGACTCCGATGGCGTGGGCGTCATCCACCATGACCGCCGCCCCATATTGGCGGGCAATCCGGCACAACTCCGGGAGTTGGATAATGTCACCCTCCATGGAGAAGACACCGTCGACGACGATGAGCTTGCCCGCGTCCGGATCGATGGTGCCAAGCCGGTGCTCGAGGGCGGCCAAATCCTGGTGCCGGAAGCGAAGGAATTTCCCCGGCGACAGGAGGCAGCCTTCCACGATGCTGGCGTGATTGCTCTTGTCGCCGAGGACGTAATCGTCCTTGCCGACGAGGGCGCTGATCACTCCCAAATTAACCTGAAACCCGGTACTGTAGAGCAGGACCGCCTCTTTGTTGACGAGTTTAGCCAAGGCGGCTTCCAACTCCAAATGAATGTCCAGGGTGCCATTCAGGAACCGGGAACCGGCACAACCCGAGCCGTATTTCTCCACCGCCGCGCGGGCCGCCTCTTTGATCTTGGGATGGTTGGTCAACCCCAANTAGCTGTTGGACCCGAACATCAGGACCTTTTTGCCATCGATGATGACCTCGGTGTCCTGCGCGGAAGAAATCACCCGGAAGTAGGGGTACAACCCCAACGCCCGCAGTTGCTCTGCGTTCTTAAAGTCTTTGACTTTGTCGAACAGCGCGCAATGTGGACTGCCCCCGGGGATACCAGCCACGACCCGGTGATTCACCGGTTGTGAGGTGGTTGGCCGAACAGCCTGGCGTATGCCAGGCTCTTCCCCCCGGTCACTTTCAACCGTGCCCGTCTTATCGCGGTAACTCATCATAGCGAATCGCCAATGCCGTTTCCATCCCTCCTTTTACCCTTTATGGGGCCAGTGGCAAGAACGAAATAAAAGTCCGGCGATAGAAAACCCGGACCTACGCTCGCCCCGACTGATGACCATACCGTTCGTTTCAGTCGCCTCCAGGCCGGCTCGAGTCGTCGAATCCACGGTCCATGACCATGAGCAACGGCAGGAACATCGCGATGACGATGCCCCCCACGATTACCGCCAGAACGACGATCATGATTGGTTCCAGGAGCGAAGTCATGCCGTTGACGGCGTCATCCACCTCGTCGTCGTAGGCAGACGAGATTTTCAAGAGCATCTCGGGCAGCGCGCCGGTCTGTTCCCCCACATCCACCATCCCCGCGACCATCAAGGGGAAAATGCCCGAGGCCTTCAGCGTGGGGGCCATGGGCTCGCCTTGTTTTACCTGTTCGTGAACCCGGGCGATGACCTCGCCCACCACCCGGTTTCCCGCGGTCTCTTCCACGATCCTCAGAGCCTGGAGAATCGGAACCCCGCTGCTTACCAGGGTGCCTAGGGTGCGACAGAAGCGCGAGATGGCCGCTTTGCGGAAGACCGGCCCCAACCAGGGCGCCGCGAGCTTCACCCGGTCCAGGCACCGGCGCCCCAGGCGCGTTCTCAGGCCCAGCCCGAGCAGCAGGACGCTCACTCCGGCGCTGGCGCCCGCCAGCACCAAGTGCCCGCTCACCGTCTCGCTCAGGGCCAGCACAAAGCGCGTCAGCGCCGGCATCGGTTCTCCGTGGAGCAACCCTTCAAATACGGTCCTGAACCGGGGTACCACAAACGTGATCATGAGGGTCAGGATGCCGGCGGCGACCACCAGCACAGCGCACGGGTAAAACAATGCCGCTTGTACCTTGCCCTTGATGCGGGCGGCCTTCTCCATGAACTCCGCCAACCGCCGCAACGTCACCTCCAGCGCTCCGCCAATCTCTCCCGCCTTGACCATGTTGACATAAAGCCGGTTGAAGGCCCGCGGACGCGCCGCCACCGCTTCGGTGAGAGAACTCCCGCCTTCGATCGCCTCGGAAAGCTGCCCGATCACCCGCTTCATCGCCCGGCTCTCCTCCTGTTCCTCCAGCGTGCGCAGTCCTCGGAGCAAGGGCATGCCCGCCTCGATGAGCGTGGCCAATTGCCGCGTAAAGACCGACAAAGTCCGGGGCCGGATGCCGTCGAACCCCGCCAGCACCCCACTCCAGCCCGGCCGCCTCACCTTCGGCTTCGCGGCGGCCCGGCGCGTGCGTTCCCGCGCCGGCACCAGTTTGGTCGGGAATAACCCCATTTCCTTGATCCGCCTCACGGCCTCGCTTTGGTCCGCAACCGCGAGCGTGCCCCGCATTTCCGAACCATGCGGGTCGACCGCCACGTAGGAATAGCTCAACATAACTCGCCTCAAAGCCCACTGTCCCCGGCCAGCCTACCCCGGGAACCCTCCGGGGGTTCCTGCTGCCGCCTATGGGGTTGGACAGCGATGACGGGCATAGCTCACGCGGGGAGCCGCCTGCGCATGGCCGTGGCGACGCGCACGGCGGGCCCAAGACTGCCCGCCGTGCCTGAAACCTCCGCAGCCTACGGCTGCCGCATCGGTTCGAGCAGGACCGACCCGGTCAGGTTGGTACTCGTGAAGAAACCGTAGCCGAGATTCAACCTTTGGTGGATCGCGCCGCTGAAGGTGATCGGGATTCGCTTCGTTCCGTTGGTCTCCGTCAAGGTCCCGCTGAATGTCCCCGCAAGGCGTGTCCCCGTCACTGGGGTGATGGTCATGGTCAACTGGTTGGTTTGGCTCAGGTCCGTCACCGACCCATCGGCCCTGACTCTCACCCCGTTGGTGGTGGTCCACGGCAGATAGCCGCCTTGCAGCACCACGGCCCCGTTGCTCCAGTTCAGGAGTGGCGATTTGTTGGTCCAGATCGACCCATGCGCGTCTACCCAATTGGTAATCCCGTAGGAAAACCCGTTCGTGTAAAGCGCGATCCCCGTCACCCGCGGCGCTTTGGTCCAATACACCCGGCCCTCCAAGTCATTGGTCAGCCGCGTGTCGTTGGTGAACATTAGCCAGCCGAGTACCAACCCGTTGCCAGAATACAAGGAGGCGTAGAGCGGCCAGGAACCGTCTTTGGCGAGCTGGGCGTTTTGCGAGCTGATGGCGGTTCCGTCATCCAGTGTCGCGCTCCACGTCAGGGCACCGTTTGATTTCAGGCTGGCGACCCCGAACCCATAACCGCCCGGGTAATTGGTGGGGTTGGCGTAATTGGTAGGGTTCAGGTCCCCCTCGAGAATGAACGTGTAGTTCCCCACGGCGGCCGCACCGCTGTTGTTCGCCGTCAGCGGCGCATACAAGGTGGCCGTCCACCCGCTGGTGCTGCTGATGGTCCCGCTCAAGGCGTTCTTCCCGCTCATATCGAGTTGCAGGTTCGCGCTTAAACCCGGCGCGCCCGTGATGACGTTGGTGCACCAGGCGCCCGTCAGCGAAAACTGTCCGGAGAACCCCGGACTGGCACTCCCCCGGGTCAGGCTCGCGCTGAAGGTCCCGCTATTGCCGATGGTGGCAGTGAAGGAGCCGGCATTGTTGGTCGTGATGCTGCCATCGGTGCTGGGGTCGAAAAACAACCCCGCGTACGTGCCCGCCAGGTTCGTGAAGGGACTGGGGACGAAGTTGGCCGTGAGCACGAGATTGTTCGAGGGCATGATGAACCGGTAGGTCATGCCGTTGGTCAGCACCCCGGCCACGCCGGTCCAATTGGTGAACCGGTAGCCGCTTCCGGGGGTGGCAGTGATGGTGTTGGTCGAGTTGACCGTGATGATGGAGTTGGTCGAGTTAGCCTGGCTATTCCCGTTGAGCGATACGGTCCCCAGGCCCTTCGTCTGAACGGTTAAGAGCGGCTGGTAGTTGATGCTGATGCTGTTGGTCAGTTTTGAGTAGTTCGTGCTCGTGTCCACCGCATAGGCGCGAATGGTGTTGGTTCCGAAGCTCAGGGTGACTTGGTTGGTCCAGTTGTTGGTGCCGGTAGCCAGCGTCCACGGACCGGCGTTCACCTGGCAACGGACCTCCTTTACCGCCACGTCGTCGCTGGCGGTGCCGGACACCGTCACGCAGTTCGAGCTCACCGTGATTCCGGAGTTGGGCGAGGTGATCTTGACGCTGGGCGGGTTGGTGTCCACGGCGACGTACAACGCCGTGACGGTGGTGGCGGCGCGGTCGGCGACGATCACGGTCTGGTTGGTGGGGGTGTGCCAGCCGGGGATGGGCTGGAACGAAACCGTATGGCTGTCGGCGGGGAAGTTACTCAGTTTGGCGCCGCTGGCTTGCCAGACGCCGTTGCCGTCCACCTGCCACTTGGCCCCCGCGCTGACCACGCTCGACGGCAAAATGGTCACTTGCAAGGAGCCGACCGGCACGACGCTGAGCAGCGCGTAGGCCTCATCAGACCCCGTCACGTTGTGCACTTCAACGGCATAAAGGTTGTCATCGGCTGACCCTGGCAGGTTGGTCAGTGTCAGGCTGGTGCCGGTGGCGCCGGCGAGGTTGGTGCCATTGCAGGACCACTGATAGCACAGCGGCGGGCTGCCGGAGGCTGTCACGCGGAAAGTCACGCTGCCGCCGCTCAGGCTGGTCTGATCCAGCGGCGGACTGGTGATGACCGGTTGCGTGTCGGTCGGCGTCGCGATGGTGCGCTGCATCTTCCAGGCATACGTGTGGCCATTCACGGAACTCCAGGTGCCGTTCATGGTCGCCCCGGCCAGGTTGATCCAGCCAGTCAGGTTCGTTCCGTTCACCATACTCACGTTGCTGAGCGAACGGGTGACGGTGAACTGGCCATAGCCGCCATCCACCAGATTCGTCGAATCGGTCAGGCAGAAATAAAACTCGCCATCCGCCGCCAGGATCCCCTGGATCTGCCCCGTGGGCCCACACCTCCCGGTGTAATAGCCGGCCGCCACTTGAAAATACCCGTTGGTCGGCGCCTCGTAGGCATAGAGGCTTTCGTTCCAACTGAAGTCGTCCGCGTTCGCCCAGCCATCCACGTAGTAGCCCCAATTCACATCCCCGTAGATCTCGATCGTGGTGCTCGCGGAGTTGGTATCGCAAAACCCGTTGCCACTTTTGTCCACGTTGCAGGACGCGAAAAGTACCGCGCCGTTGTCCGGATCGCCTCCGATGAGGATAGACTGTTGGTCCGGGCTCACCAACAAGGCAAAACCGGAGGAGCCCGACATCCCCGGCTGACTGGTGTAGATGCCGGCATAGGCGGACGACAGGTGTTTCCGGAGGGTGGTTTCCGTCTCCCAGGCCGGCTCGTTGATCAGCACCCCGCCGAAGGTGTAATCGGGCAGCGAGTTGAAGTTATAAGAATTGCCGGTGAATTGAGGCAGGAGACTGCGGAGAGACCTNGCCCCGGAAAAGTACGGGGCCGCATAAACCTCGGCGGCGGAGTTGGAGTTGATCAGCGTGGGTTGGGTCAGCGAGGCCAGGGCTTTGTTCAAGCCATCGCGGAAGTTGGCCTCCGAGGTCAGTTTNTCCTGCGGCAGATCAAACAACGGGTTCGTCACGGTGCGATTAGTGCGGATGAAACCCGAGGCATCGAAGTAACGCGCGATGGCGTTGGTAAAGGCCGTCCGCGAGGCCGGCAGGTCGTTGGGGTTGACCTGGCTGAGCAGGTTCGTGTAATCCGTCAGCACCTGTTGGATGGTGAGTTGGCTCGGTTGCGCGTCGGAGAGATCCTTGAGGTGGTTGATCAACACACTGAAATTATGAGCCCGGGCCGTGTGCCCCAGGAAGTCCCCCATGTACAACATGGCCCGGAGAATTTGAATATCACCATAATCCACCGTGACCGCCTCATCGCCGGTCTCTTGNGCTGACAAGGTCAGCGTGAAGCTCCGATTGTTGAGGATNGCCAGATTGGCTTGCGACAGCAGGATGGCCGGCATCACNGTGTTGGTGTACTGGCTGATNGCCTCGAGGGTGTTGAAATTGGTGGGCAATTCGGTGTTCTCATTGGTGTCCTGCGGCAGTTCGGCCGTCCAATCGNGAAGATNNCGTCCGGTGGCGGGGAACCCAAGCCGGTTCAGAAAATTGCTCCCAGCGNGTTGCTGCGGCAGGGCGAGAATGCGGGTCGCGCCGGCCAGCGCGTTCGCCTCCAGGTAAAGGGGCGATAACCTAACTGCATTACTAAAAGTGATGCAGGCCCCCGCGAGGTTATTGGTGACCAGCATCGCCCGGCCTTGCGTAACCAGATTGGTAGCGGCCGATTGCGCCGCCAGCGGGCCGGCTGAGCCGAGGCAGACCGCGAGGATAAACAGATTGAGGTGATTTCCCGGTGTTTTCATGGTGTTTCGGTGGTGTTAACTTGATGGTTTCGCACTGGTCAGTACCTGGGCGGTACTCAAATCCCATTGGAAGGCAGCGCCTTGTGCTTCCCAGGCAACCCGGCCTGGTTGGCCCTCCAGTAATAGTCTCGCATGCGGCACGCGCACTACCTCGCCGCCGCTGTGGAGCGTCACGTCCTCCAGCACCGCATAGGTCCCCTTGGCGCTGGACGGCAGCAAGAGCCGACGGGCCTCGAGGCGCGGTTGGGTTTCGGGCAGCCAACCGACCTGCAAGTTACGGCACTCGATCTGGCTGGTGGCGCGGGCGACCGGAACCAGTTTGGAGCGGATGCTCGCCGGCCAGTCCAGGTTGGTGGCCGAGGGGGCGATCCCGAGCCGAAGCCCTTCCACCACCACCACCGGCATCACCCTGACCTTGAAAAAACCCAGGTGGTGACGGTCGGTGAAGATCCGGTCGGCCGCCATGGTGATGGCCGGGGTCAAGGAACCCTTGGCGTAAAGGGTCATCCTCACCTTCCGGCCTTCGGAAAGTCGGAAGTCGGCTGCCGCCTGGCAATAGTCCGTGACCAAGCCGAGGCTCGCCGCGCAAAACAGCACCGACCACCACCTCACGGATCGGGTCCGGCACTTGGACGTTTGGGCGACGAAGGCATCGGTAGCCATGGAGGATTCCCCTTCGGTCGTTCAAATCCTGGTGGGTGCGAACAGGGCCTTGCTGAGTTCAAAGCGAAAGCTAACCATTCCCGCCATGACACCAAGTCTATGGAGAAGTGTCAAGATAAAAAGACTCAAAAAAAGACTCGTAGCCCGACGCGCGCTTTAGCCGCCGACCTGAGCCGGCGGACCGCTCGGCGCTCCGCTGGTGGTCTTATTTTGCGGAGAGGATGAGCACCCAATCAACCGCGCGGAGAACCAATCATCGACGGCGATCGGCAACCGGGCCTGGGTCACGCTGCTGCCTTCGGGCAGTACGAAGGTCCGGCGGCAAAACCGCTTGGCCACCGGCGCGTCCGCGGCTGGGTTGCCTTCCGGGAACCAGATCCAGTGGCTGCCCGCGAGGCCCAACTCCGGTTCTCGCACGAACGCCGCCCACTCGGGGTGGGGCCGGAACTGCGGCCACGGATAGCTCTCGAGCAACCGCTTGCCGAAGCCGACTTGCCGCGAGCCGGGCAGATTCATGGCCTTGTGATTTCCTTGAAGGGATCGGCATAAGTGCGATCCGCCCGGAGCGGGATCTCGATCATGACGTTGGCCTCCATTCGCAGGGCCGGCTCGCCGGCGGTGGCCGTCACGGCCATTCCCGCACAGAGTATTGCAGCCCAGGTGAGTGTTTCCTTTACCACAGGCTGAACCGGGCACACCAGCGGCGTCGGTGGACGCAGAGCAGTCCGGCGGCGAGGAGGATGAGCAGGGAGTTCTCGGCCAATTTGTGGCAGACATACACCTCGCCATTGCCGCAGCCACAGTCAAACTTGACCGCGCACAGCGCGAGCGAGCCGGCGCTGGCGAGGGCCAGGGCGTGTTTCAGGATCAACAGGGTGAAGGGGATCAGCAGCGCCAGCATCACCAGGGTACAGCCGCGCACAGCGATGCCGGCGAGGACGAGCAGGCCGCAAAACACCTCGAACCACGGCAGCACCGCGCTGATGACATTCAGGAGATAGAAGTTGGTGACCAGCTCATATTGCCTCACCAGGATAATGAACGGCTCGGGATGCAGCGCCTTTTGCAGCCCCATCCACACAAACAACCCGCCGAGGACCCAGCGCGACAGCACCGCGGCGCCATCGATCAGCAGGTCTTTGCGTGAGGAAAGGGGGGAGGACATGGGTGGGCTAACGACCGGGGGTGGCAACCGCGTCATAGTCAAGCAGCCGTCCGCTGTGGCGCTCGCCGATCTCGACGGGCAGGCGGTTCGTGGCCCACTCCGTCATGCCGCCACCGTAGATGAGCAGGTTGGTCTTGGAAACCCCCGACAGGTAATCGCGGAGGGCCAAGGCGGCAAACCGGCTTTCGTCGCAATTGCCGCCGTTGCAATAGACCACAATCTGCTGGGCGACCTGGCAGGCCGGAATGACGGTGGCCACGTATTTCTCGGCGTGGAAATGATTGAACTCGAACGCCCCCGGAATATGGCCGGCCGCATAAGGATCCTCCTCGCGGGCATCCACGAACAGCAGCAGGTCTTGGTCGCGACGTGGGTCGTGATACAACCGCAAGACCTGGTTGCTGTCGATGAGTTCCAAGCCGACCGACTTGAGACTCGCGGCCAGCATCTCCGTCGGAGAATTGGTATGGGTTCCGCTGGCGGGATGGCTGGTGCGGGCTGCTCCCGCACTCGGAAAGTAATCGTGGTCGAGGACCAGACCGCGCGGAGAGAGGCCGTTCGCCAGGAAGGCTACCAAGGTCCCCACCAAGGCGACCCCAAGGGCCTCAAGCAGCACCTTCTTCACCGTGGCGCTCCCACGTTCCCATCCTTCATTGAGAAGGGGGCAAGGGCGGCAGGGCGGTGTTCGGCAGTGAGACCGGCGCCGGCGGCGCTTTGGCACCCAGGGGTGGTGCGACCACCGCCTGCGCGGTGGCGGGCAGGGCAGGGTTCGGGGCCGGCGGGGCGGGACGCTTCAGCACTACGGCCCCGGGCGGCGGGGCCTGCGGTTGCTGTACCGCCGTTTTGGGCTGGCCAGGTGGACGCGGGGTTTGGTAAACGGGAACTTTCACCAACTCGAACTGCGGGTTGGAAGTTCGCGTACTGAACGCCACCGACTGCCCGGGAGGAACCTCGAAGTCCGGCGGGAAAGTCAGCGTGATCGTGTAATATCGGCCCGCCTGCAGGGTTTGGGTGGCGATTTGCACATCCTTGGAGTTGATCGTCGTGTCCGACAGGGTCAGCGGGTTCGTGGTGTTATTGATGAGGGTGATGTAACGGATCAACTGGTTGGTCG
>TBL_comb47_HYPODRAFT_10005913_pt1 | contig 13437 bp, 13 predicted proteins | sample TroBogypolimnion_40_FD_10682 | JGI IMG/M metagenome (IMG submission 10682)
TGTCAAATAAGGCCATTTCTTAAATAAATTGAACAGGCAATGGCGCAGAACTGCGCCGCCTGTAATCATAAATATGAAAAAATATATTCACATAGCGGTTTTTATCGCGGTTTTATCTCTGGCGCTTCCCGGCACGGCACAGGAAAAAACATCCGGCTCAAACAGCCGCAACCAGCCCGGGTTCTGGGAAACTGTCAATAATTTTTTCCTGCCGCACCCTGAGCATCGGGAAATATTGCTGGAGAAGCAGACGCTCTATTTTCTGGTAACGGTCGAAAAAGGCGAAAACGGCTGGCATCATCTGGTCTTTAATCCCAATCACGGTTCCCAGGGAATATGGAATCCGGAATCACCGGACGAACTGCTCTCCAACTACTGCAAATATACAACGCTTTTCCTGCAAAATACCGACCAGTATCCGCGCCGCGTCTTGTTTGTCGGACTCGGCGCCGGTATCATGCCGCGCTTCATCCGGAAACATTTCCCGGCGACCATTATTGACGTCATCGAGATTGACGGCGAAATCCCCGGCATCGCAGAACAATATTTTGGATTCAAAAAAGATGATAAAACTAATATAACCATTGGCGACGGCCGCGATTTCATCAATCGGAACAAAGTCAAATACGATATTATCTTCATTGACGCCTATCATGCCGAAAATATCCCGTTCCAACTAACTACTGAAGAGTTTTACCGGAAAATCCGCGCCGCCCTTACTCCAGGCGGCCTGATGACCGCCAATGTCGCTAATCTCGGCAAACCCAAGTTTATCGCCAGTGAGCTAAAAACCGTGCAAAGCATTTTTCCGGATCTAGCCGTTTTTGTCTGTCCCGGCCAGACCAACTACATGCTGTTTGCTCCAGTCAACCGGAAGTTCGACAGCGCCACTGTCAAGCCCAAATGTGCTGAACTGGAAAAAACATCAAACCCGGAACTGGATTTCAAGGCAATGCTCGATACCGGAATGAAAGAAGAAGAGATCAAAACAATGACCGGCGGAGCAATGATTTTGAAAGATGAATTTGCGCCGGTTGAAACTATGAAGTAATGTTTCTAAATCGTAATTTATAAGGAAAACAAGAATATGCCCGCTACCAACAAACACATACTCTATGCAATCGCCTTTCTGATGGGATTTACCTTGATGAGCTATGAAATTCTGGGAGTCAGAGTGCTGTCGCCTTATTACGGCAGCTCGATTTACGTATGGGGCGCGATTATTTCAATTTTTCTGGCAGGGCTGGCCGTCGGCTATGAGTATGGCGGAAAAATTGCCGACAAAACAGCCGACTTAAACGTCCTGCGCAGAATAATCATTTCACCGGCATTGTTGATTACGACATTTCCGGTTTATGGACAGCGCCTCAGTAAATCAATTTATGAGCTTGAACTGGATTCCAGAGTGAGCGTACTGCTGCTCTCCATGATTCTCTTTTTCATTCCATGTGTTTTTATCGGCGCGGTAATTCCGATTCTGGTGAAAATACGGGCCACCGACAGTCAAAGAATCGGATCTGCCGCAGGCGATGTTTATGCGATGTCAACAGCCGGCAGTATTGCCGGCACTCTGTTCACCTCGTTTTTCCTGATAAGCTGGCTCAGCATTCCCAAATGCTTTCTGCTGCTCGGCCTGGTCCTGATTGCATGCTGGCTGCTCTGCGTTATTTTTCAATTTAGACGTTCTAAAGAATAACTGTTGCATGAATCTCGTTCATGAGCTATTTTATGGGCGGGAACAGATTAGGAGCTGTAAATAAATAAACTTGACAAGTTTCGCGAAATATCCCGAGGTGATTTTGGGAATTGCCGGCGAGGCGCATACCTTCAGGTATGTAACGAACCGGCAAGCACAAAGGCATTCGGTAGAATCGCGAAGATGTAAAGGTTATTTTTTGACGGCTCCTTAGATAATAAAATCAGGAACGTCAATGAAAAGATTAAAAAAACGGTCCGTCGCATATTGGTACTATAAGATATTGCGCGAAAGAGGAACGCCGGATTTTATCGCCCGCGGCTGGGCAATAGGGTTATTTGTGAATTTTTTTATTCCCCAACTTTTCCAGACGGCTGCGGCAATCCCATTGGCTTTTCTGTTCAAAGGATCGCGAATTGCCGCGTTTGTGGGTACGTTCATCACTAATAACGCAACACTTCCGTTTATATATCCGGTACAATGCTACATTGGCGGTTATCTGATTTGCAACCCGTTGCATTATGAACAGATAAAAACGGCACTGAAAGCGATTATACAAAATCCGTCTTTTGAGGCGATTTATCAACTGGGAATGCATCTGGTGCTGGCTTTTTTCGCCGGCGGGGCTTTTCTGGGAATCATCTCTGCAATACCCGGATACTTCATCGCGTACCGCCTTACTGCGAAATATCAGCAAAAACGCCATGAATTGCGGATGCAGAAACGCCAGGCAAAGTTTGATGCCGCCAATAAAGCTTAAAAATTACTGCCATTCCGATTCTTCACCATGCTTGGCGGTAAATCTGTTCAGCAGGGATTTAAGTTTTGCCATAATGCCGGAATCCATTTTTGACTGAGTGAGAATGAATTCACATAAATGCTTGTCCACGGTCTGGATATGTTTAACAAACCAGTCAATCAGCAGACAACTTATTTTCATTTTTGCATTCACATCAAAATCACTGGTTTTCGAATAGAGCCTGGTCAATTCTTTGACTTTATCTCTGAAGTAGTCATGCTGCCTGATATGCTGAACCGTCTTGTCATAATTGTATTTGTTCATAAAATCTTCTTCAGTCTTGAAATGATAAATCACATAATTATTCAAATCTTTGAACAGCGTCTTATTCTGTTCTTTATCGCCGAGGTTATCCAGCATGTTATTAACTATGCTGAAATATTTAAAATGCTGCTTGTCAATTAACTCAACCCCGGTACGGATGCTTGCTTTATTCAATTTTGTATACATACCTTACCTCGCACTGCTGATTTTTTAACAAAAAATTCCTCGCAAGTAAATATGGCCTGATAAAATACAGAATTCAAACGCTGCTTGAATACAGAATGNTGTTTCTTAGGAGTTGTTAAAAAACAAGTTTGACAAGTTTCGCGAAATATCCAGACGTGATTTGGGGATTGCCGGTGTAACGAATCTAAAACTTAATTTTAACGCAAAGGCGCAAAATCGCTAAGTAAAAAAAGCCTTTTTAAAATTTGGCACAGCCAAACTTTAAAAAAAATTCTCTTATTTGCGCCTTCGCGTCTTTGCGTTAAATTCTTCAGGCTTTCAATGTTCGCGCGTTGAAAAAACGCTGTAAAATGCGATATTAAGCCTTTTCGATTTTAAATTATACAAGGCAAATCAAATGATACGGGTTTTGATATATCTTTTTCCGGCGATGACGGACATGATTATGGGCGCTGTTTTTTTCGTAACCGCAGTCAGATACTCTGAAAGCGGGGCCAGTTCATTGACGGTAACAGGCGTAATGGCGACCTGGGCTTTTATTTACTCATTCTGTTCAATTGCCGCCGGCCGGATTGTGACCTCTAAAAATGCCGCGCGGCTTATTATGATGTCAGGCGGCGCGGTTACGCTGATTTCTATCGGTTATATCGCCGTTCCCCATCTTGCCGCGCAATACCTTTGGACCGCCTTTATGGGCGTGGCCACCGCGTTTTTCTTCACTCCTTTCCAGGTGTTTATGAAATCACTGGAACACGGGGAAGACGGCAGCGTAGTCAGATCCACCGCGCTTTATACTTTTTCCTGGAGTTTCGGCATGGCGTGCGGGCCTTTTGTCTGCGGCTATGTCTGGCCGCATTTCGGCTGGCAATGGTGCTATGTGATGAACGCGATCATGGGCTTGACGATAGCGTTCGGAATATGGCATCTCAAGCAATATACCTGTCAGCATCACGAAGATGCGGTGACTGCCGGAAAATCGTCTAAGAAAGAGGACTACTCGAATATGCCCGACCTGGCCTGGCTGGGCTGGCTGGCCGCCGGCATCGGCTGCATGACCGTAGCGGTTGTAAGATCGCTGTTTCCGGTAAAAGCCGCCATTCTGGAGCTGTCAAAAACCGATCAGGGCGTAATCCTGGCCATCGTCAGCTTTACTCAGGCCTTCATCGGCCTGGCTTTCATCCGCAGCAAATTCTGGATGTACAAACCTGTCCCGGTAGCGCTTTTTTCACTGTCAGGCCTGCTTGGGCTGCTGCTTTTCGGCTTGGGTTCCCGGTCTGAAACATTTTATCTGGCGGCGATGTTCTACGGCATATACTCCGGCATGTTTTTCTTTTATCTGGTATTTCATTCCCTGGTGCATCCGACCAAAAGTTCAAAATATATCGCAATCAATGAAGCCGTCGTAGGCATTACCTCCATCCTCGGACCGATTGCCGGCGGTATTATCGCCGACAAAACCAACTCCAGCATACCATTCTATCTGGCCGCCATTCTGGTGTTGCTGGTCATGGCGGTACAAGCCAGAGTGCATTATGTGAGACCGGTGAAATCGCAAAATTCAAATACTGATATCAATATCCCCTAAATCACTGTTCTCCTGCGATTTTCTCAAATTCTTCCGGTATTCGAACGGGGAAAGGCCGGTTGCCCGTTTAAACATTTTTGAGAAATTAGCTACATCGCCGATCCCGGTCTTGTCCGCAATTTCAGAAACAGAATAATCCGTGCTCCAGATAAGGTCGATAGCCAACCGGATGCGCCGCCGGTTGCAATAGGCAATCAGCGGCAAACCCATCTTTTGAGCAAACAGATGGGACAGGTAAGCGGGGTTCAGGTGGAATTCTTCAGCCAGTTCAGCTAAGGTTAATCTACGGGAGAGATTTTTTTCAATATATGCCAATAGCCTGGTAAACTTTGCCATGGAATCAACGGATTTTCCGGAAAATTCGCTTTTAATAGTTTTTAAAAACGGCGCGATCAATAATCCAAGCGCGCTTTTTGCCTCCAACTCGTCTATCGGCTGCGGAATAGCTCCCGCCGTATTGTGCAATTCGACCATCCGGATAAAAAGTTTTCTAACAAAATCATTGTCTTTGACTTCCAGTTCGTAAGTCGGGTGAAACAGCGAAAAGATGTCCAGATTGGAATCAAGAATATACGCATTAAAATGGCACCAGTATTTAACCAGGCGTTTCGGACAACTTAATTCCACCTGGGCATACGGCGGCACCAGACAAATCCAGCCCGGCCGCAAGCAGTATTGCCGGCCATGATGAATCGCAACCCCTTCGCCGGCGACCGGATAGTATAGCCGCGCATAAGGAATTATCCGGCTCGCAAACGCAAATCGATCCGTTCGCCATTCCGGACCAACATCTGAAAATCTGGCAACTTGTATTTTCAGATGAATTTTTTCAATCAGTTCCTGCATTTTATGCTCCGGGGGTTTTAGAAACTTGTTTAAGTTATGCCCCGATTTTATTATTTCCATAGCAAACCTATAAAATTACCATGAAAATCTATATTTTATACAAGTAAAACCTTACTTAATCTGTTTTTTTGACTCTTTAAACAGGTAAAATATATATAGAAATCAAAGTTTCGTGATTTTTTTCATGGATGACGGCAATTGACATTGATAAAAATGATAATTAAGAAAAATTAAGGGAAATAAGATGGTAAATGATTCGACAGAACGTTCTCTCAGGTGGCTCAAAGAAGCTAAATTCGGGATGGTTATTCACTGGGGCCTTTATTCAATTCCGGCAGGTACATGGAACGGTATTGATATACCATGGGTTTCAGAATGGTTGATGCGGAAACTTAAAATTCCGGTATGCGAGTATGAAAAACTGGCATCACAGTTCAACCCGGTAAAGTTTAACGCGCGAAAGTGGGTCAGGACAGCGGTTGATGCGGGAATGAAGTATATAGTGATCACGGCCAAGCATCATGATGGTTTTGCTTTGTTTCACTCAAAATGCGACCGGTTTAATATTGTCGACTCGACTCCCTTTGGGAAAGATCCTTTGGCGGAATTGGCGGAAGAATGTCGCAAAGCAGGTATTCGTCTGGGCTTTTATTACTCGCAGGATCAGGACTGGCATGAAGCCGGAGCCTCCGGCAATACTTGGGATTTCCCCAATAAAACTGACGAGGCTTTTGTCCAATATCTGGGAAGCAAAGTAAAACCGCAAGTACGGGAACTTTTAACCAATTATGGAGATGTCGCATTAATCTGGTTCGACACGCCTGTTTCGATCAAACCGGAGCAAAGCAGAGAGTTGAAAGACTTTGTCCATTCGCTGCAGCCGGGCTGTCTAGTCAGCGGCCGGGTCGGCAATGACATGGGCGACTACGGTTCACTGGGTGATAACCAAATCCCGGGCTATCTTTTGGAGGGCGCATGGGAAGGCCTCGGAACCATGAATGAAAGTTGGGGTTACAAAACGATTGACAATCATTATAAGACATCTATCGAATTGATCTCAACTATGTGCGAACTGGCGAGCAAGAACGCCAATTATCTGCTCAATGTCGGCCCGACCGGAGAAGGCGAGTTTCCGCCTGAGTCAATCCAACGCTTACGGCAGATTGGCCGCTGGATGAAGGTTAACGGAGAAGCTATCTACAATTCCGACCCGACGCCTGTTCCAACCTGCTTCCGTCAGCTATGGGGGGAGATTACAGTCAATGGCAATAATCTTTATTTTTCTGTTTTTAAGATTTTTGGCCGGGAACTTACGGTATATGGGATCAGAAACCTGATCCGGAAGGCGGTAGTGCTAGGTCATGATGACATCGAGTTGACCGTCCGGCAGGAACATCATCAAGACTTGGATTATCATAAGTTGACGGTGGTTATGCCGGACAGAGAAAACAGAGGGCGTCTACCGTTTGTAATCAAACTGGAAGCTGACGAAAAAATCAGCGCTAATCCGAAAAGTTATCAGTCGGCAGACTTTTAATATTTCAATAACAAATCTATAATTTTACCATGAAAATCTATATTTCATACAAACAAAATCGTACTTATTCTATTTACTTTGATTATTTAAACAAGTATAATCTAGTTAATAGGAAAACATGGAACCAGATGTAAGCTTAAATATGAGAGGGTTATAACAATGAAACAGGAAAGGGATATAACAATGAAACAGGAAATTCACCGGAATTTGCAACGAAAGCAAGAAAGCGCCAGAATTTTTACACTCATTGAACTTCTGGTTGTGATCGTCATTATCGCGATCCTCGCCTCGCTGCTGCTTCCCGCGCTCAATAAAGCCAGGGATAAAGCCAGAGCCTCCACATGTGCCAATAACCAGAAACAAATTGGTTTATGTCTTGTAATGTATGGGCAGGATTTTGGCGGCACGCTACCGCTGGCGACCACGACAGTGGCGCCCATTCAGTTCTGGACTGAATTCTTGATGAATAATAAGTACTGCAAATCTTTTGCGGTGGGACAGAGCACATTTCTTAGTTGTCCTTCAGTTCAACCATGGGGTGTTTATACAACTCGTTACTATACATATGGATTAAGAGATATGTACGGACTTTTAGTGCCTGTAGCTATAGATATTACCAAAAAAGATATCACCCTTGGCGCTGATGGTCCTGGACACCCGAATCCGGCATGGCAGAAAACTTTCACTCCCTCCAAGGCATCGATTTTAGGAGATTCTTTAGCATCAGATACGATAAATCAGCATGCGGTCTTACACGCCCAGGCTACGGGAGGGAACTATTTACATCTGCGTCATAGTCAGAAGGCAAACATGTTGTATGTGGACGGACACGTCGGCCAAGTAGGCGCAGGCAACGTTTTCGATAACTTCATAAAGTATTACAGAACTCAAGATGGTTATTTGATGGATAGTGGGCAGGTTTATCCGAATTAGCCCCTTACTCATAATATCTCGCATCGTTTTGTCAAGACTGATTTTTTGCATAAGTATCTATCATGGCTTAATAGTTTTACTTGGAATAGAAGACTCATATTAACCAGTTCCCGACATAAGCAACCATTCACAAATAAATCGATTAGGAATTGAGAGAAAGTAATGAAAAATAGATTTAAAGTTTTGGTATTAGTTTTACTATTCAGTGAACTTGCAACGTATGGAACAGACGCGACGCAGAGCATGGTTTTTCATTTTGACTTTAAAGACGCCAAAGGGAAAAATGAGATCACAGACACAACCGGAAAGCATAAGTGTATTTCTAAAAATCATCTTTTTGAAACACAAGAAGGAGCATTGAGAATATCCCCTGATGACGCCAAGATTTTCATCCAGCCCGACAAATTGCCGCCTTGCCTTGATGAACTGACGCTAAGAATATGGATCTCAAGAAAAAGCGATAAGGACGTTGAGCCTATCCTCTTCAAAGGAATACATCAGGAACCTATTCAATTCCTGCTTACCCTTAACACGCAATATCCTGAATTCTGTTACAAGAATCAGTCCGCGCAGGGGTTCAATGGTATTTTCCTGATAGGCTCCGCCTATGGAAATACTTTAAGGTATAATAATCCTCAATGGCTGATCAAGGACAGCAAGCCTGCCGTCAAAGCAAACGAATGGACAAACCTTGCAGTTACTTTCAATAAAGGCAATATAAATATTTATATCAATGGGGTTTTAACCCTGCAGCACAAGTCCGAAAATAGCGAAAGCATGAAAATTAACGATTTCCCCATCTATATCGGCTCAGAATGTATAGCAGGAGCAGGCGAGAAAGAGAATTTTAGAACCGCAGACATGCTTCTCAACGATTTATGGATGTATCAAACCGCATTATCTGAAGAGGAAATTAAAACCGCTTATGCATCTGAAAAAGAAAAGTATTCAAACAAGCGCATAACGCTATCCCAAACCGATGCCTATATGTCGCCTTCCTCCCAGGATATGAAAGCCTTTGATCCTCAATTTAAAAATAAATTAAAAATTACACAAGAATATGAAAGAAATATCCCCAAAATCTCCTTCAATGAAAAAATAACCGCGACGGTAAAATCGCAAGACAAAATGGTGAAACTGTTCATCAATCAAAAGGAGATGTATCCATTACAAATCCTTGCTCCAATACATCTGCCTTCAGATGATTCGATCAATCTGTGTTATAACTTTGTAAGGGATTTTGCCGCGGCTGATGTAAATATGGCAGGTCCATGGTTCTCACACTTAACATTCTGGACAGGAGAAAACCAATATGACTGGGAAAAATTTGACAGCGGAATGAAAAAGGTTTTAGAAGCTAATCCCAATGCCCTGGTAATGGTCGACTTATTTCTCCAACCACCCAAATGGTTCGTAGAAAAATATCCGGAGGAATTTGAAAAATATTATCACAACAATGAAAGCAATGAACTTAAAACCTGGACAGCAAGCGCACCGTTGGCGTCTCCAATATGGAGAAAAATGTCATTGGATTTTTTACGGGCGACTATAACTCATATTGAAAAAAGTCCTTATGCAAATCACATATATGGATATCTTATCGGGGGGGGAGATACCGCCGAATGGTATTGGGCTGGGACTTTCGTATATGGCGGCATGACCGGATACTCGGCAAGAACTAATGCAAGCTTCAGGGAGTGGCTCAGAACAAAATATAATAACAATACTGAAGCTCTGCAAAAGGCATGGCGGAATAATAACGTTTCTTTTGAAACGGCTCAAACGCCCTCACCCAAGTCCAGAGAATCAACGGAATTCTTCAATTTCAGGATAAAAGAAAAAGCTCAAGATGTTTTTGATTTCAGAGAATTCATGAATGACACAACGCTTGCCAATATAGTGGAATCATGTAAAACCGCAAAAGAAAGCAGCGATTTCAAGAAAATTGTGTCCACATATTATGGATATACAATGGTGTTCGCCGGTGGCAAGGGCGGCACGCTCTACAGGGGCGGATTGCAAAATCTTTCCAAGGTATTTGAATGTCCATATATAGATTTTGTTGCAACTCCGTTGGATTATATTAATCGCAGAGGCGGAGAAACGGGATTGAATATCAATCCATTCTATGCAAGCGCGTTGCTGCATAATAAAATGATCTGGAATGAAGATGATCTAAGAACACATTTCGATCCCAAAAAAGAATGGGGCAGAACCTCAAACCTTCAGGAAACGCTTACTGTCATAAAAAGATGCTTCGGCTACTCTCTTACGCAGGGATGCGGCTTCTGGTTCGTGCCATTCGTCCATGCGTGGTTCCACCAGGAAGATATCATGCAGACAATCGCCGATATTAAAAAACTTGCGGATAAAACATTAAAAGAAGACAGGTCGTCAGTCAGTCAGGTAGCATTTATAATGGATGAAAAAAGTCCTGATTTTACGGCATTAATAAAAAATAATCCTTTTATGGACGGCCTCTGCTGGGACACTTATCAGGAAGCGGCAAGAATGGGCGCTCCTTTTGACATGTATCTCCTGCCGGACATTAAAAATCGTGCAATGCCGGATTACAAACTTTACATATTTATGAATTCTTTTTATATTGATAAAGAAACCCGGAGTGCGATAGCGGCAAAAATAAGAAAAAACAATGCTGTGGCGGTATGGTGCTACGCCCCCGGCTATATTACCGAGAATGGCTTCAGCGCTGAAGCCATGAAAGAGCTTACGGGCATAGGATTAGCTGAACATAAAGAGCAAAAGACATTGACCCTGAGCATAACAGATAAAACAAGCCCTGTCGCAAAATATGTCAAAACATTTAAATCATACACCTTCGGCCCTGTCTTCAGCGTGACAGACAAAGATATTAAAGTAATCGGAACCGCAGACAATAAGTCGGCATTGGTGATAAAAGAATTCAGTAACTGGAAATCTGTTTACTCGCTTCTGCCGCTCAACAAGGAATTGTTAACAGGCCTTTGTGAATTTGCCGGAGTTCATATATACAGCAAAAGCTATGATATGCTAACCGCTAATAAAAGTTTTATCATGCTTCATACTTCAAGCGACGGAGAAAAAACAATAACATTGCCGGATAGTTACAATGTGAAAGAAATTTTGACCGGACAAGAAATAGGAAAAGGACTGAATAAATTCACTGAAAAGCTTCCGGCGCAATCAACAAGAATCTATCAAATCACAAAATAGTTAGTTTATAAATGGCAATGGCTGAGATCGGCAATGCAACATTTGATTTATATCGGCTGCAAACTGATGTGCCACGCTGGTTATGTAAGTTCACGCCTGTATATGGGTTCTTTCGGTGTTTTCATAGTTTCCCGCTAAATGAAGGTACCGGAACCACCGTGTTAGATGACTTTGACAGTTCCCGGCAGGCGACCATCTCCGGCGCAACATGGCGTGGCAATACCACGCTTGACAAGAAAGACAACGCCCTTTACTTTGACGGAGTCAACGACTCTGTAACAATTACCGGCAGCACTGCCTTCAGGACAGATGGAAGCAATGGATTTACTTTTGCCGCATGGATTAAAACGGACGGGACCTTTCCTGCCGGACATGATCCGGTAATTTCAAGGGGGAATACTTATCTTAGCATATATAACGGTAAACTTGGATTCAAAACCCTGACCGATTATCCCACCAATAATCAAAGGTGGTGTGGCGGTTCCACTACTTTAACATCAACATCCGCCACATGGCATCATGTAGCCGCGGTTTATGAAGCAAACGGGAACATGAAAGTATATTTAGACGGGGTACAGGACGGCAGTACTGGGCCTTATCCTAATCAAGTCAACGAAGCATATAATATACAGCTTGGAACATTGGGCAGTTATTTTAAAGGAATTATTGAAAATGCGCGTATTTATAAGCGCGGGCTGACCGCTGACGAAATAAAGTTGCTTTACGAGAACAAGGAATAACCTGAGGCGATTTTGAAATCCTGGTTTCCGCCCCGAGTATGTGCGGAAACCAGGTCATTATTGTATAAACAACTAAAACCGGAATACAAATAAAGTATACCGCTGCATTATGTTAGACCGGTGAAATCACAAAAATAATGAATAGATATGGGCGCTGACAAGTTTTAGAGAAAAAAAGGAATCAGTTCCCGCAGTGTGTCGAATCCGGCAACGTCAACAAATATTAAATACTGATATCAATATCCCCTAAATCGTTATTTTCCTGCAATTTTCTAAAACTCTTCCGGTATTCGAATGGCGAAAGGCCGGTTGCCCGTTTAAACATTTTCGAGAAATTGGCCACATCGCCGATCCCGGTCTTGTCCGCAATTTCAGAAACAGAATAATCAGAGCTCCAGATAAGATCGATGGCCAGCCGGATGCGCCGCCGGTTACAATAGGCTATCAGCGGCAAACCCATCTTTTGAGCAAACAGATTGGACAGGTAGGTGGGGTTCAGATGGAATTCTTCAGCCAGTTCAGCCAAAGTTAATCTACGGGAGAGATTTTTTTCAATGTATGCCAGCAGCCTGGTGAATTTTGCCATGGAATCAACGGATTTGCCGGAAAATTCGCTTTTAATAGTTTTTAAAAACGGCGTGATCAATAATCCAAGCGCGCTTTTTACCTCTAAAGCGTCTATCGGTTGAAGAATGGTCCCCGGCATACTGTGCAATTCGACCATCCGGATAAAAAGATTTTTAACAAAATCACTGTTTTTGACTTCCAGTTCATAGGTGGGGTGATACAGCGAAAAGATGTCCAGATCGGAATCAAGAATATACGCATTGAAATGGCACCAGTATTTAACCAGGTGTTTCGGGCAACTGACTTCCGCCTGTGCATACGGCGGCACGAGATAAATCCAGCCTGGCCGCAAACGGTATTGCCGGCCGTGATGAATCACAATCCCCTCGCCTTCCACCGGATAGTACAGCCGGGCATAAGGAATTATCCGGCTCGCAAACATCTCCGTCCGCCATTCCGGACCAAATTCCTGAAATCTGGCAACTTGTATTTTCAAACAAATTTTTTCAATCAGTTCCTGCATTTCATGTTTCCCGGTGGGTTTAGAAACTTATTTAAAGTATGCCCATATTTTATTATTTCCATGTAAAATCTGTGTTTTTACCATTTAAATCTGTATTTTAAACAAATAAAACTGTACTTACTCTATTTACTTTGATTCTTTGGAAAGGTATAATCTAATCATATGAAAAAACATTGGAATAAATGTAAAACTAATCATGAAGGAGTTATATCCATGAAAACTGAAATTCACAAGAATACGCAAAGTAAACAAAAAAGTTCCCAAAATTTTACACTCATTGAACTCCTGGTGGTGATCGCCATCATAGCGATCCTCGCCAGTATACTGCTTCCGGCGCTTAACACCGCCAGGCTCAAAGCATATCAAAGTACCTGTTTTAACAACCAGAAAAATATCGGAGTTTCAGTGATGCAATATACCGATCTTGAGAGTACCGAGTTCTTTGCCATCAAGAGGCAATTTTCTTATCTGTTAATTTAGCCAGTTCCAATGACAAGTCAATGATTTCAATGGACCATTCCTTGAACTTCCTGTAATTTTCCGTTTGC
>TBL_comb47_HYPODRAFT_10005915_pt1 | contig 13433 bp, 22 predicted proteins | sample TroBogypolimnion_40_FD_10682 | JGI IMG/M metagenome (IMG submission 10682)
GTCCTTAGAGGTATATCATCCCGTGTTTGGTGGACCAGGGGGGATTCGAACCCCCGACTCCGCGGTGCAAGCGCAGTGTTTTCCCAATTATACTACCAGCCCATATTTGGCTCCGTGTGTGAGGATCGAACTCACCTAATCACTGATTAACAGTCAGGTCCTTGCGCCATGCTTGGATTTCACGGAATAGATTTTAACACACTCCGCCACGGACATTTCACTCCCACTGGGTTCCAGAATGTGTATAGTAAAGCACACTGTCCGAGATCCCCGAGGGACCATGGTCCGGCTTGCCACTTTCAGTGTGCTTTACTATATACTGATTTTTCATCTCACAAGAGAGACTCCATCCTAGTACCCGCCCGTTCAACATGCTGTCTTTATAGTGCCTTGTTATGGACCTCGTTTCCGAGACACTTAAAACAAAAAACCCCAGGGTGTTTAGTCCTGGGGCTTTATTAACGTAACTTTTACTTATACAATTATGTTAATAAAACCCCCGACATTGGCTCAAACCCTGAACGATCATTTGAAATACTAATCGTTAGCCAATAAGCGGACACCGCCTGCGGTTTGGCTATGCAATTACTATTCAAATGTGATCTTGTTTGTAACATTTTATTCCCTAAAAAATAATTTAATAACTAATTATATACTGTATTTATGTCTTTGTCAACCTATATTTTATATTTATGATAAAATATTTTAAATCTAATTGGCCAGCCCCACTCTTGGGATACTATTTAATCCAGGCTATCTTCGTGCTGTATCCTGGAACCAACATCTTTACTACAACTTAGTAAATATTTTACTGCCATATTAGAATAATGTCAACCTATCAATTAAGAGTTTGTTGTAAAACTACAGCGTTTGGCTTTTTTAATGCTTCGTTACGTGCTTGTTTATAATCTTCATTGTCGATTTCTAACAGTTTGACTTGATTCGCAGGTTTAAACTCTGCATTATTCTGACCAATTGTCTTAGATCGTACACTTGTTTTTTGACTATTGACTTCTTGAGTCAATTCATCTTGAGCCGCATCATCGGACGTGTTGCCTTGATTTTCTCGTTGCTGCCGATCTTTCAATAACCGATTAGCGTCACCTAATGGATAACGCAATAGAACAAAAGTACGATATCCACGATTTTCAGCTACAATCTTACTGTCTTCAATTCTGTAGCCAGTAACTGAAGTTTCGGCAATAATCTTTTTTACAGTAACTGAAGTATTATCTTTGATAACTGAACCTGCTTGATCAGATTTGTGAGTTTTAATCAAAGCATTAACCACCCCATTTAGTGTGTCGGATAATTTAGTCTGGGCATCAATCAAAGCCTTTTCGCGACTCATTGATAGATCCGAGCTAACACCAGTTCCTGAAAACCAAATATAGTCATCTGTAGCATGGGGTACTTTGATAAACCATGCGGGAATATCAATTGTCAAGGGATTTTCCACACGGCCTGGACTGGCAATAGTTTGATTCTTAGCCGAAGGTGTGGGGCTAGCTTCGCTTCCGTATTTTGCCATCTGTGTCGATCCACAGGCTGATAACAAACTGGTTACCGCTGTTGCTATAATAAGACGTTTCATATTTGTTCCTTTGATGTTTAATGTTTAATGTTTACGAATGCTACTACGAGGCAATTCTACTAATATAAATGCACGTATCTTGTGACCTTCTGCTACGTGTTTAGTTTCAATAACTTCTACTTCATTTATATTAATATTCTGGCACTGTGTTTTTAACACTATATCAGTGGATTCCCATAATTTTCTATCTATTTCTTTTTTGTCTACATTGGTTTTTTGGCTTACACTGCCAGTCGCTTGCATACACAAGCGCCCGTACGCCACAGCCTTGGCTGTGTAGTCAGCAACATTCCAATCTTGATCTGCCGCGGTACCCACCGCATAAAAATTCTCAAAGTCATGGGGAGGATGATCTACCCAATCAGGGGTTTGTGCCAAAACTTGTTTGACTATAGCACTTTGTCTTTCACGTTCTACCTGTATGGGATCTGTGGCAGCACAGCCCACTAGACTAAAAACAATCAAACTCAAAATAGTTTTTTCCATAATTAATTTTCTTGAACAACTGCGGGTTGAGTTTTCACCTCGGAAACTTCATGACCACAGCTGGTCAATATCATTACAGGTACGGCAATATATCCCAGTATGACTAATCTCCAAACATTCATATTCATTTTACAGACTCCCTGGCCACAGCCTGTATCTGTACAATGCTGTTATCAGCTAGTCTAGCGATTCCGCTTAATCCCACAGTGCTAATCACAATGCCAAAAATCACGCCCGCAATAAACTTCATTTAAGACCCCTACTAGTTAATATAATGCAATTATACGACAATTGGAATAAATTGTCAACCATTACTCTTCACCTACTAAAAACCATTTATGCTCAGACCATTTGCCAGTGGTACTGTGCCCAAAATTATCGATACTTTCGCCATTATAAAGAACTTCAACAACAAAGCTCCAATCATCTACAGTTACATAGATAATTTTCAATAAGTCGGGATTAAATGATTCAGTTAAATCTATAGTGCCTTGAAAGAAGTTGCCTTTTTCGCCATGAGATCCAATGAATACTACGGACCCAGATTCTATGCCGTCAAAATCAACATGATTGTATTCTACAGAAGCGACGCCTTCGCAGACCTCTGTCCATATTTCTTGATGGTTTTCATCATATACATATAATGAACTAGAGTCAAGAGTAGCACCACTTTCATAGGCTAAGTTATCGCATTCGTATGGGCAGCCAGGAGTATAAGGCCAAAATTCTTCGGGAATGTTTGAACTGTCCCAATTGTCTATACTTATATTGTTTGCAGTAAAGTAGTCATAGACTTTACGCTCAATAGTGCCAGCGTATAGTTCGCCACCGTAGCCATCTATACTTACAGTATAGGTCCTTGGTGTGAATCGTAACGTTGCCATTAATTCTTCTTTTTCTTTTTTAGTTGCCAAGACTATCTCCCAGATATAGTAACAAGTTCAACTTGCATGTTAGTATTTTTTGATTGAAAGATATACATTTTAATTGGCCTCATACGCCGCTTTAACTTGGGCATTAAATTCTGCACGCACCTTGGCTGCTTCGGCCTCTGTCATTTTTTTGTTGGCTTTGACTTTTGCCTTGCCGCTACTCAATTTTAAAATGGCTGTCGACGGCACTGTGATAACTACTTCACGAGCTTTAATAACTTCTCCTGCTGAATATGGCATACAGTTACGAACAAATGTACGTTCACGATAAGATTCTGTATAAACAGGATCTGCTCCATGTTTGGCGCGATAAGCATCAACGAAAACGGCTAAGTCTAGGTCTTCTTCTAAGTAAGCCATCTCGCCTTTAACATATGAAAAGCTGGTAATTTTATCAGCAATGCCTAATTCCGACAATTCCTTACATCGTACTGCTAACCACCCGTGCCCCGGATCTGTATGTAATTTATAAGTTTTACTTGCCATTGTCTAACTCCATTTAGTTAATATATGTATATTATACGATAAATGGAATTAATTGTCAACCAAAATTTTTGTTGTGAAAAAACAACACTATTTCCAGCGTAGTACGAATAGTAATTGATCTTGTTCCCAACGGAAACCAACTCCCAGTTGATTATAACTATGGCTATCTACCCATGCCCAATATTTGTATCTGGGTCCCACATAAGTTTTGAGCCAATCTTCCACACTACTAACGCCAAACAGCCAATCAATCTGGTCATGGTCTAAAATGGGCCATGGTATCGAAACTTGATATACAAAATCATGTAAGTCAATCAACATCCGCATAAAAGTACTTATGCAGCACGGGTTATTCTCTGCTGGTGATAACTTTATCAGCTAATCCGTATGCTACAGCTTCTTGAGCACTCATAAAAAAATCACGTTCCATATCTTGAGATAACTCGTCGAATGTTTTCCCCACACTGTTATGTGAAACATAAATCTCAGTTAGATAGCGTTTCATCTTGAGTATTTCTTGAGCTTGGATTTGTATATCAGTAGCTTGCCCCGAAGCACCCCCGCTTGGTTGATGTATCATGTGGCGAGCATTGGGCAGTATTAATCTTTTACCTCGGGCTCCTGCTTGTGCCAACAAACTTCCCATACTACAGGCCTGTCCCATAACAATGGTACTGACATCAGGTTTGACAAACTGTAATGTATCGTAAATAGCCATACCTGCTGTTACTGATCCTCCGGGACTGTTGATATAAAACAATATGTCTTTATCGGGATCTTCAGCTTCTAGAAACAACATCTGTGCCACTACCAAACTAGCAGTATGCTCATTTACATCAGTATCCAACATGACGATGCGATCTCTAAGTAGTCTACTGTAGATATCGTAAGATCTTTCTCCTTTAGAGGTTTGTTCAACTACCATTGGGATTAAACTTGGCATATCTTTCCTTTAGCTAATAAGTAATAGTATAACATAAACCTTGGAGTAAATCAATGAGAGATATTATCGATATAGTAGAAAGATTGGGATCTGGATCAGAGACTGAAGAAACAAAGTTACAAACTGATCACGGAGTAATACCCAGCGATGAATTAAACCAGCCCCAAGATGATATCAAACGTTTTGGCCGGTCTTTTCAAAAACGACCAATTATTTCGGTTTCTTAAGATCTGATATATAATCGCAGATATTTAATTCTAAGGCTTCGTCGGCACTAAGCCAAACATCGTGAGCTGGCAACAATTTTTCCTTGATAACCGCTTCACTGAGCTCAGTAGTTTCTTTATAGAGATTTAGCATTCTGGTTTGAGTTAGATGAAATTCTTTGGCCACAGCAAACAATTCGTGGGCTTTACCTTCGGTGCCCCAAGTGTATTGGTGACTTAATATACTAGTGTTAGGAGTAAGTACCCTGCGACCAGGATGTCCTGTGAGAAATATCATAAGACCACAGCTGGCTATCTGTCCTAGACCTACGGTTTTGATTGGTATGTCACTGCTACGCATAACATCTATTAGAGCAAACGTAGGCTCCCAATCGCCTCCAGCACTACATATCATCAATAGCAATTCTTTTTTCTTTTTCTTTATAGCATGATTTTCTGCTAAGATCCACTCTACAATAGGTTTGATAGATTCATTATGTACATCGTCCATGAGTACATAGATACCAAACTCCTGGAGTAACTGTCCGTTATCTTTTTGATTTAATTCTTCTTGAAGATTGTTGTTAGCCATATATGTAATTGTACTATAGAATTTGATTTAATACAACTATATATCTGTTCATATGTTACAACAAATTATTATTGATAGGAAGCTTGATACGTCAAGCTTCCTTGTTTGAAATTACTTAGTTTGAATTTTGCTTGCTAATTTCTCTACTGTATCTTTAGCAATATCTTGTATTGATGTTACTGTAGATACTAATCCGCGGGCATATTTAAAATTCAAAGTAGTCCATTCAGTCAGGGTATTCTTGAGTTCTTTGTTAGTAACCAATCCTAAAGCATACGACGACGACTGTTCTGCTGAATCTAGCATTTTATCCATATCAAAAAACTTTTCACTATCTTTTAAAAAAAACATAACATCTCCTTAGTTAAGCAAGAGTTTTTGAAATTCCGACCTATTCGGCAATTTCTTCTTACGTTGTATTTATTAATTATAACACAGAAAATGTTGCGACCGCACATTTTTTTACTATCAGGTTATCCAAAATAGTTTCACTACATGATGATTAAGCGCAATAAATATACATATATTAAGGATACAACATGAATTTAGTGTATATACACGGAGCCAGTGCTACTAGTGAAAGTTTCAACTACATTAGAAGCAAATTAGGAACTGGCATAGACATCAACTATGACAGTCGAAATGGATTTGAGAATAATCTTAAGGATATGTTGGAAAAATTACAATCTATAAAAGATATAGTTTTCATAGCTCATAGTCTCGGTGGCATTTATAGTCTTCATATAGCCAATGCCATTCCCCGACAGGTAATTTGTGCCGTTACTTTAAGCACCCCATACGGGGGAGCAGAGGTGGCAGATGTGGCCAAATATTTCATGCCATTTAGTAGATTGATGCGTGATATAGGACCTGCTAGTTGGGTTATGCAACAAGCTGACAAGATTAAAATTCAACATCCTTGGACCAATGTAGTAACGGTTCGCGGACAAAGTCCTTTTATTTTAGATTCTAACGATGGAGTAGTAACTATAGACAGTCAGAGACATCATATAGATATGGAGCTAGTCGAGGTTGATTATAACCACTACGAAGTACTTCAATCTAATTCAGTAGTAGAAATTATCAAACAAAGATTAGAAAATTTAAACTAACTATTCAATTGTCTAATTTTTACTAGACGCAGAAATTCAAATAGTTTTATATACAACCATCCTATGTCAATCTCCCACCAATGTCGACTTAGTTTAGGAGAGGCAGGTGCCAAATGATGGTTGTTGTGCAATTCCTCGCCGCCAATCCAAATGCCCCAAGGTAATATATTGCGACTCTTGTCTCGAGTCTCTCCATTGCGATAACCCCACCAATGTCCAAGACCGTTAATTACTCCGGCGGCCCAAAATGGAATCCACAACATCTGTATCAAAAGGATTAAAAGTCCAACTGGACCAAATAAAACTAGATTTATCAACCCCATTAATACAATACCTAATTTGCTGTGAGGAGTATATAACTTACGTTCGATCCAGTCGTCGGGTGTGCCTTTACCGTAAGTCACTGTCATACGTGCGTCTTTGGCAGCTACATAGTAGTAAAAAACTCCTTTGAACAGTATATTTTTTATACCGTATACATGAGGACTATGAGGATCACCAAGATTATCACTGTGTTGATGATGTTTACGATGTATGGCTACCCATTGTTTGGTAATCATACCTGTGGTTAGCCACAACCAAAAACGCATCAGATGTTCGAGTATTGGGTGAAATACAAGACCTTTATGAGCCTGTCCTCGATGTAGATATAGTGTAACGCAAATAATAGTAATATGAGTTACTATTAAGGTATAAAATATTTCATGCATCTATTACTTATGCTGGAAACGCTCTGGATAATTCAGCTTTTCCCATTCTTCGTCGGTGTAAGGCCACCAATTGATTATAAGTTTCTTCCGCATATACCACGATCCATATATTGTCTAGTTAGTCTTTCTACATCTGCTACATTTAAAGGCTTTTTGCTATTAATGTAAGCATCAAGTCCTGAATTTATTGATCCGTTTAATTTAAAGAACTGGATAAGTTCTTGTAATAATTTTGACATTGTGTGTCTCCCTGTTGTAAAAGTATTTATGCGGACTAAGTGTTTCTACTTAGTTTTCTTTAATTTTACTCTAATAACCAATTGTATAAATAATGTTAAGGAGAACTTTATGTTAGACAAAATCAAAAATTTTTTAAACAAGCTGGTATTTAAAAAGACCGAAGAGCAAGTGGTAGCGGCACCTTATAAGATTGAAACGCCACCGGAATCATGGCCATTTCCCAAGACAACAGTTAAAGAATCTCTAACCGAAACAGTAACTGCTGGTGTGGCAAATGCTAAAAAGCCTCGCAAGAGAAAAGCAAAATCTGATATTCCTGTCGCTGATAAGGCAAAACCTGCTGTTAAAAAAACTAAGAAAAAAGCGAAATAACTATGTGGAGTTTTAATGTTAGAGGGCCTATGCCGAGAGCCAAAGCTCCTGTGGCCGAATCCCCTTATTCAGAAAATTCAATAGCTTCTAAAACACCTGCTAAAAAAATTACGCCTGTATCTAAACTGCCTCCCGGAACTCCTGCTAATACTATTAGAGTATTTTAATTAACTTTTAATTAGCATTCGTATTAGGCCAAAACAGTCTATAGTTACTAGAAATGCAGCATTGACCAATAAACCAAAACTTTTTCTAGTATAACAGGCCCACCCCGACGCAATACATCCGCTGATGAATATACAATATAGCGGAACAATAGGTATGGTTGGAGCAGTAATTGCGAAGATGACAGCACTAATAACGCTACAACCCCAGGCAAAAAGCTCAGCACAAAATCTTAAAGGATAGCTTTTAAAATCTTTCTTTATATAACTCCAGGCATTATTTGCCACTGTGACAATCCATTTCATGTTATATCCATTTTAGTTTAAAAAAAGTAGCATCAGCAGGATTTTTAAAATTAAAAAGAAATCCGTTATCAACCCCAGTGAGACAATATAATCCCCCTGGTGTTATATCTACCCAATCTAATATTTTCCTAATAGGAAGATGATTATTAAAAATATCATCCCAAAGAATTATTACTTCTGTCCAATTAGGCGGCGGATACATATCTAATTTTTTCATTTTGACATCGTTGTTCGTACAAAGCAAAACTAGCTAGATTTTTTCCCTTGCTTTCACACATAATGTCAAAGTTTTCGTTAAAGTCTAAAGCCCAATCATTTACACTACGATTCCAATAAAAGTTGCTGTGCGCTCGTAATTTTTGTTTATGGAATCCTTGTGATATTAGCATAGTATGATCGGGCATTAAAATAGTATCATGATTGACAAGTATGTCTTCACGAGATACTGAATAATGGCAAGTAGGACGAATACCACGCCAGCTATCGATAACACGCTGTACACGATTATCTTGGGTTGTAATGTATTCACCTTCTCGTATCCAATGATGATGTATGTCAAGGACAATAGGAATAATATCAGAAATACTAAGACAATCATCTAATCCCCATGAGTTTTCTTCGTTTTCAATTGTAATACAACTGCGGGCTTCGGGTGAGAGGCGGCCGTAGGTGTTTCGGATACCGGCTGGACCGGCTCTACCTGCGATGTGGACATTAATTTTAAAATCCTGGAAGGTAACGCCATAACCCATCCATTTTGCCATATCAGCATGATACTCAAATTCCTCTATGCTGCGATCAACAATACCTGGATTACTACTGGCCAGGACAGTAAATTGACCAGGATGAAAAGACAGTCTAACATTGTGCTGACGTGCGATATCCCCCACTTTTCTAAAATGTCGCTCGCAGTAGTCCACAACGTCAGTACGACGCCAAAAATAACTCCAGTCAGCATGAGTATATACAGGTAAAATATCACTACTAATACGGACCATACGTAAATGTTCATCTAATGCTCCTACTCTAGTTACAAGTTTTCGGGTAGATTCGATGTTTTGAACCATTAAGTCCCATAGCTTTTGTTCTGCTATTGACTTACTTTGTCTATTTAGCCAGGCTACTGTGGTTCCGCCTGTATTATATTGTTTGGCATCATCTTTAGCAGATATACCATTAACTTGTTCTGGGGTATCAATCCATTTGCATGCAAAGCCGATACGTCGTAAGTTTGTATTCATACTGCATATTACTATAGATAGATTAAATAGTCAAACTTTTAATAACTCAAATACATTATCTAAGCTATCACGATCTAAATTTGGTAATTTAACTAATTCGCTGTTAACTTCGCTGGGATGATCTATCAAAATCCACTGTACGTGCGGAGTAGATTTGATAGCATGGCATATTAATCCTTGATAGTTCCTGTCTTTTACCTGTTGAAACTTATCTGAATTCTTGGGCTTTTCTCCCAAATCAAATCCCATTAGTAGTATAACATCGCAGATACTGGCGGCTAAATTCATAGCAATCAATTCATCTTGATTATCTACGTCATGATTCATAAAGTTGCCTTCGTATAATTTTACACCTTTTGGCCGATTTAGTAAATCAAATGTGGAATTGGATATGTATAGATTGCAAGCGGCATGTACAGCTCTTTTGATTAAATCTTCAGCCGAACTCATATCGTGACAAACCACGTTATCTGTGCCAAACTGTCTCCAAGTTTTAAATGATCCCCAAAAAGCTCCACAGTCCTTCATACGTTGTATATTGGTTTGAGAATTTGGAATAAAATTATCGGATATGACCCATTGTATATTCATTTTTATCTCCTGCATTTACTTATCAGGATAGCAGACGTAGATGCTAAATATAATATATAGGAGAAGATATGGATGATTTTTTTAGACACGACCCAAGAATAGACGACGCCACAGCACTAAGAGACTTAGAAAAAAAAGTTCATTGGTTGATGTATCAACTTGCTAATAATAGTTTGTTGAGCGATCTTAACGGATCAGCTTATTCTTTTCCCGATGACTGCAATGTTCAAGATATACAGAATGATGCCATGGCTGTAGCTCAACGTCAACAATTTGATAATAATTTAACAGCAGGCTGCGGGGCATTACAAAATAATCAGCAATAAATTATAGATGAAACGGATTATACTTAGCCCATGGACAGCATTACTTACGCTAGCCTTAGTGTTATCAGTCAGAATAGTTGATCCAGGTTTCGTCGAATCCATTCGCTTACGTTACTTTGATACATTAATTGCCAGTAAGCCCAATACAGAAAACAATATCTATACAGTAAACATAGACGAAGCCAGTTTAAATCAGTATGGTCAATGGCCGCTTCCTCGAGCAGAATATGCTAAAATAATCAAAAATCTATACGAAAGACACGCTGGATTAGTGGTATTAGATGTGCTTATGCCAGAACCAGATCGCACTGGTGGTGATAATGTCTTAGGTAAGTCTTTAAAAAAGTTTAAAGTAGTTTTACCAAACTTTCCTGCGCCAAACAGTAAGAATAAACCTCATCCTCCTGGTTCGGCTGTAGTAGGATCAAATAACCTAGACATGATGATCACATATCCGGGGCTAGTTGCCAATTTACCTATCATAGAGGATTCTGCCGCAGGTGTCGGAGTAGTCAATACACTACCTGAAATAGATGGGGTCAATCGTCGTATTCCATTAGTAGTAAGAGTTGATAATCAGTTATATCCCAGTTTGGCTTTAGAGACATTACGTGTTGCTACCAATAACTCTACCTTTCAAGTAAAAATGAGCGAACTTGGCGTAGAAAAAATGCGACTGCCGGGAGATATTGGTATTATTGCTACCGACAATTTGAGCCGTATCTGGATTGACTGGAGTCAACAAAATAAACGAGTGTCTTTGATAGATTTGCCAACAGACTTCAATAATGCGATAGTTATAGTAGGCCCAACTGCCGCTGGCATCGCAAATCCTGTACCCAGTAGTATAGGATCAATATGGCCCCAGGATCTTCAAGCATCCTTAATGGCCACAATGATTAACCATGTGGTTATCCAAAGACCAGTCTGGGCAGATACGGCAGAAATCTTGACATTGGCTGTGTTAGGTGTTATACTTATATTTTTAACGAAATGGACCTATGTTGGGATTATTTTTGGTATTGTTAGTATCTTTGGTACTATTGCCAGCAGTCATTATCTTTTTATCCAGAATCTTTGGCTCGGAGATTGTGTGTATATCAGTGGTGCTCTTATCATTGTCATGCTACATTCTTATACAGTTAAGTTTGTGGCTGAATACTTGGCCAAACTTCAGATAAAAAAACAGTTTGGATCTTATGTAAATCCTACTATAGTAGAACGACTTCAGAAAAATCCAGAACTAATTAAATTAGGTGGAGAGCGCAAAGAACTCAGCATTGTGATGACAGACTTACGTGGGTTTACTGCTCTAGGAGAATCGTTTGGTGACGATGTAGAGGGATTAACACAGATAATGAATGATTACATGACAGCATTATCTGTTCCTGTATTTAAAAACGATGGAACATTAATCAAGTTCATTGGTGACGCCAGCCTACACGTACACGGGGCACCATTAGATGATGTAAATCATGCTAAAACTGCAGTCCGCACAGCTTTAGATATGATTAAAGCTATAGATGAATTTAATATAGAACTAACAGCCAAAGGGCGCCCTCCTGTTGGTATGGGAGCAGGCGTAAACACAGGCGAAACACTTATAGGAAATATCGGGTCAAAAACTAAATTTGGATACGATGTTTTGGGAGATTCGGTTAGCACTGCGGCTAGATTAGAAGGACAAACCAAAGGGTACGGAGTACTATTAATTATAGGCCCTAAAACAGCTGAGCTAATACGCGATGAAATACCAGTATTTGAGCTTGACTGTATTGCGGTTAAAGGAAAAACAATAGGACTAAAGATATATACTTCAGTAGAAGATTCTGTTGGACATAGAGATTTTTTAAAACATTACTATGCCGGAGATTGGAATCGAGCATTACAAATGATAGAATACTGTAAGAAACAACATCCTGATATGGCAAAATACTACGACGTGATGACTCTACGATTAAAAGCAGGAAAACCAACTAATTGGGCTGGTGTATATCACGCAACTAGCAAATAGCACACTAGGTTTGTTAAGCGTAATTGGGTACAGATTGTGTTGGGTGATTTTGGGAATGTACTAGATCACCATTATGGTCCCATACTTTAAAACTATGAGCTCCCTGTTCCTGGGCATGTTTTATTGCTTCTTCTACTCTATGGAACTTTCTTTTTGATAAATTTAAAGCGCCATCGATCCAAGTGTACATCTTTAATATAATTTGTTCCATTATGCATACTCCGGAATACTATTGCCAGATACTAGAGTTTCAGTGTAGACTAATTCGTCAGACTCAATATCATATATTTTAAAAGCATGTGGCCCGCGATTATAAGCTAAACTCTTGGCTTCTTCAAAAGAATCTATTATCCATTCTTCAGTGAATAAACGCCCTTCGTGCCATGTATAATTTTTAAGTTTATGTTTTTTCATTAGTATCCTCTAGTTGAAGTATTTATTCCAAATTTTAGCAGTCTTATTGGTATAATGAGTTAAGGCTGTTTGGTTAGCCCAAACATTTATTTGCGGATAATTATATGCGTAGTTTAATCTTTTGGCAATATCTTGGCTATTAGTGGGATCAGCTGTAAAATGTGTGAAGGCCCATGGAATTTCTCGACTTCCCACTAATGGTACACCCTGGCTTATTATATCAGCACCTACAATATTGAAAGTTTCGCTAAAACTGACCTGTAGCCCTATATCCATGCCAGCGCAAACTTTTAAGAAATCTTCTCTAGGACACCATTGATGATTGATCAATTGGTGCCCATGATCGGCTATTTGCTGAAAAAGACCTTTTAAATTGTTTAATGCTGGCTGCCCATTCATTTCTATGCGCCCGGCATTAATATGGAATCGTAATTTTTTTCCTATACTCTCGGCAAATTCAATACTGCCGAAAGCCTGTAGTAAATGATTCTTTAAGGGACGGACGGCTCCAAAACAACCTATGTCAACATATTCTTTAGATTTGTCAAATTTTTTCTTTGTGTATTGCTGTGGATAATAGTTTGGGAGATAAACTATTTTTTCGTTTGTTTTTTCATCACTCCATTGGTTTTTATGTTGCAAGTACAGTCTGCACTCACGTAACATTCGCGGGGCATTACAAGATATAATGATATTTTTAAATT
>TBL_comb47_HYPODRAFT_10005916_pt1 | contig 13430 bp, 29 predicted proteins | sample TroBogypolimnion_40_FD_10682 | JGI IMG/M metagenome (IMG submission 10682)
ACATATCGGCAAGCAGCCAACTGTATTTGACGCTCAACAATGCTTTGAACCGGTCGATTTTTGGTATCAGGACGATCAATAGTGGGATCTGTTTGTAAACCGCAAATCAAGTAATCGCAATGATTCTTGGCTTCGGCCAACATGGCAATATGACCGGCATGTAGCATATCAAAGGTGCTGAAAGTCACACCAATCTTTTTGCCTTCTTCTTTGAGTTTACGGACATGATTGAATATCATAAGTTTATTATAACATACTCATTGAGATATTGCAATAGATTTAGAGCTTGCCTAATAACTTGTCAGTTTCGGGTTGGACTAGATTAGCTACAGCATGAACATCTACTACAAAGTCTACGTCACGGATAATATGATCATTTTCTGAGAAGTAGCGTGTAAGCATTTGTTCAACTTCGGGCAATTCTAAACCTTGTTTAAGAAGGGTATGAACATTGATAGTTTTTTGCTTGCCACCATCAAGTTTAATTACAACCTTCTTAATACATTCTAAAGGAACATCAGTCTTATTAACATCAGCAAGAATATGTTCCCATTGGGTTACAAAATCATCATTGTGCTGCATCGGCTACCGCAGTCTTTGGTTTGTTAGGACCACGAGTGCGTTTCTTAGGTGCCTCGGTAACTGGGGATAATGCTTTAGCTGAAACAGTTGGATCCATGCGTTCAGCTTCTTTCTTCATGCGAGCAGCTTCGGCAATCATGTTGTTGGCATTAACTTCCATGGCCTTGGCCTGTGCTAACATGTTAGCGGCAATGTCACGATCACTTAGTGCACCATCTTGTCCGGCTTTGAGTGCAGGAGGAGCTACATAGGCTGGATCTGCTTTTTGTGCTTGACTAGCTTTATATTCTGCTTCAGCCTTACGTTTAACTTGCGGATCAACTAATCCACGGCTAGCATCGTTCTCAGCCATTTTCTTAATGGCTTCGGAACCTTGCTTCATTTCGTTCAACATCTTATTAAGTTCATCCAAGCGGATACTACTAGCCTGATTAGGAGTCATAATGATGTCTGCTGTGCGAACTTTCTTGATCATGCGCTCTTGATGTAGGGTTTCAAGAATAGGACGACCATCTGGCAAATAACTACGATGCAAGGCATCAGCAAACTCTTCGCCCTGTTGGCAAAGATCACTTTCGAGAACTTTCTGAATAGCATCTTGCCAGTGAGCCTGAATAGTTTCTGGGTAAATGATCAAAGCCATATGATCCTCACCTGGAACTTGTCTAAACAATACACACACCTTACGGTCTCCGTGCTTGCCTACAAATTTAATAAATGCCATGTTATTCTCCTTGAGTTTCGCCGGCATCGGCGTTAATTGCTTCTTGGGCTTTCGCCTGTTCGATTACTGCTTCTAAAAATGCTGTGAGTTTGTCATAGACAATGCCTACTTGACTAAGCTCTTCACCTCGGAATGCACCACGTGTGGCCGCAAGGTTAATGATGTTCTTGACAGTGTCAAGATCTGAGATTGTAATTTGTGTAGTATTTTCCATATAGATATTTACGACTTGTGTATGCCGTTAATTTATTTTTAACAAAGAAAAACACCCCTAAATGGGGTGTTTTGGTAAAACTGATCTACGTTTAATTAAGTTTATAGTTGATATAAACCAAGGCAAACGAAATTAATGCACCAACGTAATCGCCGTGCCCTAGGTCTTGTAATCCCGATAAAGTTAAAAACCCAATTAAAAACCAAGTAATTTCTTTTTGATTTTTTAGAAAGAATGCTTTAATACTGTTCATCTTCTTCTCCATTTAAAATTTGCCCTGCCATATCCAACATACAACTGTAGCAGGTAGGGCAAAATGCTACAGGCAACATACCAAAGTATCCCAGTATGCCACCTTCGTCTTCGGTAAAATCACAACTGCATACGCTACACTTGTGGTCTGTGCCCACGTGTTCTAGTCCTTGGATCATTATAATCTTACCAAGATCCAAAGTAATATTAAAGCAAGAATAGTATAGGTATAATCCATTAGTGTCGACTTTCTTCTTCGTAGTAAGCATACTGACCAAATGGTGGAACAATTGTGGTAGTGCCGTGCATGATAAACACAGTATCACAGTATTGTTCATCACCCCACGAACCGTTAGGGTAACCGTCTGTGAACATGATATGACGCTTGGGTTCGATTTCGTTTTCTTTGAAGTAGTCAAATACACAAGTAAAGTCTGTGCCGCCACCGCCTGCAATTTCGTAGCCAGTGATATCGTCTAAATTCTCTGAATCAAACTGCTGTGGATTGTAAACCTGTGTATCAAATGATAATACATGGATACGGTAGTTAGGGAACTGTTCCATAATGCCAGCTACTTCTGCTAAGAAGTCTTTAAGCATTTTGTCTAGCATACTACCACTAGCATCGATACTAATAGCAATATCAATCATCGGATCTAGCTTCATACCTGGCATAACCGCGTCCATATGCCAGCCTCTACGACTGTTGCGCATCCAAGTGTAGTCGCTCTTAATAGTAGACTCTAATTGCATACGCAATAACTCACGCCAATTCATTTTAGGTGCAGTCATATCTTCGATAATACGCTTGACACCTGCGGGCAAGTTACCTGCACCATCTGATGCAGCTGCGGCCGCTAAGACAGCTTCTTTGATCTCGTCCTTGATCTGCTGACGTTCTTCTGGGCTTAACTTAGGGCGACCCTTACCATTTTTTGGGTTCCCATTTTCGTCCTTTTCACCATCACCATCTTGACCATCACCATCTAAATGGTCATCAAGTAACTTGTCAATTAGATCACTAATATCGATCTTTTCAGCATTTTCATACAAGATGTCATAGATCTCTTCTGAGCTCATGTCTTGATATTTTGCATCATACAAGCAAGGAACACTGGTGATAAACTCACCCACACGATGTTTCTTCAAGTCGGCATTTACGCAATAGTCATTGGCAATGTTAAACAATTGTGGGTCACGATCACCACGACGTCCAAAGTGATCATAAACACAGTGCAGGACCTCGTGCCCAAACAAGAATTCGATTTCTTTTGGCTTGAGCATATCTACAAAACGGCTATTGTAGTAAAAATTACGCCCGTCGGTAGCGGCAGTAGGACACCATTCGTCAGCGTTTACTAACTTAAGACGAGTAGCCAAGTTACCAAAGAAACTTGCTCGTAGCAATAAACCCACACGAGCAGTAATCAATTTTTCACGAATCTCACGATCCAATTTAGGATCAGTTGGCCCTAGCAAGTTTTTGAACTTGTCAGATTCTTTTTTATTTTGTGTGCTAGTAGTCATTGCTTGCCTTTTTTATTAACTATACAAGTATTATACAATAGATAGAATTTCAGGTCAATCTGCAGAAAATCTATAGATAACGCCCTGTGGGCTTACCTTTTTACTTACTCCTGCCTGTTCCCAATCTTGTTCGAGCAGTCTGAGATTAATGCGATCTTTGATTGATGTGGGCTTATCTACCTTGATGCTCACTCCTCGTTTGCCAAATGCTTCGTGAATGCCTCGTGCATTGTAGCAAAGTCCCAGAGCCATGATCATGCGTTCTGCACGAATTTGAGTTTGCTCACTGTAATGACTTTTATTAGCCAAGTTACGCATACGAGCATCTTGTGCCGCCCACCATTTTGTAGGTGCTTCTTTTGTATCCAAATTGCGTTCTAACATAGCCAGCTCCTTTATTCTTTATACTAATATTATACAATAAATGGAATTTCCGGTCAACCGCTAATTATTTAGGTATTTTAGCACGAAAAAGCTCATAGCGGCTTCGTTATAGAAGTCTAAATGCACTTGATTGTCGTAGACCATTTTGTGCTTGTTTTCCTGTATAAATCTTTCGGTTATTTCATCCTTAACCAAAAAATCTTGCAATACACTAGGCCCATACTTTTCTAAGTAAGGAACTAATCCTTTGTGATGCCTAGGAGTAAAACCTAGTTCACGCCGACACTTATCACGAACTAATACAATACTTTTGCCGTATTCTTTAATCAGTTGTTGCTGTAGTTCATCCCACTCTTTTGGTTTGTGAAATATGATTAAGTTCTTTTTAATAGTTGTCTTCATTGGGCAATCCTTTTACAGTTTCGATTGCTGTTCTAGCATAGCGTTTAATATTTGGTTCTTTGCTCATACGTTCTATATCTTCCAAGGCGGTCATCATGATTTCTGCTTCTTCTGCTTGTTTGTAAACTTTGTTGCGCAGGTTACTAGCGTCAATCCAAGATCCTACGGCACTAACTAAACGTGCAACAAGATAAGACCAATTGATCATCTAAACCGTAATCTAAACATTAGGGCATCGCGCTCGTTGGCAAACCAATAACAATCTTCGTGAGGACCTTCTACAACCACACTCATTGCAATATCTGGGAAGTCTTTCCACCAGTTTTCGTTCCAGTTGCCTATATTAACATTACACCAAGGCTCGCACTCAGAGTAGTGAGTGTAAGTTTTAACTGGTATTGTTAACACAGGATTACGATCTATAGCCACTAAGCCCACCTTAATAGAAATGACACATAGTCTTGATTGTCATAAAATATAAACTTTGCTCGATTATGATATACTTCATAACGCATACAAGTTGCATAATCTATGAATTCTCTACGACACCAGTCCAAAATTTCATCTAGATCAGCAAATTCCAATGGAATATCATGTTCCCATTTACCTGATGGGTAGTTACTATTCCAGTGCCCAGGTTTAAGACTCATTTATATTTCAATCTAAACAAAGTTGCATCCGCAGGATCAATAAAATAAAATGCTGCGGCTTCGTCAAAGAACGCACTGGTATCACTGGTATCAACTAACTCAGACCATACCAAACTTAGGTTGTTCTCCTTGCAATACTTTTTCATTGCCCACATACGAAACGCAGGATCGTTAACAATGACCTCTTGACATTGGGCAAGCACCTCTTCTGGTGGTCTGGGAAGTGTCCAGTTGTTTACATGCATTATCGATTAAACTTTAATATAAACACGAGGTGTTTCTTTTCATCTACTATGCTATAGGCTAGGCTTACATTATCACCATCATACACTAGCTTAACTCCGTAGTATTCTCTTACATAGTCATCAAAGGTAAGAAACCCTTGCCCGACGGGCACAGCGTCAGCAAGTGCGTCCCACTCGTTCTTGACTCGTTGCAGGCGTTGGAAATGTTGAGTATCACCGCCTATGATAGTGTCTAGTCGTGCCGCAGTATCAGCATAGTATTCGTCTTTACTCTCTGCAGGAAGTTGTTCTCTAAATTTTGCCAAGCGAGATTTTATATCATCCTGGCTCATCGTGCCACCATTTGATTGTCTTTGCTTTGAGTTTAACTATAGTAAACTCGTGCGGGTCTACATATCCGCGAAATTCGTGCCACTTAGGATGAACTTGATAAACACCATTGGCGTTTTCTAACCATACTCGACTGCTACGAGCTACAAAGTCATCGTGCGTTTTAAAACACATCTTGCCATTGTCTGCAGGGCTACAGTTATACATACACCAATAGCGCCACTTGTCGCCAAATATGGTGCCATCATACTTTTCGCTAATTTCGTAATAGTAGTTCATTTATCGTCCTCTGGCCATGGGCTTGGATGCCAGCCTAGTTGTGCAAAATCTTCACGGATCTCATCTGTTACTACTCCTTCAGGCACATACTTTTGCCGTGCCATATATTCTTCGCCTTCTTTTTCATCGTAGGTAGCAAGTCCGCCCATACCTGAGCAATACCAATCCATGTAGTCTTCTCTAGCAACCGCCGCACGAAAGTTTGCCACTATGCCACCAGCACTACGCCAACTAGCACTCCAGTATTCGTCCTTTAAGATAGGAAACACTTCTGCAGGTTGCCAACGCATATTACATAATGCGGCATATACGTTTTGAGCATAGTCCTTACGATTTCTAATTTTGTTTAGAAAATCAGGACTATTCCATAGGTCTTGTTCTAAGTCTTTATCCATTTTAATTGAAAATATGTTTCCCACTGTTTATTTTGAAAATCAAACTCTACTGTAGCTGGCGTAATAACTTCGTCGCCTAACCAACTATTTACTGCTGGAGTATACCGCCAAGTATAATCAATGTTACGTTTCAAACCCTGATCTTTGATTTGATCATTATACAGGAATGCCTCATGGGCTGTTTTAACTGTTAGCTTCAGCCCCATTTCAGCATAAACCAAGTATAATCTTCATCACGATCAAAGATATAATATGTTTCGCCTAATTTACTATCAGTAGGGTCAACCCTGCACCTGTATGCTTCTCGCCAACGCTGACCGTATTGTCTAGGTCTTTCTAATTCCCAAACAGGCAAGGCACGATGCGCATTACACCATGCTTGATTAAATGCTTCGTCCTTGGTGCTGACTCTAATCATGTCCACTTCAACAAAAACATAACATAGTCGCTATCCCACTCAAACTCAAATACACCTTCAGTAATGAACAACCACGGACCTTCACAGTTAGCATCGCACCACTCAATACACGGAGTCCAACCTTGATACCTATGCCCTGATATAGGATCAGAATTTACCACAGGTGCCATGACACTAGCTATTTTCATTTGAGTATCAACGATCTCGCTTGCTCTAGTTCAGGAATATAGTCAGCTAACTTTACACCTCTAACTTGATCTAGTGTATCATTATACTCAAAAAATTTCTTAAGATTATCTAAGTTTACGTCAGACTGTCGAACAGCATTTATAAAATAATCAACCTTGGATTGTAATCCTGCATGCTGATCTGTTTGATAAGACCTTGTTAATTTTATACGTTCCAAATCAGCTATGGCTAATTCTTTGTTAGGAAATGTTTCAAATCTCTGTTCAGGTGGCCACATAACCTGATTTAATAGTATAATTGGACGTTCAAAGTTAGCATCAAAAAATTCAACTAGTTCACTTAACCGTGCAATATTCCAAACGCTTACCGTAACATTAAATGCAATATGATCAGTAATCTTGTGTAGCTCTTTAACGTTCTCTACTAATGTAGGCCAATCTGCAGGCCAGCGTATATATTTGTTTACTTGATCAAAACCGTCGATGCTACAGATAATATTTAGATTAGAAAATTGACTTAGTAGGTCACGGTATTCTTTGTTTAAATTAGTAACATTGGTGCTGATGCGTATATCAATGTCAGTGCGTCCGGCCGCAATAGCACGTTTTAAGAAAGTTTTAAACTCGGGCATAAGGCTAGGCTCGCCACCTGCTACATAGATCTTTTGAACCGTATTTAGATCAACTACAGTGTTAAATCCAAAACTACGAGGTTCGTCTTCGTGCATCCAACCTAATACTTTATATTCTTTGGCAATTTGACTACTGTATTGCGGATTGCACATTCGACAGCTCAGGTTACATAGATTATCGTTGCGAATGTCATAGTAAATCAAATTAGGCTGAAGATGGTCAACGTTGTCTAACTTGAGTTTCTCAACCCATTCGTTAGTATCTCTTATCCTGGTGCTTTCGGCACCACCATCCTCGTATTCATAACACTTCTTACAATGAGGAATACGTTCACCGGCTAATAGTTTAGAACGAATTTCTTGTAGGTCTGGGTCGTTGGCAAAATCAAGATCCTTGGAATACTTTTTTTCGCCTACTCCGTCCTCAGCAAGACAGCACAATTTTAGATCATTCTTTTCACTGACGTGTATATGTATAAACGGCAAGATGCAAAATGCTTTATTTTTTGTTAGATCTATCATTATACGTTCTATAAAAGATTGGAGGGCGGTGCAAGCACAGCCCTGTGTTTAACATCTACACCACCCTCCTAAGCTACTTAGGCAGATGCCTGTAAAATATACTTACCGTAGCGTTGATGGAACTCATCGAAGTTCTTGAGCTTGGTAGGTTGGAACGGTAAGTTGTATGTGGTAAGCGCAATACGAGCACCCATAACAACCAACTCAGTTTCAAAGTTCTTCATCATGTAAGCAAAGAAGTTATCTGCCATCTCGTGGAACTTCTTGTCGTCTACCTTTTTCTCAATAGCGTCTTTGAGTTCATAGCACATGGAAATTACCAAGGAATACATAGCTGACACTTCTTTAACATTCAGCTCTTTCTCCTTACCGGCCAAAATATCTTCTGGCTTAGGCATCTTACCGGCTACCTTGCGGTGTGCCATAAACTTAACAGCAAGTCCTTCACCTACTGTGCCAGCAATCAAATTCATGATTGTGTCATCATCACCTTCTTCGTCCTCAAGCAATTCGCTTACAAATGACCATGAACGTGGTGTTGCAAAGGCACGACTAGCTGACTTAGCATCAAAATCGTAGAGATCTTGTTTAGCGTATGACAAGTAACCTACTACGTCTTTATGGACGTTATGGTTAACTGCCCACTCTTGCCACGACGCAAAGTCTACCTTCATTTCTTGGTGAATAAAACGATTTGCCAACGGAGTAGGCATACGATATGTAACACCTTTGTCGCTTTCACGATTACCTGCCGCAACAATTACAGCATTCTTTGGCAAAGTGTATTTACCAATACGTCGATTCAAAATCAACTGATATGCAGCCGCTTGAACTGATGGGGCTGAACTGTTCATCTCGTCCAAGAACAGGACTACAATTGGATAGTCCTTGGCAAATTCTTCGCTAGGCAAGTCAATTGGCTCAGCCCAATCCATTTTACCTAAATCTTTATTGTAGAAAGGAATACCGCGAATATCTGTCGGCTCCATTTGACCCAAACGAAGGTCGATCATAGCACCGCCAAGTTCTTCAGTAATGTCTGCTACTAACTCAGACTTACCAATACCAGGAGGGCCCCAGAGGAATAGTGGGCGTTGTTTTTTAAATGCTTTGAGTAGACTCTTGCGAGCTTGCACCGAAGTGACTGTTCTTGTTTCTGACATAAGGGCTGTGTCCTTTAAAAATTACGATTAAAATTAACTACTGAAATACAATTATACAATTAATGGAATTATTGGTCAACCGCGAGCAGGGCCTTTAAACATATAGCCGCCTAAAGCATTGAAAAAGTCTACTAGCATTAGTTCACGCTCTGCTTCGGTTTTTTCAGGATATTCTTTTTTAGCAAAATTGCGTAAGTCTTCTAAGATTACACGGCCTACGTCTTTTGCCGGGATAATTGATGACATTTTGTGCTCCTTTTTACTTACTATACAACTATTATAGCAAAAAGGTTATTTTTGGTCAACCGGCGGGTTTTAACTGCAATCTAAAGACAACACCTAGTATATTAGGGGCATAGTAAGCCGCTGGTTTTAATTGATGCATATATCTAGCATCAAATATCATAAATCTTCCAGGCTTTATTGCTACAGTATTTTCTACCTCACCAATTGGAAACTGTCTAATTTGATCTTTTTCAAATCTTCCTGTGTAGTCACCGGTGTCATTAATGTCGCCATGAAATAATGTTTCACCGTAAAATTGTGGGTGCCATTCTGCATTAGCAAAATACACCAAATCAAAATAATCATCACGATCTAAAAACGGGCTGTCTCGATGAATACTTTTAGTATGAGTCCTTAACTCGCGCTCATTACCGCTACCATATACTCTCCAAGCCGAGTTTGGTTTGCCAGGAGTTCCGTCGTGTTTAGTCAAACTACTGAGTGGACTAATACCAGTCATGTAACCCATGCCCTCTGGAACACCTTCTATAATATATTGATTTCCTAATACAGAATTTATTGCTAGCCAAAGTTCGTAAATTATAGGCGCACGATGTTCTAAACTTAATTCGTCCCATGCTAGTGGTAAGCGTGGCTGACTAGGATGAGTTCGAGGAGTAGTCCACGTGTCTGTTCGTGGACTCCATAGACTGTGGCTAGGATCATAAAAATTAACACAATATTCACTGTCTAACAAAAAGTCAGTTACTCTTTGTTGCAAAGTTGGATCGATTTCATTATCAAAAACAGATAACGAATATGTTCCAGATCGATTTTGTTTCATGACATTTTTCCTTTAATAATTTGTAATTTTATACATAGGACTCAAGTGGCCACGCAATCCATTTTTTACTGAATCGCCATTGAACCATTTTTTACCGCAGAGCCTTTCTAATTCGTAAATGCTTGATTCCCATTTTAGTTTAGCTTCAAAATCACTGTCAAGGAACCAACGACTTAGCTCGTTCCATACAGCCTTGGTGGGCTTTTTAATCTGCCAGGTGTTGGCATTCCAGTCTGGATAAATGCTAAAATTAACTTCGCGATAGTAGTCTTCGTCGTGAAAGCTGGCAATGTTATTCATGTGTTTGATAAGATGTAACTTATTATTGGCCCGTAACCAATTTACAACCACATGACTTTGTTTAACAGCCAGCTCTGGCAAGTTAGGCGACCAATAAAAGTATTCATCATTTTCCCAATACTCACCTAAGATGTCATTTGTAGGAAGTGTGCCGGTGGTCATAATAACATCTAAAAAAGCAAAATAAATGTTTGTATCATCTCTAAGTAGTCGTGGTTTGTCTACACCATAGACAAATCCAACCTTCTTACCTTGATGCAATAATTCATTATGTTCACGAAATATCTTGTGAAATTTACTACGCACCATACAGGTAGGATCAAAACGCACACCAGCAGTCCAGAACCAATCAGGATCATTGGCCGCTTCCAATATGTTTCGAGTCCAGTCATAGACATTAACTTTAATATTGTGATCGGCTACTAATTGTTTTAGCTGAGGAAGTGCTCGTTGAATTTCTCTGGTGTAATAACCAGGATTGGTATCTAAACCTAGACTGCTGTATTCTTTTTCTTCGGCTTCAAATGCGCCAAACATGTAAACTTCATCTAGTTTAATGTTATTCTTAATAAATGTTTTAAGAATATACCATGAGTCTACGCCACCTGAATAAAATAGCACAAGGTGATCGTATGCGTCGCGAAGCTGTAAGGCTCGTTGCCGATACAGTTCTTCTAGTTCAACAGGTGGATCTAGATCCCAACGTGCTTGCCCAAATATGGCATCGTGGTAATCCCACCCAATATGTTGACCCGATATATTGGATTCTAATATAGCTTCAAGTTTATTAAAAAAGGGTTTACCGTTGCAAGTGTAAACCCCTTTGTTATGATACAAGTATGACATTAAGCTGTGGTTTCGGTGTAAGTCTTGCCCGCATCAATACGATTCCACACACGTTCGTGGAAGTAATATAAAATACTATTAACCACTAGTGCAAAACTAACTACCCCAAGACCGACCCACGGGTTGCCTGATGCAATCCAGCCGCCAAAGAAATTAGTAATGGTAACCAAAATACGCCAAGTTACAACCTTGCCAAGACTACGCATGGCCCGTTCGTAAAATTTAACTTTTAACATTGATTTTCTCCTAAGTTTATTATAACATAAGAGCTAGTAGAGAATCTACACACGGTGCGGCGTTATGAGCATATTAGTCAGTAAANGGGCATAAACCCTAGGCGTCGCTTTGATACCGACGTCGGAAGAACCCGGCGTTGCAGGAATATTTATCACAGAAATTTAAGTCAAAAAAATAGGCTCCTTGGAGCCTATGTATTAACGGCCCCGGCCTGCTGATCTAGTAGGAGGTTTTTTGGTAGGGCCTGCAGAGGGTTTAACTTTAACTTGTTTTACTTCTACAGCGGGCGGAGCATCCGGATCTACATGAGTCTTACCTTGTTTCTTTGCCAATGCTCGGGCTAGTGTTTCAGACATTTTTGACATACGTTCTTCCTCTTGTTTAGCGTGAATGCGATCTATTAGACCTAATAGTTCTCGTTTAGTAAGTGTTTTGCCCCAGCCTGTGTCTTTGGTTACGGGTGCCATCGGGCGACTAACGGGTCTACCTGGGTCTACGTTTTTCTTTATTGCCATTGTTTGGTGCCCTAGGACAGAATCGAACTGCCAATTGATGATTACAAATCAACCGTTATACCATTTAACTACAAGGGCTTGATACTTTACTCTACTGGTGCTTCTTCTGCTACTGGTGCTACATAACCTAGCGCATTGATTCGGCGTTGAATCTTTGCTTTAATTTTGGGCTTGCTTGTGTTATCAAGTAGTTTGGTCAATTGTGCGCCATTAAGACTAACAATTTTTACATCACCAAATTTGGTGTAGCCCGGTTTTTTGCGTTGGAGTGATTTTGCCATGATTGTGATCCTGTTTGATATGTTTACTTATTTCTAGCAAATATTCAGGCACAAAATCTTGGCGGAGTATTGGCGGAAGCGGTGAGATTCGAACTCACGATACAGTTGCCTGTATGTCTGCTTAGTAGGCAGATGCCATCGTCCACTCGGCCACGCTTCCTATTTCATCCATCCTGCCATTTTAGCATGCTCTTCGGCATGGCAATTAGAACATAACAAAATACATTTATCAAGTTCTGGTTTAAGATTTTCAAAGTTCTTTCTTTTTTTAAATAAGACAGGATCTTTAGTTGTTGGGTCCTTATGATGAAACTGTAAAGCTCCACGCCAACGATCATATCCGCATTGATTACATTTACCTCCTAGATATTCAATTGCTTGATTTCTAGTATCTATAAGTCTTTGATGCGTTGACTTAGCGTGACATTTTTTACAATGAATCTTTGCGTCACCATAAAAGTTTTTAGGGTCAGTCTCACCACAGTCCTTACAAAGATATGGTTTTACTACGCCCTTTTTACCGCTACTACCAATAGTTGTTAATGATCCATAATATGTCATAATGACCTCCTTAACACTATTTATGAAGTGGCTTAATATTTGAGGTATTAAGCCAGCCCTCCTGTTACTTTATTTGTTTAGGAATATGCCTTGTTTAAAGGCTTTGATTTTGGCGTGAGCACTGGCCTTGCTAGCAGTAATCTGACGACTAGCTTCTGCTCGCTTCTCACTCTTAGTCCATTTGCCTGCTAGGGTGCGACTTAATTCACTTGCGGTTTGTTGTTGCTTTGCCATTTTATTTTACCTTTGCCATATAGTTAATCATATCGAGCTGACCCGATTGCACTTCTAACAGTGCATCAATAGGAGTAACATAGATATTATTAGTTTCACGAGATCTACGTTTAAGTTCACGTAGACGCTGTGCCGCGGCAATGACCAAATCGTAACGACCACCTGCGTGGTCAACACACTTTTCAGTATCAATTTGACTGCTACGGCTTTCGATTCTTGATTTCATATGCTCTCCTAATAAAAATATATTATAACAGATCCTGCTATGCTTGTCAACTACATAGCAGGACCGTTACCGTTTTGAAAACCTATTACACCACCTTCGGCTTCAATCCTTTTGACGACATCTTCAAAAAGGATAGGTGCAAAATCAGTTTGCTCTACGCAAACACAATGGTATCTTGGGTCAATACGATCAAGGACACCACTGGTTGCTAGTGGAACCATAACACGATTGGCATGTAAGTGCCCGTGAATGTT
>TBL_comb47_HYPODRAFT_10005917_pt1 | contig 13427 bp, 8 predicted proteins | sample TroBogypolimnion_40_FD_10682 | JGI IMG/M metagenome (IMG submission 10682)
GCCGGGCCTCGCCGCAACTCTTCCTCCAGCCCCGCCGGGCGCTCCGCTGCCCCTCCCTCCCCTGCCCCGCCGTGAACCGCCCTGGCGGGACCGGACGGGCCGCAAAGGAAGGTGCCGCCCAGGTGCTCGGGCAGGATGGTGTCACCGTTGCAGATGACGACGGCCCGCCTCATGACGTTGGCCAGCTCACGTATGTTGCCGGGCCAGGCGTACTGCTGCATGAGGCGCAGGGCGCCGGGCGCCAGCTTCAGCTTGCGGTTCAACTGCCGCACGAAGTGCTCCGCCAAAAGCGGGATGTCCTCAGCGCGGGAGCTGAGCGGCGGGATCTCGAGCCGGACCACGTTGAGACGGTAGAAAAGATCCTCCCGGAAGCTCTTGTCCCGGATCGCCTGCTCCAGGTCGACGTTGGTCGCCGCGATGATCCGCACATCGGTCTTGATGCTGCGCTCCCCGCCCACCCTCATGAACTCGCCGGTCTCCAGCACCCGCAGCAGCTTGACCTGGATCTGGGGGGTGGCGTCGCCGATCTCGTCCAATAGCAGCGTGCCGTTGTTGGCCAGCTCGAAGATGCCGCGCCGGGTCTGGTTCGCGCCGGTGAAGGCCCCCTTTTCATGGCCGAAGAGCTCGCTTTCCAGCAGGTTTTCCGGCAGCGCCCCGCAGTTCACCGGGATGAAAGGCTGCCCGGCGCGCTCCGACGCGGCGTGGATGAAGCGCGCCAGCACCTCCTTGCCGGTGCCGGTCTTACCCTGGATCAGCACGGAGATGTTCTTGCCGGCCACCTTGTAGGCCAGGGACACCATGCGCTTCATGACCGGAGCCGACCCGACCCGGAAGCCGACCCCCTGTGCCACCTCAGCCCACTCCTCGTGCGAGCTCTCCCCCCGCAGCTGGCTCGCCCCCGAGCCGGCGGCCTTGGCGACCAGCCTCTCGATCTCCCCTATGTCGTCGAACGGTTTCTCCAGGTACTCGTAGGCGCCCATCTGCATGGCTGCCACCGCCGTTTTGACGGTGCTGTACCCGGTCATGATGACCACCTCGCAGGCGGGCTGCGCGGCCTTGATAGCCTGCAGCAGGGTGAGGCCGTCGGTGTCGGGAAGCTTCAGGTCGACCAGCGCCACGTTGAAGCGCTCCGCCTCGAGCGCCGCTGCCGCCTGCAGCTTGTTGGACGCGGTCACCACGGCGTACCCTGCCCGGGTCAGAAGGCGCCTGAAAAAGGTGCAGACATCGGCTTCATCGTCAATTATCAGGACCCGCATAGGCGACTCTGTCACGCTGGATCTCCTTGTTTTCCTGCTGCATGGCCTAGTCTACCGGCAGGACCAAGCGGAAGCAGCTTCCCTCGCCGAGCGTGCTGTCCACCTCGATTCGGCCGTTGTGGGACTCGGCGATCCCCAGGCTCACCGAGAGGCCGAGCCCGGTCCCCTTGCTCGCCTCCTTGCTGGTGTAGAAGGGGGTGAATATCTTGGAAAGGTTCTCCGGCGCGATGCCGGTGCCGTTGTCGAGCACGCTCAGCACCGCCCAGCGCCGCTCCCCCTCCAGCCGCAGCGCGGTGGCGACCTCTATGACCTTGTCCTTGCGCTCCACCTCGGCCAGGGCGTCCCGGGCGTTGATCAGGAAGTTGGTCAGCACCTGCTGAATCTGCGGCCCGTTGGCGTTGAGCCTCGGCAGGTCCGGGTCGAAATGCTTGCTGATGCCGATCTGGTTGCGGTTGATCTGGTACTGGATCATGTCGAGCACCCGCTCCGCCTCGGCGTTCAGGTCGATGGCCGCCAGGGGCGCCTGGTCCTGGCGCGAGAAGGTCAGCAGGTTCTGGATGATCCGCTTGCAGCGCAGGCCGCAGTTGATGATGTCGTCGAGCGCCTCGCCCCGCTCGGGGTGCCCTTCCCCCTCAAGGTCGCGCGCCAGCAGCTGCGCCGTCCCGATGATGACGGTCATCGGGCTGTTCAGCTCGTGGGCCACCCCGGCGGCCATGACCCCGAGCGCCACCATCTTGGCGGACTGGACCAGCTGGGCCTCCATCTTCAGCTTCTTGGTGACGTCCTTCAGGATGATGGTGACGGCCGAGAGCTGCTTTTCCTCGTTCAGCACCGGGTAGTAGGAGAGGTCCACGACGGTCCCCCCGTCGGTCTGCCAGCGCTGGAACACCGGCTTGCCGTTCACCTTGATCTCCTGGATCGGGCAGTTGCTGCAGGGCTCCTGGTTGCCGCGCAGCCTGGCGAAGCACTTGTTGGAGACCGCGCGGTTCCAGGATTCGCTCATCTCGGGGGGGAGCCGGTTATTATGGAGCAGCACGTTGTAGTCGGTGTCGATCAGGAAGATCGGGTCGGTGACCGCGTTGAAGGTCTCCTCCCACTCCTTCTTGGCGCGCGACACCTGCTTGTAGAGCCGGGCGTTCTGCAGGCTGATGGCAAGCTGGTCGGCCAGGTGCTGCACGAAGTTGAGCTCGGCCCTGGCGTAGGCCTGGTCCCGGGTGGAGCCGAGCAGCAGCAGGCCCTGCACCGCCGCACGCTCGAAGAGGGGGGCGACGGCCAGCGAGTTGAGCGTCCTGGCGTTGGCGGGATCGGCCTGGGCGAAAAAGGCGCAATCCTCCCTCGGGTGGTAGCAGGTCGCGGCCTGGTCCCGCAGCACCTCCCAGAGCCGGGAGTCGCGCGGGATGAGGGCACTGGTGAAAAATTCCCGGGGGGCCATGGCGAAGAGCTTCAGCTCCCCGTTCTGTATCTTGGCCAGGCCGAGGAAGTCGCAGGGGAGCGCCTCGGGGAGTTTCCTGAAGGCCCTCTCGATGATGTCCCCGATGGACATGTCGATGTTGATGTCCCGGGTCAGCTGCTGCAGGATCTCCAGCCGGCTGTTCTGGGTCAGCACCTCCTGATTGCGCTTCTTCAGCTCGACGTAGTAGTTGAGCTTGGACGAGTCAACCCCGGTGAGTTGCTCCAGCAGCTTGCCCCGGTTTTTCACGCTTCCCCCCTTGGCCGGTCGGGCCGGCTTCTCACATCGCGGTGTGGAAGATCTCCTCGATCTGCTCGCGGGTAGCGCTCCTGGGGTTGGTGACCAGACAGGCGTCCTTGGTAGCGTTCTCGCTCAGGATCGGTATGAACTCCTCCCGCAGACCAAGCTGGGCAAGTCCTTTGGCAAGGCCGATGTCGAAGATGAGGCGCCGGACCGCCCCGATGGAGAGTGCGGCGGCGGCTTCGACATGAAGTCCGGCAACCTCCTCCCCCATGGCAATCGCGATATCCCGGAACCGTTCGGGGCAGGCCAGCAGGTTAAACTGCATGACGTGCGGCAGGATAGAGGCGTTGGTCTCCCCGTGGTGCTGGTCCAGCAGGCCGTCCACCTGGTGGGTCATGGCGTGGGCCGCGCCCAGGATGGCGTTGGAGAAGGCGAGCCCCGCGGTGAGGCTTGCCATGCTCATGTTTGTGTTCGCCTCCATGTCGCCGCGGTCCGCGACGGCCCTCCTGAGGTAGAGCGAAATCAGCTGTATCGCCTTCAGGGCGTGGATGTCGGTCAGCGGCGTGGCCGCCAGCGACACGTAGGACTCGATGCCGTGGGTCAGGGCGTCGACCCCGGTGGCGGCCGCCAGCTTGGCGTCCTTGGTCCTCAGGATCTCCGGATCGACGATGGCGATGTCCGGGATGAGCGAGCGCGAGATGATCGACATCTTCAGCTTGCGGTCGGTGTCGACGATGATGGTGAACTGGCTCACCTCCGAGCCGGCCCCGGCGGTGCTCGGGACTATCACCATGGGCGGCAGCGGCGAGAATATCTTGTTGATCCCTTCGTAGTCCCCGATCTTCCCGCCGTTGGAGGCCAGCACGGCAATCGCCTTGGCGACGTCGGTGGGACTCCCGCCACCGACCGAGACGATGCCGTCGCACCCCGAGACCAGGTATTTGTCGGTCCCCTCGCGCACCTCGAAATCCTTCGGGTTGGTGGTGAGCGAGGAGAAAATGACCGTTTCCAAGCCGGCTGCGTGCAGGTACTCCACCGCCCGGTCCACCCAGCCCGAGGCAATGACATCCCGGTCGGAGACCAGGAAGACCTTGGAGACCCCGAGTCGCACGACACTCTCCCCGATCTGGCTCAAAGAGCCCCGGCCGAAGATGATTTCCGGGGCGACAAACTTGCTGATATCCATAGCTACTCCTAAAGGACCAATTACCGGGCTGCTCCGCCGCCGGATCGCCGTACAGGACAGACCGGGCACCAGCCGCTTGAGGGAAATTACCGCGTCATTTCGTTGAGCGTATTTTAGAACAGCCACCAACAAAAGGCCAGCGATGTTGTATACAGAACGCATTGCCTTAGGCAAGATCGATACCAATAGGGTTGCGAACCCGGTGCCGGGCAGAAAGGGGCGGCGGGGGGCTTCGCTAACCTGATGAATACAGCAGAATGAGACCCTATTTTAGAGTTCAGGAAAGGCGGGGCAGCCGAAGACGGGGGGGGCGGCAGCGAAGCGGAAGCGCGTTCCGAAATGGAACAGATGTTACAAAACGGAACGCCGGCGTTGTTCCATAAAGGTACAAGGCGGTGGGTGGGTTTTACTTACCTACCAGATGCAGAGAAGGGAATGGCATAAGGAAGCAGTGACTTTACCAGTCAATAGTATACGGGCAAGGTGAAGTAGAAAGTGGCGCCCTCGCCTGTCTTTCCTTCTGACCAAATGTCGCCACCATGGCGCCTGATAACTCGCTGCGCGATTGCCAGCCCTATGCCGTCCCCGCTGAACTCGGAGCCATGCAGCCGCTCAAAGGCATTGAATAGCCTCTGTCTGTACTCCATATCAAAACCGACGCCATTATCCCTGACGAAAAATGCCTCCACCCCAGCCAGACGGGTCATCCCGAATTCGATGCGGGCTATGGGCTTCTTGGAAGTGTACTTCCAGGCATTGCCAAGAAGATTTTCCAGCAATTGCCGCATCATGACGCTATCCCCTAAAACTAATGCACCCTTCGCAACGGAAATTTCCACACACCGCTGGGGCTCGGTCTGCTGGTATATGCCAAGGACCTGATGCGCAATCTCGCTCAGGTTCACGACCTCGGGCTTGCTGTCAGCCCTGCTCACCCGGGCCAACTACAGGAGATGGTCTATAAGCTTTCCCATCGTGCTTGAGGCAGCGCAAACTTTGTCGAGGTAACCGCGCATCTCGCTAGAGAGGCCCTCGCCGCATTCCTCCAGCAAAATCGCGCAATAGCAGTTGATGTGGCGCAGGGGTGAGCGCAGGTCGTGGGAAATCGTGTAGCTTAAGGCTTCCTGCTCGCGCAATGCCAACTCCAGATCGGCGGTGCGCTCCAGTACCCTCTGCTCAAGCAGGTTATTGGTCAGTCTCAACACGTCATTATGTCGTTCTTCGCTCAGGCGGAGTGCCTCCTCCGATCGTTTGCGGTGCACGATCTCGGCTTTTAAGGCTGTCACCTTGTCGATGAGGTTGAAGAGCCTCTTCATCCGGAGAGGTTTCAACAGATAGTGGTCTATTCCGATTTCTATCGCCTTTAGCAGGTAGTGGGTGTCGGTATGTGCAGTGACTGCAATGATGACTGCATCAGGCTTGAGCGACTTTATCTCGGCTGCCATGCTGATGCCGTTCATTGCCGGCATGGCGATATCCGTTATGATGATGTCCTGAGAGTGTCTTTTGAAAGATTCCAGCCCGGAACCGCCGTCATCAGCTGTGTATAGGACGGCTTCAGGGTATTTCTTGGCGATTGAGACGGCAAGACGCTCCCTGGCAGCACCTTCATCCTCTACAAGCAGTATCGACATGGTTTGCCTTGAATCAGGTGTCCCCGGTCCATGAAATTTTGCCATCGATTCGGCGCCATTGGGCCTGTTATTCACTATAACCCTCCGCTATGCCGCAGGTTGAACAGGACCTGATCCTTGTTGTTCGAGTTTCCGCAGCAGCACGGAAATGAAGGCCCCAGTGCTTTTGATGGGCCCCACGTCACACCTCTATCCTGAATTCAGCTCCTTCAGCCAGGTTTCTCACGGTAAGCGTCCCCCCCATGTTCTTCTCCATGATGGTTTTCGACATATACAGGCCTATACCCGTTCCCTGCTGCGGCCCTTTGGTGGTGAAGTAAGGGTCAAAAACCTTGTTTATGATCTCTTCCGAAATCCCTCCACCGTTGTCGGCGATGGTTACGAATGAACGGTCGGCCACACTGCCGAAGGTTATGGTTACTTTCGGCTGCCGGGTTTTCCTTTCCAACAGGATATCACCGGAATTATTCAAAATATTGAGGATTCCCTGGGCAAATTCATTCTTGTACCCATAGAGAACCGGATCACCTTGTGCGGTTACTTCTATCACAATGTGCTTGTCCCTGAATCTGTCTCCTATAAGGGTTAGCGTGTTTTCCACGGCTTCACTCACCTTGAACTCGATTTTTTCCCTGTCCGGCTTGAAGTAGTTTCTAAAATCGTCGATGGTCTTGGACATGTATTCTATAAGGTTCATTGAGGTGGCAACTCTGTCGGCAAGAAGCTCTGCAGTGAAGTCCCCGAGCTCGTAGTAGAGTTCCAGCTGCTGGATCGCGAGCCCGAGGGTGTTGAGCGGCTGGCGCCATTGGTGGGCGATATTCCCGATCATCTCTCCCATCGCGGCCTGACGGCTCTGCGCCAACAGCATTTGATCTTTTTCTCGGAGTTCCGCGGTCCGTTTCGCGACCAGGTTTTCGAGGTCTTCGTTCAACTTTTTCAGATCATCTTCCGCCTGCTTGCGGGCGGTGATGTCGTAATAGGTGCAAATGATCCGGTGGAGATGACCTTGGTCATCCAAAATCGGTTCAGCGCTCACCAGTTGCCACTTGAGCTCCCGATTCCCAGGCGATTGCACGGCTACGATTTTGTCCCGCACCGGTGTGCCCGTCAGTGCAGCTTTGCGGACGGGGTGCTCATCGACGTCCAGAAGGGAGCCATTTTCGTCAAAGACCTGCCACTGACTCCAGTCGCGGTCATTGACCTTCTTTAGATCAGACTCATCGGCCAGGTCGAACATCCGGAGGAAGGATTTATTGACTATCTTGAACTCGTAGCGTTCGTTGACCAGCGCTACAGCCGAATGGAGGTTTTTAACCAGCACACGGAACTGCTGCTCCCTCTCTCTCAAGGCCTCCTCGGCTTTGCGCTGTTCGGTAATTTCGCGAATGGTGATGAAACAAAGAGCCATGTTGCCGGCGGCATCATAAATCGGAGAGCCATTGTAGCTGGCATCAAACTGCTTGCCCGTGTCCACGCGCCGCGCGTGCACTACCTGGCCCTGGACTCTCTCTCCACGAAAGACGCGAGTCACCGGCCACTGGTCAAATGGCAGGGGACTGCCTTTATCGTCCCAGCCCTGCCAGGTAGGTTGAAGATTGTCAAGAGCGAGGTCCCCCGCCTCTTGCAAAGGATAACCATGAATTTCCGAGGATGCGGGGTTTTGATAAATGAGGTCGCCGTGGGGGTTGAAGATCATCAGCCCTTCCGACATCTTCTCGGCAATGGAGCGGAACCGCTCCTCGCTCACGCGCAACGCCTCCTCCGCCCGCTTGCGCTCGGTGATGTCAATCAGGGCGTGCACCGCTCCACGCGGTCGCCCCTCATCGTTCAGCAGGGGGGTGCCGTAACCTAGCATGTGCCGGGTCGTGCCGTCGTCGAAGACGAGGTCGAATTCGAAGTCCCGCACGCGGATGCCGCGTGCCGCCCGCTGAGCGGGGAGTTCGTCGAGCGTCAGTTCGCGCCCATCCTGAAATGCCCCGAAATGGCGGGGCTTCACCTCATCCAGCGCTGACAGCGATATCTCAGCGCCGCGTGGATGCTGCAGCAGTTCGTCCGCTGCGACATTCCCCGTCATGTGAAGGGAGTCGGGGTCATGAACGATGACGACAGGAATGGGCACGGCCTCCAGGACCGTGGCCAATTCCGCCGCCCGCTCCTTCTCCCGGCGCGCACTCTCCCGCAGCGTCTCCTCGGCCCGCTTGAAATCGGTGATGTCCCTGACGACGCCGATCATACGGCTGGCCGTGCCATCTATCTCGTAGTGATAAACACCTTTGGTTTCAACCCAATGCAAACTACCATCGGGCCAGATGATCCGATACTGTATCTCGACGGGATGGCCCTGCTGCTGGCAACGGCGTGTCTCCTCTTCCAGGCGCGGCAGGTCTTCCGGGTGCACGCGATCGGACCATCTGCTACTGTCGTGTTCAGTAGTGGTACTGGTAGTGGTAGTGGAAATAGCCGGGGCGTAACCGAAGATTGCTTCATGTGTCTGTGTCCAGAGAACCGTGCCCTTGGCAATATTCAAGTCAAACATGCCAATCTGAGTGGCACTGACCGCCAAGGCTAATCGCTTCTCGCTTTCACGCAAGGCCGTATCACGATCATAGGCTGCGGCCTTTTCCTGGTTGCTCCTGTAGACCTCGGCGGCCAGGGACATCAACAGATTGGTGCCGGTGAAAACCACGAGTCCCAGACGATCAACGTGTGATGCAATTACTAATTCACCGACTGGCGGCATGATCCGGTAGCCGGTAATGAGCGCTATCAATAGGGTAGCCAGTACGCCCGGACCGAAACCGGTGAACACTACCACAGCTATCATGGCCGGATAAAACGTCACATATGGGGATAATTCTAAGGCGAACCATTTCTCCAATCCTAGACGCAAACCGAGGGCCGCAGCCACAACAGCCAGCGCCAGACCGTAGCGCAGCACCATTCCCGCAGATGTCTGCTGTCGGAGAGCGGCAAGGAATCTGTTTCCTCTCCAAGCTTCCTCGTGCGCCTGGAAATCATCGAGAACAGGTGATGTCTGCTTGGCTGCGAGCGCTGCGATGAGCATATAGATGCCGCTGAGGTATTGCGAGGTTCGACACATCCAGTTCAGCATGCTGCCACGAGACGACTGAATCAGCATGCCGAACACCCCCACGGCGATCAGCATCAAGGCATAGCAGTACCAGAGTTTGAACGAAGAAAACTTCTGACAGTTGTTCTCCCACAGGGTGGCTGCCGTTAGCGCAAACATACCGAACGCCATGCCGAGCACCAGGTGACGGATGAGCGTTCCGCCTTGGCCGTCCACGAAGAAAAGAGGGAACCAGCCGGCAAATGTCGCCAAAGAGATCAAAGCAACGAAACCAAGGGAGAGTGCATAGCCTGTCGCCAGCCGGAACCCAGCTGCAATCAATGGTCGCGGTTTGAGCGAAAGAATCACGCCGGCCAGGTGACACAGGGCTGCCGCCCACAGGCCTAGATTGCTAATGGTTATGGCATGATTAGCGTTCGATACCAGGGCGGTGGTGATGAAACCTGAGGTCCCCCAGATCACCACACCGCACCCCAGCAGCAGCAGGCCCGGCAGGCGGCGCGCCAAAAAACTGCGACCCGCAAGAAAGGCAATATACAGACAGGCCAGGGTCCTGGTGACAAAGTTCAGGGCAATCTGCAGGCGAGGCCACTCGTTCTCCGTCCGCAGGTCCGCTACCCAGAAACCCGCCATCAACACCATCAGCAAAAATATCGGGAGCCAGGCGAGTCGTTCCCACCGGCGTGGCACACAGAAGCCTGTCTCCTCGGGTTGTGTCGAGTGCCTCATGGCTGATCCTCGTGGGAAATCATACCTTGCTCAAAAATGTTGACCTGTTTTGGAGCCCTTCTTCTTGAACGCGATACTGCAATTTCATTTAATTACCACGTTTTATTAGGAAGAATCAACGATAATTACAACCTCCTATTTCTACACCTCTCCCCCACGTTCCCCGCTCCGGACCCGCTATCTTGGGACCTAGCCGCAAAATCAAAACGGGTGCTCACCGATATTCAGGTGCTTCAGCTCTACCTGCCTGGAGCAACACGAGGTGCCCTGTTGATGGGCCGTTTTTTTTCGGTACAAGACCATATGCAGCCCTTCGCTATCGGAAACTCGGCAGGGCATGCCGGTATGTGGAGTGTGCGGTCGTGCAGATCGTAGAGGAATTGGCGGGAGAATAACTGTGATGCAAAATTTCAGGCCAGCCTCGGGAAGAAAGCAAGGCAGCTTTAGCGTAGGATGAAGACGGAATTAATACGCCACTTACTACCTATATACTACCTATTTAGATGAAAAACAAAAAAAGGACTTAGCCTTGTGAGCTAAGTCCTTGATTTAAATGGTCGGTGCGACAAGATTCGAACTTGCGACCACTAGACCCCCAGTCTATTGACCAGATACTTTCAAGTATTTATGTAGCAAATTTCAATGGTATAAGTATCCGTTTTTTTAAGCTTAACCTTTATTGACGTTTAGTGACCGGTGCGGTATATTTATCCATAGTTGCTACATATCTGCTACATAACTTCTGGAGGTAGCGATCATGTCCGTCATGGGAAGGAAACCGAAGGGGTTCACGCCGACCTGGATTGAAAATCTGCCTTTCGAGGCTTTTGGTCAAAAGTGCCATTACGATGTTACCCGAAAAGGATTCGGGCTGCTGGTTTCCACAAAGACCAAGTCCTTTCTTGTGCAATGCAGGATAAAAGGCCGTTTCGCCACCAGTGGCCGACCGCTGGAGATCAGGAAGACAATCGGCCGATTCGGCAAGGTTGACGCCGATGGGCTCGTTTCGATGGAGACGGCCCTGATCGAATACAATCGCATCATTGCCGATGCCGAGCAGGGAATTACACCTGCAGAACGTGACCAGGTCACCGCAGAAGCAATGGAAGCGGCGCGGCAGGAACGGGAACGGCAAGCCCGGGAAGAGACCGCGAAGGACTTGACGCTTACCGAACTTCTCGATGAGTACCTGCTGGTACGAAAGAACATCAAGGCGACGACCGCCGATCTCTACCGCAACAGCTTCAGGTGGTATTTCCCGGAATGGCTGGACATTCCGGCGCGAACCATCACCGGCGACATGGTCATCAAGAAGCACGCCGAAATCGGGAAAAGATCCCCTGCCATGGCGAACAGCACCATGAAAGCCTTACGGGCCCTCTACAACCATGCGACCGAAGCTCACGAAGAAGTTTTCCTAAAAAACCCCGTCCGCAAGCTTTCGTCTCTCAATGCCTGGTACACGATAGACAGGCGTGACACTTTTATCCAGGCGGAGGATCTGAAGGCGTGGTTTGACTCCGTACAGGCCATGGAGAACCGGACCACGAAAATGCTGATGCTGTTTCTGCTTTTCAGCGGTGCGCGCAAAGGCGAATCGGTCAACCTGAAATGGCACAATTTCAATTTTAAAAACGACTCCGTCACCATCAGGGAAACGAAAAGTGGCAGGCCTTTGTGCGTTCCGGTGGCACGGTACGTCATGGATGAGCTGCGCCAGTACAAGACCGACTTCTACACCGGCGAAGACGGGTTTGTATTTGCCTCCCACGGCAGCACGGGGCACCTGGTGGATGTACGCCGCGCCCTGCGGAAGTCGGCCTCGAGCAGCGGGGTCCGGATGACCCCCCACGATTTGCGCCGCGGCGTCCTGACCTACTTGAAGAATATAGGGGTAGATGTGTTCACCCGCAAGCGCCTGGTCAACCACGCAGTCCCGGAGGATGTGACCGAGGGGTATACCATCCATACCTTGGAATCGCTCCGGCTGGATGTTGAAAAGCTGGCTGATTACATCCTGCGCCTGGCCGCCCCCGATTCCGACCGTAAGGTGGTTCAACTCAGGAAAAGCTCTTGAGGCATTACTCACCAGGGGGCTTGAAAATGCGCCAGAGGATCGGGCCAATATCTAAGCAAGGGCCAGGCATAAAACTCCCCCTACAGGGCCAATTTGGAAGCTGTTCGGCCACAAGAAGACCTTGTGCAAAACAATTAACATTACCTAATTGTTCTGACACTTACTAATTAACCGTTATCTGTGTGCTCGTATATCCATTCTCGCACATCTTACGGGCGGCGGTCCTGCAGGTCCTCTGCCGGTCGGCTGGCGCTTCTGGCATTCCTGTCTGCCGGCTTGCCAGGTTTGAGGCAAGCGGGTAAGAGGTGTCGCCAGTAGCATGAAATAGCCCTGGCCTACCGGCAGTCTCGTTATCTCAGCCGGCAGAACAACCTTGCGGTCCTAAAGATCCGGCTGTGGTTGTCTCCTCCCTTACGATCGTCCTGGCTAATCCAATACATGGTCTGTTCCTCTGTTCGGACAAAACGCGGCCGCACCCGGGTCCCCCAGGTTCATGATGAGCTGGAGCCACAGCTGTTAATGATGGTGTGGGCGTCTTCACGGCCATAGACGCTCTCCACGCTAGCGAGGTCCGGGATCCCGATTTCCACCACGATCCCTTGGAGCGGCCAGCGTTCAACAGGCGTTTCACGGCCGGCAGTCGCTGCATGTTCCCCATTTCGTCCAAGATGAGGTGATGTTGTTTCCAGGTTCGCTGTTCTCCCGAAGGGTCAGGAGCCATTTTCCCGCCAGGGCGGCGAAGAGGGATAAAGGAGGCCTCATGATGTTGGAGACCTCCTTGTTGTTGGTGATGAAAATGGTTTTTCCTGAGGAGCTGGCGCGGGCCCACTTGCGCAGAGAAAACGGGCCGTCCAGGACGAACTCCAGCCAGGAGACGTAGGACATGAGGACGGCTATCACGCCGTCCGCCTGTGGAGCCTTGAATCGTTCAATATGGCACGGCGTCTCATCTTCTGGATCTTGCCCAGGTGCTGAAACAGCACCGTCGTTTTCCCCAAGCCGGTCTGTCCCGCGACCGGGAGGTGCCGCTTGTAAAGTGCATCGGGAATGATGATCCTGTTAATGACGAGTATGCCGGTTCCATCGTTTTTGGCTTCCAGTTCCTTTTCGCTGATGAGCCTCGCGCCCCTGGAATGCTCGTCCTGCTTAAGTTGAACCGCCGTCCTGGTGAAAAACCGCAGGCCCAGCGGGAAAATAATCCAGGGTACGAAAGAGCACCCGAAAGCCCGGCTCAAGTGGGACTCCGGTGCGGCGAAAACTCCCTGGTAGTCAAGCAGGGACAGCTCCCGGCCCGTCATCTTAATGTTGCCTTGCTCGTCATGGGGCCATTGCCGGAACCTTTCCCTGGTGGCGTGCAGCAGAAAAACCTTGTTTATTTTCACCGTCTGCTCTAACCGGGCAATGGGGACATACAGGGCAAGTTCCCGGTGCAGTAGCGGCACCATTAGCTGGATAAATAATAAAAGTAATAAGAATTGTACTACCAGACAACTAATGATCAGCTGGGAAACCATTTTGGCACCCATGATGGACTTGTGCTTCTGCATCTCATACCCCTGATAGCTGATATTTTGTCGGTTTTCATGGTTTGCCTCCTGAAAAATATCGGTCCATCTTGTCCTCAAGAAGTATATACAAGGATTTCAAACCTTTTTTTCATCTTCCAGGGCCTGGAGAAAACGGCGGGTCCATTTTTTATCTAAAAGCTCAACCTGCTCGACCAGGGCGAGGAGGTTTCTTTCCAGGCACTCCAGGCGTTCA
>TBL_comb47_HYPODRAFT_10005918_pt1 | contig 13423 bp, 14 predicted proteins | sample TroBogypolimnion_40_FD_10682 | JGI IMG/M metagenome (IMG submission 10682)
GCAAAGAAATTCCTAAAACCGGATTCTAGGTTTTTGAGTGATTGTTGCAACGTTTGGCTTGGTGCGTCTTTAAGCCATGCAAGCTCACCTTTCCAAAGAGGCAGTAGATTGGCAATTTTAGTGTAGCTAAACTTGAAGGTATTATCTGCTTGGTATTGTGCATTTTGCCATGCCAAAGCCTTGTTATAGACCACGCGGCAACAGCCCGCGTATTGACGCATGGCACGGGTTTGTTCACCGTCAGGCATCAATTCAAACTTGTAGGCTTGCAAGCGCTTCATGCTTCTATTATACTTGGTCTATGAGAAATAACAATGATATTAGACACGGTAGACACTGTGTATTTTTAATGCACGTACATTTGGTCTTTGTGACTAAGTATAGGCGAGAAGTGTTTACTAAAACCATATTAGACGAATTGCGTCCGATATTTGCGGCGGTGTGCAAAGACTTTGAAGCGGAGCTGGTGGAGTTTGATGGTGAGGATGACCATGTGCATCTTTTAGTGAATTATCCGCCTAAAGTGGCTATTTCAATGTTGGTGAATAGCTTAAAGGGAGTATCCAGTCGCATGATACGAAAAAAGAATTATCCGAGCATTACCAAGAAGTTGTGGGGCGGCGCACTTTGGTCGCCTAGCTATTTCGCGGGGAGTTGTGGCGGCGCACCGATTGCGATTATTCGGCAATATATTGAGCAGCAACAAACACCGCATTGAACGGCTTCACCGTTCGCGCTTACATCCTCGCACTAAAGGACGAGGTTTTACGCGCTAACTGATAAATAATTTTTTTAGTTTAGTTAAAATGATTTTTTGCTGAGGAGTTTCTCTTTAGGGCTACGCTTCATCATCTAGATTTACTGTTATTAAGTTAGATATTGACGCTTAACTTGGAGTCTAGAATAAGTCGGCCTGCGCTTTTGTGGGCGCTGAATTGAGTTCTTCCAAGTTAATTTCAAATATGCCAAGCTTTCCACGACATGGCATAAATGTCATAGGGATAGCTTGTTCAAATAAAAAGCCGAAATGCGCATGATTAACCCCGTTAAAGTGTGTGCGTTGTTCACCACGAATATTTGTAGGTAAGTCACTTGGGCGGCAGCAAAGTGTTAGGTTGGCCATGCCAATGACCCCGCCATATTCTAGCTTGTCCTGATCTGGCAGAGGGATGTCAGTGTTTGATTTTAGGTAGTCGTAATACTCTTGATACAACCCTTTGCTGGCGTGAATCAAAATGGTTCCGCGGTATTGGGTTCCCCATGTACGGTCGTCTACTAATAGGTATTTGTTCGCAATGAGCCATGCGATGGGCTGCTTAAGCGAAAGGGCTTTAATCAGGCCGGTGGGGACGGCGTGATTTAAAGCGTTACTCATTGTGGATTATGCAACGATTGCTTGTACTGCAGCCTTTCTACCAGGCGCTGCTGGTGGAATATAGCCAGAGAATCGACATAAGATTCCTTCAATAGCGACACCATTTTCAAAGTTAATCACGCTACAGCTAGAAATCTCTTTGAGATTTTGTAGTTCTGCAATGGTGATGCGAACTTGAATAAGCGAGATCCCAGTATCTTTAGCAATCTCACGGTCTAGTTTCTGGCCATGGATTTTCATGTATTGTAGAATTTTTGTTGCGTACATATTGACTCCCATTGAACTCGTGTTACTTAACTAAGAGTTGATTACTGTTGTTCAAATTTCCCTACACAGTGCCCAATAGTGGAGATTCTGAGATTAACTAAAAAGCCCCACATTGTGGCTGTAGGGCTTTTGTTGTTCGTCCCCTCGACTAGGATTGAACAGAAGCGCATGGATTAACTGTGTGCCGTGAGCCCATTTTTTAGGAGGGTTTCAGTGGCTGTATTCGATAAAATTAAACAGCTAGCTTGCGAACTGTTATTCAATTTTAAAGTTACGTACCAAGTCAACTGCGTTCAAATTACGGCAAAAAACATCATTGCTGCCCATTATAACATACTACGCCAACATCCCTGGCGTAGCTAAGCAAACCCAATTTAACCAACGTCGCAGGCATTAAATTTCCACGCGGTTTCGCCCATTTCTTTTAGCTCTGTATAGCACGTTGTCTAAGCTTTCTAGTAACTGATCGACTTCGGTTGCTTTGTCTAATTTTGGAGAAAGAACGCCAATACTTATTGAAATGAAATTGGGTTTATCCCCTAGGTAGAAATCATGGTTAGCAATAGCTATGCGTAATCGCTCTGCTGTGCTTAGTGCATCTTTTGAATTGGTATCTGGCAGTACTACCAAAAACTCTTCGCCACCGATACGCCCCAAACTATCAATGTTACGTAACGCTTTCAATGAAATTTCAGATATTTGGCGAAGTACACCATCTCCGGCGACATGCCCAAAGACGTCATTTACATCTTTAAAATAATCAATATCAAACATCAGAAGTGAAAAATTGCTCCTGATACGTATACTCCTATTAATTTCGTACTGTACTTTCTCTAATATGCAGCGTCTATTATCCAGTCCGGTCAATTCGTCTTTATTTGCAAGCTCAATAAGCTTGTCATTCTGCAGTGTTAAGTTTTTTAAAAGATCCCTTAAACCATAGTTGCCAATCAGTAATAATAGGGATAACGCTAAACCCAAGTAGGTGTCAATAATGTTACTTATCTCACCAAATTCTAGTAGGCGCCATAATGGATCTATTCTTTGCATGACCATTATGAGTAGTCCAGTGCACATTAAAATCCAAGCTATTTGGTAAGTGCCTTTTATTTCCTTTAATTGGTTTGTGGTTATGATGAACGTGGTTACTTGAAATATCACTGATATCATTAAAATGATAGTGATTGAAGTTTGCCCTTGAATCTGATGCAGCATGTTTGTAAACCGATTTTTATGTTGATGAAAGATTAGTCAAACGTCTACCAACAACGGCATCGTAAGTTTAACTACCATCAGTTTTAATGACCTCGATGGAAGTGACAATCACTTTACAATTGATAATCGAACTGTTGGATATATGGATAAGCATTTGTTGTTTTTATAATTTTTATACCAAGTTCTAATGTAGTTACAAAAATATCTAATTAATCAGAAACTGTGTGTGGGGGGTAGCTAAATGAGACCTAAATGACTTTGTTATGGAGTCGATGTGGTATTTGAATATTTTATGCTGATTTTTTGTAATCATTATCTTCTACGAGTTAGCTGAAGTCGGATTGATGACTTTAATACCTTGTTTAATTAAGGTTAATTCATTTCTTTTGATATATTCGATTTTGTAAATACTCCCTTTATCGTCTACGCAGTAATCCGGCGCATCACCCTTATTTTGGATTAATTGTACAATTTTTACATCTCCACTCATCTGGAAGTCCTTGATCGTAATTTACATCTGGATATTAAAGATATTAATGCTAACTTTGACTAAGTTAAATAATCGTAAGGATGTGTGAAGATTAGTGGCATTAGTCAAATTCTGGAATGACAATGTTTATTTTTTGCTTAACTAATGTCAATTCATTTATTTTTTCAGATTCGATCTTGTAGACATTACCTTTATCGTCCAAGCAATAATCAGACACTTCACTATCACTAGTTATTGATTGCACAATGACTATTTCTTCACTCATTTATAAGTCCTTAATCGTCCTCTAAAATCTTTATTCACTTCCGCCAGTCTAATTGGGCTAATTTATTAGTCGTTTAATCATTTAGGTGAAGTAATAAACTCCATGTGAACCTTCCTTTATTTGCGTGACTATGGGAAGCGTTCATGAAAAAATAATGAGCTTTCAGCATCATAAAAACAATAAGTGCTTCCACTTAGTGTTTTATTCATTTAGTGAATGAGGTTAAATAATTGTATTGTTTGTTGATTCTAGTTCAATGCTTGCAGGTGGAGGTTCGAGTCCGACCTCTCTTGCTATCTGTGCTAAGTGTAGTAAATTGATTGCGCCTGTTTTAGACATAATTTTTGATTTATGAATTTCAACAGTTCTGTGACTGATGCCTAGTTTCTGTGCAATTAATTTGTTCTGTAAACCCCTAACGGCCAACTGCATGACATCACGCTCTCTTTTCGTTAATCGATCGACAAGTGAATGATAGTTAGATTTAGTATGATTTTTTTGACCGATTTCTGTAGATTGTAAGATTGCCAATTTGACAGATTTTAACAGTTCATCAGCCTTGACTGGCTTGGTCAGAAAATCGATGGCGCCGTTCTTAATAACTTTAACGCTAGTTGGGATGTCGCCGTAACCTGTCAGAAAAATAATAGGTAACAATATATCAAGATCATGCATGGCTTGTTGAAGCTCTATACCACTCATGCAGGGCATTTTTAGGTCAATAATGGCGCATCCGGTATTAGTGTTAGCGTTGGCAGCCAAAAATTCAGGACCATTACTAAATGTGCTGACTGGTATATTTTCTTGGCTAATGATTACTGATAATGCGTCCCTTACTGCGGGATCATCATCAATAATAAATACAGTTGCTTTTTCATCGTCCATTAGTTATCCCCCTTCTTTGTGTGCTCTATCTATGTTGCTATAGCATTCAACGATGTCAATATTATGTTTGTCAATATTAACTATATGATTGAATTGATTATCATTATATTTCAATTTATACGTAAGTTTAATATTTTGGGTGGATATAAGGGCTAGCCCTTACGTGCTCTCCCTAATGTCTTATTGTGTACTTACTGCGTAGAGTAGAAAAAACGTTAATTTTATTTTTATTCTTTCGAGTCGGCTTATTGGTATTAAAGGCTGCCTGCGCCCAACTGAAGGCGTGGGAACAAGACTCAATGACTAGTGGCCTCAGTATTTCGGTTAACGTCAGTGCAAAGCAATTTAAAAGCGCCCAGTTTGCGCAGCAAGTTGAGGAGGTAGTGCATAGCCTTGCCATCAAACCAATGTTGCTCAAGTTGGAACTGACGGAAAGTATGTTGATTGACGATATGGATTACGTCATAACAACTATGCAAGCATTGAGCAAAATTGGAATAAATTTTGAATTAGATGATTTTGGTACAGGTTATTCTTCACTGCAATACCTCAAAAAACTACCCCTGCATCAACTGAAAATAGACCAATCGTTTGTGCGTGATATTGCTACCAACTTGAGTGATAGGGAGTTGGTGCATACCATTGTTCTTATGGCAAAAAGCTTGAACTTAGAGATTATTGCTGAAGGGGTGGAAACCGACGAGCAGCAGCAGCTCTTATTTGATAATGGTTGTATGAATTACCAAGGTTATTTGTTTGGTAGGCCAATGCCGATTAATGAGTTTGAGGATTTTGTTAGAACAAGACAATTGTGTTGATAGTCTGCTTGATGGGGAACTGCTGTCAGTTAGTGAAATTAAGCAAGCATCTGTTTTTGGTCGGAAGTGACAATGCTGTGTGACAACTTTAGGGTTTTAACTTAGGCAAGCATAAAAAATAGGGTGCTTATTAGGCACCCTTAAAAGGAGTTGAAGCATTACAACTATGGTCAATTTACTGGCTCAATGTGACATCAATAAGACATTGAGACGGTATATAGCAAGGCTATTTACCATTATATTTGGCAATTGCCAAATAAACACAAAAAGAAAGAGCCGCTCACATTGCTGAAAGCGGCTCTAGTATTGGCTCCTCGACCTGGGCTCGAACCAGGGACACACGGATTAACAGTGTGCCCTGAAGCCAATACTGGCGCGGCTTCCAGAGGAAGTGCCTAATAAAATCAATCAGATAGCTTACCTGCTATTACTTCGATTTACCGCTATTTACCAAGTCAACTGTGTTGAAATTACAGCGGAAAATATGATTCCAAGCGGTAGCTATATTCTACTCCAATGTACAAGGAGTTACCATGCAAAAACTATTAAGTCCCACCGAACTTGCCTCACTTCTAAGCGTTGCACGTCAAACAGTCTATAACCGAATCTCTATTGGCAACATCGCAAGCTTACCTAAATATATTAAGTTGGGATCCTTAGTTCGCTTTCCTTTAACTGAAGTTGAGGCTTGGATAGCGCTACAGATTAATGATGCGCAACTTCCTAAGTTGGAGGCGGTAGCAATCGTTCGTAGGCGAGGGCGTCCTACTAAGGCTGAGCAAATCACTAGACGTAGTATCCAATAGAATTAATCTTACCTGTATAGCATTTATATCAACTGAACATGCGAGTGTATTATTGTTCTTAATCAATGTGATAATATATAAACTTAATCTTTAACTTTAATTGAAAAGATTGTTTTTCCACTGTACACTCTATTTCGTTTTTTGAGGTATAACCGGATTAATCAATCAAATATAGAGAGAAAAACATGCTATTGCTATGCAAGATAAAGTTGAAGTTTAAAACAATAGTTGTGTCTACAATTCGCCTATGCGATTTAGGGGAATTAAAATATGGCAAATGATTGTGCAAACCTTTTGTATGTTTCTGGGCCAGAAGTGGAAGTCGCAAGATTTAGGGGCAGAGCGGTATCATTAATGCCTGCGGCAGAAGGTCGCGAAAGAGAGTTATTGTCTTTTGAGAACTTTTATCCTACGCCGGAGGAGCTTAATAGTTACTCTAGTATGTTTTATGACGAGTATGACTTTTATTATGGTAATGCAAAGAGGGTATTAAATTCTGAGTGGTTTAAAAGTCGTGGAATCACAACTCAGGAAGAGATAACGATTCATTTAGATGCATTTTTTCCGGATTACCGTATAGTTGCTGATCAAACAAAGGCTAGAATAGATACTTATGGATTTCCTGGTTGGTACCAATGGCGTTTGGCTAAATGGGGTACAAAATGGGATGCTTATGAATGCACCGTTATCACAAATGAACCATGTGATCTTCTCTACGAATTTACTTCAGCTTGGACACCACCTGGGTTATGGCTGGCGCATATAGTCAAAGATTTTCCAGATCTTTACTTCAAGCTAACTTTCGAAGAGCCAGGTTGCGACGGCACAGGATATTCAATTTATGAGCATGGTGAAGTAATTGAGGACGTTTTAGTCAGATGTTGGCAAGGCATATACCCAGATGAATTAGAAGATTTGGATATTCATGATGCTGATTTTGATTTTTATGATTATGCCCAAAGCTATGGTTATATATCAGACCCCGATCAAGAAGTGTTTACCGAAGATAAGTACAATATGGCTGTATCAATAGCAAGGCAGTCTCGCGAATAAGGCAAATTTTGAGCCGTTATCCACTGAAACAGAGGCTTGACAGTATGGCGAGAGCTTAATTACATCCGCTTATACTGAGCAACTAGAGTCTCACCGGCGGTTTAATCTAATTAACAAGACTTATTTTAAATTTAAATAAGTTTATAAACTGTTACTGTTTATGAAAATTATTATATTGTGATAATTGCATGCTAAAAAAGTGAGGATTGATGATGATTAAAGGTGTTGTATTTAATGAGGTTGGTAGACCGAAGGTATTGCGCTATGAGGATTTAACGATTAATGCGCTCGGGTCCAATGAGGCGCGCGTGCGCCATGCTGCTATTGGTCTTAATTTTATAGATGCTTATCAGCGTAGTGGTCTTTATAAAGTTGCACTTCCTGCAGTGGCTGGCAACGAAGGCGCTGGGATTGTTGAGGCGGTCGGTGCTGAGGTTTTTCATCTTAAGGCTGGTGATCGTGTTGCATATGCTGGTGGCCCCATTGGCGCTTATTGTGATGTACGTAATATTCCTGCTGATCGCCTGTGCAAACTTCCAGACGCAATTTCATTTGATCAGGCAGCGGCCATGATGCTTAAGGGCATGACTGTACAATACTTAATTCATCGAACTTACGCCGTCAAGAGTGGTGACACGGTGCTTTTTCATGCAGCTTCTGGCGGGGTAGGTTTGATTGCTTGTCAATGGCTAAAAGCATTAGGGGCGACAGTGATAGGCACAGCAGGCACCGATGAGAAGTGTAGCTTAGCAATGCAACATGGGGCAGATTACTGTATTAATTACCGCACAGAGAACTTTGTTGAGCGTGTGCGTGAAATGACTAATGGTGCAGGTGTAGCGGTAGTTTATGACTCGGTTGGAAAAGACACCTTTTTTGGATCTTTAGATTGCCTACGTCCACTTGGTATGATGGTTTGTTTTGGCAATGCTTCTGGTCCTATCCCGCCAATAGATCTGAGCATTTTGGCACAAAAGGGTTCTTTATTCATTACCAGGCCAACTCTTTACACCTATATAGCATCACGTAGTGATTTAGAAAAAACCGCCAACAGCCTGTTTGAAATTGTAAAAAGCGGAAAAGTTAAAATAAATGTAGCACATCGTTATGCGCTTAAAGATGCCGCGCAAGCGCATTGTGATATTGAATCTCGGGTAAATAGTGGTTCTAGTATTTTTATTCCGTAATAAAACAGATTTATTTAACTAAACTCCTCTTAAATTTATTCTTAAATCTTGTCTTAAATCTCTCCCTTATTCCGCTGTATGTTACGATAATGCGTCAACCTGTTACTGGTACATGTCTAAATTGTAACCAGTTATGTTTTTTAGGTATGGGATGTTAGCAAACAAGGTATTGGACGCTACTTTACTCTCCGCGTAAATTTCACCCTAACTTAGCAACAGTCACTGAATTGTCATTAATGTGACTTACTAGCGGTTATATTGGCGTCAAGTCAATAAATAGCAAATATTAAAATATTGCAAAATTGGGGAGTGAAAAATGAGTCAGAAAAGTAAAGGTCGGATAAGTAAAAGTTTTCCGCTAACGAGATTGGCATGCAATCTCCTCGGTGTATTTGTTGGTTTTGGGGCGGTTAGTTCCGCTTATGCCTTTGGTATTAATACCGATAATCCAGATATTAAAATGTCCTGGGATAACACCATTAAATACACTGCAGGTTTGCGCGCTAATAATGCTAACGCTAGTGTTGCGGATAATTCAATAGGACCGCAAACCAACACTAATGATGGTGACCTTAACTTTAAAAAAGGTGCGATGATTTCCAATCGCCTTGATTTGTTATCAGAGTTTGATTTCCGCTACAAGAATGATTTCGGATTCCGTATTAGTGGCGCAGCTTGGCATGACGATGTCTACAGTCATGGCAATGATAACCCAGGCGCTTTGGGTGGCGCTTTAGTCAATACGACCTCTGTACCCTATAACCAGTTTTCAAGTGCAACAAAGCAGCAAGCACAGACCGGTGAGTTTAAAGATGTGTTTGCGTTTGCAAACTTTCACCCGGCTGAAATGAATGTGAATGTCAAGGCCGGTCAACTCACCCAGCTTTATGGTGAAACCCTGTTTTTTGGCTATAACGGTATTGCTGCAGCACAAACGCCGCTAGATCTTGCACGGGCGCTTTCAGTGCCTAATTCGCAATTCAAAGAAGTTGCGATGCCGGTCAAGCAAATCACGACGCAGGTACAAATTAGTCCTAATCTTTCAGTAGGCGCTTATTATCAGTTTGAGTTTAAAGCCAATCGTCTTCCAGCCGCAGGCAGTTACTTTAACTTTGCCGATTTCGCTGGTCCTGGTGGAGAGACGATAATTCTTGGTCCAGGAGAGGTGCTTAGACGTAGCGCTGATATTGCCGCGAGTGATTCTGGCCAAGGCGGGGCGCAAATGAAATTTAAAGTGGGTGATTCTGAACTGGGACTTTACGCTGCTCAGTTTCATGACAAGATGCCGCAATTTTACGCTCGCCCAGGTGTGAATGCTGGTGGAGCCTATATCGGTGACTACGCACTTGTCTATGGTGAAAAAATCAAAACGGTTGGCGCCAGTATCAGTACCGTTCTTGGTGAATCTAATGTGTCTGCAGAGCTGTCGTTTCGTAACAATATGCCTTTAGTTGGCAACGGTATTACTATAGTTACTGGTGCAGCTAGTAATGGTGGCAGCAATCCAGCTTACCCAGTCGGCAATACCATGCACTTAAACATGTCAGCGATCAGTGTTTTTTCTGGTAATAAATTATGGGATGGTGCCAGTTTTGTTGGTGAATTAGCCTACAACAATCGTTTAAGTATTTCTAAGAATGCTGATCAGCTAGATCCTTTAGCGACTAAAGGCGCGGCGGCTGTTCAGTTTGTGTTTCAGCCTGAGTATTTTCAAGTATTGCCAGGCCTAGATTTGCAAGTGCCGATTGGTGTTGCTTACGGTCTCTTTGGTCGCTCTTCAGTCGCGGGTGTTTCAGCACTAATGGCACCTGAGCATGGTGGCAACATCACCTTTGGTCTAAAAGGCGATTACAAAAAGACTTGGCAAGGTGCGCTCAATTTTACCCACTACTATGGCGCAGCGGGCTCTGTGATTCAGTACGGCACGCCTGCACCTCAACTTTCATACAAAAACTTCCTAGGCGATCGCGACAATATCTCAGTCTCGATACAGCGTACTTTCTAAACACCATTACTACAATCAATTTAGGAAACCTAAATCATGAAAAAAACCTTAATATGCGCGGCGATTATCTCGCTAATGGCAGGTGCCAGCAGTGTTAATGCGGCAGTGTCTGCCGATGAAGCCGCTAAACTAAAATCTACACTGACACCTTTAGGTGGCGAGCGAGCCGGAAATAAAGACGGTAGTATTCCGGCTTGGGATGGCGAAGTGATGGCTGTATCTGGCAAAAAAGTGGGCGATATCCCAACGCAATTATTTTCTGGTGAGAAAGCCGTAACTCAAATTACTGCTAAAAACATGGATCAATATGCAGATAAGTTAAGCGAAGGTACTAAGGCCTTATTTAAGAAATATCCAGAGACATTTAGACTGGATGTTTACCCTACACACCGTACTGGTTCTGCCGCGCAATATGTGTATGACAACACTTTTAAAAATGCGACCAACTGTAAAACTAAAGCCAACGGTAATTCAATGGAAGGTTGTTTCGGCGGTATTCCATTTCCAATTCCTAAAACTGGTAATGAAATAATCTGGAATCATTTGTTACGTGTTGAGGCGGAATCGTCTATTAGTAACTTCAAAAATATTGTTGGTACTGCTGATGGTTCTCGTACCTTGGCAACACAAAACGATATGTATAACCAATTTCCATACTACTTCAAAGATGGCTCTGTAGAAAAGTGGAATGGTGAATACTGGATACTTCGTTTCATCACCAATGGCCCTCCATTTAAAGCGGGTGAAGGTCTTGTGATTCGTGACAGTATTGATAACACTCAACCGCGTTCAGCTTGGCAGTATTTAGTCGGTCAACGTCGCGTGCGCCGTGCGCCTACAGTCTCTTACGATACGCCAGACTTTGTGGCATCAGGCGCTAATTACTTTGATGAAGTGCAGGCATTTATGGGTTCACCAGACCGATTTAATTGGAAGATGATTGGTAAAAAAGAGTTATACATTCCATATAACACGAATGGATTTGTGACTGCTAATGAGGCTGATGCATTTTCTAAAAATCATATGAACCCAGATAAGCTACGTTGGGAACTACACCGTGTTTGGGAAGTTGAAGCTACTGTTGCTGCTGGTAAGCGCCACTCTGTGCCTAAACGTCGTTATTACTTCGATGAAGACACATGGGCGATTACGATGATAGATGGTTATGACGCTGAAGGTAAATTATGGCGTACCACTCAAACATTCCCGTTCTATGTGCCGACAATTCCTGCGGTCATTATGAAGCCGGTAACTGTGTATAACTTACAGGCAGGCACAATGAGTATGGTGCAGTCACTTAATGGCGGACTCTATAAGATTCCGGAAAAACGTCAGCCTGATAACTATTTTTCAGGTGACGCGATGGGTTCTGATGCGATTAGATAATTAGTCACAGTATGGCTGGAAGGGGGAACTCTTCCAGCTTTTTTGAAAGATACGTTTTGTGACACATACTAAGTTAACCGGAGTTTTAAATTGAACGCACATAAATACATGAGACAAAGGCTAGGTTTTTTAGCCATTAGCTTATTGCTAGCAAATTCAGGGCAGACTGCCAATGCTAATCCTAGCGTGCGTAAAGATATTCTTGATATACAAGCGGCACAAACTGAGCGAGCTAGCTCATCTGTATTAACCGCAGTTGCAGTAACCGGTAAGCGTTTGGTTGCAGTAGGTGAGAGAGGCGTCGTTTTACTCTCAGATGATAATGGGCAAAACTGGCGTCAAGCTAAGCTTGTGCCAACCAGCGTAACACTTACAAATATTTTCTTTGCTTCATCTAAAATTGGCTGGGCCATTGGCCATGGTGGCGCAGTACTTAAAACAGTTGATAGTGGTGAAACATGGATACGTCAACTTGATGGTAACCAAGCGGCTCAATTAGAGTTAGTAGCAGCCAATGCTGCTGCAAATGGTGGTACGGAAACAAGGCGCCAAAGTGATGCACATCACTTAGTAAAAGAGGGTGCTGATAAACCTTTTTTAGATGTTCATTTCTTTGATGAGCAGCATGGCATCATTATTGGTGCTTATGGCTTGATATTTGGAACTCATGATGGTGGCAAAACTTGGATATCTCTCATTGGTGAGATTGATAACCCAAAAGGCCGGCATCTTTATCATATTACGGCAGTAGGTCAGGATGTTCTGATCACTGGCGAGCAAGGCGTTATTTACCGGGGATCTCAAGCAGGACAACATTTCACAACCATGATCAGCCCTTATGTTGGTACGCTGTTTGGTGCAATTGCAACGCCTGGCAATAATCTACTTGTTTACGGTTTGCGTGGAAATGCCTTTCGATCTTCTGATCAGGGTATTGCTTGGACTAAGGTTGAGTTTGGCTTGCCGTTGACGCTAACCGCTGGTACAACTTTGCGTGATGGACGTTTAGTAGTAGTTGATGAAACTGGACGTGTAATGTTAAGTGGAGACGGAGGGATTCAGTTTACTAGTCTGCCAATTCCTAAAATGAATGCAGCAACGGGTGTAGTTGAGGCTGCCGATGGCTCGTTGGTAGTATCTACCCAGCGTGGTGTAATACGTATTGCCAACGAAGCGCTACGTTTGGAGAGGAAATAATGAGTTACGTAGCCCCTGATGTAAAAGATAGTGCAGTTTCACTAGAAGATTTTGACGCAAGTTCTGGATCATTGATTGAAAGATTATTGTTCAATAATAGACTAGCCATCGTTATTTTTTGCCTAGCTATAACAGTGGTGCTTGGTTACCAAGCGACTGGATTGACGCTTAATGCGGCGTTCGAGAAGATGATTCCAACCCAGCATCCTTACATTGTTAACTTTCTAGAGAATCGTTCGCAATTGGCTGGCGCCGGTAATAATTTACGCATTGCTGTCGAGACAAAAAAAGGCACAATATACGATGCGGCCTATCTTGATGTGGTGCGCAAAATTACTGATGAAGCATTTCTATATCCTGAGGTCGATAGACCTTATATGAAATCCTTGTGGACACCTGCAGTGCGATGGACAGGGGTGACCGAGGAAGGCCTAGATGGCGGCACAGTGATTCCTGACGATTATGATGGCTCGG
>TBL_comb47_HYPODRAFT_10005919_pt1 | contig 13423 bp, 11 predicted proteins | sample TroBogypolimnion_40_FD_10682 | JGI IMG/M metagenome (IMG submission 10682)
GAAGTCCCTCGGCTGGGAAATGCCCCGCAGAGCTTTTCCTTCCAGAAGGCGCTTTTGATTTCCAGGCCTTCTGGTCAAACCCACCCAAGCCTGTTGCACTTGGAACTTGAAACCGCCGAGCATTTCATCAAACCGCCGCCCGGGAAGTCCGGCCGGAGCTATTTCCTGCATTCCGGCAAATTCCTGATCGGCGCTCCGGGCCCTGATGCCGCGAACGCCGCGATCTCGGCCTACCTGGACTCCGGCGTCAAGCCGGATGGGACCATGCGCCGGATCAGGGTCGATGACGGCGGCGGCAGGACGGTCGAAAAGGTGGCGATGACGCTTCCGATCGCTTCCTCCCCCCTGTCGATGATCGTCGTACTGCCGGCTTCGGATGTCTTCGGTTCCGGTTCCCCGTGGCGCATTCCCATCGCGCTCGCGGTGCTGTCGATGTTCGTCGCCGGCAGCACGATCCTGGTGTTCCGGGCCAACACCCGGAACCTGATCCTCAACACCAGGCTGGAGGAGGCCGAAGCTGCCAACTACGCCAAATCACGGTTTCTCGCGAACATGAGCCACGAAATCAGGACCCCGATGAACGGGATCATCGGGATGTCCGAACTGCTCCAGAAGACGCCCCTCTCGGCCATCCAGTCCAGGTATGTGGATGCGCTTCACCGCTCGGGGGAAACCCTGCTGGCCATCATCAACAACATCCTGGACCTGTCCAAGATCGAAGCCGGCAAGACCAGCCTTGAAAATGCGCCCTTCAGTCTCAGGGAAACGATCAAATCCTCGTCCGTGCTCTTCGTCGGCAAGATCCACGAGAAAGGCCTCACCTACGACTGCGTCATTTCGGACCGGATTCCCGATACGCTGCTGGGGGATTCGACCCGCTTCGCCCAGATCCTGAACAACCTGCTCGTCAACGCCGTCAAGTTCACCGGCCGTGGCCAGATCTCGGTGAAGGTCGAGGTCGGCGAACTGAACGCCCAGGACCTGGTGCTGCGCTGCCAGGTGACGGACACGGGGATCGGGATACCGGCCGATGCCCAGGCGATCATCTTCAACCGGTTTTCCCAGGCGGACTCGGCCACGACCCGACGCTACGGCGGGACCGGGCTGGGCCTGGCGATCGCCAAGCACCTGGCGGAGATGATGGGCGGGACGATCGGGGTCGACAGCCGTCCCGGCGAAGGGTCGTCCTTCTGGTTCACCTGCCGGTTCGCGATCTACCGGGACGCCCTGCCCGACGAGAACCGCCAGGAAACGATCCTGCCGTTCAACCTGTCCCGCAGGCGCGGGATCAGGGTGCTGCTCGCGGAAGACAATGCCATCAACCAGGAGATCGGCTCGGCCATGCTGGAGAGCATGGGCTGCACGGCCATCCTCGCGGGCACCGGCACCGCGGCGCTGGATTGGCTCCGGCGCGAGACCTTCGACCTGGTGCTGATGGATTGCCAGATGCCGGAGATCGACGGCTACGAAGCGACCCGGAAGCTGCGCCAGCAGGAATCTGCCGGCCACACCGGACCCGGCCCCAAGCGGACCGTGGTCATCGCGCTGACGGCGAACGCGCTGATGGGGGACCGGGAGCGGTGCCTGGCGGCGGGGATGGACGACTACCTGGCCAAGCCGTTCACCCTGGAACAGCTGCACAAGGTCATCGCCCGGTGGGTCGCGGACGGCCCTGAAGCCGCCGACGCCGAGACCCGCCGGGACCCGGCTCCAGCCGTGCCCCGGCGGCAGGTGCTCGACTTCAAGTACATCGACGACCTCAAGGACATGGAGCGGGCGGGAGCGCCGGGCATCCTCGGGAAGGCGATCGACAGCTACCTCGGCACCCACGCTTCCCAGACGGAGCAGCTGGACCTCGCCGTCGCCTCCCGCGACGTCGACCGGATGCGCCTGCTCGCGCACAGCCTGAAATCCGCCAGCGCCTGGATGGGAGCCACGGACCTCGCGGCTCTGTACAAGGAGATCGAGGACCTTGGGCGCAGCGGGACCACGGACGGGGCGGCGGAGGCCCTGGAAAAAATAAGGTCATCCTATCCCGATGTGGAACAAGCCTTGCTGAACATCAAGTGTGAAGAGGTCACGTCATGAGCGATGGGCTGTGCCCATGCCCGGCCCCGGCGACGGACGGCGGGCAAGGCTGGATCCTGGTGGTGGAAGACGAGCCCATGCTCCGGGAGCTGACGGCCACGGTGCTCGGCGCCCTGGGCTACCAGGTCCGTACGGCCGGAGATGGGCGGGAGGGCGCTGAGCTGTTCCGGCTTCACCACGCGAGCCTCAAGGCCGTGCTCCTGGACCTCCTGATGCCGGTCATGGGCGGCAGGGAATCCTTCCTGGCCATGCACAGCCACGACCCCGGGGTCCCGGTGATCATCTGCTCCGGCTGCGGCGAGTCCGCGGAGGTCGCGGAGCTGTTGGGCCTGGGGGCCGCCGGCATCCTGGGCAAGCCCTTCCTGATCACCGAGCTCGCCGTGGCCCTGGCGCGCCTGACCGGCCATTGATTCGACTGAATTTCAATTTCATTTGACCGGGGCTTGGGTAGTATTGATGAACCAATAGTTTTCTCGGTTCACAGATGCCCCTCCTGCCCAGGCCCATCCTCCACCTGCTGTCGGTTTGCGCGCTGATGATCGGTACCGTCCTCGGTCCGGTCCAGGCTTCGGAAGCCGGTCCCCGGACCGCGCCCAGGACGGTCCTGGTGCTCCATTCGTCGATTTCCGAAGCCCGGGGCCGCCAGGAACTGGGCCTGGTCCTCAACGGCGCCATCCGGAAGGGGGCTGCCGGGGCGATCGACATCCACAGCGAGTTCACGGGACTCGACCGGTTTTCCGACCCCGGGACTGAAAAATTGCTGGTTAATCTCTACCGCGCACGATACGGCGCGCGCAGGGTGGACCTGCTGCTGGTGGTCGGTCCCATGGCCTTGAATTTCGTGGTCTCCAACCAGCTGTTCCCGGACGCCCCGGTGGTGGCGTGCCTGGTGGGGGAGCCCGTCCTCGCGGCCGCCCGCGCGCGGCGGCCCAACCTCACCGGGGCCCTCCGGGCCTTCTCCAGCCAGAAGACCCTCGGGTTGATGTTCGGCCTGTTTCCTGCCACCCGGCGGCTCCTCGTGGTCCTGGGGGCGAGCGGGTACGAGCGGCATCTGGCCCGGGTGGGTCGTACCGTCCTCGAACCGTTCACCGGCGGGGCCACCCTGGAATTCACCAACGACCTCACCCTCGAACAGGTGGAGGCCCGGGTCCGGACCCTGGGCGACGACGGGCTGGTGTTCTTCGCGAGCTTCCACCAGGACGCCTCCGGCCGCGATCTCTCGGCGGACAACCCGCTCGCGCGGATCTCCGCCGCGAGCCGGCGCCCGGTGTTCGGGCTGTTCGAGGAGGACCTGGGGGACGGCATGGTGGGGGGGATGCTGGAGAGCCCGGACAACGCCGGGAAAGCCGCGGCGGAGCTGGCGCTGCGCGTCCTGGGGGGCGAGCCGGCCGGCTCGGTCCCCTTCGCGGCGGCCCCGGCCGTGGCGCCCACTTTCGATCTGCGCCAGCTGCGGCGCTGGGGCATCCGGGAAAGCCGGCTGCCGGCGGGCAGCGTGGTCCGGTTCAGGGAGCCGGGGCTCTGGGACACCCACTGGAAACAGATCGTCCTGGTGCTGGGCGTCATCCTGGCCCAGAGCCTGCTGGTGGTGAGCCTGGTCGTGCAGCTCCAGCGCCGGAAGCGGACCGAGCGGGCCCTGGCCGGCGCCGAGCGGCGCTACCGGACCGTCGCGGAATTCACCCACGACTGGGAATTCTGGCAGCGCCTGGACGGGACGTTCGAGTACCTCTCGCCGTCCTGCAAGCGGGTCACGGGCTACCCGGCCCAGGCTTTCCTGGACGACCCCGGCCTGATGGAACGGATGGTGGCCGCCGAGGACCTGGGCGCGTGGCGGCGGCACCAGGCCGAGGCCCTGGCGGGGCGGGCCGGCGGCGCCTTCAGCTACCGCATCCTGACCGGCAGTGGAGAGCTCCGGTGGGTCGAGCAGATCGACTACCCCGTGCGCCTGCCGGGAGAGGCCCTGGCCGGCAACCGGGGCAGCATCCGCGACATCTCCGAGCGCAAGCTGGCGGAACTGGCCATGAAGCAGGCCGACGACGAGATCCGGGCCCTGAAGGACCGCCTGGAGGCGGAGAACACGTTCTACAAGGCGAAGATCCATTCCGTGGAGGCTTCGAAGGAACTGCTCGGCCAGTGCGACGCGATGAAGTACCTGCTGTTCCGCATCCAGCAGGTGGCCCCGTCGGACGCCACGGTGCTGATCCTGGGCGAGACGGGCACCGGGAAGGAACTGGTCGCGGAAGCCATCCACCGGCTGGGACCGCGCAAGGACGGTCCCCTGGTCAAGGTCAACTGCGCGACCCTGCCCGCCGCCCTGGCGGAGAGCGAACTGTTCGGCCATGAGCGGGGGGCCTTCACCGGCGCCCACGGCCAGCGCAAAGGCAGGTTCGAGCTGGCCGACGGGGCGACCCTGTTCCTCGACGAAGTGGGCGAACTGTCCGCCGAGGTCCAGGCCAAGCTCCTGCGCGTGCTCCAGAACGGTGAATTCCAGCGGGTCGGCGGAGACCGGTCGCACCGGGTGGATGTCCGGGTGCTCGCCGCAACCAACCGCGACCTGGGCCGGGATGTCGCCGCCGGCCGGTTCCGGGAGGACCTCTGGTACCGGATCAACGTCTTCCCCATCACGGTCCCGCCGCTGCGCAACCGGCTCGAGGACATCCCGGAACTGGCCGCGGCCTTCCTGCGGCGCCTGTGCCACAAGCTCGGGAGGCCGGAACCGGCGCTCCCCCACTCGGTGCTCCGGACCTTCCAGGCCTATGCCTGGCCGGGCAACGTGCGCGAACTGGAGAACGTCATCGAGCGGGCGGTGCTGGTCTCGGAGCCCGGCCGGCTCACCCTGGCGGATCCCCTGATGGCCGCGGAGGAGCGGTTCGAGGCGCGGGGGGCGATGAAGGGCCTGCTCCAGGATTTCGAGCGCGGGCAGATCCTGGCGGTGCTCGGGACCACCCAGTGGAAGGTCGAGGGCGCCCAGGGGGCCGCCAGGCTGCTCGGGCTGAAGCCGAGCACCCTCCGCTCCCGGATGGCGACGCTTGGGATCGAGCGTCCCTCCTTCGATCAGTAGGGCTGGCGGACCTGGATCATGGCAAGACGCGGCCGGTCAGACCATCGGCCGGACCCCCTCCCAGGTGGTGACCAGCCGGTCGGTGATGGGCTGGATGCGCTGGACGGCTTCGATCACGTCGGCCTCGGTGAGGTCCCGGTGGGTGATGAAGCGCAGCGCGCTGCCCACGGGCAGCACCCGCACCTTGGCCTCGGCCAGGATGGAGACGGCGGCGCCGGCGTCGGGCACCGGCACCAGCAGGATGTTGGTCTGGGGTTCGGGCACGGTGAAGCCCATGGCCCGCAGCCCGTCCGCCAGGCGCCGGGCCTTGGCGTGGTCCTCGGGGATCCGGGGCAGGTAGTCCAGGGCCGCCAGGCCCGCGGCGGCCATCACGCCGCCCTGGCGCACCCCGCCGCCCAGCATCTTGCGCGCGCGGCGCGCGGCGGCCACGGTGTCCCTGGCGCCGCACAGCACCGAGCCCATGGGCGCGCCCAGGGCCTTGCTCAGGCACACGTTCACGGTGTCCGCGCCCCAGGCGAGCTCGGGCAGGGATTCGCCCAGGGCGGCCGCGGCGTGCCAGAGCCGGGCGCCGTCCAGGTGCACCTTGAGCCCCTTGGCCTGGGCCTGCTCCACCAGGGCGCGGTGCTCCGCCGCGGTCAGGCAGGCGCCGCCGGCGAAATTGTGGGTGTTCTCCAGGCACAGCAGGGTGGTGCGCAGCGCGTAGTAGGGTCCGGGGTTGCCGGCGGCGCGCCAGACCTGCATGGGGGTGGGCTTGCCCGGGCCGCCCTCCCAGGGCAGGGCCTCGGGCATGCCGCCCGCGATCCAGGCGCCGGTGCCCAGCTCCGAGCCCAGGACGTGGGCCTGGGCCGGGGCCAGGTAGCGGTCGCCGGGGCGCAGGTGCAGCATCAGGGCGATGAGGTTGGCCATGCAGCCGGTGGGGGTCCAGATCCCGGCCTCCTTGCCCAGCAGCTCCGCCACCCGGCGCTCCAGCCGGTCCATGGACGGGTCCCGGTCCAGCACATCGTCGCCCACCTCCGCCGCGGCCATCGCCGCGCGCATCTCCGGGCCGGGGCGGGTGAGGGTGTCGGAACGGAAATCCAGGGTTCTCATGGTCGACATTGAATCATGAAACAACCCGGTCCATGGGCCGGAACCCGCGATGAGGGATGCGGAATAGTTGAGCCAAACCCGCGGCGGCCCCTAAACTGTCAGCACGCCCGGCATCGCCCCGGCGTTCCCGGAGTCGCCGATGACCTTGTTCTACGCGGTACTGCTTGGCCTGGTGCAGGGCCTCACCGAGTTCCTGCCGGTTTCCTCCACGGCCCACCTGACCCTGGTGGAGAACCTCCTGCTCAAGCGGAGCATGCCGCTGGCCTTCGACGTCCTGCTCCACGTGGGGACCCTGATCGCCCTGGTGGTCTACTTCCGGGCGGAGCTGGCGCGGATGGTCCGGGGCCTGCTGGGCCGGGACCGGGAGGGCAGGGCCCTGGCCGGGTGGCTGCTGGTGGCCATGGTGCCGACGGTGATCTTCGGGTTCGCCACCCGCGCCATGAAGGAGGCCGCCAAGGAGCACCTCTGGGTCTACGGCCTGTGCCTGCTGCTGACGGCCTGGATGCTCTACGCCGCCAACGAGCGGGCCAAGCGCGCCGAGGGCCGGGAACTGGGGGCGGCGGGACTGTGGGACGCCCTGGCCATCGGCTCCATCCAGGGGCTGGGCGGCGGGTTCGGCCTCTCCCGCAGCGGCTCCACCATCGCCGTGGGGGTATGGCGCGGCCTGGGCCTTCCCGCCTCGGTGCGCTTCAGTTTCCTGCTGGGGATCCCCACCATCCTCGGGGCCGCCGTGCTGGAGGGGGCGAAGCTGGCGCGGCCGCTGCTGAAGCACCAGCCGCTCCCGCCCGAGCTGGCCTTCCCGGCCGGGTCCGTCAGTCCGGCCCTGGCCTGCGCGGTGGCCGTGGTGGTCTCGGCGGTCTCGGGCTACCTGGCCATCGGCCTGCTGGACCGGTTCACCCGCCGGCCCCGGCTGAACCCGTTCGCCTTCTACTGCCTGTGCGTGGGGGCGCTGCTGGTGATCCTGGGCACCGTGGGGCCCGAAGGGCTGTTCGGCATCCAGGGGATGTCGCTCCGGTGATCCGCCTGACCGACGTGCACAAGACCTTCGTGGTCAAGGACAAGCGCACCCGCGCCCGGAGGCGGATCGAGGCGGTGCGGGGCATCTCCCTGGAGGTGCGGCCCGGCGAGATCTACGGACTGCTGGGTCCCAACGGGGCCGGCAAGTCCACCACCCTGCGCATGATCGCCGGCCTGATGCGGCCGGACCGGGGGCTGATCGAGGTCTGCGGGGTGGACACGGTGGGCTCGCCCGAGCGGGCCCGGGCCCTGGTCGGCTACCTCTCCACCGACATCGGCGTCTACAGCCGGTTCACCCCCAGGGAGCTGCTCAGGCTGTTCGGGGAATTCCAGGGGGTGGAGGCCCGGGTGGCGGAGCGGCGGGGCATGCACCTGCTGGAGGAACTGGGCCTGGCGGATTTCGCCGATATCCGGATGGAGGGCTTCTCCGGCGGCCAGAAGCAGAAGGTGTCCATCGCCCGGGCGCTGCTGCACGATCCCCGGGTGGTCATCTTCGACGAGCCGACCACCGGCCTGGACGTGCTCACCGCCAAGACGGTGCTGGACCTGCTCCGGGTCATGAAGGCCGAAGGCCGCTCGGTGGTGGTCTCCACCCACGTGATGCCCATGGTGGAGGCGATCTGCGACCGGGTGGGGATCATCTTCGACGGCGGGCTGCACGGCGACGCGCCGCCCAAGGAGATCTTCGCCCGCTGGGGGGTCGCCAGCCTGGACGAGGTCTTCTTCAAGCTGGCGGACGCGGGCGGCGGGGGGGCCGCATGAACGGCGCCCTGCTCATCCTGAAGAAAGAGTTCATGGAGCTGTCCAAGGACCGCAAGACCCTGTTCTTCACCTTCGTCATGCCGCTGATCCTCTATCCCTTGATGTTTCTGATGCTGGGACGGCTCGGGAGCCAGGACGCGGCCTCCCGGGCCGGACGCCCGAGCCGGGTCTGCCTGACCGACCCGTCCCACGTGCTCGGCCGGGACCTGGAGAGCGATCCCCAGCGCTTCCTCGTCGTGCCCCGGCCCCCGGGGGACCTGCGGCAGGCCATCCGCGACCAGAAGCTCGAACTGGCCCTGGAGGTGGAGCCGGCCGGGGCCGGGAAGCTGGCCCGGAACGAGACCCTGGAGATGACCGTCCTGTACGACCACAGCGACGAGTCCTCCAAGCTGGCCCTGGACCGGTTCAAGAGCCTGCTCCGGAAACAGGAGAGCCTGTGGGTGCAGGCCCGCCTGAAGGTCCTGGGGGCCTCGCCCCAGCTGGCGGTGCCGGTGAAGCTGGAAACGGTGGAGGCGGGGGACATGGGGCTGTTCATGGGCAAGCTGGTCGGCTCGTTCCTGCCCTACCTGCTGATGATCATGATGTACGCCGGCGCCATGCAGCACGGGATCTACGCCACGGCCGGGGAGAAGGAGCGGGGCACCCTGCTCAGCCTGCTCGCCACCAGCCTGTCCCGGACCCAGATCATCATCGGCAAGCTGCTGTACATCTTCTCCATCGGCATCCTTTCGGCCCTGATCAACCTGCTGAGCATGGCCTTCTCGGTGGGCCGGCTGATGGCCACGGGCGGGGGGGGCGACCCCCAGGCCCACGCCGCCGTCACCGGCATCGCCGCCCTGGCGACCCCGTCGGTGCTGGGGCTGACCTTCATGCTGATGGTCCCGCTCGGGCTGTTCTTCGCGAATTTCATCCTGCTGGGCGGGATCCAGGCCAGGAACACCCTGGAGGCCTCCACCGCCCTGACCCCGGGCATTTTCGTGGTGGTGCTGCTGGGGGTCTTCTCCATGGCCCCGGGGATCGAGAAGATGGCCTGGCTGCCCTTCGTGCCGGTGCTGAATGTCAGCCTGGCCATCCGCAAGCTGTTCAGCCAGCAGGGCAATGGCTTCGAATATATGGTGGCCCTGGGGATGACCGTGGTCCTGGCCGGGTTGATGACCTGGATCTCCACGCGCATGCTTAACCGGGAGTCCGCGATATTTCGGGTATAGTTGGTTACGTTGATTCATCAGGGGACATAGCATGGCAACCAAGACGAAAACCATCGAGACACCGGCCCCGTCGGCGGTACCTGCGGTGGAAAAGCTGTTCTCAGAAGGCCTCGAGCACATGAACGCGGGCAGGCTGGTGGAAGCCGCCGCCGCGTTCACCTCGGTTCAAGCGGAAGCGATGAGCCAGGATCGCCTGAACTTGGGCCGCACCGCCCGGGGCTATTTGACCGCGATCCAGGCCCGGCTCCAGGAACAGGGCGAGGCCGGGAAGGAAACGGCGGAAATGACCATCCAGCTCCTGCTGAACAAGAACAACCCGGAAGCCGCGCTGGAGGCCCTGGAAAAGGCCCTCAAGGCCGCTCCGGAGCGGGTCACGCTGAACTACCTGAAGGCCTTGGCCCACGCCCAACTCGGGCAGGCCCAGGAATCGGCCGATGCCCTGGCCAAGGCCGCGGAACTCGACGGCGATATCCTCTTCCAGTTCCGTTTGGAGCCTGATTTCGACGCCATCCGGCATTCGGGTCCCTTCGCGGCCCTGCTCAGGGGCTGACCGAGCGTGGGCGGCCTGGGCCTCCACGCCGACCTGCCCCTGAAGGTGGTCGCCATCGGGGGCGGAACCGGGCTCGCGGCCCTGCTGCGATCGGTGAAGTCCGAGGCGGGGCGGGCCCGGGATCCCTGGAAGCTCACCGGGATCGTCACCGTGTCCGACGACGGCGGGTCCAGCGGGCGCCTGCGCGACGAACTGGGGGTGATCCCCCCGGGCGATCTGCGCAACTGCCTGTCCGCCCTCACCCGGGAAGAGTCGGTGCTGTCCGATCTGCTGAACTACCGGTTCAAGGGCGACGGCTCCCTGGCGGGCCACTCCCTGGGCAACCTGATGCTGCTGGCCATGGCCGACCTCACCGGCGACTGGGTGCGCGCCATCCGCCAGCTGTCCGGGGTGCTGGTCACCGTCGGCCGGCTCTACCCGTCCACGGTGGTGCCGGTGGTGCTGCGGGCCGAGGACATGGAGGGACGCTCCTACCAGGGGGAGACCTCGGTGAACGGCGCCCATCCGCCCCTGGCCCGGCTGTGGGTCGAGCCCCAGGACGCCGAGCCGCTGCCCGAAGCGATCCTGGCCATCCTCCAGGCCGACCTCATCCTGCTGGCCCCGGGCAGCCTCTACACCTCCACCATCGCCTCCCTGCTCATCCAAGAGTTGAGGAGCGCCGTGGCCCGCACCGGGCTGCCGGTCATCTACGTGGCGAACCTGATGACCGAGCCGGGGGAGAGCTCGGGGATGGACCTGGAGGCCCACGTGGCCGCCATCCAGGCCTTCGCCGGCATCGCCCTGCGGATGGTCGTCGCCAACACCGCGCCGTTGCCCGCGAAACTCCTGAGACGCTATCTCAAGGAAGGCGGATCGCCGCTGCTGGCCGCGTCCCCCACCCTGTGCGGCGTGCCGGTGCTGGCCCAGCCGCTGCTCGATCCGGAGGCGGAGATGGCCAGGCATCACCCGGTGCTGCTGAACCGCGCGCTGCGCGAGGTGATCGCATCGCTGTAGCTTCTGGGCGCGTTTGCGCGGACAATGGGGGTGGCGCCCGGCGGGCGTCCACGGTGCGGATCCTTGGTGCTTCAGGTTGCGGGGTAGGTTGAATGGGACTCAAGGGAGATCTTTCCACCATGGGGCTGGAGGACATCCTCCAGTGGCTGGCGGTGGGCAAGAAGACCGGGATCCTCGAGCTCAAGGGGTTCCTGCACACCAAGCGGGTGGCCTTCACCGACGGCAGGATCACCAGCGTCTGGTCCTCGGATCCCCGGGAATACCTGGGCCAGTACCTGCTCGCCTTCAACCGGATCACCGAGGAGCAGCTGCGCGAGGCCCTCGCCACCCAGGAGGACGAGAACCAGCTCCTGGGGCGGATCCTGGTGAACCGCCAGCTGGTGACGGAAGTGGAGATCCGCCGCATCGTCCAGCTGAAGGTCGAGGAGTCCATCTTCGACACGTTCCTCTGGGCCATGGGCACCTTCGAATTCCACGACGGCCAGCCGCCGCTGCAGAAGTCCATGCTGCTGAGCCTGGACGTGACCGGGATCGTCCTGGAGGGCGCCCGGCGGATGGACGAATGGAAGCGCATCCGGGTCCTGATCAAGGGCGGCGACGCCATCCTGGCCGCGATTCCCGAAGCCATCGCGGACATGCTGCCGCTGGCCCCGGAGGACGCCGACATGCTGAGCCGGCTGGACGGCTACAAGACCATCGACCAGCTGGTGATCGAGATGCGGGTCCCGGAGTTCAAGGCCAACAAGCTGCTCTTCGACCTCTACGAGAAGGGGATGGTCCACATCCTCCAGCCCGGAGGCAAGCTGGGCGACCATTCCAGCCTGCAGCTCCAGCGGGCCCGGCAGCTGGTGGAGAAGCAGAAGCTCGAAGAGGCCCAGGACGAGCTCAGGCACCTGCTCCAGGAGCAGCCCAAGCTCCAGGAGGCCACCCGGATGCTCCAGGTGGTCGAGCACATGCTCCAGGAGCACGCCATCGACGAGCACCTGGTGCCGGAGCTGGCGGTGACCATCGAGGACCTGATGCAGGCGCAGCTGGGGCCCAACGAGGCCTTCCTGGCCACCCGGGTCAACGCCGTGTGGAGCATCCACGACATCATCTCCATCTCGCCGTTCCCCCAGGAGGAATGCCTGGCCATCTTCGCCAAGCTCCTGAAGCGCGGGATCCTCAAGGTCCAGAAACAACCGGGAGGCTCCCAGCCTGAATTCCGGCGGTGAGGTCTTTCTTCGGCGGAGGGCCGATGCGCGTTCTAAAAACCTTGATCACCGTGCTGGTCGTCGCGCTGTCCGGGGCCTTCGCCCAGGCCGCGGTCAAGCCCAAGCCCAAGCCCAAGGTCAACGTGGCCCTGCTCCAGACCCAGATCGACAAGCTCACGGCCGAACGGGACGAGCTCAAGGACCGCCTGGCCGCAACCGAAAGCCTGCAGGAGGACCTGGCCGCCACCCAGAAGAGCCGGGACATGGCCCGCCAGGAGACCGACAGCGTCCGCAAGGAACTGGAGCAGATGAAGAGCGCCCTGGCGGAGAACCAGGGCAGCGCGGACACCATCCTGAAGGAGCTGCAGAAGGCCAAGGAGGATCTGGCCGCGGCCCAGGCCGCCAACGAGGCCCTGCGCGGCGTCGTGGCCCAGGCCAAGGAGAAGCAGGCGGCGCCCACCAGCGAAGGCGCCCTGGTGCCCATCACCCCCGACGTCGCCCCGGCCGTCCCCATGAACCTGAACCGGGTCACCCCCAAGGCCAAGAAGGTCGGCCGCGGCGTGGTGGTGGTGAACGTCCTGGTCAGCGAGAACGGCGAAGTGCTCGATGCCCGGCTGCTCCAGGGCCTTCCGGGCAAGGGCGAGTGGGTGGACAAGGCCAACGCCGCCTGCGTGGACCAGGCCAAGCGGATCGTCTTCGACCCCGCCCGGGCCGCCGACGGCAAGACCAAGGTGCGGGTCTGGCAGGGGGTCGGTTTCCTGCTCGATTAGAACTGGCCCTTGAAGTCCTCGAATTCGGTCCGTAGGGCGGCCAGGGCGGCGGTGAGCTCCTCGACCTGACGTTCCAGCTGATCGATCCGCTCGCTGCGGGGCGGGGCGGGGACGGCGGCGGGCGCGCCCAGGTCCACCGGCCCGCCCAGGAGGTGGGCGATGCGGGCCTCCTTGGTGCCCGGGGCCCGGGGCAGGCGCACGGCCAGCGGCGCCGGTTCCGCCTCGACCAGCAGGGACAGGGACGCCTCCACTTCCTCCAGGTCCTGGAAGGGGTACATCCGGGTGCTGCGGTTGCGCAGTTCGCCGGCGGTCTGGGGCCCGCGCAGCAGCAGTTCGGCCAGGATGGCGGTCTCCTGCACCGAAAGGTTGAGCGCTTCGGTGATGCGCTGGGCGTACTTGAGGGTCCGGCTTCCGGCGGCATGGACGGTGGCGGCCACCCGCTTGTCGCGCAGGCCCTCCAGGGCGTCCTCCACCGCCGCAGCGTCCACCTGCAGCACCGGGTCGCGGTTGGTGGACTGGTTGCAGCCGTTCACCAGGGCGTTGAGGGTCAGCGGGTAGTACTCGGGGGTGGAGAGCTCCTTTTCCAGCAGGACCCCCAGCACCCGCTGTTCAAGGGGTTCGAGCGGCAGTTGGGGCATGGGCGTCTCTCCGTGGCGGTGTAAAGCATTTTAAGCCGCTCGGGCCCTTTCCCGCCG